>Ga0163161_10003891_pt1 | contig 10469 bp, 15 predicted proteins | sample S45metaG_FD_129847 | JGI IMG/M metagenome (GOLD analysis project Ga0163161, IMG submission 129847) | Switchgrass rhizosphere microbial communities from Kellogg Biological Station, Michigan, USA - S4-5 metaG | ecosystem: Host-associated > Plants > Roots > Rhizosphere > Soil | place: USA... | reverse complement strand
GGACGACACTCGGTGCATGCCCTTGGATCCGTCGGCCGGTGCGCCGCTCACTCGGCGGCTAGCCCTGCAAGTCTGGTCCGCTGCCGTTGCTTCGATGGCTGCCGGCTGCGCCATCCAGCAACCTGCGCCTCCGCCGCGGACGGCGCATTGATCGCACCGATGCCGGGCAAGGTCACCAGCGTCGAAGTTTCTCAGGGGGACAAGGTTGCCAAGGCGCAACGTTTGCTGACCCTTGAAGCCATGAAAATGGAGCATGGACTGGTCGCGCCGTTCGACGGGATCGTCACGGAATTGAACGCCAAGGCAGGCACTCAGGTCAGCGAAGGCACGGTGCTTGCAGTGATTGAACCAACCAGTTCCCCGGCGTAGGCCGGGGGCCAGGAGCCCCGCAGGGGGCTTGAAAGAGATTGGGCAAACATGGGGTAACCCGGCTTGGGGCCGGGTCCTGGGCCCCGGCCTTCGCCGGGGAACAAGGAGGTAGCATGAAGATCGATGGAATTGCGGCAGTCGTCACCGGCGGCGCATCGGGACTGGGCGAAGCGACCGCAAGGGCGCTGGCGGCCAAGGGCGCCAAAGTCGCCGTTTTCGACCGCGATGCGGATAAAGGCGAGAAGGTCGCGGCCGAAATCGGCGGTATCTTCTGCGAAGTCGACGTGACCAGCGACGAGAAGGTCGCTGCGGCGTTCGAGAAGGCGCGGGCTGCCCACGGTCAGGAACGAGTGCTGGTGAATTGCGCCGGCGTTGCCAATGCCGCCAAGACCGTCGGCCGCGACAAGGAAACCAAGGCGCCGAAATTCTATCCGATGGTGCAGTTCGAACTGGCCATCCAGATTAACCTGATCGGCTCATTCCGCTGCATCGCGCATTCCGCCTACGGCATGGTGGGCCTCGACCCGCTGGAAGACGGCGAGCGCGGCTGCATCATCAACACCGCTTCGGTTGCGGCGGAGGACGGTCAGATCGGTCAGGCGGCCTATTCCGCGTCCAAGGGTGGCGTGCTGGCGATGGCCCTGCCGATCGCGCGCGATTTGATGAACGACGGCATCCGCGTGAACACGATCCTGCCGGGCGTATTCAAGACGCCGATGGTGGCGATGATGCCGCCGAACGTGCAGGACGCCCTCGGCGCTCAGGTTCCGTTTCCGAAGCGGCTCGGCAAGGCCGAGGAATATGGCGACCTTGCCACGTTCATCGTCGAAACGCCCTACCTGAATGCGGAATCGATCCGTCTGGATGGCGGCATCCGAATGGCGCCCAAGTAAGCGGGCCATGGTTGGATAGGATGGGCCCGCCAAACCAAGAGTCGTTGGATCACGAACGCTTACTCGACGACATTGCCATTGCAGCCCGTGACGCGGGGGCGGCGATCCTCGAGGTCGTCGCGCGCGGCTTCGACGTCGAACAGAAGGGCGATTTGTCGCCCGTCACCGAGGCTGACCGGGCCGCCGAACTGGTCATCCTCGCTGCTTTGGCGCGAGTGGCGCCCGGCGTGCCCGTGATCGCCGAAGAGGAGGTCGCCGCGGGCCGCATACCCTCACATGACGGGACCTTCTTCCTGGTGGATCCGCTCGACGGGACGAAGGAGTTCGTGCGCGGGGGCGACGACTATACGGTCAACATCGCATTGGTGGTCGATGGGAGCCCTGTTGTCGGCACCGTCTTCGCTCCGGCAACCGGGCGGCTGCACGGCGGCATCGCGGGTGAATATGCCTGGGTGGACGACGGCGAGGGCCGTCAGCGCATCAAATGTCGCTGCTGCGCCAACCCGATCATCGTCGTCGCGTCCAAGTCGCATTTCACCCAGAACACATCCGATTATTTGGCTCAGGCGGCGCCTGGCTGCGGGTACGAGGCGGTGGGATCGAGCCTGAAGTTCTGCATCGTCGCAGAAGGGCGCGCCGACCTCTACCCGCGCCTGTCGCCGACCAGCGAATGGGACACGGCCGCCGGCCATGCGGTGCTGCTCGGTGCCGGCGGGCGCGTCGTCGGGCCGGATGGCAAGCCGTTGCGCTATGGAAAGCCGGCTTTTCTCAATCGCGCGTTCGTGGCCACCGGCGGCTGGGATGCACCGGAATGCGGACCTTTCCTTGAGGATTTCGCAGGCGGCGGAGACCTGCCCGAAGGCGTTTAACGCGCCGCACTCCAGGCCGATTGCAGCCAATCCGGATGAAATTCGCGCCGCCGCTCACCTGCGCGTTCGCGCTGGATGCGCTCGATCTCGCGGCGCAGCCCTATGATTTCGGCCTGCACCGACGCGAGGACCAAATCGCTGCGCGGACGGGCGAAGGCGAGGAGGCCGGCCAGTCTTTCTGCTTCGGCAAGGGCAACAGCCGCTTCGGCGAGCCAGCGGTCCTGGTCTGAATTGCGCGGACTCAATGTATCCCACTCCTTTCTTCGGGGCGGGTCGATATTGGCACGAAATGAATTAACGGTGATGGTTAGGTCCACACCGGATTCAATTTAATCTGTCCTGGCACCGGTTTGATGGATACTAACAACCTGCTCGGTTCTTTCTTTCACGCCGTCATTTCTTGGGAGGCGCGTTATGAGCGAATTCGAGCAAATCCAGGCAGGCTATGCTGTCGACTATCATCTTTCCAAACCTGCCTTGTTATTCGCCACGGGTTCTCGGCAGCGTCGAGCGGAGGATGCGTTGGCCGCCTCCGGAGTGCGCCTGGTCGGCTCCTTTTCCTTCGAAGAAGGCATGGAGCGGCTGGACGATCAGGCATCGTTAGGGTTGGCCTGGGTCGAGCTCGGCGAAGAGGACGATACGCCGGAGCTCGATCGCCTCCTTGGCCGCCTCAACCAGCTTGCGGAAACGCGCGGCACTGCCGTGGTTGCGTCGACTCCGATCGAACTCGTCGACATGGTCGCCGCAAGGCTGACGGACCGCTCGAGCGAAATCCTTGTCGATGCCGATGACGCCCAGCGTGCCGCCGTGCTGGCGCTGGCTTTGTCCGGCGCGCGGGCCGATCGCGGCGTCAGCGACGTCGGCAAGGACAATGCCGCACGCTTGCGCCAGCTCTCCGACGAAATGGGGCGCATCGCTTCCACTTTGGCACGGTTGTCGAGCGGACCAGGCAGCCCGGTATTGAAGCCGGTAGAGCTGAAAAGGGAGGTTCCCGACGTCGATCCGGACGCGGTCCGCGCCGTCATCCGTGCCCGTCGGCTGCGTTCCCGTTTCTTCTCGGAGGAGTTGTTCGCCGATCCTGCCTGGGACATGCTGCTCGACCTGTTGCAGGCTGAAATCGCCCAGCTGCGCGTGCCTGTATCGTCGCTTTGCATTGCTGCGGCAGTGCCGGCGACCACGGCACTGCGCTGGATCAAGACGATGACCGAGCAAGGCCTGTTCGTCCGCCGAGCCGACCCGCACGACGGGCGCCGCGTCTTCGTCGAACTGGCGCCCGCCGCCAGCAGCGCAATGCGGCGTTATTTCTCCGAGGTGATAAGGCCAGCCGTCATCTGACCCCTAGACAGAATTCGTGTTCGCATGCTCGAAGGACGGGCTCGAGTTGCGTAAGGGTCGAATGATGGTCACTCGTCGAGAAGTCTTGCTGGGTTGCGGTTCGGCGCTTGCAATCTTAGCGGTTTCCGGGCGCGCCGCGGCGGCCGACAGAAAGGTGTACCGCGTTCCAATCAGGCTGCAGTCGCGGCGCCTGCTCGTATCGTGCACGATCGAAGGCAAAGGGCCATATTCGCTCGGCATCGACACCGGCGGTGTTACGAGCGTGATCCAGGCGGACTTAGCGAGAGTGCTCGACCTCAAGCAACGAGGGGTTACGCCGATGGGCATCGCCGGCCGATATGACCGCTATCCCATGTTCGAGGCACGCGAGGTCGTTTTCGGTGGCGCCTTCCGGCAGCAAAGCGTCTTGTTCGCTGGAATCCAGGACGCCGGTTTTGGGCGCGACGTGCAAGGAATGCTCGCCGCCGGCTGCCTGACCACCATGGATTCCGAACTCGACTTTTCGGCGATGGAATGGCGGCTGATGCCCGACGGCGGCCCGCAGCGGGCAGGCTGGGTGGCGCATGAAGATGCAATCAGGACGCAAAAGGTGGGATCGCCACATTTGTTCGGCGAGGCCAGTCTCGGCGGGCAGAAACTACGTGTCTTGCTCGACACCGGCGCACCCGGAAACCCGCTTTTCTTCGCGAAGGTGGCGCGCAAGGCCGGCGTCGATCTCGACAGCCACAACTGGTCACCTGCGACGACGAACGGGAAAGAAGCGAGGAATTACCGGTCGCCGGTCCCGCTGCAGATCGGCGGATTGACCATCGAGCGGCCGCTGATCCGCGTCACGGACCAGATCGCCAATTTCATCGAGGACGGCCTTATCGGTTTGCCGACCATCCGGCGACTGGACCTGGCCACGGAGGTCAAGGCCGGGCGCTTGTGGACAAGGCCGAGCGGCCTGCCTGCGGAGCCCGACGAATATAATATGTCCGGCCTATGGATTGACCGGAAAGGCGATGCCATTGTCGCCGGCCTTGTTGGCAAGGGTAGCCCCGCGGAGAAGGCCGGTATCGCTCGCGGAGACAGACTGGAAGGCTATGCCTTCGGCCAGATGATTGCGCGGTTGAATGGGCGAGTTGGACAGCAAGTCGCCCTCAGCGTCACTCGCGGTGGTCAGAAGCGCGATGTGAACCTGATGCTGGAGGACTATCTGTAAGCAACTTGCCGCATTCGCCTGCGCATGGCAGGGCAGGGCGGAAGGGCGCTTAGCTCAGTTGGTAGAGCATCTCGTTTACACCGAGAGGGTCGGCGGTTCGAGCCCGTCAGCGCCCACCAGGCCCAAAAGGCCCAAGCTTAGAGCGACCGCACCAGCTTTGCGGCGACACCCAGCCACGGCGGGTTTGCAATCACCTGCTGCCGCCCGCCTGCCTCGAGCGGCAAGAGTTGCAGCTTGTCGGCGTCGCGATTGATGAGGCGACCGAACATGAACCGGCCGGCGGGGCGGGGGACGAGCACGTCGCGGTTGAGCGCGGATGCGAAATCCTCCGGGCCAAGGCGGTCGCACCAGATCTCATCGCCGGCGCGATAATCGCCTATGCTTGCGGAAACGGTCATGGCGACCTGCCCCGGGGAATTGCGGGGCGGCACTACGAGGCCGTGGCGCTTCGGCGCCTGGGCGCCATGCGTGCCGAGTACGGCGACGACTTCCAGCTCCGCCCGGTCAGGATGATCGACAAGGTCCGCCGCGTCGACGCCGAGGGCCGATGCGATGCGGTTGAGCCAGCCGACCGACACCGTTCGAGTGCCGGTCTCGAGCCGGCCGATCGTCTGCGCTGTCGTTGGCGGACTGCAACGCTGGCCGACGTCATCGAGGGTAAGGCCCTTGGCTTTGCGGACTTCCCGAATGCGAGTGATCATGCGACTGTCCATTTTAACCGATATGGTGTTTTGACTGTCCTACAGTTTTGCCGTTGTGGCAACCCCTCACTCGAAGCGATTCGAATGGAGGTGTGATGGGCAAGCTGCTGCTGAAGGAATGCCTGATCGAGGGAGATATCGTCGGCGGGGTAATCAAGCCGTCGTCGACCAAGCGGACTCGGCGGTCCGTCACCGTCAACCAAGTGGAGTCACCGCTCGGCTGGCTGTTCACGCGCGGGCATATCAGTCGCCGGCAATATGATGCGGGCGAGAAATTGCGCGGCGATTGGGAGAGGGGGCAGCTAGCCTCGCGGGTAACCATGGCTTGGGATGCGTCACCGATCAGCAGCGGACGCGGTGGGACAGGCGGCGCACCCGATCTGCACGCGCGCCAGATCGACGCCAGGAAACGGTTTGAAGCGGCGAGTCAGGCCGCCGGGCCGGGGTTGCAGGACATCCTTTGGCGTATTGTCTGCGGAGGGGAGGGCATGCGCGATGCCGAGACGGCTCTCGGCTGGCCGGCCCGCGCGGGTAAGGTCGTGCTGACGATCGCGCTCGACCGCGTCGCCAACTTCTATCAAATCGGGTGAACTGGCGGAGGGGCACGGAGCGCATTAGAAGCCGGGTCAAACGAGGCACGAAAGGCACGTTATGATCCTGTACGGTTCCACCCTCTCTCCGTTCGTCCGCAAGGTCATGGCCTTTGCCGGTGAAAAGGGCGTTGAGATTGAGCTCAAGCCGACCGGCGCCCCAGACCATGAGCCGGACTTCTGCGCCGCCAGCCCGTTCAAGAAGATGCCGGCCCTTAAGGACGGCGACTATGAGCTCGCCGATTCCTCGGCGATCATCCACTACCTTGAAGCAAAGTATCCCGAACCGGCGCTGATCCCGGCTGAGCCCCGAGCTCGCGGACGGACTATCTGGTTCGAGGAGTTTTCCGACACAATCCTGTTCGCCTGCGGAGCCAAGGTGTTCTTCAATCGTGTCGTGGCGCCATATTTCCTGAAGCGGCCGGGTGATGAGGCGGCGGCGGAAGGGGCGATCCGCGACGAGCTGCCACCGATTATGGCCTATCTTGAGAAGATCGTGCCGGGCGAGAACGGCTATCTGGTCGGCGATAGCATTACGCTTGCGGACATCGCGGTTGCCGGCCCCTTCGCAAACTTCCAGCACACCGATGTGTCGATCGACGATTATCCGCGCACTGCGGCCTATGTCCGCCGCATCCTGGCGCGGCCAAGCTTCAGCCAGTGGATCGCGCGAGAGGCCGCGATGCTCGCCAAGGTCCGGGAAGCCGCATAAGAAAACGCCGCGCTCCCAAGGGAGCGCGGCGCCGTCTTCCCTAAGGCTTTAGTCCTTATTTGGAACCGTCGTCCGTGGAGTCGCTGTCCTGCGACTGCCCGGTTTCTACGTCCGACTTGCCCTGGCTGGTTTCCTCAGCGCCCTGGCCCTGTTCGGCGAAGTCTTGGTTGGCTTCATCCTTGGTCAGATAGTCGCTGCTATTGTCCTGGCCAGAACCCACGAAACCGCCGTTCTGGTCCGATGCGCCCTGGCCGGTTGCGGCCTCGCCGGTCTGGTCGCTGTCGGCGAGGTTGGTTTCGCCTCCGGCGGACTGGCCTTGCTGCCCGAAGGCGGATTCGCCCTGCTTGTTCTGGCCGATCTCGTTTTCCTGGTTACGCTGCGACGTTTCCTGATCGACGCGGTCCTGGCCTTCGGATTGCGAACGGTCCTGATTGTTGTCGGTCATGCACTGCCTCCTCGTTCGCCCCATGCTCTCGACGGACAAAGCGAGCGGCCGGGAAAACCGTTCCGGCACCGATGCCAGTGGATGCGACGAACGGTGCAAGATGCGACGAACGGATTGAAACGGCGAAGAAAAAGGCCGCCGGGACAATGCCCCGACGGCCCAATTCCTTGACGAGGTAAAGGCTTAAGCCTCGGCGTCGCCTTCGGCTTCCGCAGTCTCGACCGGAGCTTCTTCGGTCTCGACGGGAGCTTCCGCAACCTCGGCGGGAGCCTCGGTAGCTTCAGCCTCAGCTCCAGCTTCCTCGGCCTGGGCCTCGGCAAGCTCCTCGACGGCGACCGGAGCGGCCTCTTCCTCGAACATCTGGGCGAGGACGTCGACGCCCTGGGCCTGGAGGTCGGCTTCTTCCGGCGAGCGGGCCACGTTGACCTTGACGGTGACGCTGACCTCGGGGTGCAGCGCAACGCGCACCTCGTGGACACCGATCGCCTTGATCGGGCGATCGAGCACGACCTGGCTCTTGGTGACCTTGGCGCCGTCGGCGTCGAGCGCCTCGACGATGTCACGGGCCGAAACCGAACCGTAGAGCTGGCCGGTGTTCGAAGCCTGACGGATCAGCTGCACGGTCTTGCCGTCGACGCCCTTCGAGGCGGCTTCGGCATCGGTGCGTCGCGACGCGTTGTCGGCTTCGATCTTGGCGCGGTTGGCCTCGAACAGCTTCTTGTTGCTGGCGTTGGCGCGGAGCGCCTTCTTGCGCGGAAGCAGGTAATTGCGGGCGAAACCGTTCTTGACGGAAACGACGTCGCCAATGGCGCCCAGCTTCTCGACGCGTTCAAGCAGGATGACTTCCATGTCCTAGTCTCCTTACTTCACGACGTAGGGCAGAAGGCCGATGTGGCGCGAGCGCTTGATCGCCTTCGCCAGCTCGCGCTGCTTCTTGGTGCTGACCGCGGTGATGCGGCTCGGGACGATCTTGCCACGCTCAGAGATGAATCCCTGGAGCAGGCGGACGTCCTTGTAATCGATGCGCGGGGCGTCCTTGCCGGAGAAGGGGCAGGACTTGCGGCGGCGGAAGAATGCACGTGCCATGGTTTAGGCCTCCATCTCTTCGCCACGCGGGGCGCGCTCGGGGCGGAAACCGCCACGGTCGCCGCGATCACCACGGTCGCCGTCGCCGCGCGGGCCACGTTCACCACGGTCACGGTCGCCCTTGCGCATCATCACGGTCGGGCCCTTTTCGAGCTCGTCGACGCGGATGGTCATGTAGCGGATGACGTCTTCGTTGATGCCGGTCTGGCGCTCCAGCTCGGCGAGGGCCGCGGCGGGCGCGTCCAGCTCGAGCATGACGTAGTGCGCCTTGCGGTTCTTGGCGATGCGATAGGCGAGGGAGCGCAGGCCCCAGGTTTCGGTCTTGACGACCTTTCCGCCATTATCCTCGATGATCTTGGTAGCGTTTTCCGCCAGCGCATCGACCTGGGCCTGAGCCAGATCCTGACGCGCGAGGAAAACATGCTCGTAGAGCGGCATGTTTCTTCATCCATGTTGGCCGATCGCTGATCCCGTACCAGTTACGGGATCCCTCCGGCTATCGTCTAAAAATTACGGGCGCGGTGGGAGTCCCAACGCGCCGGCGGGGGGCCTATGGCGGAAAGGCCCCGAAAAGGCAAGGCCGCGCCCCCACTTAGCCCATGCCAATGCATGGAGCCGGCGACGATTTCACTCGTTAAGGCCCCGAAGGAGTTCGAGTATGCGTAGCTTAGCAGTTCGGGCCGTCGCGGCATCCTTGCTTGCGATCGTCGCCGCAGGGTGCACTACAACAGGCATTGGCACCGGCCAGTCGACCACTGGAAACACTGGCGCAACCTTCAGCTGGACATCGACCGGCGCGACACGCGGGACGATGATTGCCCAGCTCAGCGACGGCCGTGCATTCCAGGGGCCGTTCTTTCAGGTCACTCAGGAAAGCGTACTCGACGACTACGGACCGCTTTGGAACGGCTGGGGTCCGGGATACGGCTGGCACCAACCGTTCAGCCGATACGGCTGGGGCTGGGATGGCTGGGGTCCATGGGGACCATATGGTGACACGGTCACCCACTATACCGGGCAGGTGCTGGCCAATTTGCAAGGCCCGACCGGTTTCATGCGTTGCAATTTTGTCCTGATGCGGCCGAGTTACGGCATTGGCGGCGGGGGCGTGGGGCAATGCCAGCTACCCAACGGTCAGATCATCGACGCGCAATTCCCGCCGCGATAGTTCAGGCGGCGGCGGAATCCGCCTTGGGGCAAGTGCTGAGACGAGCAAGCAGTTCGCCCAGCTGGGCGGCCTGCGGCTTGGTCAGGCGCGACTGGATCGCCGTTCGGATTGCGTCGGCGTAGACCGGCCACATACGCTGGCGCAGCTCCGCGCCAGCCGGAGTCACGCGGATCCACTGGCAACGGCCGTCGTCGGAACACCGAGTGCGCTCGACCAGCCCCTCGGCTTCCATACGGTCGACCAAGCGCGAAAGGTTGTATTGAGCGAGCAGGAGGCGATCCTGCAGGTCGCGGGAGCGCAATGGTCCGCCGCGCTCCAGTTCCAGGAGCACGTCATACCATTCCAGGGACGGCAACTCAGCGGCGCGAAGCGCCTTCTCGACCGAGCATAGCGCACCGCGATGGGCGCGAATCAGCTGGACCCAGGCGCGCTCGGCGACCTCGGTGCAGCTCCCAACGCAGGCATCGGCTGTGACGTTCATGCGCAATTCCTAGCAATTTCATGCAGATGCATCAATCTTGACTTATATATGCACTTGCATCTAAATAATCCATGCACTTGCATTGAATGGAGAGAGAGATGCCGCAGCGCCTTCGACTGATCAGCCACAAGCTTTGCCCCTATGTTCAGCGCGCTGCGATCGTCGCCGCCGAGAAGCACATCGACTTCGAGCGAGTCGACATCGACCTTGCCAACAAGCCCGACTGGTTCCTCAAGATTTCGCCGACCGGCAAGGTGCCGGTGCTTGAGGTCGTCGATGATTCCGGCAAAGTGCATATCCTCTTCGAAAGTGCGGTAATCGCCGAATATCTCGACGAGATTTCCGGGAACGCGCTGCTGCCATCCGAACCCATTCAACGGGCCCGGACCCGCGCCTGGATCGAATATGCATCGGCAACGCTCGCGGATATCGGCAAGCTGTACAGCGCGCCGGACTTCGCGGCCTTCGACGCGTCGATCCGAGCGTTGAAGTTGCGGTTCGACGTTCTCGAAAACGAGGTTGCGGGCCCATTCTTCAATGGCGCTCGCTTCGGCCTCGCCGACGCTGCCTTCGCACCGGTCTTCCGCTATCTCGACGTCTTCGAGCGCGAATTGGG
>Ga0163161_10003890_pt1 | contig 10469 bp, 10 predicted proteins | sample S45metaG_FD_129847 | JGI IMG/M metagenome (GOLD analysis project Ga0163161, IMG submission 129847) | Switchgrass rhizosphere microbial communities from Kellogg Biological Station, Michigan, USA - S4-5 metaG | ecosystem: Host-associated > Plants > Roots > Rhizosphere > Soil | place: USA... | reverse complement strand
CTGGCGGCCAGCATCGATTGTTTTAACCCGTTAATCCACATGGTTCTCTCCTGAGCGTGACTCGTGATTTCAGCGCATTCTGCAGGATAAAAAAAGGCCCGCATCGCGGGCCTTTTTAGCAATCAACAACGATTACACTTTACGGAAGATCAACGAACCGTTGGTTCCGCCGAAACCGAAGGAGTTACACAGGGTGTACTCCAGACCGGGAACCTGACGCGCGGTGTGGGGCACGAAGTCGAGATCGCAGCCCTCATCCGGATTGTCGAGGTTAATGGTCGGTGGAACGGCCTGGTCGCGCAGCGCCAGAATCGAATAGATCGATTCAACCGCGCCTGCCGCACCCAGTAAGTGTCCGGTCATTGATTTGGTCGAGCTTACCATCACGCTGCTGGCTGCTGCCCCAAAGACCGATTTCACCGCCCGCGCTTCCGCTTTATCACCCGCTGGCGTGGAGGTGCCGTGCGCGTTGACATAGCCGATCTGCTCTGGCGTAAGCTGAGCATCGCGCAATGCGTTGATCATTGCCGCCGCGGCGCCTGATCCATCTTCTGGTGGTGAAGTCATGTGGTAGGCATCGCTGCTCATACCAAAACCTACGATTTCCGCGTAGATTTTCGCACCACGTTTCTTCGCATGTTCATACTCTTCGAGTACCACAATGCCAGCGCCGTCACCCAGCACAAAACCGTCACGATCTTTATCCCACGGGCGGCTGGCCGCTTGCGGGTTTTCGTTACGGGTTGAGAGAGCACGTGCTGCACCAAAGCCACCGACGCCTAATGGCGTACTGGCTTTCTCTGTGCCACCCGCCAGCATCACATCAGCATCGTTATAGGCGATGATGCGTGCGGCATGACCGATGTTATGCACACCAGAGGTACAGGCTGTCGCGATAGAGATGCTTGGACCTTTCAGGCCATACATGATGCTGAGATGACCCGCCACCATGTTAACGATGGTTGAAGGCACAAAAAATGGGCTGATTTTGCGCGGGCCGCCGTTGACCAGTGAAGTATGATTCTCTTCAATCAGACCTAAACCACCGATGCCGGAGCCAATTGCTGCGCCCATACGGCTTGCATTTTCGTCGGTAACAACCAGACCACTGTCCTGCATGGCCTGCATACCGGCCACAATGCCGTACTGGATGAAGGCATCCATCTTGCGCTGATCTTTGCGCGAGATGTAGTCATCACAATTAAAATCTCTTACCAGACCTGCAAAACGTGTTGCATAAGCACTGGTATCAAAATGGTCGATCAGGGTAATGCCGCTCTGACCGGCAAGGAGAGCACTCCAGGTAGACTCTACGGTATTGCCGACAGGAGACAACATGCCAAGACCAGTCACAACTACACGACGCTTAGACACGTTCGTCCTCCAGGGAGGGGAAATAGGGAACTATGTGGGACAAACAAAAAAATCAGGCGGTCGAGCGACCGCCTGAAGATATTCATTAGCCTTTATGGCTATTGATATAGTCGATCGCTGCCTGAACGGTAGTGATTTTCTCAGCTTCTTCGTCTGGAATCTCAGTATCAAACTCTTCTTCCAGAGCCATCACCAGCTCAACGGTATCAAGAGAATCGGCACCCAGGTCTTCTACGAAAGATGCAGAGTTGGTGACTTCTTCCTCTTTCACACCCAGCTGCTCACTGATGATTTTCTTAACGCGTTGTTCGATATCGCTCATACTATTTAATTTCCTATCAAAACTCGCTTTCGCGATGGTTTTCGTAGTGTATAAAATGGTGAAAAAGATGCAACAAAATCCCGGCTGGTCGAACCACGATTTTGCGTTATTTTGCGGTTCTAACCGCAAATAAAGCAAATCATTTCGTGATTTATCAGACCATGTACATTCCGCCGTTGACGTGCAGCGTTTCACCTGTGATGTAGGCTGCTTCGTCAGAGGCTAAAAATGCCACAGCATTGGCGATTTCCTGAGCATCGCCTAAGCGACCCGCAGGAACTTCCGCCAAAATACCGGAACGTTGATCTTCGTTCAGTGCCCGCGTCATGTCAGTCTCAATAAAGCCTGGAGCCACGACGTTGACGGTAATGCCACGTGACGCGATTTCGCGCGCCAGTGATTTGCTAAAGCCAATCAAACCCGCTTTTGCTGCCGCATAGTTTGCCTGGCCCGCATTACCCATGGTTCCAACAACGGAACCAATGGTGATGATACGGCCCACGCGCTTTTTCATCATGGCACGCAGGACCGCCTTGGAAAGGCGGAATACCGATGTGAGGTTGGTATCCAGGATATCCTCCCACTCATCGTCCTTCATGCGCATGAGAAGATTATCACGCGTAATGCCTGCATTATTGACTAAAATATCCACTTCGCCAAATTCAGCACGAATATTCTCTAAAACAGTGCTGATTGAGTCAGCGTCAGTCACATTCAGTAACAGGCCTTTGCCCTTGTCGCCAAGGTAAGCACTGATGGCGTCGGCGCCACTCTGGCTGGTTGCAGTTCCTACCACTTTAGCACCGCGTGCCGCCAGTGTTTCTGCAATCGCACGACCAATGCCGCGACTCGCGCCGGTAACCAGCGCAACTTTACCTTCAAAGCTCATGATTTTCCTCTTATTCCTTACCGAGTGCAGCCGTCAGGGATGCAGTATCGTTAACGGCAGCCGCTGTCAGGCTATCGACAATACGTTTCGTCAGTCCGGTCAGGACTTTACCTGGCCCCATCTCAAGGAGCTGCGTCACGCCCTGTGCTGCCATCGCTTCCACGCTCTCGGTCCAGCGAACCGGGCTGTAGAGCTGACGGACCAGCGCATGGCGGATGGCCGCAGCATCGGTTTCAGCTTTCACATCGACGTTGTTGATCACCGGTACCGCAGGCGCGTTAAAGGTGATGCTCTCCAGCGCCACCGCCAGTTTATCGGCCGCAGGCTTCATCAGTGCGCAGTGAGAAGGAACGCTGACCGGCAGTGGCAAGGCACGCTTAGCGCCCGCTGCTTTACAGGCGGCACCCGCACGTTCAACGGCTTCTTTGTTACCCGCAATAACCACCTGGCCCGGCGAGTTAAAGTTAACCGGTGAGACAACCTGACCCTGCGCGCTCTCTTCACAGGCTTTGCGGATAGCCGCGTCATCCAGGCCAATAATCGCCTGCATCGCGCCAGTGCCTTCAGGCACCGCTTCCTGCATCAGTTTGCCGCGCAGTTCAACCAGCTTCACTGCATCCGCAAAGTTAAGCACACCCGCGCAAACCAGCGCTGAATATTCACCCAGGCTGTGACCGGCCATCAGGGCTGGCTGTTCACCGCCCTGCTGCTGCCAGACACGGTAGATTGCCACGGAGGCAGCTAACAGTGCAGGCTGAGTCTGCCAGGTTTTGTTCAGCTCTTCAGCCGGACCCTGACTTACTAATTGCCACAGATCATATCCCAGCGCGTCAGAGGCTTCACGGAAGGTCTCTTCTACCAGCGGATACGTTGCCGCTAATTCAGTCAGCATGCCCACGGTCTGTGAACCCTGACCGGGGAAAACAAATGCAAATTGCGTCATTTTTCGTTCCTGTCAATCAAAAGCGAACCAGCGCAGAACCCCAGGTGAATCCACCACCAAAGGCTTCCAGCAGAATAAGGTGTCCGGGTTTGATGCGGCCATCACGGACCGCTTCATCCAGTGCGCTTGGCACCGATGCGGCAGAGGTATTGCCATGACGATCCAGTGTGACGACCACTTTATCCATGGTCATGCCGAGTTTTTTCGCGGTGGCGCTGATAATGCGCAGGTTCGCCTGATGCGGCACCAGCCAGTCCAGCATTTCACGATCGAGATTATTGGCCTGCAGCGTTTCATCAACGATGTGAGCCAGCTCGGTGACGGCAACCTTGAAGACTTCGTTGCCTGACATGGTGACATAAGCGGGCTGATCCTGATGCGCACGATCCTGATAAGGCAGCGTCAGCAGCTGTGAATAGCGACCATCAGCATGAAGATGGGTAGAGATGATCCCCTGCTCTTCGCTCTGACCCAGCACGACCGCGCCTGCACCATCGCCAAACAGGATGATCGTGCCGCGATCTTCCGGATCAAGTGCGCGTGCCAGGACATCAGCACCAATCACCAGCGCATGTTTCACCGCGCCATTTTTGATGTATTGATCGGCCACGCTCAGTGCATAGGTGAAACCTGCACAGGCGGCAGCGAGGTCAAACGCCGCGCAGTCTTTGATTTCCAGCATTTGCTGGATCATGCAGGCAGAACTGGGGAAGGCATGGCTGGAAGAGGTTGTGGCGACAATAATCAGCCCAACATCGTTCGCTTCAATGCCTGCCATTTCAAGGGCGCGTTGCGCCGCGCTGAATCCCATGGTGGCGACGGTTTCGTCAGGCGCAGCAATACGACGCTCGCGGATGCCGGTACGGGTAACAATCCACTCGTCCGACGTCTCCACCATTTTTTCCAGATCGGCATTGGTGCGGATCTGGCTTGGCAGATAACTGCCCGTACCGATAATTTTGGTATACATCTAGGCTTTGTCACTCCTGGCTAATACAGCATCAAGGCGCGCAGCAATTCGCTCGGGAATTTGCTGCCTCACCGCCTGCTCTGCCTGTTCTATGGCCACAGCGAAGGCGTGTTGATTTGCCGCACCGTGACTCTTGATCACTGTTCCGCGCAATCCTAACAGACAAGCGCCATTGTACTGGTCAGGGTGGAGATGCCCGAAGCGCTTCGTCAGACGTTTCTGAATCCAGCGCCCCAGCAACTGAAGCCACCATGACCGTTTTTTACCTTCCCCTGATGACTTCAGCAGAGAAAGAAACATTCTTACCACGCCTTCCATAGTCTTCAGCGTGACGTTTCCGACAAAACCGTCACAGACCATCACATCCGTTTTACCGGTGAGCAGTTCGTTACCTTCAAGGTAACCAATATAGTTGATTTGCGGTGATTCTCGCAGCACTGCCGCGGCGTCGCGGATCGTTTCCAGCCCTTTGGTCTCTTCATGACCAATATTGAGCAACGCGACACGGGGCCGTGCAATACCAAGCACATGCTCAGCCATTACCGACCCCATTACGGCAAACTGCACCAGCATCGCACTGTCTGAGCCCACATTTGCGCCCAGATCCAGCACCACGGTTTTACCCTGTTGCTGGTGCGGTAAAACGGACATCAGCGCCGGACGTTTAATGCCATCCAGCGGTTTTAATAAGAGTGTCGACAGCCCCATCAGCGCACCGGTATTCCCGGCGCTGATGCAGGCCTGCGCACGTCCCTCTTTAACCATCTCCAGTGCCACACGCATTGAGCTGCCGCGACTGTTGCGGATGGCCTGAGCGGGCCGCGCATCACTTGCAATAACCGATTCGGCAGGGATGACCTGCAAACGCCCCATCAGGGAGGAATCCGCTTTGGCAAGCAATGGCATGAGAGTGTCGGGGTGTCCGACCAGAAGAAGGAATAGTTCCGAATGAGAGGCCAGTGCCTGCAATGCTGCAGGCACTGTCACGCAGGGACCGAAGTCCCCGCCCATGGCATCAATCGCCAGGGTCAAACGTGTCAAGGTATCGCCTTGCTAAGCAAGAAACTTACTTAACGATAACCTTGCGACCGCGGTAGTAACCGTCCGCAGTGATGTGGTGACGCAGATGAGTTTCGCCAGAAACTTTATCTACTGACAGAGCAGCAGTGGTCAGCGCATCGTGCGAACGACGCATACCACGCTTAGAACGGGTGGGTTTATTCTGTTGTACGGCCATGGACCTTACTCCTATTACTTACGCTTTAAACTGGCTAATACGGCAAATGGATTTGGTTTCTCCACCTCTGCAGGCAGTTTACCAAAGACCATGTCCGCCTCGGACACTTCACAGTGTTCAGAATCGTGCACCGGAACGACCGGCAGCGCGAGAATAATTTCATCCTCGACAACCGCCAGCAGATCGATCTCACCAAACTCGTTGACATCGACCGGCTCGTACGCTTCCGGCAATGCCTCGGCCTGCTCTTCAGAAGAGACAGGGCTGAAGCAGTAACTCACTTTTACGTGATGAGGAAAGGTCTGGTTGCAGCGCTGGCAACGCAACGTCACTTGTACTTCAGCAGTACCCGTCAGTACTGCCAGACGTTGGTTATCAACCGCAAACGACATGGCACAATCCACATCACTGTCCACACTAACGACCGACTCGGCCACACGCTCCACCTGTACAGATGTGTAGACACCCTGATAATCAAGGCGCTTCTGAGCAGTGCGGACAGGGTCCAGCGTTAGGGGTAATTTTACCTTTTGCATAGGGCGCGCATATTAACTTTGTAATGTCATAGAGTCAAAGAAAAAGGCCGTTAAACAGCATCTTTCAACCACTATTCGCATCCAGTGCGGCGCACAGTTTAAAATGACTGTCACCAATTCGCTATCACTATTGAAAAAAAATGACGCCATCGATTCTTTTAGCTTCAACCTCGCCCTTTCGGCAGGCATTACTGCATAAACTGGGCCTGCCTTTTATTACCGCCGCGCCTGAGGTTGATGAGTCACCCCAGCCCGATGAAACCGCTGAAGCGCTGGTAACCCGTCTTGCCGTAGCTAAAGCGCAGGCACTGGCAAAAACGTATCCCAGCCACTGGATAATCGGCTCCGACCAGGTTTGCGTGCTGGATGGCGCTATCGCCGGTAAGCCTCACACGGCTGAGAATGCGCGGGCGCAACTGCGTGCCGCCAGCGGAAAAGCCATTACCTTTTATACCGGTCTGGCGCTATTTCATCCGGCTAGTGGCACGCTGCTGCACTGCTGTGAGCCCTTTGTGGTTCATTTCCGCACGTTAACTGACGCTGAAATCAGCGGCTATGTGGAAAAGGAGCAGCCGCTTCAGTGTGCGGGCAGTTTTAAAAGTGAAGGTCTGGGGATTTGTCTGTTTGATCGGCTGGAGGGACGCGATCCCAATACGCTGGTCGGGCTGCCGTTGATCGCGCTCAATGAGATGTTGCAGCAGGCCGGCATCAATCCTTTAACGAACTGATGCCGGAGAGATTACGCTTTCAGTTGACGCAGCTTAAGCAGGCATTGCTTCAGGCCATCATCCAGTGGCGCTTCGACCCGCATCACTTCGCCGGTGCCGGGATGCGTAAAGGTCAGCGCCGCAGCATGCAGGAACAGGCGTTTTAAACCGGTTGCCGCCAGCTGACTGTCAAACTCACGTTCTCCGTAGCGATCGTCGAAGGCAATGGGATGCCCGGCATGCAGCGTATGGACGCGAATCTGATGGGTACGACCGGTGACCGGGCTCGCTTTCACCAGCGTGGCAAACTCGAACCGCTCTTCTACTTTAAAGCGGGTTTCTGAGGCTTTGCCTTCGCTGCTGACGCGCACCACGCGCTCACCGCTCTGCAGAATGTTTTTCAGCAGCGGCGCCTGAACCACCTTCAGGTGTGACGGCCAGTTGCCGCGCACCAGGGCCAGATAGTCTTTCTGCATCGCCTTTTCGCGCAGTTGCTCATGGAGGGAACGCAGCGCCGAACGCTTTTTAGCGACCAGCAGAATGCCGGAGGTGTCACGATCCAGGCGATGCACCAGCTCCAGAAAGCGTGCTTCCGGTCGCAGGGCACGTAACCCTTCAATCACCCCGAAGCTGAGTCCGCTACCGCCATGCACGGCTGTGCCGGAAGGCTTGTTCATCACCAGCAGCGACTCATCCTCAAACAGGATGGCATCGGCCAGTGACGCCACTTTCGCCAGTTTGGGGGAAACGGCATCTTCATCGCGTTCCGCTACCCGAACCGGCGGAATGCGCACCTCATCGCCCTCCTCCAGCTTATATTCTGGCTTGACGCGCTTTTTATTCACCCGCACCTCGCCTTTGCGAACGATGCGATAAATCATGCTTTTGGGCACACCCTTGAGCTGGGTGCGCAAAAAGTTATCAATGCGTTGTCCGGCATTTTCAGCCGTGATGGCGACAAAATGTACGCCGGGATTCTCTGTTTTCATGGCGGCGATTCTAAATAGTGTCCCCTGATAGCGCCACCCCTTTTTCTGTGCTTAACTCTGGAGTTGATGTGACGGCAGGTCGCCTCTCTGCTGGCTTTTTCAGCAAAGCGCTGTTTTGTCCGACACATTAGCGATTTAAATGTAAAGAAACTTCACAAGCTGGCTAAAGTCGCCTTGCTATATGAAGGTTAGCAATGGAATAATGCTTGAGTTTCTTACCTGAACCATTTCAGGGCAGAAAAAGAGCGAAATTGTCATTTTGCCGGATTGAGCAGACACGCAGCAATGGCGTAAGACGTAATGCGAAATCAGGCACTTAGCGGGCTGCGGGTTGCGGCCTGGACAACAGTATGGGATGCACGGGTTTTCTTTATTCTCTCAGGCATTTCCACTATCTGGTGCTGTTTTCCCTTATGAAAAACAGGCCACCGACGTTATTTGCGCCCCTCGCGCGGTCGACAGCCGTGAGGTTGACGACATTGCACTAAGTCACGGGGCCATCGGTTGATACTCGTCCAGGGTAACTATGCCCGCAGCTGTAATCACTCATGAAAGAATAACGAGTAAGTCACGATGAAAAGAATGTTAATAAACGCAACTCAGCAGGAGGAGTTGCGCGTTGCCCTGGTTGACGGTCAGCGTCTGTACGATCTGGATATTGAAAGTCCTGGACACGAGCAGAAAAAAGCCAACATTTACAAAGGTAAAATCACTCGCATTGAACCCAGCCTTGAAGCTGCGTTTGTCGATTACGGCGCAGAGCGTCACGGTTTCCTCCCGTTAAAAGAAATCTCCCGCGAATACTTCCCCTCCAGCTACAACGCGCATGGTCGTCCGAATATTAAAGACGTGCTGCGTGAAGGTCAGGAAGTCATTGTTCAGATCGATAAAGAAGAACGCGGTAATAAAGGCGCTGCGCTGACCACCTTTATCTCTCTGGCGGGCAGCTATCTGGTACTGATGCCGAATAACCCACGTGCAGGCGGTATCTCTCGCCGTATCGAAGGTGACGATCGTACCGAGCTGAAAGAAGCCCTGTCGGCGCTGGAACTGCCGGAAGGCATGGGCCTGATTGTCCGTACTGCGGGCGTCGGTAAATCAGCCGAATCGCTGCAGTGGGATTTAAGCTTCCGTCTTAAACACTGGGAAGCGATCAAGAAAGCTGCTGAAAACCGCCCTGCTCCGTTCCTGATCCATCAGGAAAGTAACGTGATTGTGCGTGCCTTCCGCGACTATCTGCGTCAGGACATCGGTGAAATCCTTATCGATAACCCGAAAGTACTGGAACTGGCGCGTCAGCATATCGCTGCGCTGGGCCGTCCGGACTTCAGCAGCAAAATTAAGCTCTACACCGGTGAAATCCCGCTGTTCAGCCACTATCAGATCGAATCGCAAATCGAATCCGCTTTCCAGCGTGAAGTCCGCCTGCCTTCCGGTGGCTCGATTGTGATCGACAGTACCGAAGCACTGACCGCTATCGATATCAACTCAGCACGTGCAACGCGCGGCGGTGACATCGAAGAGACGGCGTTCAACACCAACCTTGAAGCGGCAGATGAGATTGCTCGTCAGCTGCGTCTGCGTGACCTGGGCGGCCTGATCGTTATCGATTACATCGATATGACGCCGGTACGCCATCAGCGCGCGGTTGAGAATCGTCTGCGTGAAGCTGTCCGTCAGGACCGCGCCCGCATTCAGATCAGCCACATTTCACGTTTCGGCCTGCTGGAGATGTCCCGTCAGCGTCTGAGCCCGTCATTAGGTGAATCCAGTCATCACGTCTGCCCACGCTGTAGCGGCACCGGCACCATCCGTGATAACGAGTCACTGGCGCTGTCGATCCTGCGTCTGATTGAAGAAGAAGCGCTGAAAGACAACACCAAAGAAGTTCACGCCATTGTTCCGGTTCAGGTGGCCTCTTACCTGCTGAATGAAAAACGTGAAGCGGTTAACGCTATTGAAACACGCCAGGGTGGCGTGCGGGCTATCATCGTTCCTGATGACAAGATGCAGACCCCACACTACTCCGTGCTGCGCGTGCGCAAAGGCGAAGAGACGCAGACCCTGAGCTATCATCTGCCGAAGCTGCATGAAGCCGAAATGGCGATGCCGTCGGAAGAGGAACATGCTGAACGTCGTCGTCCTGAGCAGCCTGCTCTGGCCGCGTTTGTAATGCCTGATGCGCCTCCGGCACCGGTAGAAGTTGAGCCAGAAGCGCAGCGCGCTGAAGCCCAGCCCGCCGCAAAAGCAGCACCTGCTGTGGCTGCGCCTGCTACCGTCAGCACCGGCTTCTTTGGCCGTCTGCTTGGTGGCCTGAAAAAAATGTTCGCAGGCGAAGAAACCCCTGCCGCTGCCCCCGTGGCAACTGAGGTTGCAGAGCCGCAGAAAGCGCCTGAAAGCGAGCAGGAAAACGGCAACGGCCGTGGCGAGCGCCGCAACAACAATAACAACCGTCGTAACAATAATCGTCGTGAGCGTACGCCGCGCAACGGAGATAACGCG
>Ga0163161_10003889_pt1 | contig 10469 bp, 9 predicted proteins | sample S45metaG_FD_129847 | JGI IMG/M metagenome (GOLD analysis project Ga0163161, IMG submission 129847) | Switchgrass rhizosphere microbial communities from Kellogg Biological Station, Michigan, USA - S4-5 metaG | ecosystem: Host-associated > Plants > Roots > Rhizosphere > Soil | place: USA: Michigan... | reverse complement strand
TCGGTCATGCGGTCACTTCTTTCATCTGGTCGGCGATGCGCGCCAGGCTCTCGGATTGCCCGAGGAGAAGCAGCACATCGAAGATCCCCGGCGAGGTCGTCTTGCCGGTCAACGCGGCACGTAACGGCTGCGCGAGCTTGCCGAGCTTCACCCCGGCATCCTCGGCGACTTTCCGCACCGCAGAATCGAGCGCGTCATGTTCCCAATCCGGCAATTGTGCAAGTGCAGCATAAGCCCGTTCGAGCAGGGGGCGCGTGTCCACGCCCAGAAGGTCCGCCGCCGCCGGCTCTATATTCAGCGGCCGGCTTGCGAACAGGAAGCCTGCGCCGTCCGCCAGCTGGTTCAACGTCGCCGCCCGGGCCTTCAATTCCGGCATGGCCCGGACCAGCTGGCCCTTTTGGTCCGCGTCGATCCCCAGCCCCGGAGCGATCAGCTCGGCCAGGCGGCCATCGTCCGCCTCGCGGATGTAATGGCCGTTGAGATTCTCCAGCTTCTTGAAGTCGAATCGCGACGGCGATTTGCCGACATGGTCGAGGTCGAACCACTCCACCGCCTGTTCGCGGCTGATGATCTCGTCGTCGCCATGGCCCCAGCCTAGCCGAAGCAAATAATTGGTCAGCGCTTCGGGCAAGATTCCCAACTCATCGCGGTAGGCGTCGACGCCGAGCGCGCCATGCCGCTTTGAAAGCTTTGCACCGTCGGAGCCGTGGATCAGCGGAATGTGTGCGTAGGTCGGCTCGGACCAGCCCATGGCGCGGATAATCGCCAACTGGCGGAAGGCGTTGTTCAAATGGTCGTCGCCACGGACGATGTGGGTTACCCCCATGTCATGGTCGTCGACGACGACCGCCAGCATGTATGTTGGGGTTCCGTCGGAGCGCAGGAGCACGAAATCGTCGAGCTCGGCGTTGGCGACGGCGACGCGGCCCTGGACCAGGTCCTCGATCGTCGTCTCGCCCTCCCGCGGCGCCTTGATGCGGATGACGTAGGGCTGCCCCTCCGGCTGGTCGTCGCGGTCGCGCCATTCGCTGTCGATGCGGAAGGGGCGGCGCTCGGCCTGCGCCTGTTCGCGGCGCGCCTGCAGCTCCTCCGACGTCAGGTAGCAGCGATAGGCCGCGCCCCTGGCAAGCAGGTCGTGCGCGACTTCGGCATGGCGCTTTTCGAATTCCGACTGGAAATAGGGCTGGCCGTCGCCGCTGATCCCGAGCCAGTCGAGACCGTCGAGGATGGCATCGATCGCTTCCTTCGTCGACCGTGCTTTGTCGGTGTCTTCGATGCGGAGGAGATAGCGCCCGCCATGATGTCGGGCGAAAAGCCAGTTGAAGAGCGCGGTCCGTGCGCCGCCAATATGAAGGAAGCCGGTCGGGGAGGGCGCAAAGCGCGTAACAACTGCCGGATTTTTGCCGCTTGCGCTCAAGCCCGCTTTCCTTTGTGTTTCTGGCCTGATGGATTGGGTGAGCGCCCCTAACATAGAGCATCCGGCACTGCCACAGGGGCGAATCACGCTTTTGTCGGCGCGGCTCACGGCGCTTCGGGCGCGCGTCGAGGCCTTCCTCGAAGCCGAGCGAGGTCAGCTGCCGCTCTGGGCCATCGTTGCCTTTGGGGCCGGGATTGCCCTGTGGTTCGCGCTGCCTGACCCACAACAATGGTCCGGCTTGCTGTTCCTCGCGGCAGGCGCTTCCTTGCTTGGCTTCACCTTGGTTGGCGGCAGGGTGGGGGCAGCTCTCGGCTGGTTCGGCCTCGCAATCGCCGCCGGCTGCGCGCTAGTCTGGTGGCGATCCGAGCAGGTGGCGACGATCCGTTTCGAACACCCGCGCATCGTCGAGCTGACAGCCAAGGTGGCCAGGGTCGAGGAACTGGCAGCCAAAGGCGACGTCCGCCTGACGCTGGCACCACTCGACAAGACTCTTCCGCCGCAGGTTCGAGTTTCAATCCCGGCGGACGAGGCCGGGCCTGGACTTGCCGCCAGCGCCGTCATCGCGATGCGCGCGCGTCTGACCTCGCCGCCGCCCATGGCATTGCCGGGGAGCCATGACTTCGCCCGCGACGCCTGGTTCCGCGGCGACGGCGCTTCCGGGCGTTCGATGGGGCCGGTCGAGGTCAAGGTGCCGGCAGAGGCGAGCGGGCTCGACGCCCTCCGCGCGCGGCTGGACCATCATGTCCGCACACAATTGCCCGGCACCAGCGGCGGCATCGCGACGGCCTTGGTCTCTGGCGACCAGAACGCGCTTGGCGAGGATGACGCCGATGCCATGCGGCGATCGGGCCTCACGCACCTCCTCTCGGTCAGCGGCCTTCATCTCGCCGCCGTCGTCGGCGGGGTCATGTTCCTGACATTGCGCCTTCTCGCTCTCAGCCGCTTTCTCGCGCTGCGTTTCAACCTTGTCCTGGTCGGCGCCGGCACGGGGGCGCTCGCCGGTATTGGTTATACATTGCTGACCGGGCTGCAGGTGCCGACCGTTCGCAGCTGTGTAGCGGCCCTTCTTGTTCTTGGCGGAATGGCGCTCGGCAGGGAGGCGATCAGCATGCGGCTGGTCGCCGTCGGGGCGCTGATCGTGCTCCTGCTCTGGCCGGAGTCGGTCGCTGGCGCGAGTTTCCAGCTCAGTTTTGCCGCCGTGACAGCCATCGTCACGCTTCACAGCTTTCCTTCCGTTCGCCGCTGGCTGGGGCCTCGCGATGATGGCCTCGCGATGCGCATGGCCCGCGGCTTTGGCTCGCTGCTGTTGACCGGCCTCGTCGTCGAACTGGCGCTGGTCCCGTTCGCGCTTTTCCACTTCCACCGGACTGGCCTTTACAGCGTCTTCGCCAACCTCTTCGCCATTCCCTGGACGACCTTCGTCGTCATGCCGCTGGAAGCCGCCGCGCTGCTTCTCGACATCGGCGGATTGGGCGCACCGTTTTGGGCGGCCACCGGCTGGGCCATCGACCAGTTGCTGGCGCTCGCCCACTGGGTGGCGAACATGAAGGGCGCCGTCGCGACCCTGCCGAATATGCCGGTCGCGGCCTTTGCGGCCATGGTAGGCGGCGGCCTGTGGATCTGCCTTTGGAACAGCCGCGTCCGAATGCTGGGGCTGCTGCCGATCGCACTCGGAGCGGCGGGGGCCTTGGCGGCCCCTGCACCAGACCTGCTCATCACCGGCGACGGCCGGCACCTCGCCCTGGTCGGGGCCGACGGACGTCCGGCGATGCTCCGCGAGAAGAGTGGCGATTTCGTCTTGAGCCTGATCAGTGAGAATAGTGGCTTCGACGGCGATCCGCTGGCTCTCAGCGACATGCCCGGAGCGGACTGCTCACGCGATTCCTGCATCGCCGACATTGAACGGGGAGGGCGGGCATGGCGCGTCCTTGCGACCCGTTCCGGACAGAAGCTCGACTGGGGGCCTCTAACGGCTACTTGTGCCTCTGCCGATATCGTCGTGTCTGAACGATGGCTGCCTCGCGGCTGTCATCCACGCTGGCTGAAGCTCGACCGCGACGCGCTCGAAGCTACTGGAGGGGTTGCAATCTATCTCAAGGATTCGCCGCGTGTCGCTACTGTTGCAGAGCGCGTCGGCGGCCACCCCTGGCGGTCGCCAGCGCCCTAGTGACCCTCGGCCGCTTGCCAGACGGCGAGTTCGTTGCCGCCCGGATCGATGAAATGGAAGCGGCGGCCGCCGGGGAAGGAGAAGATCGCCTTGGCAATCACGCCCCCGGCCTTGGTCACCGCATCGAAAGCGGCATCGAGATCCTCGACCCGGACGACCGGCAGCGGCGCCGAAATTCCGTCCGAAGGGTCACCCTGCAGGCCAACATCGACATCGCCCGTCACGGTCGCCGAATAATCCGGCCCGAAATCGGTGAAGGCCCAACCAAATGCCTTTGCATAGAAAGCACGGGTCAGTTCATGCGCCGTTGCGCTCGGCAGCTCGACATAATCGATGCGGGCCATGACGCTCAGTACCGACGGATGAGGCCGGCAAGACGCCCCTGGATGCGCACCCTGTCTTCCGAATAGCGCTGCGGCTCATAGGAACGGTTCGCGGGGTCGAGGCGGATCATCTGCCCCTCGCGGCGATAGGTCTTCAATGTTGCTTCCTCGCCGTCGATCAGCGCCACGACAATTTCGCCGTCGCGGGCATTGTCGACCTTGCGGATCAAGGCGAAATCGCCGTCGAGTATGCCTTCATCGACCATCGAGTCACCCGATACCTCGAGTGCGTAATGCTCCCCCGCGCCCAACAGGGCAGCGGGAACAGCAAAGCTCTCGGTACCCTGCAGCGCCTCGATCGGCGTGCCGGCGGCGATGCGGCCGTGCAGCGGGATCTCCAGCGTGTCATTGGCGGCGGCGGGCACCACCGCCTTGGTCGCCAGCGCAGCGGCAGTGATCGGCGTCACGACTTCCGGCACCTTCAGCACTTCCAGCGCCCGCGCCCGGTTGGGCAGGCGGCGGATAAACTGCCGTTCTTCCAGTGCGGAGATCAGGCGATGGACGCCGGACTTGGATTTGAGGTCGAGCGCCTCGCGCATTTCGTCGAAGCTCGGGCTAATGCCATCGGCCTTCAGCCGTTCGTCGATGAACTGAAGGAGTTCACGCTGCTTGGCGGTGAGCATCTCCGGCAATCCCCTTTGCGGTTCCAAATGGAACGAATAGGGAACGTGTATCGAACAAGCGATTCGCCGTCAACCCTTCGACGGGCTAGGACAGGACACACAGCTTGAGGAACGCTCCGAGCATTGCGTGACCATGCTCGGACCCGATGCTTTCCGGGTGAAACTGGATCCCGTGGGCCGGCGCGTGGGCATGCCGCATCGCCATGACCAGCCCGTCTTCGCTCCAGGCATTGGCGATAAGCGGCACCTGCGGGTCCGGCACCGCGAGTGAGTGATAACGGGTGGCGGCTACGGGCGAATTCAGGCCTGCAAAAAGTCCAGTGCCGTCGTGCCGCACGTTGTTTACCTTGCCGTGCACCGGCGCGATGCGTTCGACCGCGGAGCCGCAAGCGACGGCCATCGCCTGATGTCCGAGGCAAATGCCCAGCAGCGGCTTGTTCGCCTTCATGCACGCTCCCGCCAAAGCGACCGAAATTCCGGAGTCCTGGGGCGTACCGGGCCCCGGCGATATCAGGACGCCGTCGAATGGCCCGGCCAGCGCCTCATCGACGCCGATCGTATCGTTCTTCTCGACCGTCACCGACGCACCCAGCGCCAGCAAATAATCCACCAGCGTGAAGGTGAAGCTGTCGTAATTGTCGATGGCGAGGATTGCGGCCATCGCCGCCTTATTCGGCCGCGCCGCCGCCGGTGATCCGTCGCTTCGCCTCCGCAATCGCCGAATCGTTGCGCTTGACGCCGATGTCGGCGGCGATCGCCCGGCCCATCTGCTCGGCATATTCGTTCGGCACAGCCTGCTGGAACTCGCTCTGCGTCCGCGAGATCAGGCCGGGCTGCAACGATGCGTTGCCGGGCACGATCTTGGTCACCTTGATGACGATGAAGCCCCGGCCGTTCGGATCGGCGACCATCCGGCTGCGGCCCTGCGCGAGGCTGAACATCATGCCCAGCGCCGGGGGCACCTTGCCGTTGGCGGCCGCCAGTTCGATGCGGCGCTTGGCGATCTTCTGCGGTGCCGGAAGCTTGACGCCGCTGGCGTCGACCGCGGCTTTCATGTCGGCGCCCCTGGAGGTCTTGTCGGCAATTGCCGCTGCGACGGCGCGGGCCTTGTCCTGAGCCTGCTTGACCCGCCAGTCATTGGCGACCTGGTCGCGGATCGATGCGAGCGGGGCGGGCGCTGCCGGAACGATGTCGTCCAGGCCGACCAGCGCATATCCGGCATCGCCGGGCAGGGTTTCAACCACCGGTTCGTCGCCTTCGCCGAGGTCGAAACCGGACTTGACCGCCGGTGCCAATTCCGGCGCCAGCTTGAAGCCGGGCTGCGAACGGGCGACGCCGCCGGCCGTGATTGCCGGCGTCTTCATGACCTGCAGGCCCGCGGCCTTCGCGGCCTCGGCCATGCTGGCGCCGTCGGCCAGGCTGTCCTCGATCTTGCCAACCAGGTCCGTCAGCGCTTCCTTGCGCTTGTCCGCGGTGACCTTGGTGGCGATCTCGCCGCGAACTGAGGCCAGTGGCATGCCACTGGCGGCGTTGATGGAATCGACCTTGATGACGACCCAGCCCAAATCGGAATGGATCGGGCCGACAACGTCCCCGGCCTTGGCACCAAAGGCGGCATCGGCGACTGCCTCGCCGGCGATGTCAGCCAGCTTCGCCTTGTCGACGGCCTTGAGGCTGGTGCCGGCGAGAACGCCGCCGCGCGCCTTCTGCGCCAGGGCCCGCGCCTCCCCTTCTGACTGGGCGATGGCTTGGGTCAGCGTGCGGCTCTCGGTGCCGCCGTAGGTCTTCTGGTTGGCCTTGTAATAGGCTTCGATGTCCTGATCGGTCGCCGCAATCTTGGCCGTTTGCTCCGAACCGATCGGCGCGATGCTTAGCACGCGCTGCTCAGGCACCATGTAGCGGGTCGAATTCTGCTTGTAGAAGGCCTGGACATCGGCGTCCGTCGCCGCCGGGGTTCCAGCCGCAAACGGGCCGACCGGCACGATGGCGATTTCTGCCTCGCGCGCCTCCAGCATCATCGACGCGTAAGGCGTCGCAACACCGACCGGCACGCGGGCATTGGCGGCGATCGGTGCAAGCAGCATCCGGGTTGCGAGGGACGTCGAGATGGTGTCGCGGACTTCCTTGTCGGTCAGTCGCTGTTGCTGGAGAAATGTTTGGTAAGCCTGGTCGCTGAACTGGCCATTGAGGCCCTTGGTGCCGGGGATCTTGAGGATTTCGGAATCGACCAGACGCTTCGAAATCAAAACTCCATGGTCGTGTGCGAATTCCAGGATGGCCCGGCTCTGGATCAGGGAATCGAGGATTTTCGGGAAATCGCCCGCCATGCTCGAATAGTCGGCATTGGGGTTTTGCTGGCGGAGCTCGTTCAGTTGCCGCTGCATGAGACTGCTGAGTTCGCGCTCCGTCACCTGGCCGTCGCCGACCTTGGCCAGCGTGCCCGGATTGAACCCGAGCGCGCCGGAGCCGACGCTGCGGATATCCTGCAACGCGAAGCCGGCGAGGATCGCCACCAGGAAAATGACCGAAAGGGTAATGCCGAGGGCCGACTTGGACAGACGGCGGAACCAGGAAATCATGGAGACGCACTCGCGCTTTGAAAAACTTTGGCGCCGCTTTAGGGGCGCTTCCTGAAGTCGGCAAGCGAAGGAAGGGGACGCAATGGCCTTGAAAAAACTGGTGGCCGGCAATTGGAAGATGCACGGCACCGGCGCCGACCTGGCCGAAGTCACCTCCATATCCATGGCGGCCGAGACTGCCGCCTGTGACGTGGCCCTGTGCCTGCCGGCGACGCTCATCGAGCGCGGCGTCCGCGCGGCGCCCCGCTTTACCATTGGCGGGCAGGACTGCCACGCCGCCGACAAGGGCGCACATACAGGCGACATTAGCGCGGCCATGCTCAAGGATGCAGGCGCCACGCTGACCATCGTCGGTCACAGTGAGCGCCGTGAAGCACTCGGCGAATCCGACGCAGACGTCCGCGCCAAGGCGGAGGCGGCGCTTGCCGCAGGCCTTTCCGTCATTCTCTGCATCGGCGAGAGCCTCGAGATCCGCGAGGCAGGGCAGGCGGTGGTCGTCGTCTCGGCGCAGGTCGATGCCTCGCTTCCAAAAGCTGCTTCCGGCGAAAATCTCGCCATCGCCTACGAGCCCATCTGGGCGATCGGCACCGGCAAGATCCCGTCGATGGACGACATTGCCGAGATGCATGGCGCCCTTCGCCAGCGGCTCGTGGCCGCCTACGGCAATGCGGGCAACCAGGTCTGCATCCTCTACGGCGGGTCGGTGAAAGGCTCGAATGCGACCGAGATCTTCGCGGTGCCCGATGTCGACGGGGCCCTGGTCGGCGGCGCCAGCCTCAAGGCGGCCGATTTCCTGCCGATCATTGCCGCCGCGCATTGAAAGCTTGGGGCGCGCTCGCTAAGTGCCACGCAATTCCCGAGAATCCTGAAAGCCGCTGAATGTATACCTTCCTGCTGATCGTCCAGACCCTCGTCGCTGCCAGCCTCGTTGCCGTAATCCTGATGCAGCGCTCGGAAGGCGGCGGCCTCGGCGTCGGCGGTTCTTCTTCCGGCTTCATGACCGCGCGCGGTGCGGCCGACTTCCTGACGCGCTCGACAGCCGTCCTTGGCGGGGCCTTCATCATCCTGTCGATCGTCCTTGCCGCCGTTGCCGGCGCCAGCGCCAAGCCGACCACGATTGACACGTCGCTTGCCACGCAGCGGCCGGCGCCGATCACGCAGCCGGTCACTCAGCCGGCGACAAACCAGGCGGCTCCGGCGAACGATCAGGCCCCGGCCGTACCGCTCCAGCAATAACGTTTTTTTCGCACTTTTCTGATTCTGCCGCTTGCCTAATCGGGCGGGCGGCCCCTAAGGCTCGTCTCCCATGGCGCGGTATATTTTTGTCACCGGCGGCGTGGTCTCCTCGCTCGGTAAAGGTCTCCTCTCGGCTTCCCTCGGGGCGCTCTTGCAAGCGCGCGGCTACAAGGTCCGCATTCGCAAGTTCGACCCCTATCTGAACGTCGATCCGGGGACGATGAGCCCCTACCAGCATGGCGAAGTCTACGTCACCGATGACGGAGCGGAGACCGATCTCGATCTTGGCCATTACGAGCGCTTCACCGGCGTCTCCGCGAAGCAGTCGGACAATGTCACCACCGGACGCATCTACCGCGATATCATCGCCCGCGAACGGCGCGGCGACTATTTGGGCGCCACCGTCCAGGTCATCCCGCACGTCACCAACGCCATCAAGGAATTCGCGCTGTCGGAGGCCGACGATTGCGATTTCGTCATCTGCGAAATCGGCGGCACGGTCGGCGATATCGAAAGCCTGCCGTACGTCGAGGCCCTTCGCCAGCTGCGCAACGACCTTGGTCGCGACAACACCGTCAGCGTCCACACGACCCTCGTTCCTTGGATCAAGGCGGCCGGCGAGCTGAAGACCAAGCCGACGCAGCACAGCGTCCGCGAAATCGCCAGCCTCGGCGTCCAGCCCGACGTCCTCCTCTGCCGATGCGAAAAGCCGATCCCTGAAAGCGACCGGGAAAAGATCGCGCTCTTCTGCAACGTCCCCAAGTCCGCCGTCATCCAGGCGCTGGACGCGCGCTCAATCTACGACGTACCGCTGCAATATCATTCGGAAGGGCTGGACGACGAAGTCCTGCGCGCCTTCCGCATCGACGATGCGCCGCAGCCGGACCTTGCGCGCTGGTACGACATCATGGACCGGCTGGAGCATTACGACAGCGAGGTCACCATCGGGGTCGTCGGCAAATATGTCGGCCTTCCCGACGCCTATAAAAGCCTCAATGAAGCCCTGGTCCACGGTGGCATCGCCAACCGCACCAAGGTCAACATCCGCTGGCTCGACGCCGAGCTGTTCGAGCATCCCGAAGCCGATTTCGAAGGCGAGCTCGAGCCGCTCCACGGCATCCTTGTCCCGGGCGGCTTCGGCGAGCGCGGCAGCGAGGGCAAGATTGCCAGCGTCCGCTTCGCCCGCGAGCAGAACATTCCCTTCTTCGGCATCTGCCTCGGCATGCAGATGGCCTGCATCGAAGGGGCCCGGAACCTGGCCGGGATCTCAGAAGCATCGACCACCGAGTTCGGCGAAACGCCCGAGCCGGTCGTCGGCCTCATCACCGAATGGATGAGCGAGGAGGGCCTGCAGAAGCGCGCCGTCGACGGTGACTTGGGCGGCACGATGCGGCTCGGCGCTTATGAAGCGAAACTGGCCGCCAACAGCCATGTCGCCACCGTCTACGGCTCGACCGACATCAGCGAGCGTCACCGCCATCGCTACGAGGTCAACGTCCACTACCGCGACGCGCTTGAGAAGGGCGGGCTGATCTTCTCGGGCATGTCGCCCGACGGAGCGCTCCCCGAAATCGTCGAGCGGCCCGACCACCCCTGGTTCATCGGCGTCCAGTTCCACCCCGAACTGAAGAGCCGCCCGTTTGAGCCGCACCCGCTCTTTGCCGGTTTCATCGGCGCCGCTCTGAAGCAGTCACGCCTGGTTTAAGGGCCTGCGTCGGTTCACTGATGGAGATGGTTGCCGGATACCCTACCGGGGTATATTGGCGACGCCATGCACAACCATGATCCCAAGCTCGTCGGCCGCCTGAACCGCATCGAGGGACAAGTGCGCGGGATTTCACGCATGGTGACCGAGGGCCGTTACTGCATCGACATTCTCACACAGCTGTAGGCCGTCCGCGCTGCACTCGGCAAGGTCGAAAGCGCCATCCTCCAGGAACATCTTGGAAAGTGCGTCGAAGGCGCGATCACCAGCGGCGATGCTAGTAACCAGCGCGCCAAGGTCAACGAACTCATTCAGTTGTTGGAGCGTAGCCGGTGAAACTGTTCGCGTTGAATTCGACC
>Ga0163161_10003887_pt1 | contig 10473 bp, 10 predicted proteins | sample S45metaG_FD_129847 | JGI IMG/M metagenome (GOLD analysis project Ga0163161, IMG submission 129847) | Switchgrass rhizosphere microbial communities from Kellogg Biological Station, Michigan, USA - S4-5 metaG | ecosystem: Host-associated > Plants > Roots > Rhizosphere > Soil | place: USA... | reverse complement strand
CCGGTCCCGGCGCCCATGGCAGCGGCCACCACGCCGCAGCGCAACCGGCACTGGCAATGGCAGGCGCTGGCGGCGGGCCTGGCAATCGCGTTGGTGAGCGGTGGCGCCGGCTGGGGCTTGCGCGGCGCGGCAAATGGCCAGTCCCTGGCGCGTATGGAGCAGCAAGCGCCCGCGTATCAGCAGGCAGCGTGGTCCGGCCTGGCACACCAGGCCGCGATAGCCCATGCCGTGTACAGCCCGGACGTGCGCCGGCCAGTGGAAATTCGCGCCGACCAGGAAGACCAGTTGGTGACCTGGCTGTCGAAGCGCATGGGCAGCAAGATCCGTCCGCCGCATTTGGGCAAGCTGGGCTATGAACTGATCGGCGGGCGCCTGCTGCCCGGGGCCAGCGGGCCGGTGGCGCAATTCATGTACCACGACGGCGCTGGCCAGCGCCTGACGCTGTACGTGTCGACGGAGCAGGCGCGCAACAAGGACACCGGCTTTCGGTTTGCCAAAGAGGGCGACGTCAACGTGTTTTACTGGATTGACGGGAAGTTCGGCTATGCGCTGTCCGCTGGCGTCGATAAGGGCGAACTGGCACGGGTTGCCAGCGCTGTTTATGAACAACTGGAGGGACCGGTTTGAAATTTTCATTTTTTTTGGGCGCCATGCTCTGGTGCTGCACCGCCACAGTCCTGGCGCAGCATGCTGGCCACCATGGCGCGACTGCGCCGCCTGCCGCGTTTATCGCCAGTAGCGACAGGCCTTATGCGGCTCTGGCGGACGATGCCATGGCGATCATGGATGACGGCATGCGACGCGCGCCGACAACCGGGGACCCCGCGTATGACTTCATGAGCATGATGATTCCTCACCATCAAGGCGCGATCGATATGGCCAAGGCCATCCTGGTGCACAGCAACGACCGCGAACTGCGCAATCTGGCACAAGGCATCATCGTCGAACAACAGAACGAAATCAATGTCATGCGCGCCTGGTTGCAACGCTACCAGGCAGCCCATGGCGCAAGTGCCGATACCACCAACGCAAACACCAGGAAAGACTCTCATGCAACTCACTGAATTGAATAAGCTCACCTTCGCCATGACGCTTGCGGTCGCTGCCATGGGTACTGCGCAGGCTGCGCCAGGCACACAGGACCGCGTCTATACAGCTGACCAGAACAGCAACACCGTTTCGGTGATCGATCCATCCACCGATCAGTTGCTGGGACAGATCCGTCTGGGTAACCAGCGGCCCGACATCCTGTCTCCTTTGTACAAGGGGCAAGTGAATGTTCATGGACTGGGTTTTTCGCCGGACCATAAAACCTTGATTGCGATATCGAATGGCTCCAATTCGGTGACCTTCATCGACACGGCCACCAACAAGGTCAGGGGTGTGACCTATATCGGGCGGTCGCCCCACGAAGGATTTTTCACGGCGGACGGTCGCGAAGTCTGGGTCGTAGTACGCGGCGAAGATTACGTCTCGGTCATCGATCCTGTCACCTTCAAGGAAAAACGCCGCATCCAGACAACAGGTGGTCCGGGCATGGTGATGTTCCATCCCAATGGCAAACTGGCGTTCGTGGTATCGAGCTTTAATCCTGTCGTCGATGTCATCGACATGAAAACATCCAAAGTGATCAAGCATATTTCTGTCACCAGCCCGTTCTCGCCGTTCTTGCAGTTCACGCCTGATTTCAAGGAAGTCTGGATGACGCACAAGGACGTTGGCAAGGTCACCCGCATCGACGTGGCGACGCTGACAGTCAAAGGCGTCATCGACACCGGTTTTATTACCAACCACCTGGCGTTCGCGAAGAACGCTGGCAGCGTAAGAGCGTACGTGACAGTGGGCGGAGAAAATGTCGTCAAGGTCTATTCCACCGGTGATCAGCCACAACTCATGGCGACAATACCGACCGGCGCCTTGCCGCATGGCGCATGGGCGTCGGACGACGGCAGCAAAGTGTACGTTGGTCTCGAAAACGGCGATGGTGTCGACGTGATCGACACCGCAAGCAACAAGGTCGTCGCGCATGTGGCGGCCGGCCAGGCGCCGCAAGCGCTTGTCTACGTGTCCCATGCCGTGCCCACCGGTGCCGGTACCAGCAATCTGGTGCCGCGTGTGAACGGCGAATCGAGCAATATCGCTCTCAAGTCCCGCGGCGACGCCAAGGGATTCGTGGTCGTGCGCAGCCTGGGCGTGACCGATGCACTGGAAGTGTTCTTGTATAAACTGAAACCGGAGACTGTCTACAACGTCTACGCCGGTGGTCAGCGCGCGCCGGTGGGTCGCTTCAAGACTGACGGCAAAGGCATGGCGAACGGTACTGCCATTGGGCCCATGCGCGACGTGCGGCCGGGCCTGGCGCAGCAGCCTGCTGGCGCCAGCCGGATCCTGGTGATGGAGGGCGACACGCCAGCCGGAACGGATCAGGCGGTGCTGGCGAGCAGCGAGTGACGTCTGGCGTGCCGCTGGCTCCCTTGCTGGACGATGTAGCCGAACTGGCACGCCGCGTCGAAATGCTGTCTCTTCCCCATGTGGTCGCGCTCACCAAGTGGGTCGACACGCAAGCAGCTTTCCGCGCGCTGCCGTACTTCGATCCCCTGGACGGCGGCGCCGATGCGTTCATTCTCATCTTGCTGGAAGCGCCGGCGCGCCATGCGATGCGCCCGCGCTTCGTCTCGCGCGACAATCCGGGTCCTGCGCAGCGCAATCTTCAACGTTTCCTGGCGCAAGCCGCCGTCGCGCGTGCGCGCACCGTGCTGTGGAATACCGTGCCCTGGCTGGCCGACGAGCAAGCTCCGCCGGCGCGCCTCGGTGTGGCGGCGGTACGTGCAGGCGTCGCCATGCTAGGCGATGTGCTGGACCTCCTGCCATGCCTGCGGGTAGTCGTGCTGGCCGGACGCACGGCCAGCCAGGCCCACGCTGCCATCGAGGCCAGGCGGCCGGGCTTGATCGTACTGGAAATGCCTCATCCGAGTCCGCTATCTGTTTGTACGGCGCCAACTGTGGCCCCGCAAATCGTCGCGACACTGGCGCGCGCGGCGCAACTGGCGCACTGAACGTTGGCCTTCAGGGCCGGTTCATCGACGCAATGCAGGGAGAGACGAACAGGTTGCCACGGTAAGCGCCGAGCGTGGTGCGCCATGCGACAACCAGCCACAGGCCTGCCAGTACCACTACCAGCGCGCTGCCGAAGACCTCGAAGAACAGCGAATCGAGCACCTTCGCCAGACGGAGCGTGGTGACCGCGAATACGCCGAGCGGAAAGGTATAGCCCCACCAGCCCAGGTTGAATGGAACGGCTGCCCTGAATTAGCGCAGCGTAATCAGGGTTGCCAGCATCATCCACCACAGGCCGAGTCCCCATAGCAGCAGGCCGCTCACCACGCCCATCCCGTTGACCACGTGGCCAACCTCGGCCAGGCCAAACGGCGCCAGCGTCGCCGGCGCGGCGGCGCCGAGCACCAGCATGCCGAGCGCGCCGGGCCCACTGGTCCCAGCGCAAGCCAGCTTGATGCCGCCATGCTTTCGTGCGGGAGTTTGTGCATGGCCATGCGTAATAACAGAATCGCGAGAATGCTGAGCGCCATTGGCACCGAGTATGCCCACAGTACGTAGCCGGTGATCAGGACTGTGAAGCGCGCGCCACCATCCTGCAGGTGCGGCACAAGCAGACCGGCGCTCGCCGCTGCAACCTCGGCAGCGACGACCGGCAGCAGCCAGACCGCCGTCATCTGGTCGATGCTGTGCTGCTGGCGCGTGAACATCAGGTAAGGAATGAGGACGCCGCAAGCAAGTGCCATGGCAACGTCGATCCACCACAAAGCTTCGGCCATCGCGACGGCGGCGGCGCCCCAGCGCGACACGCCAAAGCTGAGAAATCCATTGATAATTGTAGCTAAGCCCATGGGAATGGTACCGAAGAACATGGAGACGGTCGCATGGCCGAACACCTGTTTCGCTTCGTCGAAAAACATGACCCAGCGCGCGCTGTACAGCGCGGCAAACAACACGAACAGCGCAATGTTAAAAAGCCAAAGTCCCTCGGCCAGGCGGGCCATTCCCGGGAGCGCGCCTGGAAGTTGGGCGAGCGCGAGCGACAAGATGCCGGTGCCCATCGTTGCCGCTGGCTATTGCGGATGGCCGCCTGGTTGCGCTACCGACGGCACTGCCGCGTTTGACCAGGCATTTTTTCATTGTCTACCACTGGCGCAAATTGCTGTCCCCCATGCTGCAGGCGTTTCCGACATTCTGCCGCACCGAGCCGGCGCGTAGCCATCCATAGCGCAGCGGTCGGATAGCAGACGCCTTGTCGAGAGCGCTGGCTTTGCGATATGATCGCACCAGGAGATGACGTTCCTCCTTGAACCGCAGTGGAAACAGCGCTGCTGATGACGTCTACAGACACCTGACCTTGGTCGGGGCTGTAGGCGTTCGCGTTCACACCTCGGTCATTGGTCAGCCCGTATCGTTCGAGCAAAGATCGACCCAATGACAAACTCTTCCAATATTTTTCATATCGAGCAAATCGCACTGTTGCCTTCCATCGGCAAATGGCTGTGCATGGCAAGCGTGGTCGCCGCACTTGCAGGCAGCGCTGCTGCAATATTTTTAATGACCCTCGATCATGCCACCGCGTGGCGCGAGGCGCATCGCTGGATCATCTGGCTGCTACCCGTTGCCGGGTTCGGCGTGGGAATGGTATATCACCTAGCCGGTCGATCGGTCGAGCGCGGCAATAATCTCATCATCGACGAGATCCATGATCCCCAAAAGGTCATCCCGTTGCGTATGGTGCCGCTGGTGTTGGGCGGCACCGTCGTCTCGCATTTGTTCGGCGCGTCCGTAGGGCGCGAGGGAACTGCCGTTCAAATGGGCGCGGCGCTCGCCGATCAGCTTACGCAACTGCTTCGCGTCACGCCGGAGGGCCGCCGGGTCCTGCTGATGGCGGGCATGAGCGCCGGCTTTGCCGCAGTGTTCGGGACGCCACTAGCAGGCACCATCTTCGGCCTGGAAGTGCTCGCCATCGGCCGCATCCGCCATGACGCACTATTGCCCTGCATTGTCGCCAGCCTCGGCGCGGACCAGGTCTGCCTGGCATGGGGCGTTCACCATACACACTATGCAATCGGGACGATCGTCCCCGTCGGTTTCTGGAGCGTTGCCGCCGTAATCGTCGCTGGCATCGTCTTCGGCTTGGCCGGGATGGCATTTGCCGTGAGTGCGCACCGAGTGGGCGCCGCGGCGAAGCGGTGGATTTCCTATGCGCCGTTGCGCCCTGCGATAGGCGGAATCCTTATCGCGCTTGCGGTATGGGGGGTCGATGCATGGCGCTACACCGGATTGGGCATCCCGGAGATCGTGCGCGCGTTCCAGCAGCCAGTGTCTCCGTGGGACTTTTTCGGCAAGATGTTTTTCACTGTCCTGTCGCTGGGTACCGGCTTCAAGGGGGGCGAGGTCACGCCGCTGTTCTACATCGGCGCGACGCTCGGGAACGCCCTTGCGCCGATCCTGCATCTGCCGTTTGCCATGCTCGCCGGCCTGGGTTTTGTGGCCGTTTTTGCCGGCGCGGCGAATACCCCGATCGCGACTACGCTGATGGCCATTGAGTTGTTCGGGCCGGCAATCGGACCCTTCGCGGCCATCGCGTGCGTGACGGCTTATTTGTTTTCGGGCCGCACCGGTATTTATCACGCGCAGCTTATCGGGCTGGGCAAGCACGGGATGTACCGGGGCGCCATTGCGGCTCCGGAATCTTCGATACGCTAACGCAGGCGAGCAGAAATGAACGCTTGCGCGCGAATTTCGCATCCGTTGGGAGAACTTATATCGACATTGAACGTCGGGTTTAATGCCTTAATCAGCTTTTCCGGTTTGCTGCACTTCCAACCCCTAGCTCAAAAGTCTTCCACGGTCATGCAAAGCAAAGACGGTTTTTCTGATCGTCGAACGGCTGCTTTGGGTCGGATGCGGCCTGTCGAGCAACCCCAACTTTTCCTGTGGGTACCTGATATCCTGAACTGGACGGCCGACTTCGGCCAAGACCAGACATTCAACATTCAGTCCCTCCAGTCGGTTATCAGCTTACATGAGATCAAGCGTGGCGGGAGAAACCGTGTAGATACATGATGGCCTTGGTAATGAAGTGGTAGGTCTACCAAGGCTAAATTTTTCATGAATCAATATATCTTGACAAATAGAAATTTTTGATGGTATCGTTCATAGCATAGGCCGCTATGCGGCATTGTTTGTCAGCAGTTTAGGCTGCAATCCCAAAACTCTTCTGGCACTTGGTATGGCTCCGACTCTCTATGAGTTGTCCTTCCATTTGTTGGCTCTGTCTCCACACGGCTTCACAAGCCTATTCAAATCTTTGTTTGGGGTACACGCGTTCTTTTTTGCCGTGCGTATCCTCCTTCCTCTGCGTCGACAGTTTTTTCGTTTGACGCTACGCCGCTATACCTTCCCTAACTTCTTGCCTCTGTCTGAAGCATGCCGTGTACTGCTCCACGGCTTGTTTCGCCTGTGCATGTACAAAGGTTTACCCGAGTACGACCGGGTTGAAGGGTGCGTCCTCTTCTAGTCGTACAGAGCTTCCGTCAAATCTTAGTTATGTCTGTATTACTAGAGAAGGAAAGCATGTCTTATACCCCAGCCCAAATAGCCGATCTTGCCGTTACGCTTACGCAAGAGAACTTGGACCAGATCAAAGCCAAGTCGGCAAAATATGGATTGCCTTGGGAAGATGGCCGCCAAGAATTCAGTCTTATCATCCTGGACAAAGGTGAGGAGTTCGACCCAGCAAGGGGTACGCTATGCCAGTTTATTTTCGGGCATTGGGAAAAGCGAATGCGACGGCAATTTGGCGCTCACACGTTCGCAATCTCGCTCGACAGTGACGACATCATTGGCGAACGTACACGCGCGTTGATTGAGAATATCACTGTATCAACCGACGACGATAGCGAAGAAGGAACGTTCCTGTCGGATGAGACTACCGTAGCCAAGTTGCTATCGGTCGCACGCTTTATAAGCGGCAAGTCTACCTCTGATCTTGCGCAGATTTTGGGGGTTACATCACGACGAGTACGTCAGATGCTGCAGCAGTTACGCGAAAAGAAAACGATCCCGGAACGGCTTCAATTTTGCGTAGAGCTGGCTTGCTGCAGTTAATCAACAAAGCCTCCTCTCCTCATGACAAGGTTCCTCATCGGTTCAGGCCAGTCTTGTAGCTCCCTGACACATGAGCCAGGCCAAATGGCTGGGACGATCTCTGCCGTCCCCATCTTTGAATATGAAAAACCAGTGTTGCGCTACCAGTGACTTGTCGTTTTTACCGGTAGAGCAACGCGGGAAACTGCATGAGAGTTGTGCTCGGCTCTTGAAGCCGGGTGGGGGGGCAAGCGCCGAAAGGCGCTTGCGTATTGGCTGCGCGTCAGGGACTACGTCGATACGGAAAAGTATTCTTGGGCTGGGGCAGTGCCCTGGCGTTGTCGGACATGTGCCGGATAATGTGGCGCTGACCATTGAGGTTGGCCTGTTGTTCGGCGCTCAAATTTCGAGGCGATGGATGGATCAGCAACAACCGCGAGCAGTACAACACCAAGTGGCAGGTTCTCAAACTTGGCAGGGCTTCATGCCGCTTGACTTGGAGCGGCGGACACATGTCGATACCGCATGTGCTGCTTACCACTTGGGGAGAAAACCGCAGACATTGCGGGTATGGGCGTCCGCCGAAAATGGGCCTCTGCGGCCGGTTCGTGTGAACGGCCGCCTGGCCTGGCCGGTAGAGGGTATCCGGCGCGTTCTTGGTGCTTGAGAGAATGGTGTCGCACCTGTGCATGGTGCGACAGGCCGCTGGTTGGTCCGGCTTGATTGACCAAGCCGGGTTACACAGCGGTTACATGGCATCCAGAAAGCAAAAAGCCCAATCCTGAGGATTGGGCTAAGTGCTTGAATTTATTGGTGCCGACTGCCGGTTTCGAACTGGCCACCTGATGATTACAAATCAACTGCTCTACCAAATGAGCTAAGTCGGCAAAAACTGTGCGTTGCGAATTATACGCTATTTAATGCGGGTCAGGGTCGGACGGCCGCCTTTTTTTGGTGGCTCGTCGTCGCCGGGCGGAGTGGCTTCGCGGGGTTCCGAGTTGCCCGTGGGTACCGACGACAGGGTAGGCGCGCTCGGTGCGGGGGCCGGCGGCGGCACGTCGGCGGATGCGGGGCTGTCGGTGGGCTGGCCGTGCGGGTCGTCGTTGCCGAGGACCGGTTCGAAGGCCATGCCCTGGCCGTTTTCGTTGGCGTAGATGGCCATCACGTTGTCGACCGGGACGTAGATTTCGCGCGAGACGCCGCCGAAGCGGGCGTGGAAGCGTACGGCGTCGTTGTCCATCTTCAGGCCGCTGGTGGCGCCGAAGCTGATGTTCAGGACGATTTCGCCTTTTTTCACGTATTCCATCGGTACCGTGGTGCGCGAATCGACTTTGACCGCGAGGTAGGGCGTGTAGCCGCTATCGGTGCACCACTCATAGATGGCGCGCAGCATATAAGGTTTGGTTGAGATTTCAGACATGATAGGCACTGTGAGGCGGGAGCGCCGCCATTGCTGCAAGGCGGGCGCACCGGTGATTCAATGAAACAGAGCAATGAGATAAATCTCAAGATGCCCCAGAAAGCGTAGCGAGCAAGCCCGATATCGGCTTGAGTAACGCAGCCGTACTTTAGTACGGCGAGTAACGCCAAGTCGAGAGCGGGCTGCGCAGTAGCTTTATGGGGATATCTTAACGGCGCATGACTTTTTCGGACGGCGTCAGCGCTTCGATATAGGCTGGACGCGAGAAGATGCGTTCGGCGTATTTCATCAGCGGCGCGGCCGTTTTCGACAGTTCGATGCCGTAGTGGTCCAGGCGCCACAGCAGTGGCGCGACAGCCACGTCGAGCATCGAGAATTCGTCGCCCAGCATGTACTTGTTTTTCAGGAACAGCGGCGCCAGCGTCGTCAGGCGATCGCGGATTTCCGCGCGCGCCTTGTCGTGGGCCTTGTCGTTGCTCTTGGCGCGTTCGCTTTCCAGCACGTGCACGTGGACGAACAGTTCTTTTTCAAAGTTGAACAGCATCAGGCGCGCGCGGGCGCGCATCAGCGGATCGGCCGGCATCAGTTGCGGATGCGGGAAGCGCTCATCGATGTACTCGTTGATGATGTTCGATTCATACAGAATCAGTTCGCGCTCGACCAGGATCGGCACCTGGCCGTACGGGTTCATGGTCGAAATGTCTTCCGGCTTGTTGAACAGGTCGACGTCGCGCACTTCGAAGTCCATGCCTTTTTCAAACAGAACCAGACGGCAGCGTTGCGAAAATGGGCAGGTTGTACCCGAATAGAGAACCATCATTTTTTATAGTTCCTTAGAAACAAAGGGGGTGAAGCCGCGAACGGCTCACCCCAAGGTCGCTTGTCCACTCATGCGGACAACGCAAAAACAGGCATTAACCGGCCTTCAGCCGGTGCCTCACTTATTTGACTTCCTTCCAGAACGACGCATTCAGGCGCCATGCCAGCAGCGCAAAAGCCGACAGGAACAGCAGTACCCAAACGCCCAGGCGCTTGCGTGTCTGTTGTGCCGGTTCGGCCATCCACTCCATGTAGCCGACCAGGTCGGCCACCGCAGTGTCATACTCGATCTTGTTCAACGTGCCTGGCTTGACTTGTTCGAAGCCGACAAATTTGTGGATTTTCTTGGCCGCATCATGCGGATCAGTCTCTTCCACGAACTTGGCAGCCTGGATACCTTGCAACTCCCATAACACATGCGGCATGGCAACATTTGGCACGACCATATTGTTCCAGCCGGTCGGCCGCGTGTCGTCTTTATAGAACGTACGCAGGTAAGTATACAGGTAGTCGCCGCCTGTGCCAGCGGAAGATGATTTCGCGCGCGAAATTACCGACAAATCCGGCGGTACCACGCCGAAAAAGGCCTTGGCATCCTTCGGCGCCAGCGCGGTGGTCATCAAGTCGCCCACTTTATCACCCGAGAACAACAGATTCTGCTTGATCTGCTCTTCCGTCAAGCCCAGGTCTTTCAGGCGGTTGTAGCGCATCGACACGGCGGCGTGGCAATTGAGGCAATAGTTGACGAACAATTTGGCGCCATGTTGCAGCGCCGCCATGTTGGTCTGGCGGTCAGGTGCTTTGTCGAGCGGAAAGCCACCTTCGCTGGCCAGGGCCAGGGCGGGCACGAAGGCCAGGATGGCGAGCAGTTTTTTTGCAATCTTCATTTGATGTATGTCCTTTGAGCGTGGCGTGGGATCGGCTTAGTGCGCGTGAAACGTCACACGCGACGGCACGGTCTTGAACTTGCCCATTGCACTCCACCATGGCATCAGCAGGAAAAAGCTGAAGTAAATCAGGGTGCACACTTGCGACACGATGGTTTTCGCATCCGTTGGCGCCTGGGTCCCGAGGTAGCCGAGGAT
>Ga0163161_10003885_pt1 | contig 10475 bp, 8 predicted proteins | sample S45metaG_FD_129847 | JGI IMG/M metagenome (GOLD analysis project Ga0163161, IMG submission 129847) | Switchgrass rhizosphere microbial communities from Kellogg Biological Station, Michigan, USA - S4-5 metaG | ecosystem: Host-associated > Plants > Roots > Rhizosphere > Soil | place: USA: Michigan... | reverse complement strand
CGGCCAACTTGTCAGACAGGCCAGTGGCGACAAGTGTGTGCGCTACCCGCCCGGAGGCATCGAGCAGCGGCACGGCAATCACCGTCACGCCGCTCATGTAGTAGCCGCGATCGATGCTGAAGCTGCGCTTGCGGACCTGCTCGACCTCGCGCTTCCAGGTGGCAAGATCGATCGGCTTGTCCCATCGCAGGGCCTTGAAACGCTTTTCGATCTGCGACCACGTCTCGCTGCTGAAGGCCGCCACCAGGCGCCCCGTGGCACTGACCAGCGCAGGGAAACGACTGCCGACATCCACGTGCAGGCGGAAGGGAGCGTTGGAGCGCGACAGGGCCAGCACGACCATCGGCTCCATGTCATGGGTTTCGACGCCGATCATCGTTACGTTCCACTCGTTGGCCAGAACGTCGAGTACTGGTTGTGCGAGGCTGGCGAAGCTGCTGCTTTCGATCGCGCTGCGGGCCAGGCTCAACATGCCGGTTCCCAGCGAGTAGCGCTTGGTGTCGCTGTCGATCTTGACCAGGTCTTCAACGATGAGTGCACGAAGAATATGCAGGCAGGTGCTGGGGACGAGTTCGAGTTCATCGGCAATGGCCTTGACGCCCATCGCATGCGCGGAGCGCCCGAGAAGTCGCAGGATCGCGATGGCCCGCGTGACGCCGGGCACCGGCCTGACACGCACGGGCTTGGTGGGCTTGGCGCCTGTTTTCGTTGGCTTCGAGGCGGAAGAGGAACTGGACTTCATGGGGCTTGCGATTGGCGGGCGCAAGCTTATCCCAGAAGGCGCGCGGCGAACCAGGCCAGCCCAGGTGTTCCCGATAGCAGCGAGAGGGTCGGTCAGCGCAGTCATGGTGTCCATCGGTCCTAGTCCGCCTTCATTCCCGACGTCTTGATGATCGGCTCCCACTTTCGGCGCTCGCTCTGCACGAACTCGGCGAGCTGCTGGCGCGTGCCGCCGCCCGGGTCGAAACCGTACTCCAGCAATTGCTGGCGGGTCTCGGGCTTCTTGAGAATCCGGTTCATTGCTTCGTTCAACACGTCCAGCGTGGCCGAAGGCGTGCCGTGTGGCGCGAAGAGCGCGTTCCATGCGATGACCTCGAATCCCGCATAGCCCTGTTCCGCCACCGGCTTGATGCCCGGGACGAGCGCGCTCGGCACCGCAGAGGTGACGGCCAGAGCGCGCACGTGGCCTGCCTGCAGCTGCGAGCGCAATGCAGTGGGGGTATCGATCAGCAGCGGCAACTGCCCGCCGAGCACATCGGTCATCGCACTGCCGGAGCCCTTGTACGGCACCTGGAAGATCTGGAGCCTGGAGCGCTCCTTGAGCAGTTCGATGACCAGGCGGGCGCTCGTGCTCGGTGTTGCGATGTCCGCGGAGCGAGGGTCGCTCTTGAGCGCACTCACCAGATCGCCGATGGATCGCATCGGCGACTTGGCGTTCACAACCAGCACCATCGGAAAGCTGCCCGTCAGAACGATCGGTTCGAAGTCCTTCTCCGTCTTGATGCGCTGGCCGGCATAAAGGTACTGGTTGACCGCATGCGTGGCATTGGTCCCCATCGTGAGCGTGTAGCCGTCGGGCGGCGCGTCGGCGGCAAGCTCGGTGCCGAGATTGCCACCGGCGCCCGGCCGGTTGTCGACGATGACCGGTTGCCCCAGCTCTTTGGCCAGCAGATTGCCCAGATAGCGCGTAGCGATGTCCGTGCCTTGCCCGGCCTGGTAGGCCACGATGATCCGGATCGGCTTGGTGGGGTAGGTCTGTGCCGGCGCACCGTGCGAACAAAGAGCGATTGCGCAGCCCGTGGCGAGCAGTTTCCAAAGTCTCATTTTTGTCTCCTGTGAAGGCATCGTCGGTCCGGGCCTGACGCCCTTTTTCGGGTCTGTGTCACAGGCCTGGCCTCCGTTCGGAGTGTTGTGATTCGATGGCACACCACGGTCGGACGGGTTGAATCAAGTATCAAAGTCGCGGATGAAATTGTCAAAGAAGATGCAAATTTGTACTAAGACAAAATTAATTTTTTCACTTTCATAAGCGCCTGCGCGACCAGAACCTCCTGACCCGCAGCCTGCAGCTGGCCGCGCATGAACAGCAGGCTCGAGGTGCGGCGCACCAGCTGCGCTCGAGCTTCCACGAGCACGCCGGCTGCTACCGGCGCCAGAAATTGCGTGTCCAGCTGCACCGTCACGCAGGGCATGCGTGAGGCGGCCTCCCAGGCCACGGTGCTGATCGCGTGATCGGTCAAGGTGGCCAGAAGGCCACCGTGCACGACACCCGCCGGGTTCAGATGAGCGTCGGTCGACCAGACGGCGTAGACCCAGCTCGTGCCTTCGCGCCTGGTCCATAGCGGTCCGGCGGTCGACATGAAGGCACCCGCTGTGCGGATGCGACGCCAGCCTGCAGCGGCAAGGTTCTCGAATGGATCGATGGGTTCTTCCATGGCATGAGAGGTGTTCGTTGGAGGATGTCGAAGGTCTTCTTTCTACCGCAACTGAATCTGAGGTTTTGTCTATATACAAAACAGAGTCGTATTTGACAATGAAACATCGTGAGTCGCATAGTTCAGGCATCGCAAGAGGACCTGAACTGATGACCCACCTGACCGACTACACCTCCTTCTCAGACGCACAGTCGCATTGCTCGACGGAGACGCTCTGGGCGCTTTTCGACGGCGACCGGCAGTCGTTCAACATCGCCTACGAGTGCGTCGACCGCCATGCGAGCGAAGGAAAGGTGGCCATCGTGGTGGCGTATGCGAATGGCAGCGAAGAGGTCATCACGTTCAAGGCGCTGTCGCGCCTGTCGAATCGCTTCGCCAATCTGCTGGTGGCGCGTGGCGTCCAGCCCGGCGATCGCGTCGCGGTCATGCTCGAGCCCTCGCTGGCCTTCTACGTGGCGATCTTCGGCGCGATCAAGACGGGCGCGATCGCCGTGCCGCTCTTTACGCTCTTTGGCCCGGACGGCATTCGCCTGCGCGTGGAAGACTGCAAGCCGAAAATTCTCGTGACCAATGCCGAGAAGGCGCCGGTGTCCCAAGGCATCGACGGTGTCGAGGTGCTCGTGGCCGATGGCGGCTTCGTGCAGAGCCTGAGTGCGTTCCCCGACACCTTCGAGGTTCGGACAACGGCCGAGGACTACGCGATATTCCAGTACACGTCCGGCACCACCCGCGAATTGCCGGCGGCCGTCAAGCACAAGCAGCGCGCACTCGTCACGTTGATGCTGGCGGCGCTCTACGGCACCGGCGTCCGGCCCGGTGACCGCTTTTTCTGCCCGTCGTCTCCCGCATGGGGGCATGGGCTCTGGCACGGCACGCTGGCGCCGCTGGCGCTCGGGGTGACCATCGGCGCCTACTCCGGAAAGTTCGATGCGGCACGGCTGCTCAAGGCCCTGCAACACGGCCGCTTCAACAACATTTCGGCCGCGGCAACGCACTTCCGGATGATGCGCAACTCAGGTGCCGCGGACAAATACAAGTACTACCTGGAAAAGGTTTCCTTCACCGGCGAGCCGATGGACAGCGAAACAGAAGATTTCGTCCGCGCCACTTTCGGGCGACCTGTGTGCAGCATGTACGGCACCACCGAGATCGGCGTGATTCTCGTGAACTACCCCGGCGCTGTGGATTTCAAGGTGAAGCCCGGTTCGCTCGGCAAGCCCATCCCCGGAGGGCAGGTCGATGTTCAGGACCCGGAAGGCAAGACATGTGCACCGGGTGTCGTGGGCGAACTCAAGATCTGGCGCAACGACGCCTGGGTGCCCACCAAGGACCTGGGCAAGGTCGACCAGGACGGCTACTTCTTTCACGCTGGCCGGGCCGACGACGTGATCATCTCCGCGGGCTGGACCATGAGCGCGGTGGAGATCGAAGACGCGGTGCTCAAACACCCCGACGTGCGCGAGGCCGCTGCGATTGGCGTAGCCGACGAACTCCGGGGCCAGGTGGTGAAGGCCTTTGTCGTCACGGAGCGCGAGGGCAGTGATGCCTTCACCAAGGAAATCCAGGACCTCGTGCGCAGCCGACTGAGCCAGCACGAGTATCCGCGCCACGTGGTCTTCGTGTCGGACCTTCCCAAGACACCCGCCGGCAAGGTGCATCGCAAGGTCCTGCGAGACCGCGAGCGGCAGCCCGCGAGCGTCTGACCCCTTTATTCCCCAACCCTCTCATCTACAACCACCAGGAGACCAACGATGTCTGTGCAAAGCGAAAGAACCTTCCCGAAGATCACCGAGCGCGGCCTGGACGAATTGCGCGAGCGCATCGGCCAGAAGATCGAAAACACCCAGGAGCCATGGTGCTACGAAGCCACGCGCGACAACATTCGCCATTACGCACACGGCATCGGCGACGACAACCCGCTCTGGTGCGATCCGGCCTATGCCGCAAAGACGAGGTACGGCAGCGTCGTGGCACTCCCGAGCTTCCTGTTCTCGACCAGCCGGATCGTGTCGGGCTATGTGGGTGGCCTGCCGGGTGTGCATGCGATGTGGTCGGGCGCCGACTGGACCTGGCACAAGCCCGTACTGCGCAATGATGAGATCCGCACCGAGGCCTACCTCAAGGACCTGGTCGAGCACCAGACGCGTTTCGCGGGCCGCGCGGTCCAGCAGATCTATCACGTCGACTTCTACAACCAGAAGGGCGACAAGGTGTCCGAGGCCGACAGCTGGTGCTTCCGCACCGAGCGCGATCATGCCCGGGAGCAGGGCACGAAGTACAAGGAAGTGCGCGCACGCACGCCCCGGCAGTACTCGCCCGAGGAGATCCAGGAGGCCTTCAAGCTCTATCGCAACGAGGAAGTGCGCGGCGCGACCCCGCGCTACTGGGAAGACGTGGTCGAAGGCGAGGCGCTGCCTGTGATGTTCAAGGGCCCGATGACCGTGACCGGCTTCATCGCCTATGCGCAGGGCTGGGGCGGCCTTTATATCCGTGCCAACAAGATGGCCTGGAAGCTGATCGACGCGCATCCCGGCGTGGGCATTACCAACCGCTTCGGCATTCCCGACGTGCCCGAGCGCGTGCATTGGGAAGAAGACTTCGCGCTTGAAGTGGGCGCACCGGGCGCCTACGACTACGGCCCGGAGCGCACTTCCTGGCTCACGCATCACCTGACGAACTGGATGGGCGACGACGGCTTCCTGCGCAAGGCCAGCTGCAAGATCCGCCGCCACAACCCCGAGGGCGACATGCTGTTCATCAAGGGGCATGTGAAGCGCAAGTACGTCGAGGACGGCAAGCATCTGGTCGAGATCGAGCAGGAAGCGCGCAACCAGGACGATGAGCTCTCCGTGCTCGGTTCCGGCGTGGTTGAATTGCCCAGCCGCGGCTAGTATTTGCGGCCGGAAAAAAAGCCAACAAGGAAGACAAACGATGCGTGGTGCGCTCAGCGGCATTCGGGTAGTGGATCTGTCGCGCGTGCTGGCGGGGCCGATGTGCTCGCAAATGCTCGCGGATCACGGCGCGCATGTGATCAAGGTGGAGCCGCCCGGTGGTGACGACACCCGTACGCTCGGGCCGCCCTTCGACCGGCACGGTGACGCGTCCTACTTCAGCGCGATAAACCGGGGCAAGCAGTGCATCAGCATCGATCTTTCGAAGCCGCCGGGACGGCGGATCCTCGAACGGTTGCTCGAGGAGGCCGACGTCCTGATCGAGAACTTTCTGCCCGGTACGCTGGAAAAATGGGGGATTTCTTACGAAGGGTGGATCAAGGAGCGCTTCCCGCGCCTCATCCACTGCAGCATCAGCGGCTTTGGCGCAGACGGCCCGCTGGGTGGGCTGCCCGGCTATGACGCGGTGCTGCAGGCGCTGTGCGGACTCATGAGCGTCAATGGCGAACAGGCGAGTGGCCCGACACGGATCGGCGTGCCCATCGTCGACCACCTCACCGCCTACACCGCGCTGTCGGGCATCCTGCTTGCGCTGCAAGGCCGCAACGTCTCGGGCCAAGGGCAGCACGTGGAGGCTACGCTGTTCGATGCGGCGCTGAGCCTGCTGGTCCCGCATGCGGCCAACTACTTTCAATCGCATCAGGAGCCGGGTCTGCTCGGCAGCGCCCATCCCAACATTGCGCCCTACGACCGCTTCACGTGCGGCGATGGCGAGATCTTTCTCGGGATCATGAACCGTGGCCAGTTCGAGCGCTTCTGCGGCGTGGTCGAACGACCTGACCTTGCGGTGGACGAACGCTTCGCCGACAACGCTGGGCGTCTGCAGCATCGGGATGCCCTTCGGGTCGAGATCGAACACGCCATCTGCCACCGCGCGCGCAAGATGCTGTGCGATGCGTTGATGGCGGCGGGGGTGCCCGCGGCGCCGGTGCATTCGGTGTCGGAGGCCTTTGCCCAGCCTCACGCAAAGCATCGCGAGATGGTGGTCGCTCGCGATGACTACAAGGGAATCGGTCTTCCTGTCCGGTTGCACGGCACGCCAGGCTCGCCGGGCGCGAGTCCTCGGCCTTTCAATTCAGACGCCGTCTGCGTCCTGGAATCGCTCGGATTCACCGCGCTCGAGATCGAGCAACTGTTTGCCGACGGCGTCGTGCCCGCGCCGAATACGGCCATTCCCTTTGCTTAGGCTTCGAAGTTCAACGTGAGCCCGGGCGTCGGCCAGTCATCGATGGCAATCAGCCTCCCGCTGCCCGAGAGCGTGACGTAGGCCGTGCGCCGGTCGCGCCCGCCGAAGCAGATGTTGGTGGTGTAGCGGTCGGGCAGCGGCACATGCTCGACGGTGCTGCCATCGGGCGACACGATGCTGATGCCGCCGTGCAGCAGCGTCGCCACGCACAGGTTGCCGAGTGCGTCGACCGCCATCGAATCGAAGCGCTGGTAGTGCCCGCCCGGCGAGGCGCAGAGCATGCGGCCGCCGTGCGGCGAGGGCCAGCCGTCCTTGCGAACGCGGCCCGGCGCGGTGATGTCGAAGGCCCAGACGCGGGCGCCCTCGGTCTCGGCGTAGTAGAGCGTGTTGCCGTCCGGCGAAAGGGCGATGCCGTTGGGCGTCATCACCGGCCGTGCAATGGTGCCTGCGGCGGCGCCGTCGGCATGGCCGTAGAAGAGGCCACCGCGGTCCATGTCGCGCTCGCGCACCTTGCCCAGGTCGGTGAAGTAGAAGCCGCCCTGTGCGTCGAACACGATGTCGTTGGGGCCACACAGTGCGCCGCCTTCGACTGCGTCGTACAGGCGCTCGGCGCGGCCGGTGGCGAGGTTCACGCGTTCGATGCGGCCGCCCGAATAGTCTTCGGCCTGGCCGACCGGCCGCAAGCAGCCATCCGCTTCGGTGTGCCACTTGAAGCCACCGTTGTTGCAGACATAGACCGCGCCATCGGGCCCGATGGCCGCGCCATTCGGGCCGCCGCCGAGGTCGGCAACCACCTGCACCAAGCCATCGGCACGCACGCGGGTGAGCGTGCCACGCGCGATCTCGACGAGCAGCACCGAGCCATCGTCCATGGCGATCGGGCCTTCGGGAAACTGCAGGCCGGTGGCGAGTTCGCGAATGTGCATTGGAGGGCCTCGGTGATCGATCCTCTTACTTTTTCGGATTCTGCATGCGCGCGATGATCTTGGAGGTCTCGTTGCCTTCCTCTCGACCGTCCGCGTAGCGGCGCATGTAGTCGAACACCTTGGCTTGCGACACCTTCACCATCTGGCCCGCATGCAGGTTCGGCACCTCGACCGGTTCGTTCTTCAGCAGGCCTTCGATGACGTCGCCGTTCCAGCGCGCGACTTCGACCCACATCCATTCGTTGCTGCCGCTGCGCGTGGTGAACGGTGCCTTCACGAGGATGTATTCGCCGGGCTGCAGGCCCTTGGCGAAGGCGTCGCGCAGCTTGGGCAACTGCGCGTTGGCCGCCTTGCTGGCGGCGAGCAGTTCGTCGTTGTGCTTGAGCCGCGTGACGCTGTCTTCCTCAGCACCGAAGACCGAGACCAGCATTGCGGTCTGCTGCGCATAGCGGTCGGGGCCCCTGTAGCGATCGAAGCGGATCTCGTACAGCCGGTTCTGCGGATCACCGCTTTCCCACGTGCCGTTGACCAGCGAGAGCTTTGCCACCGCTGCGGCATTGGGCTTCAGGTGCGTGAGCTGCGGGTCGCGCGCGGCAGCGTGCTTGAGTGCGCGCAGGTCCAGGTCGTACTGGCCGGGCTGCGCCAGCGTGGCGCCTTCGACCATTGCCTGCGAGAACATGTTGACGAGATTGCCCATCGGGCGGTTGCTCGACCACGAGAAATCGCTCACCACCACGTCGGGCAACCCGAACTTCGACATGCCGAGCGTGATGGCCCGCACGAGGTCGCCGCTGCGGTAGGCATGAATGGTCGTGTGCTGCGACATGTCGGGCACGCCGCCGGCCCAGGTGTCGATGCGGCGCTTCTGCCATTCGTCGGGGGAAAAGACCTCGCGCGTTTCTTCGTCCCACAGCAGGCCGTTGGTGTCGCGCGCCACCTGCAGTGTGAGCTGCAGGGCTTTCTGCATCGCGGCCGAAGACTGCTGCGCCGGGTGCGCGAAATCGATGATGAGTGCCTTGTCCGCGGTCTGCAGGGCTTCGGCCTGCTCGCGCGAGATGCCGCGGCCGAAGCGCTGCAGCATCTCCATGCTCGGCGCGCGGTACTCCTTGAGCACCGTGGTGGTGTTCCAGTTCGCGAAGACCACGGGCTCGGTGGCCGTCGCTGGCGTGGGTGCCGCCTTCAGCAGCTTCGGGCTGCCGCCGAGCTTGGCGAGCCGGCTGCGCAACGCGGCCATCGGGTCGGTAGCCGGGGCCTTGGCGTAGTAGATGGCGAACTGGAAGTGGACCGGGCCAGTCTGCTGCGGCGAGCCTGCGGGCACCGGGGTGCCTGGTACGGCCTTGGCTGCGCTTTGCGCAGTCGCTGGTGCCGTGGTCGGTGTGGCCGCGAAAGCGACGGTACCGGCAGAAGAAAGAACCAGCGCGGCGAGCGCGAGGCGGGGGAAGAAGGCTGTCGTCTTTGGTGAGGGCATGGTCAGGACGTCTTCGTTGCTGCGGATGCCGGCATTCTCCACACGGCCCGGCCTCAGCTTCGCCGGCCCCCCGTCGCGCGAGGCTTGCCCGGCGTGCCGGGCAGCAGGTGGTCGAGCGGCAGCGCCGTCTCCGACTTGATCTCGCGCAGCACGATGCTCGAACGCACATGCGTCACGCCGGGCAGGCTGAACAGCACCTCGTGCAGGAAGCGCTCGTAGTGCTTCATGTCCGGCACGGTCACGTTCAGGATGTAGTCCGCGGGCCCGGTGGCCGACACGCAGCGAATGATCTGCGGGCTCGCGGCCACGGCTTCTTCGAAGCGCTGCACCATCGCCTCGCTGTGGCGGTCGAGGTTCACCTCGGCCACGGCAGACACGTGCAGGCCCACCAGTTCGGGGTCGACCAGCGCCGTGTAGCCGCGGATGACGCCGGCCGTTTCCATGTCTTTTATGCGCTTCCAGCAGGGCGTGGGCGACAGGCCGATGGTGTCTGAAATCTGCTGCACCGTCTGGCGGCCATCGTGCTGCAGTGCAGAAAGGATCTTGAGGCAATGCTCGTCAAGGGAAAGAGAATCGACGTTCATGGCAAGTTCCGAGAAGATTATTCTTCAAACAAGGGTCTGCGCCAGTGTATTGAAGAAGCACTTCCCTGGTGTGTCGCAGAACAATTCCGGGCATGAACGCCCCACATGACACAGCCGCACTCAGACGGCCCGGCTACCAGCTCTCCGACAACCTCTGGGCCCCTTCGGGCTCGGTCTTCATCACCGGCACGCAGGCGCTGATCCGCGTGCTGGTGATGCAGGGCCGGCGCGACGCGCAACGCGGCCTGCACACGCAGGGCTTCGTCAGCGGCTACCGTGGCTCGCCGCTGGGCATGGTCGACCAGGCCATCTGGAAGGCCGGCGAACGCTTCAAGGAAACGGGCATCCGCTTTGTGCCGGCCGTCAACGAAGAGCTGGCGGCCACGCAGGTGCTGGGTACGCAGCGCGTCGAGTCTGATCCGGAGCGCACCGTCGAAGGCGTGTTTGCCATGTGGTACGGCAAGGGGCCGGGCGTGGACCGCGCGGGCGATGCGCTCAAGCACGGCAATGCGTATGGCTCGTCGCCGCACGGCGGCGTGCTGGTGGTGGCGGGCGCCGACCACGGCTGCGTGTCGTCGTCGATGCCGCACCAGAGCGACCATGCCTTCATGGCCTGGCGCATGCCGGTGATGCAGCCCTCGTGCGTGGCCGAGTACCTGGAGTTCGGCCTGTACGGCTACGAGCTGTCGCGCTACTCGGGTGCCTGGGTCGGCATGGCGGCGCTGTCTGAAGTGGTCGAAAGCGCCGGCACCGTCGACCTGGACGTGATCAACGAGCGCGTCGAGGCATGGGAAGACGCCGATACCGTAAGCGCCGCCACCGGCCACCACGCGCCGCCTGACGGCCTGCACTACCGCTGGCCCGACCTGCCGTCGCTGCGCATCGAATCGCGGCTCGAAGACAAGCTCGCGGCCGTGGCTGCTTT
>Ga0163161_10003883_pt1 | contig 10478 bp, 5 predicted proteins | sample S45metaG_FD_129847 | JGI IMG/M metagenome (GOLD analysis project Ga0163161, IMG submission 129847) | Switchgrass rhizosphere microbial communities from Kellogg Biological Station, Michigan, USA - S4-5 metaG | ecosystem: Host-associated > Plants > Roots > Rhizosphere > Soil | place: USA: Michigan... | reverse complement strand
GTTTCGTTCGCTATCCGTGAATACCCGAAATACGGCGTAGGCGTGGCTGACAAATAGAGGCAAAAGCGTCTCGAAAGCCACAGTCTGAGAACCCAAGCCGCAATTTAGGCATGCACGTTATGGCAAAGCCGCCACAGCACGAGGCTCGACTACCTCGCGAGGCGTGTTACCTTTGCACCATTGTTGCAATGCGAAAGCATCTATAGCCACAGGCGCTCGCTGTTGAAAGCCCCTATTTCGCTTATTCTTCTCGCCATCTTGGCGAGCATCCCGGGCAAGGCGCATGCAGAACCCGCACCCGGAATCGCCATGCATGGGGCGCCAGCCCTTCCCCCAGATTTCCGCAATTTTCCCTACGTCAACCCGGATGCGCCCAAGGGCGGCCGCATTACCTTTGGCTGGCAGGGCACTTTCGACAGCCTCAATCCGCTGATCGTGAAAGGGACCTCCGCCGAGGGCATTCGCGAATATGTCTATGAGAGCCTGATGGCGCGAAGCTATGACGAGCCCTTCTCGCTCTATGGCCTCATCGCGGGAAGCGTGGAGACGTCGCCCGACCGCAACGAAGTGATCTTCACCTTGCGGCCCCAAGCGAAATTTTCCGACGGCAAGCCAATCACGGCCGATGACGTGATCTTTTCGCAGGAATTGTTGCGCGATCACGGGCGGCCAAACTACCGCTCCTATTACAAGAAGGTGACGAAAGCGGAGAAGCTCGGCGACAACCGGGTGCGCTTCACCTTCGATGGCAGCGGCGATCGCGAGATGCCGCTGATCATGGGATTGATGCCGGTGCTGCCGAGGCATCTGATCGACCCAGACGATTTCGAGAAGACGAGCCTCGCCGCTCCAATCGGCAGTGGCCCCTACACCGTGGCCAAGATCGAGCCGGGCAAGAGCATCTCCTACGCGCGCGATCCGAACTATTGGGGCCGCGATCTTCCCGTGAATCGCGGCCTCTACAATTTCGATGAGCTTCGCTTCGACTATTATCGCGATGCCGGCGGCATGTTCGAGGCCTTCAAGTCCGGATTGATCGGCTTGCGCAAGGAGGAGGATCCCACACGCTGGACGGAAGGCTACAATTTCCCTGCTCTGGACCAGGGCCGCGTGCTGAAGGAGGAGCTGCCGATCGAGACGCCGGCCGGAATGTCGGCGCTGGTGTTCAATACGCGAAAGCCAATGTTCGCGGATCAACGGGTTCGCCAGGCGCTGATCAAATTGTTCGACTTCGAGTGGATCAACCGCACGCTCTATCACGGCCAATATGCGCGGACCGAAAGCTATTTCGACCGCTCCGAGCTCGGCTCGTTTCACCGGCGCGCAGATTTTCGCGAAATCGAGTTGCTGCGGCCCTTTCCCGACGCGGTGAGGCCCGAAATCATGGATGGCAGCTTCGCACTTCCGGAGAGCGACGGCACCGGCGAGAACCGCATCGGCCGGGAAGATGCGCTACAACTGCTCGAACAAGCCGGATACCGGCTCAAAGATGGCCGACTTGTCAACCAGACGACCGGCGAACCCCTCTCCTTCGAGATTTTGGCCGTCACCCGCGGCCAGGAGCGGCTGCTGCTCACCTACGCCCAGGCGCTGAAGCAATTGGGCATCGAGGCAAAGATCCGTCAGGTCGACAGCGCGCAATATCAGCGGCGCAAGCAGACCTACGATTTCGATATGATTCAATATTTCTGGCCGTCGTCGCTGTCGCCGGGCAATGAGCAATCCTTCCGCTGGGGAAGCGATGCAGCGGTCACTGACGGCACGCTGAATTATCCGGGCGTCAAAAGTAAAGCCGCCGACGCTATGATCGCCGCGTTGCTTGAAGCGAAGACTCGCGACGACTTTGTCTCCGCCGTACGCGCGCTCGACCGCGTGCTCCGGTCGGGCGACTATTTGATCCCGTTATTTTATTTGCCGAAGCAATGGGTCGCGCATTGGCGCAATATCGAGCGGCCGGAGCAGACGCCACTCTATGGCTACCAGATCGAAAGCTGGTGGTCGGCGCCGGAACACGATACCAAGACGAGCACGGCGCCGTGAGGCAGTCTCGATGAGCATCCTTGCCTTTGAGCATAGTACTGACGAGCAGGGGGCACCCAAGCTCACCGCCGATGCGCTGTTTCGCCGGCATGTCGGCACCCGCCCCTATGCGCTCGCCCTTGCTGATCCGCTGAACCGGGCGGCGCTGGGGCTTGGTCACGCGCGGCGCTACCGCTTTGGCGAGGCAGATGTCGCGATCGACGCGCTGGCGGCGTTCTTTATCGATCTCGGGCTCAAGCCTGGCGATAGAATCGCGATCCAGCTCCCCAATATCGCCGAGCAGGTGTTGAGCTTGCTCGCCGCCTGGCGTGCCGGTCTCACGGCGGTGATGTTGCCGATGTTGTGGCGCCGCCGTGAGATCGGCATCGCCGCGGATCTACTCGAGCCGAAAGCCCTGCTCGGCGTTGGGCAATTCGCCGGCGGATATATGAGCGAAATGCTCTGCGACGTTGCCGTTACCCAACTCTCGATTCGTTACGTGCTCGGCTTTGGCGCCAACCTCGCCGATGGCGTGACCTCGCTCGACGAATTGCTTGAGACCAATAACAGCGCGCCGGTGCAGACTGCCCCGCGCGAGACGCCAGCGCTCGTGAGCTTTACCGCGCGGGTTGGCGCGCCGCTCGCGCCGCTACTCCGCAATGAGGACACGCTGATCGCGCAAGGACGGATGAGCGCGCTCGCGCTCGGACTTCAATCCTATGACGTTCTTCTCAGTCCTTACCCGCTGAGTGGGGCCGTGGGGCTCGGTCTCGGCCTGATGCCCTGGCTCGTCACCGGTGCGACGCTGGTCCAGCATCAGCCGTTCGAATACGGCAACTATGTGCGTCAGCTTAAAGAGCAGGAGGCGACGATCCTCGCAGCTCCCTCGCCGGTTCTAGCGGCGCTTCAAGATGACGGGGTGTTCACCGATTCGGCCTGCCATGTGCGGGCAGCGGCCCGTGTCTGGTCGATGCCGGAGCTTGCCGGCAGCAACGAGAACCTCGACTGCGGCAAGCTTCCTCTGTTCAACGTCTATCCGCTGGGCGATCTGGTGAGTGTGGTCCGTAATGGCTCGCAGCGCCTCACTCGCGGCAAGTTGCAAGCTGGCGACGATGACGAACTCTTCGTTGAGACCCGGACCGACGCATCGAACGAGCTTTCTCTGCGTGGGCCTGCGATTCCACACGGTGCGGACGGGCCGCTTGCGAAACGCGAAGGCGGCTTTGTCGGAACCGGCGTACGCGCGACAGATGACGCCGGTGTGCTCAAGATCTCTTGCGATCCAGAACTTCTCCATCATGGTGGCTTCACCATCGCTGCGGCCGAACTCGACACGCTCTATCGAAGTTTCCCCTATTACCTCGATGCAGCCAGTTTCGCGTTGCTCGACCCGATCATGGGCGACCGCATCTTTGCCGCCGTGGTGCCGGAAGCCGACGAGCCGGTATCGCTCGAGGCCTTGCATGCTTATTTGCACGGTCTCGACGTCGCGCCCTACAAATTCCCCGATCAGATCGTCGTGGTGCGCGACATCCCGCGCGACGGGAACGACCGCGTGCTCCGCGACCAAATCCTTTCGCGGATCTAAGTCAGGCAGCCTGCTTGACCTTGGCCGCGATGGCGCCGAGCTGCTTCAAGAGATCGCGCGCACCATGCAGCCGCTCTTCCGGCGTGTCCCACTCGGCGTAATAGACGAGCTTGTGATCGGGCCGGAGCTTCACGCCGGATCCTTCCTTCTGGATGAAGGCGATGAGGCCTTCGGGGTTGGCGAAATGATTGTTGCGGAAGGCGAGGATCGCGCCCTTCGGACCGGCATCGATCTGCGCCACGCCAGCCTGGCGACAGAGCCCCTTGATCTCGACGATATCGAGGAGGTGCCGCACTTCTTCCGGCAGAGGACCGAAGCGATCGATCAGCTCGGCGGCGAAACTCTCGATGGCCTCGTGGCTGTCGGCCGCCGAGAGGCGCCGATAAAGACCCAGCCGTACTTGCAGGTCAGGCACGTAGGCTTCAGGAATTAGGACCGAGGTGCCGAGATTGATCCTGGGCGACCATTGATCCTCGATCATCGCCCCCTCGCCGCCCTTGAGCGCGGCCACGGCCTCTTCCAGCATCGATTGGTAAAGCTCGAAGCCAACTTCCCTGATATGGCCTGACTGCTCCTCGCCCAAGAGATTGCCTGCGCCCCTGATATCAAGATCGTGGCTGGCGAGGATGAAGCCGGCGCCGAGCGTGTCCAGGGTTTGCAACACCTTCAACCGCTTCTCGGCGGCTGGACTGAGTCTCGCGTCGGCGGGGATGGTGAAATAGGCATAGGCGCGGAGCTTGGAGCGGCCGACGCGGCCGCGCAATTGATAGAGCTGCGCCAGGCCGAACATGTCGGCACGATGCACGATCAGCGTGTTGGCGGAGGGAATGTCGAGCCCGGACTCCACGATCGAGGTCGAGAGCAGCACGTCATATTGATGATCGTAGAAGGCATTCATCACGGACTCGAGCTCGCGCGCACCCATCTGGCCGTGAGCGCGGCCGACTTTCAGCTCAGGCACATGCTCCTTGAGGAAAGCGGCCGCGTCGTCGAGATCGGAGATGCGCGGCACGACATAGAAGGTCTGGCCGCCGCGGAAGCGCTCGCGAAGCAGCGCCTCGCGCAAGATCACGGGATCGAATGGCGTGACATAGGTGCGGACCGCAAGCCGATCGAGCGGGGGCGTGGCGATCACCGACATTTCGCGTACACCGGACAAAGCGAGCTGCAGCGTGCGCGGGATGGGCGTCGCGGTCAGCGTCAGGACATGGACATCCTGGCGGAGCTGCTTCAGCCGCTCTTTGTGCTGCACGCCGAAATGCTGCTCCTCGTCGACGATCAAGAGGCCGAGATCGGCGAACTCGATAGCCTTGCCGAGCAGCGCATGGGTGCCGACGACGATGTTGATGTCGCCGCTCTTGATCCCGGCCTTGACCTCGGCGAGCTCCTTCGGCCCGATCAGGCGCGAGGCTTGCGCGATCTTCACCGGCAGTCCGCGGAAGCGCTCGATGAAGGTCTTGGTGTGCTGGCGCGCAAGCAGCGTGGTCGGCACCACGACAGCGACCTGTTTCCCGGCCAGCACGGCGAGCAGGCTGGCGCGAAGCGCCACTTCCGTCTTGCCGAAGCCGACATCGCCGCAGATCAGACGATCCATCGGCTTGCCGCTGGCGAGATCGTCGAACACGGCATTGATGCTCGCCTGCTGGTCGTCGGTCTCCTCGTAGGGGAAACGTGCCGCGAATTCGTCGTAGACGCCGTCGGGCGGGGTCAGCACCGGGGCGTGATGCAGAGCGCGCATGGCCGCGATCTTGATCAATTTCTCGGCGATGTCGCGGATGCGCTTCTTCAGTCGGGCTTTGCGCGACTGCCAGGCGACACCGCCAAGCTTGTCGAGTTGAACGTTCGATTCATCGGAGCCAAAGCGGCTCAAGAGCTCGATATTCTCGACTGGGAGATAGAGCTTGTCGCCGCCCTGATAGACCAGCTCCAGGCAGTCATGCGGCTTGCCGTCCGCCTCGATGGTGGCAAGGCCGACGAAACGGCCAATGCCGTGATCGGCATGGACGACGAGATCGCCCTCGGTCAAGCTCGAGGCTTCAGTGAGCACGTCGCTGGCGCGCTTGGACCTGGTCCGTCGCACCAGCCTGTCGCCGAGAATGTCCTGTTCACCGATGACCGCGAGGCCCGGCGCTTCGAAGCCGCTCTCGACCGGCAGCACGGCAAAGGCGGTCACCGAGGGCGGCAGCGCCAGCAATGCAGCAAGCGAGTCCACGCTTTTGGTTTCGCCGACGCCATGCTCGGCAAGCAGCGTGGCAAGCCGCTCGCGCGCGCCATTGCTCCAGCAGGCAATGGCGACGCGCTTGCCCTCTCCCTTCTGTTTGCCGACATGAGCGACAACCGCATCGAACACATTGGTGCCTTCCGTCTGCCGCTCAGGGGCGAAAGAGCGGCCTTGCCTCACGCCGAACGACACGATCTCGGCGGTTACACCTTCCGGCCGCTCGAAGGGGGTGAAAGCAATGACGGTCCGGTCGGCGAGTGCCGTCTCCCAGTCCTTCTCGTCGAGAAACATCGTGTGTGTTGCGACGGGATGATAAGGCGGGGCACCGAAGGCTTTCCGCTCCAGCGCCTGGACCCTCGCCTCGTAATGGTCGGCGATCTGCTCGAAGCGCTTGGCGCGTGCGTCGTCATCGAGCGGGTCGAGAGTAACAACGGCGTCCGGGAGATAGTCGAACAGAGTTTCGAGCTTCTCATGGAATAGCGGCAGCCAATGCTCCATGCCCTGGTGCTGGCGCCCGGCCGAGACCGACTCATAGAGCTGATCGTCGGCGCTGGCCGGACCGAACAGCTCGACATAACGCGTGCGGAAGGAGCTGCGGACATGCGCGTCGAGCGTGGTCTCGCTCATGGGGAGCAATTGAAACACCTCAACGCGCGCGAGAGTCCGTTGGGTCTCCGGATCGAAGGCGCGAATCGATTCCAGCGTGTCGCCGAAGAAATCGAGGCGGACGGGATCGCGGCCGGGCGGAAACAGATCGAGGATGCCGCCACGGACGGCATATTGTCCGGGATCGGTCACGGTGCCGGAGCGGACATAGCCCGAGGCCTCCAGCCGCTCCACCAGGCTTGCCATATTCACGTTGTTGCCAGGCGCAAGTCTCAGGCTCGACGCGGCGAGGAACTCGCGCGGCGGGACGCGCTGCAGCACGGCGTTCACAGTGGTCAGCACGATCAACGGCGTCTTGTCGTCGCCCTTCCGGTTGGCGAGATTGGCCAGCGTGGCGATCCGCTCGGCGACGATCTCGGCATTGGGCGCGACCCGGTCGTAGGGGACACTGTCCCAGGCGGGAAGACTCAAGCGCTTCACGTTCGGCGCGAAGAAGTGAAGCGCATCTTCGAGCGCTGTCAGCCGCTGGCTGTCGCGGGCGATGTGCAGAATCGGCGCGCGCTTATCGCCGCCGCGGGCGCCTTGCGACAACAGCGCGATAAGCAGGGCATCGAAGCCTTCCGGCACGCCGCTCGCGATGGCGCGCTTGGCGCCAAGCAAGCGATCGACCGGCAGATTGAGTTTCGCGTCGGACATTAGGCTTTAGTGATCTCGTAGCCGTGAAAGCGGCGCAAGCGCTCGATCATCGCATCGAGCGCGGCGTCGCCGAATGTTTGCCCCTCGTAGAAAGACGCCGCAATATCGGGATCGGGGGCATCGATCAGCCGTTCGAGGGTCTCGATCTCGTCATTCGACATCGATTCGATCGACTGTTGGGCAAAACGGCCAAGTAGAAAGTCGAGTTCCTTCGAGCCGCGATGCGTCGCCCGGTAGAGGGCGCGGCGGCGCTTCAGCTCAAAGTCATTGGCCAGCATCAAGCTACTTTCCAAATGTTGTAGCAATCGGTTACAGCGAGCGGGTCTCTTGCTGTCAAGGGTGAGGTCAGATTCGAGCTGTGACACATCCAACGCGGCCTCCTCTGCTCAACCCGCTGTTTGCGCCCGCCCGCAGCCTGAAGGGCGTAGGGCCCGGGGTCGAGGCGCTGCTCAATAAGCTCTTTGGCATCGTGGCCCCTGGCGCGTCACGAGTGATCGATCTTCTCTGGCATTTGCCTGTCGGTGTGATCGACCGGAAGCTCATTGCCAGCATTGCCGAGGGGCGGATCGGCGAACTGGTCACCCTCGAAGTTACCGTGGTCGAACATCCGCCGGGCGGGCCACGACGCGTCGCCCGTGCGCCCTATCGCGTGCTTGTGGAAGACGATACGAGCGCGCTGCAGCTCGTCTATTTTAATGCCGATCCGGCCTATCTCAAGCGCCTGTTGCCACAAGGGAGCCGCCGCATCGTGTCGGGCAGGCTGGAAGCCTACGATGGCTTGCTGCAAATGCCGCATCCGGATTACGTGATCGATGCGGAGAAGAGCAGCCTGCCATCCGTCGAGCCGGTCTATCCCCTCACTGCCGGACTTTCCAACTCGAGCCTGCGGAAGATGGTCGTGCAAGCCTTGGACCGGCTGCCGGAGATGCCGGAATGGACAGATAAGGATTGGCTCGCGCGCCAGCACTGGCCCGACTTCACGCCGGCGCTCCGCCATCTGCATGCGCCTGAGGCCGAGGCCGATCTCGGACCTTCGGCTTCGCGCAGGCGGCTCGCCTATGACGAGCTGTTCGCCAACCAGCTCGCGCTTGCGGCGATTCGGCAAAAGATGTGGCGAAGCGTCGGGCGGCGGATCGCGCCTGAAGGCAAATTGCGGACCACTATTCTCAACGCCCTTGCCTTCAAGCTCACGGGCGCGCAAGTGCGCACCCTTGCGGAGATCGACGCGGACCTCGCCAGCCAAAACCGGATGTTGCGGCTGCTGCAAGGTGATGTCGGCAGCGGCAAGACGGTGGTTGCGCTGCTCGCCATGGCGAGCGCGGTCGAGACTGGCGCACAAGCGGCATTGATGGCGCCGACCGAGCTTCTGGCGCGCCAGCATCTGAAGACCATCTCGAGCCTCACCGAGTCTTCCGGCCTTCGCGTGGCACTGCTGACCGGGCGCGAACGCGGCCGCGAGCGCGAGGACTTATTGAAGCGGCTGGAGCAGGGTGAGATCGACATTCTGATCGGGACCCATGCTCTGTTCCAGGAGCCGATTCAATTCCGCGATCTGGCGCTTGCCGTGATCGACGAACAACATCGTTTCGGCGTGCATCAGCGACTCGCATTGCAGGCAAAGGGCATCGGCAGAGGCGCCGAGCTCCTGGTGATGACGGCGACGCCGATCCCCCGCACGCTGCTGCTGACGAGCTACGGCGATATGGACGTCTCGCGGTTGGACGAAAAGCCCGCAGGGCGGAAGCCGATTTCGACCCGCATCGTGCCGGCTGAGCGGCTCGACGAGGTGATCGAGGGCGTGGGCCGCGCCGTCGAGGCCGGCGCGCAAATCTATTGGGTCTGTCCCCTCGTCGCGGAATCGGAAGTTCTCGATCTCGCCGCTGCCGAGGAACGCTTTGTGGAGTTGAAGGCGCGGTTCGGAGGCAGAGCTGGCCTGATCCACGGCAAATTGCCAGGCAAAGAGAAAACTCGCGTGATGGAAGCGTTCGTCGCCGGCGACATCTCGGTGTTGGTTTCCACCACCGTGATCGAGGTCGGGGTCGACGTGCCTAATGCCTCCATCATGATCATCGAGCATGCCGAGCGCTTCGGTCTGGCACAGTTGCATCAGCTGCGTGGCCGGGTCGGGCGCGGGACGGCCAGCTCCTCCTGCATCCTCGTCTACAAGCAGCCTCCATCGGAGACCGCGCGGGAGCGGCTTGAAGTGATGCGCCGCACCGAAGACGGCTTCGTCATCGCGGAAGAGGATTTGCGGCTTCGCGGCGGGGGCGAACTACTCGGCACGCGGCAGAGCGGGGTGCCGGAATTTCGCATCGCGCGCCTGCCCGAGGATGCCGAGTTGCTGCAAGCCGCGCGGGACGAGGCCCGACTGGTGCTGTCACGCGATCCAGACCTCAAGGGCGAGCGCGCCGAGCAGCTCAGACTGCTGCTCTATCTGTTCGAGCGCGACGACGCGATCAAATTGCTGCGCGCAGGTTAAAATCAGACGACCGGCTCTTCTTCCGGCAATGGCTTCAAGCCCTTGCTCGCGGCGAGCTTACGCAGATGCTCCTGATCCGGGCCGACCAGACCTGCCGAGACAACGAGTTTGGCTGCGTCCTCCACCGCCATGTCGAGCGCGATCACCTCGCTCGCCGGCATGAAGCAGATGAACCCCGTGGTGGGGTTCGGACCGTTCGGCATGAAGACCGTGATCATCGGATTGCCGTTGCCGAGCTTCTCCTCGATTTCCTGCGGGGGATCTCTGGCAAGAAAGACAATGCAATAGAGCCCGCGGCGAGGGAATTCGATCAGGCCGACGCGCTTGAAGGAGGTGCCGCTCTTGGAGAACACGGTGGTGAAGATCTGCTTGATCAAGCGATAGACGCCGCGCACGACCGGCATGCGGTCGAGCATCATCTCGCCATAGGCCACGATGGTCCGCCCGAATAGATTGGCGGCGAGTGCGCCGATTACCATCAGCCCAAAAATGCCGACGATCAGTCCGATGCCCGGCACGCGAAACGGAAGATAATTGTCGGGCAGGTAATTCGCCGGAATGAGCGGCTTGACCCAGGCATCGACGAGGTTGACGAACCACCAGACGACATAGATCGTAATGGCGATCGGGCCCGAGATGATGAGGCCGGTGAGGAAGTAACCGCGCAGCCGCGCCATGAGATGCGACGATGGCGGCTCCGTTTCGGCATTAGCGATGATCGCCAGGCGGTCCGTATCGGTCTCGGCCGGGGAGCCCGCCTTGGGCGATTGCGACTTGTCTTTAGCGGTCATGGAACCAAGAGTTTGCGGCTCGAACGCCGCGCCTATTTTTGCGCCAATCGGGCTATTGGGGAGACGGTCAAAAGCGGC
>Ga0163161_10003882_pt1 | contig 10479 bp, 9 predicted proteins | sample S45metaG_FD_129847 | JGI IMG/M metagenome (GOLD analysis project Ga0163161, IMG submission 129847) | Switchgrass rhizosphere microbial communities from Kellogg Biological Station, Michigan, USA - S4-5 metaG | ecosystem: Host-associated > Plants > Roots > Rhizosphere > Soil | place: USA: Michigan... | reverse complement strand
CCTGCGCAAGGACGCCCTGGTCGGCGCCGCCGAGGTGGTCAGCGCGGTCAACCGCATCGCCCATCAACAGCAGCCCCACGCCTGCGGCACGGTGGGTTGCCTGAGCCTGCACCCCGGCTCGCGCAACGTGATTCCCGGCCAGGTGCACATGACCATCGACCTGCGCCACCTGCACGCGGACAAGCTGCAAGCCATGGTCGATGAAGTGCGCGGCGTGATAGAAGCCACTGCCCAGCGACACGGCCTGACCTTTGAGCTGACGCCTACCGCCGACTTTCCACCGCTGGACTTCGCCCCGGCCTGCGTCAATGCGGTGCGTGACGGCGCCGAAGCCTTGGGCCTGAGCCATATGGACATCGTCAGCGGGGCCGGGCACGACGCGATTTTTGTCGCCGAACTCGGCCCGGCCGGCATGATCTTTGTGCCGTGCGAAGGCGGCATCAGCCATAACGAAATCGAAAACGCCGCGCCGGACGACCTGGCAGCTGGCTGCGCGGTATTGCTGCGCGCCATGGTCAATGCGGCGCAGGGGGAGCAGGCATGAGTGAGATAGGTGAGCTGACGGCCGTACAACTGCTGGCGCATTTTCGCGACAAGACCCTGTCGCCGGTGGAAGTCACCGAAGACGCGCTGCTGCGCATCGAACGCTACAACCCGGTGGTGAACGCCTACTGTCATGTCGACCCCGAGGGCGCGCTGCACGCGGCGCGGGCGTCGCAAGCACGCTGGTTCAAAGGCGCGCCCTGCGGTGCGCTGGACGGCGTACCGGCGTCGATCAAGGACCTCACGCTGACGATTGGCATGCCCACCCGCAAAGGCTCGCGCACCACCTCGGCCGAGGGCCCGTGGGACGTCGACGCGCCCTTCCCGGCCTTTATGCGCCAGGCCGGCGCGGTGCTGCTGGGCAAGACCACCACCCCGGAATTCGGCTGGAAAGGCGTCACCGACAACCCGCTGTACGGCATCACGCGCAACCCGTGGGACACGCGCACCACCGCAGGCGGCTCGTCTGGCGGCGCGGGCGCGGCAGCTGCATTGAACCTGGGCGTGCTGCACCAGGGCAGCGATGCCGGCGGCTCGATCCGCATCCCCTGTGCGTTTACCGGCACCTTCGGGATCAAGCCGACGTTCGGCTATGTACCGCAATGGCCGGCCAGTTCGATGACCATCCTCTCGCACCTGGGGCCGATGACCCGCACCGTGGAAGACAGCGTGTTGATGCTGCAGGCCGTCGCACAACCGGATGCGCGGGACGGCCTGCTCGGTGCGCCGAGGACCACGCCATGGCTCACGCCGGCCGCGGATTTAAAAGGCCTGCGCGTGGCCTACAGCCCCACGTTTGGCTACGTGGATGTCGACCCGCAGGTGGCCAAGGTGGTTGCCCAGGCGGTCGAGGGCCTGGTGCAGTTGGGCGCCCATGTCGAGCAGATCGACCCCGGTTTCAGCGATCCGCTGGAGGTGTTCAGCACCTTGTGGGCGGCGGGCGCGGCGCGCCTGACCGGGGCCATGAGCGAGGCGCAAAAATACCTGCTGGACCCTGGCCTGCTGCGCATTGCCCAGCGCGGCGAACAGTTGAGCCTGGATGACTTCACTGCGGCCCTGGAAGCGCGAGCGGCACTGGTGGCCCACATGGCGGCGTTCCATGAGCACTACGACGTGCTGGTCTCGCCGATGATGCCGATCACCGCGTTCGAAGCGGGGCACAACGCACCACCCGGTTCCGGGATGCAGGAATGGACGCAGTGGACGCCGTTCACCTACCCCTTCAACCTCACCCAGCAACCGGCGGCGTCGGTACCCTGCGGGTTGGCGGCGAATGGCTTGCCGGTGGGGTTGCATGTGGTGGGCGCGCGGTTTGCCGATGAGCAGGTGTTGAAGGTATGCCAGGTGTATGCGCGAGCATTTCCAACCCGACACTTGCAGGCCCCGGTCTGACAAATAGCCACTGTGCCTGCGGAATGCGTTGACGCCTGACTCAGTGCTATTCTCGCGCCCTCAACGTTTTCAGGAGTTTTACGCAATGCCAAGAACACTCACATGGATAGGTCTTTTCTTGGCGCTTGCCTGCTTGCAAGGCTGCGCGCACACCGACCCACTGCTGGGTCAGCCTTACTTCACACAGCCAGCCCAAACAGCCAGCGACAAGGCAACCGTTTACTTCGTGCGCGAGTATCGCCTCATGAGCCCGCACTTCATCACCGAAGTCCACGTCGATGGCAAGAGTCTTGGGGGGCTGCCTACCGGCGGCTACTTCAAGGTGGACTTGCCAGCCGGCGTGCACCGCGTCAGCTCCAACAAAACCTCAATCCTCACGGACGAAGCCACGCGCCAGTTTGACTTGTCCGTCAAGGCTGGCCAGAGCTACTTCGTGGTGGATCAGGATTTGTGGGCAGAACCCAAGGACGGTTTGACCCTGGGCGACATGAACAACAATATCTATCGAGGCTCCGTGCACTATTTTCGGTGGGCGCTACTGCCTGCCGACACTGCCGTGAAGTTCATGCCCAAGTACCGCTTGGCAAAATCCAAGTAAATCTCCCCCCGTTGTTCCTCTTGCGGGCGCCTAAAGCGCTGACACCACATTTTCTGACCGCATGCCAATCCCCTGCCTCTACAATGTCCCCATTCATCCCTGGGGGCTTCATGGATATTGAACTGGCACGTACCTTCCTGGAAATCTCGCGCTGCGGCAGCCTGGCCGCCGCCGCCGAGAAATTGCACGTCACCCAGACCGCCATCACTGCCCGCGTTAAAAACCTGGAAAGCCAACTGGGCAGTACGCTGTTCGTGCGTAACCGCGCCGGTGCGCGCCTGACCGCCGACGGCGAGGCGTTTGTGGTGTACGCCAACCAGTTGCTGCAAACCTGGGAAGCCGCGCGGCGTGACCTGCCGTTGCCCGATGGCTATCGCAATGTGCTGCATATCGGTGGTGAAGTCAGCCTGTGCAACCCGCTGATGCTCGGCTGGGCCCGGGCCCTGCGCGAACAGATTCCCGGGCATGCCCTGCGTACCGAAGTGCGTGAAGGCGAGTACCTGCTGCGGCAATTGGAGCTCGGCGTACTCGATGCGGCGCTGGTGTTCCAGCCGCAGTACTGGCCGGGGTTGCAGGTGGAGCAGGTGCTGGAAGAAAAACTCATCCTGGTGCAGTTGGTGAGCAAGCCGGACCCGTACGTCTACATCGATTGGGGCCCGGGTTTCCGCCAGCAGCACGACGCTGCCCTGCCCGACCGGGCCCGTGCTGCGGTGAGTTTCAATCTGGGGCCGCTGGCGTTGCAGTACATTCTGGAGAACGGCGGCGCCGGGTATTTCCGCACGCGGGTGGTACAGAGCTACCTGGACAGCGGCGTAATGCAGCGCGTGCCCAAGGCCCCGGAGTTCAGCTTCCCGACGTTCCTGGTGTACTCGCGGGCGCGGGATTCGGCGGTGCTGCAACAGGCCCTGGCGTTGCTGCGCGAGGTGGTCAAGGCCGAAAGTGACTGGTCGCAACGCTGGGATCCGTTGATGTGAAACGCGCGGCTGACTAGCACAATCGCGAAGGCCGGCTAAGCTCAGTCACCACCCAAAAAGGCTATGAGCCCCGACCATGCCCCACGCTACCGAGGCTTTTCGCGAGCGCTATCGCGCCACCGTCTCCCCGCGCTACAACCCCTGGCTCCATGCAGGTTTTGTGCTGGGTTACGGCATCGTCTGCATCACCCTGGCGTGGTCCTGTACCGCGCATATCACTGTGCTGCAATGGCTGACCGTGCCGTTGACCCTGGTGTTCTTCAACCTCTGTATCTACCTCGTGCACCGCCACCTCGGCCACCACAAACACGCCTTGGCGCGCTTGTTCTATGCGCGCCACACCGGCGATCACCACAGCTTCTTCACCCCCGGCCACATGACCTACGACAGCCCACGGGACTGGCGCGTGATTCTCTTCCCGGCGTGGCTGATCGTGCTGCACAGCCTGGTCATCACCCTGCCCGCCTGGTGGTTGCTCCAGCAGATAAGCCCCAATGTCGCCGGTCTGTTCGCCGGGTGCATGATCCTCGGCTACCTGCTCTACGAGGTGTTCCACGCCTGCGAGCATTTGCCGGCCAACCACGCGGTGGCGCGCCTGCCGTGGATTCGCCAGATGCACCAACTGCATGCCCTGCATCACCGCCGCGAACTGATGCAGGAGCGCAATTTCAATATCGTCCTCCCGCTGATGGATTACCTGTTCGGCACCTTGCACTGGGAACCGAACCCCAACGACAACCAGGAATCGTCATGAGTACCCGTCGAAAAAAAATCCGTCATCTGCTGTTTGTGCTGCTGCTGGCGGTGATCGCTTTTCTGCTGCTGATGCCGACCAAGGTGCAACCGGTGAACTGGGCCCCGCCCACGGCACCTTCGATGAAGGAAGGGCCTTTTGCCGAAAACCAGCGGCTCAAGGGTGTGCAGAAAATCGGTGCCCAGGACATCGCCGGGCCAGAGGCCTTGCTGTTGGATGCCCAGGGTCTTCTGATCAGCGGGCTGCATGACGGGCGCATCATCCGCACTTCGCCCGACAGCCCTACCCTGGAAGTGCTGGCCAACACCGGAGGGCGACCACTGGGCATGGCGCTGCACCCGGACGGGCGCTTGATCATTGCCGACGGGGTCAAGGGCTTGCTCGCGTTGGATCCCCAGCGCCAACTCACCGTCCTGAGCACCGCCGCCAACGGCGTGGCCTTTGGCTTTACCAATGACGTGACAGTGGATGCCAGCGGACGCTATGCGTACTTCAGCGATGCCTCCAGCCGTTGGCGCTATGGCCAGGATGGCGAGGCGGTGATCGAGCACGGCGGCGATGGTCGCCTGCTGCGTTATGACTTGCGCAACGGCAGCACCGAGGTGCTGCTGGACCAACTGCAATTCGCCAACGGCGTGGCACTCGGCCCGGATGAAAACTACGTGCTGGTCAATGAGACCGGCGCCTATCGCATCAGCCGTTACTGGCTCAAGGGCGAGCGAGCGGGCAAACACGACCTGTTTATCGACAACCTGCCCGGCCTGCCGGACAACCTCAGTTTCAACGGCCAGGACCGCTTCTGGGTGGCGCTGTACTCACCACGCAACCCGCTGCTGGACAGCTTTGCCGGCTACCCATTACTGCGCAAGGTGATGGTGCGCGCACTGATGGTGGTGCCCAAGCCCATCGAGCGCAAAGCCTTTGTGCTGGGGCTGGATACCGAGGGCAAGGTCATCGCTAATTTGCAGGATGGCAGCGCGGGCAATTACTCGCCCATCACCACGGCCCGGGAGTATGGCGACTGGCTGTACCTGGGATCGCTGAAGAATACGAGCATGGCGCGCTTGCCGTTGAAGCTGGCGTTGGCGCAATAACGCAAAAAGGGCATACAGGCGCCTGGCCTGTATGCCCTGGGTACTACGGATCACTCATGTTCAGCTCTTGGTGCTGCTCAGCAAGGTCTGCTTGCACAGGTGACCGAAGCTGACGAACTCGGTGTTGTCACCACCGACGCCGATGCCCGGGTACTCCAGTACTTCCATGCGCCACACGCCGTAATTGAAGTCGGTACGCCAGGTGTTGTTGTAGCCCTGGGAGTAATCGACAAAGGTGGTCTGGAAATCACCGGAGCAGGTGCCTACGTTGATCGTGCCCGCCGCTTGGCCCGCACTGTCGGTCGCGGCCGAATACGCCTTGTAGACGATCTTGCCGGTGGCCGGGTCGATGTGCTGGTCGAGATAGACAATCGGGTGCAACCCCACCAGCGGTGCACCGGTGCTGTCCGACAGCCCCATGGTCCAGCTCAGGTTCCGATAGGCCTGGGTGGTCATGTAGCCGTAGCCCACGTTGGAAGCCGAGTACGGGATGCGCAACACGTTCGCCTCGCCCTTCACATCCGGGCTGTTGACCCGAGGGTTGGAACCAAACGACAGGTTGTACTTGCCCGTGGCGCTCCACGGCTCATTCGGGTGCTGGTTGGGCCGCACACGCACCTTGACCACGCCGCCGATACCCGGACTCGGGACCGAGGTCGACACGACGTTGGCGCCCACGGTGACCCACTGGGTACCGTCGAAACGCTCGAGGATCCACTTGTTGCGCGTGCTGCCACTGGACGTATCCGCCGTCAGCGCAATCCCGACACTCTGGCCACGGACTGCGGTGAAATCGAAATAATCGACGTCATCCAGGCTGTCGGCATTGCCATTGATGTAGTTGAGGGTGTCCGGCAGTTGGAAGGCCGTGTCTGGGGTGTCATTGGGTTCAAAGGCATCGAGGTTGGTATCGACCGCAACACCGAACTGGAAGCTCGAACCCTGCACCGCCGCGTTGGCTTCCATGAACCAGTAGTAATCACCGGCAGGCACCACGCCGCCAAGGCTTTCATCGCCAGTGCCGGGGTTATTGGAGGTGCCCAGGGGCAACGGATTGCCCTGGCCGTCGTCCTGGAACAGCGACAACGACATGTCGGTGCCTGCCGTCTGGTTGACCAGCAAAACGTTGATCCGCGCCTTCTGCGGCAGGTTGAAGTGGTAGCACAGCAGGTCGCCGGTTTGCACCCCATTGATCGTGTAGAGCGAGTTGACGTCAAGCGTCTGCTCACAGCCCTGGACCAGCGTCGCCTGCACGGCGGTCGCTTGCTGGGCGGTCGCTTTTTGTACCTGGGTTACCCTGGCCGGTGCGCTGTTGTCTTCCACCACCGAGTCGGCAATGGCCTTGACACCAACCACCGGCGCCTTCAGTTGGGCCCCCGACAGCAGTTGCTGCTTGAGGGCCGCCGTTGCCTTGTTGGCCTTGATCTTGGCACCGTTTTTCAACGCTTGCTTGACGGCGGGAGACGCCGCTTGCGCAGCCAGGTGAGGGTATTGCTCAGCGAGGGCAAAGGCCGAGACAAAGCAGGAGGCCGCCATGGCCGCGCCCAGCATAAAAGCTTTTTTCGATTTCATTTTTTATCCATCCATAGTTAAAAACTGAAGGTCAGGTGACATCCGGTCACCTGGGATGGAATGTAGGATAAGACTGGATGGATGTACAGTATTTTTTCAGGGAATGTGGCTTTAAGGAAAAATACGTGTAGGAAAAAGCTGGCTTCCTCTAGAGCCAAGTACCCCAAAAGCCCCAACTGACAGCCCAAAACATCACAAGCCGATAAGGCCATACGGCCCAACGCTTGAGGGCAAGGGGGATGGCGGCCAGCTCTACCTCGGTCACAAGACCGTCTTTCACGGAGCGTTTTGGTGTGCGAAGGATGTCAATCAACAGCGCCATGCGATTACCCCGATTGAGCTGCTGGTTTCGTTCCCAGCGTTGCCAATATTTACGAACCTCCGCGTTTTCACTGAAATAACTTTCCAGCTCGTCGAGCTTTGTACGCCCGGCATATAGCATCAGGCCCAAAACAACGAACGTTCCAATGATCATCACAAGGGTGTAGACGAAAAAAAACGACATCGTTAAGCGCCTTCTGGTTGAAATATCAAATCACCATCAATCTCTATGATCCTTCCGCCCAGGAACGCCCCAGCATCGCCGCCTTTACTGCCGCCTATATACCCTCCCGCAGCCCCACCGATAACTCCACAGGTAAGTGCGCCACTTCCCCTAGTCGCCACACCTAAAAAAATGGTGCATGCGCGACGAGTCAGTTCAGCGCCTAATCCCCCAGCTCCAGCCGCCCCCGCCACTCCCCCCACCAACCTCCCCGTCTCCACATACTTAGCCCTCCTGCACTGCGCCTCCCGCCCCGTCACACACGCCTCCTTGATCTCCAGCCCGGTCACGCCCACATCCAGCGCGATCCCCATGAAAGTCCCGTTTCCCAACCACTTGGACATCTGCGCAATCTCGCGCATGCGCTTTGCATACCCCGCGATCTCGCCTTTATGCAGATAGCTTTTGGTCGAAATCCCCAGCACCTTCTTCAACGACTCATTGCCCTGCAACCCCGTGCCGAACCGTGCCGCGCCTTGCAGTTGCAGATCCAAGCGCCGGAACAAGGCCTGGCGCTGTTTGATAAAGCCATCCCGGTCCAACGCACCGTCCTTCAAGCGCTGATGCAACCGCTCGATTTCCTCCAGGGTCTGCGCCACCTCATTGAGATGCCGCGACCAGGCCGATGTCGCACTGCCGATACCAATCGATCCGTAGGCCATGAAGCTCTGCAGCAAGTCATAGTTGCCGATCAACTCCCTGCCCGCCGAGGTATCCATTTCCAGATTGCGCCGAACTGTTTCGGCATGGCGCATCAACCAGGCTTCCTCGCTCGAACAGCTCACGCTGTACGGATCGGGAATAATCACCAATTGACCCGGCGCGACCAGACCGGGGCGCAGGTGCCGGTTGAGCACATCAAAATGATCGGAGCGCTGCTGGCTCGGGGCGCCGCCCATGAGGCGGGATTTCAAATGGGTGTAGTCCGTTGTGCGGTCGTTGATATAGCTCTGCGCCATGCCCTACATCCGAGATGCAAAGAAGATGGCGTCGAAATATAAGCAAGCACCTACGCCCCGAACACAAGCACAGGTGGGTCGAATTGCATTTGGGAAGTTGCCTACTTCACGAAGAAACAGCGCCTACAGAAACAACCCTAATAACCGGTCATCTCCAGGTAACCCACCCCACCGTCAAACCGCACCGGTCCTTCCCAGTACGGAATACTCAGGTTCATCCAGGCGTTCGGGTTGACAGCCTGGGTGGTGATATCCAGCTGCTTGCTGGGAATCTTCAGCGACCAGCGTGTAGGAATGTGGCGTCCGTCGATGACTGTTGTGTCCAGCGGTGCCAGTTGGATATCGGCGTTGTGCAGGGTCTGGGTGTGGCCTTCGCGGTCGATCCAGGTGCCGGTCAGGTAGGACGCGCCGTCGGTTTGCCGCACACGAAACAGCATCAACTGCTCGCCTCGGTCCAGGTGCAGGGAGAACCAGTCCCAACCGGTCTGGCTGGCGGTCAACGGTTGGCTGCTCCATTCGCGGTCGAGCCAGGCCGGGCCGCTGACTTGATACGTTGTGCCGTCGATGCTGACGCTGCCATTGGCGGTAAAAAACGGCTGGCTGTAGTAATACGACGCCTGGCCCTGGTCGGATTTTCGGCTGTAGCCGTTGTCGCCCTGCAGCACCAGCGGGCGGCTGGAGGTCAGGCGCAGGTCGTAGGCAAATTGCGCACCGTTGGCCTTGAGTTGCATGTCCGCCAACGCGCTCGCGGCACCGGGTTGGCTGGCAAAATTCCAGTCGTCGATCCAGGCGTTGAACGGCACTGCCTGCGCCCCGGCCTGGCCGACGCCGCCACGGGCGAAGCGTTCGGCGGCATAGTGGTGGGTGGCGGAGGTGACGGCGGCGTGGCCGAGCCATACGGTCGAGTCGTGCCAGCCCGCTTGCGTCGGCCCAGCTTTGAGGGCGTTGCGAAACAGCGTCCATTGCACGCCGAACACATTGCCTTGGGCGTCCTTGAGGTTGGCGGTGACGTACCACCACTCGATCCGAAAGCCATCGTGGGGGCCATGGTCCTCGGGAAAGCTGAAGACCTTGCCGGGCAGCACCTGGGCAAAATCGGCCGCATCACTGCCCAGGCCGGCGAAGCTTTCCGGCGGCGCAGGTTGTTGATCGCACGCGCCTAACAGCAACAGAAGAAGCCCTGTAGGAGCGAGCTTGCTCGCGAAAAACGTCAACGATAACGCGGGCATTCCGGCTGCACGCGGCGCTCTCGGTTTTTTCGCGAGCAAGCTCGCTCCTACAGAGAGGACAGCCAGGAACAGGGGCTTAATCTTCATGGGCAAACGTCCTCAACAAATCCGCCGGACGGCTGCGGTACAGCTGCCACAGCGGCCAGGCCGACGCCAGCAACGTGGCCAACATCGCCAGCCCCAGCAATTGTGCGAGCTGCCACGGGAACACTTGCAACGGCAGGCGCCAGCCAAAGGCCTGCACGTTGATCACCGCGTCCAGGCACCACGCCAGCAACAGGCCCAGCGGCAACGCCAGCAGCAACGTGAGCACCGCCAGCAGCCAGGTTTGCCCCAGGTTCAGCAGCATCAATTGCCGCCGCGTCACCCCCAACGCCCACAGCGGAGCAAGTTGGCCGAGGCGGCTCTGGCTCTGGGTCAGCAGGCTGATGAACAGCGCCACGCCGGCCACGCCCAAGGTCAGGCTATTGAGCGCGGCGGTGGCGGCGAAAGTGCGTTCGAATACCTGGCTCGACCAGCCCTTGAGTTGCTGTTGATCGACAATCCGACTGTCTTCCAGGGCAAAGGCGCGCTGCACTTCACCCACCAGCGGCGCCACGTTTTCCGGTAATACCCGCAGGTTGAAACGCGCCGGCGTCAGTGTCGGCCAGTGGGCCAGCAGGTTTCGGGCGTTGACCAGCACATGGCCCTTGGGGTTGCCGTAATCGGCGTACACCCCCACCACGGTAGGCGACCACACACCGTGCGGCGTGGGAATGCTCACCGTGTCACCCAGCTTCACGCCGAGCCGCCGCGCCAGTTGTTCGCTGAGCATCAGCGT
>Ga0163161_10003881_pt1 | contig 10482 bp, 9 predicted proteins | sample S45metaG_FD_129847 | JGI IMG/M metagenome (GOLD analysis project Ga0163161, IMG submission 129847) | Switchgrass rhizosphere microbial communities from Kellogg Biological Station, Michigan, USA - S4-5 metaG | ecosystem: Host-associated > Plants > Roots > Rhizosphere > Soil | place: USA: Michigan... | reverse complement strand
CGTGAATGCGGGCAGCGAGAAATGCTCAAGCAGCAGAAATCCTGCCCGGACCACTTGAGCCTTCTCGTTGGGGTTCTCATTCAGATAGCGGAGATTTTTCCCCTTCATGCCTCCGCTAAATTGGCGTCGTTCGATCAATGTTCGGCCTACTCGGTTACGTTACCCAACAGGTCGTTGGGTGCGTTGATAAACCTCAATGCTAACTGCGAACGTTTGAAAACCACTAGCGCCATTTTGCGATTGATCAGGCCAGCTGAAAGCCGTGACGCAGAGGGTCCTTATCGTCGACGAAAATGGTGTTGTGCCCGGTAATCTGCGCCCAGCCACCGATACTGGGTCTGATGCCATCAAACGTTCCGATTTTTACCGACGATTCGACTTTCCCTTCGAAGATCGTACCGATCAGGCTTTCGTTGCGGAACGTATCGCCAACCTTCAACCGTCCTTTTCCAAACAGCTGAGCCATCCGCGCAGACGTACCGGTGCCACCGGGTGAGCGATCAATCGCCTTGTCACCGTAGAACACCGCACCGCGTCCATCGGCTGCCGTAGTGTGTTCGTCGTCGCACCAGATGACGTGATGAACGCCACTGATTCTGCTGTTCTCGGGATGCACCGGGTCACTGACTTCCGCCAGGGCCGAACGCAGTTTCTGACTGAGGTTGACGATGTCTGCCGTGGTCAATCCTTGCAGCCCGGCCCAGTTTTCCTGCGGTTCGACGACCGCATAGAAATTGCCGCCGTAAGCAATATCCACGATCAGTTCGCCAACGCCAGGCACATCCACCACCACATCGGCACTGTGCAGAAAACTCGCCACGTTGAACAGGCGAATGGAATCAACATATTCGCCGTGCATGGTGTAGTCGACATCCACACGCCCGGCCGGCGTCTCGATGGCCAACTTGCCAGGCTCGCGTGGTGTGATCAGGCCTTCCTCGATCACGACGGTAGACAGGCCGATAGTGCCTGCCCCACACATCGGCAGGCAGCCGCTGACCTCAATGAACAATGCACCAAAGTCACAGTCATCACGCGTGGACGGATAGATGATGACGCCAGACATGATGTCGTGCCCCCGGGGCTCGAACATCAACGCGGTTCGAACCCAGTCGTGATCACGGACGAAAATCTCACGTCGCTCGGCCATCGACACCGACGGCAACAACGGACCGCCACCTGCCACCACCCGAACCGGATTGCCGCACGCATGTGAGTCAATGCAAAAAAAGCTGCGTCTCATACTGGAACCCTTTCAAACGAGGCTGCGGGGGGAATGACGCTGCAACGCGCCGCGTGACAGACGATCCAGAAGCAGTGCCACAGCGACAATCGCCAGGCCGGCACGAAGCCCCAGGCCCATCTCCATCCTCGAGAGGCCTCGAGTCACCTCAGCGCCGAGGCCACCCGCACCTACAAGGCCTGCCAGCACCACCATCGCCAGGGACATGAGGATGCATTGGTTGAGACCTACTAACAGTGTTGGAGCGGCAGTCGGCAGTTCAATCTTGAACAAAATATCCCTGGGTGAAGCACCGGACGCCTGCCCCAGCTCAAGCAAATCTTTCGGCAACTGTTTGAACGCCAGAGTGGTCAGCCTGAGCATCGGCGGAATGCCGTAAACGATGGTCGCGATGATTGCCGGCACCCGCCCCAGGCTGAACAGCATCACGGCGGGGATCAGGTAAACCCATGGCGGCACCGTCTGCATAATGTTGAGGATCGGCAGGAACGCTTCATCAACCCGCTTCACTCGTGCCGCCAGTACACCGAGCGGAAAAGCGATTGCCACCGATATCAGAACCGCGACCGAGACCAGGGCGATCGTTTGCATGGAGGCGACCCAAAGGCCGGAGAACAAGCAAAAAGCCAACATCAAGGCAGCGAATATGGCGACGCGTTTGTTGGCGAGAAAAAAAGCGCCTACGACAACGATACCGATGAACACGTAAGGGTGGGGAGCAAGTAGCGCGGCCTCCACGGCCCCCAGCACCGCCTCGATGACCTGGCTGATCCCTTTGAACAAGCCGTGCAGATTGGCGTTCAGCCAGTCAACCGCAGGGGCCAGGAACTCGCCCGGGGAAAATTGGATGTCGGGGGTACTCATTGGCTGTCTCCCATCCGCGATTGTGCAGCGTGCTGCGCCAACCGATCCAGAATCATGGTCAGAATGACGATGGCGATGGCCGCATTGATCGACTTGGCGATATCCAGTGTGCGAACAGCGCCATAAATCGACTCACCCAGACCACCGGAACCGACGATGCCGGCGATGACGACCATGCCGAAGGCCATCATCAGGCTTTGATTCACCCCAGCCATGATGCTTGGCTTGGCGAATGGCAGGCGAATCTTGAAAAACATCTGCCAGCCGGTGACACCACTGGCATCGCCCAGCTCGATGAACTCCCGTGGCGTCATGCGGATCCCCAAGGAGGTCAGGCGTATGGCCGGTGGTACGGCAACGATGAAGGTGGCCAACAGTGCCGTGGCCGGGCCATAGCCGAGCAGCGCGATGGCCGGCAACAGATAGATGTAGGGCGGCATGGTCTGGATCAGATCCAGAACAGGGTCCACGACTCGATCAACTGACGGCGCGAGACCGGCCAGCACGCCCAATGGAATCGCTACCACCAGCGCGAGCACGGTGGCCGTCAGCACCAGGGCGAGCGTACTGACCGTCTCCGGCCACAAGCCAATCACGTCACAAAACACCAACGCCAGGCCTGTGAGAATGGCGAATCGAACGCCGACAACCCGCCAGCCGATAAGGGCAATGGCGATGGCGACGACGTAATACGGGGGGTAGGCAATACACCAGAGAACGCTTTCGTAAACGCCGGTCAGCAGTGCATTGACGCCGTCGAACAAAAACTCGCCGTGATCCGAGAGCCATTCCAGGCCCGAGTCGACGACTGAGTCGAACTGATTGGAAAAGTCCGGGGTGCTCATGTCGATGTCTCCAGAACAGTAGCGGTTGACGAAGCCGCGAACTCATTCGGAATGCCTTGAACGCCACGAAGCAGATCACGCGTCGTAATGATTCCGACCACTTCACCGTTATCGATGACAGCCAGTGCGTCGCGCTCGGACTTCATCGTCAATCCGATCAGTTCGTTGATATCAGCTTCGCGAGACGTTTTAGTCAGCCTGGAAATATCACAGCTTGGGTTCGCAGCCTTATAAGCCTCAACGGGCGTCATGACCGAGTGGGCTTTGACCAGATGCAGTCTGGAAATACCTGCCACGAACTCTGCGACGTAATCGTCAGCCGGATTGAGGACGATCTCCTCCGCAGTGCCCACCTGAATGATTACGCCATCCTTCATGATCGCGATCCGGTCACCAATGCGGATGGCCTCGTCCAGGTCGTGAGTAATAAATACAGCGGACTTGCCAAGCTCCTTGGTCAGTTGACGGAATTCATCCTGCAGTTGCCTGCGAATCAACGGGTCAAGCGCACTGAAAGGCTCATCCATCAAAATCACTTCAGGGTCGGCCGTAATGGCACGCGCCAGTCCTACCCGTTGCTGCATGCCACCCGACAGCTCGCTGGGATAACGCGATGACCATTCGCTCAAACCAACCTTGGCCAACGCCTGCTCGGCTACTTTGTAACGCTCGACCTTGCCCACGCCTTGCACTTCGAGGCCAAACGCCGTGTTCTCCAGCACCGTCCGATTGGGCAACAAGGCGACGCTCTGAAAGACCATGCCAATGTGACGCGCCCGAACCTCACGAAGCTGTGCAGCTGTAAGGGAAGACAGATCCTTGCCTTTAACCAGGACTTTCCCTGAGCTAGGTGTGATCAGCTTATTGAGTAGCCTGATCAGTGTGGATTTGCCACTGCCGGACAATCCCATGATGCAAAAGATTTCGCCTCGGCGAACCTGGAGACTGACGTCGGAGACTCCGACCACACAGCCGTAGTTTTGCAGGATCTGAGTCTTGGTTAGCCCCTGAGTGACCACGGCATTCATGGCTGCAGGTGCGGCTTTTCCGAAGATTTTCCAGACTGACTGGCAATCTATCAGCACTTCGTTAGTGTCTATTTTGGCCGTTGTCATTTTCGTAACCCGTGAACCAGTTTTCTGGTTTCTCTAATGAATCAAAGGGCGGCAGTGGCTTTAAGCAAAAGTCATTACTTCTTGATATTTTCCCAACGCTTGAGCAAGTCAGCGTGGCTGTCGGTCCAGCCCTTGATCGCCTCTTCCATGGTCTTGCCATCTTTGACTTCGGCGTTCATCGCGGTGATGTCCGTGATGGGTACATACACACTCGCCATCAACTCACGAGCACGTGGATTTTCTGCAGCAAAGCCTTTGTGGCCGATCCAGTAATAGCCTTGCAGTGGCGGGAAAATGCCTTTTGGATCTTTCAGGAATTTGAGATCGAACTTCTTGGTCATCCAGGAAGGGTCCCAGACGGTGACGACTACCGGCTCTTTACGGTCGAACGCTGATTTCAACGCCGCCGTCATCGCAGTGGTACTGCCTTCAACCAGCTTGAGTTTGAGGTCATAGGCTTTAACCACATTGGTGGCATCGCTCATCAAGCCTGAACCCGGTTCGATACCGATGATCTTGCCGCCCAGTTTTTCCGAATTGGCATTCAGCTGATCAATAGAATCAATGTCGACATAACTTGGCACTGCAAGGCCTTGATAAAGGCCAAACGAAACAGGAGATAGTTTCTCGATTTTGTTCTTGTTTTTGTTCCAGTAATCGTTCGCCGCATAGTCCGTTTGGGACGCCAAGACCTGAACATCACCCTTGCTTAACGCAGCGTAAGCGATGCCCCACTCGGAAAATTCGACAACTTTCACGGTATAACCAGAGTCTTCAAGCACCTTCTTGGTTATACCGGTAATTGGCGTCAAGTCTTCCCACGTCATAGTACCCATGACAATTGTTTTTTCTTCCGCGTGGATTGGCAAACTAAATAAGCCGGCCACAGCGACAGCGCAGATTGCCTTCCAAATCTTTTTCATGGCGAACTCCGATCTACGGTTAACACTAGAGATTAGACTTTTATGAAATAAAAGCCGGATGTTTAAAGCACTTCAGCCCTCTCGCCCTGCCCTCAATGCCTGCCAACGAATAACCGAGTTGACACCCAACTTTGTTATTAACTTGGGTGGCAGCCTGCTTGGCCCTGGCATTTGACTGAAACTGTCTAGAACCCTTGAGTGTGTGCCGCTGGCCAGTTCGGCAGCCATCACGCCAGCCAAGGTACTTTTAACCGTCCCCAGGCCGTTTTCGCAGCAGGCCGAGTAGAGGTTTTCTTCTATTTCTCCAAACGCTGGCGCGCTGTTACGACTCAAGCAAAGGCGCCCGGCCCAGCTGAATTCCAATGGCGTTGATTTCAACTCGGGGAAACGTGCATCCAGCGAATGACGTTGTTCTTCGGCCACTGCAGCAACACGCATCGGTGTTACTTGAATACTGGGGTCATACGTAAACTTGGTACGGATAACAATGCGCGAAAGCCCGTTTGAAGTAATCTTGCGCAGCGTCGCGCCCATTGGATCAGCGGGTAACAAAGCCCATCGATCCTTGCCTGTCACTGGCCTGTCAAACTCATCATGGCTGTAGGCAGCGGTCATTGAAGCGTAAGTAAATACGTGCAGCAGACGCCCCTGAAAATGGCCGAAGTCTTCGACGTGACCATTGACGGCCAAAATCACTTTCGGCGCATTCAAAACGCCACGATGAGATTTCGCCTTCCAGTTGTTGCCAGATCTGGCCAACTCGATAATCGGTGACCGTTCATACAAGCTGACGTTCTTATCCAGCCCGAATGCGAGATCCCTAATGTATTGAGCGGGCTGAATCATCACCGCACCGGGCGTATACAGCCCACCGTGGTAATAACGCGAACCGGTGATCTCCTGCATGTTCGCGGCATCCAGCAACTCGTACTGTTCGCCGATGTTTTTAAGTGACTTGGCATAATTGTCATTAAGCTTCATCCCGCGCTCGGTTGCCGCCGCGTTGATCTTTCCGGACGGGTCGAAAGTGGCGGCAGACATGCCGTACTCCCGTGCGGCGTCAGCGGCAAAAGCAATGGCAAAGCGATTCTGCGCAATTTCCAGTGCCGTTGCAGACTCACCGGCCACCGAGTATTCCCCGGATGAAAGACTGTGGGGCACATCGATCATGAAACCGGAGTTTCTGCCTGCTGGCCCCTTGGCGACTTCATGGGCGTCAACCACCGCGATACTGTCGTCGGGATGCAACTGGGACAGCCGGCGAGCGGCGGAAAGACCAGCAAAGCCTGCACCGATAATCAGCCAGTCCGCCGTCACATTTCCATCAAGCATGCGGACAGGCGCAGTGCGGGTGGAAATGGCCTCCCAACCTGAAACCCCGGTGTCGACCGGCAGGCGCTTGATGGTATGGGTGCTCATTTTACGGGCTCATCATCCGACCGATCAGACACATCGATCCAGATGGTTTTGATTTCGGTGTACTGATCATGGGCAAAAATGGATTTGTCCCGACCACCGAAACCCGACTCTTTGTAGCCGCCGAATGGCGTAGACGCGTCGCCCTCACCAAAGCAGTTCACCGTGACGATGCCGGCGCGAATTTCCCGCGACAACTTGATCGCCCGGCGCAGGCTGGCGGTGTAAACCGAGGCAGCCAGGCCGTACACCGTGTCATTGGCCAGGGTAATGGCTTCAGAGAGGGTGTTGAAGGTGGTGACCGAAAGAATCGGGCCGAAGATCTCTTCCTGGAACAACCGATTGTCCCGACCTACGCCGTCAATTACGGTCGGCTCTACGAAAGCACCGTCTTTGGTCGCGCCGCCGTACACAACCTCAAGCTTTCCAGCGGTGGCATGCTCGAGGTACGACTTCACTTTGGCGAAATGCTCCGGGCTGACCAGCGACCCCACGCGGTTTTGCGGATCCAGCGGGTCGCCCATCTTCCATTCGCGAATGTAGGCACCCATGCGCTGGAGCAACTCATCTTTCACGGACTCATGGACGATCAGGCGCGAGGTCGCGGAGCAGTTTTCGCCCATGTTCCAGAACGCACCGTTGACGACATGCTCGGCCACACGATCCAGGTCTTCGGCATCGTCCATCACCACGGCAGGATTTTTCCCGCCGCATTCGAGCACGATGCGTTTCAGGTTCGAATCGGCGGCGTAATGCAGAAAACGGCGACCGGTCGCGGTGGAGCCGGTGAAGCTCACCATGTCGACATCGTTATGCAAACCGATGGGCTCGCCGACCTCTTTGCCCGTGCCGGTGACAATGTTGAGCACGCCTGCGGGAACGCCCGCTTCAAACGCCAGTTCCGCGACCCGTAACGTTGTCAGGGTGGTTTGCTCGGCGGGCTTGATGATGACCGAACAACCCGCGGCGAGCGCCGGGCCGATTTTCCAGGCCAACATCAGCAAGGGGAAGTTCCACGGCAGGACGCAGCCGACCACGCCAATCGGCTCACGGACAACCATGGTCAGCGCGTCACTGCCCACCGGGGCGGTGTTGTCATAAATCTTGTCGATCAGTTCCGCGTGCCAGCGCAGGGTGTGGATAGTGTCCGGTACGTCAACCAACTGGCATTCACTGACGGGCTTGCCGCTGTCGAGACTTTCGAGGACGGCCAGTTCGTGTTGATGGCTTTCAAGCAGGTTCGCGAAGTTCAGCAGAACAGCTTTGCGCTCCCGGGGAGAAATCGATCTCCAGCGACCATCCTCAAAAGCCTCTTTGGCATTACTCACTGCGACATCAACATCCTCGGATGAACAGGCAGCCACGTCAGTCAAAAACTCGCCCGTCGCCGGGTTATTCGTGGCGAAGGTTTTGCCCGAGATGGCGGGTTTGAACGCACCGTTGATAAAAGCGTTGGAAGGAAACGAAATACTTTTAGCGATGGCGGCGTATTCGGCCTTGCTCAGAAGATCAACCATGGCTGGCTCCCGAAGTAATGTTGGCCACGTTGCGTTTCAGTTCGGCGATGACCGATTCAAGGCTTTGCTTCTCTTCAGGATCCAGAGGCTGAAGCGGTAACCGCACATCCCCTACTTTCAATCCTGCAACCTCGCAACCGTACTTGATCGACTGCACGAACTTGCCACCATCCAAAGCATTCATCAGCGGCATCATCGCCGACATGATCTGACGGCCTTTGTCGAAGTTCTTTTCGATCACACAGGCTTCATAAAGCGCTACGTGTTCTTTTGGTAGAAAGTTGGAACCTGCGCACACCCAGCTTCTGGCGCCCCAGGCAAAGAATTCGAGCGCCTGATCGTCCCATCCGCATGACAGTGCGATATTCGGATATTGGCGAGCGAGCAGATGCACACGGCCCATGTCGCCAGAACTTTCCTTGATGGCCACGACGTTTTTCGATGCGCTCACACGGGTGAGGTAATCCTCGTCCATCGAAACGCACATGCGACCCGGGTAGTTGTAAAGCATGATCGGCAGGTTGGCCGCACGATCGATGGTCAGCGCGTGGATCGCGTTTTCCTGAGAGGTCGGCAGTGCATACGGTGGAGAGGTGACGAGAATGGCGTCCGCCTTGATCGCCTTGGCGTCTTTGGCGTACTGCACGGCATCTTCGGTACGAATGGCGCCGGTACTGACGATCAACTGCACCCGTGTGCCGATGACATCTTTGGCGTAAGCGGCAAGTTCAGTGCGCTCTTCTGAAGTCTGCGCATAATATTCGCCGGTCGAGCCGCCGATAATAATGCCGTGTACTTTCGCCTCGATCAGCGACTCCAATACTTCGGAGTACACGTTCCAGTCTATTTCCCCATCTGGCTTATGAGGCGTTACCGCAGGCGTATAAATACCTTCAAATTTCAAGACGATTTCTCCGGAAATGATTGACGTGGAATATCCACGAGCGCGTCGGCCTTGATGCCTTGAGGCGCGATAAAAATCTCCATGTTTGCTCGGGACAGTTCCCAATGTTCAAACACGAGATCAACTACTGCTTCTTCATCGCGACGCTCGATGGCCTCGATAAAAAAATCATGGTGCCCCGCAGACAGTTCCAGACGTTCTTCCATGTCCTCGTTCTGAGGTCGGAAAAATGTATTACCGATACGGGAGTGATCAATGAGCAGTCTTTCCAGACTGGGTTGCAGATATTGGTTGCCGGCCATCTCACCCATGATCGCGTGGAAGCGATTGTTCTCAACGACCATCGCCAGCGCATCCCTTGAGGTGGTCGCAATGCGGAACCGATGCTGCGTTTCTTTCAAATCGATCAGTTGGCGTGGCTTGAAGTTTTGAACCGCCAGGCGGCCAATGGCTGCATACATCATCGGTGCAACCAGGAAGAAATTTCGCAGTGTCGAATGATTCATTGGAATAACCCGAGCGCCGCGGTTTTCTCGAATATCGACATAACCTTCACCGGCCAGACGTCGGAAAACTTCTCGGACGGGGGTTCGGGACAGGCCGTAACGCTCGCTGAGAATGACTTCATCCAGCGCTTCGTCAGGGTCAAGTTCCATCGTCAAAATTTGACGTTTCAGGTCTTCGTAGAGACAAGTTTTGCCGTTTTTCACAAACGACCTCCAGAGGTAGTTTCGCTGTCAGGTGCAGCTGACTGATGAGTCGAGACTCGCACGGGTTTTGGGGACGGTCAATAGATTGTATTTTTTATGTATACATTGAAAAAACATAAAAAATACACGATAAATTCAAAATATTTCGTTTGAATTCATAAGGTTATTTATTTATTTGAAAAGCGACGAGGTCGCTCACAGGAAAGAATGCTGTCGTTTTTGGAATGCTTTTTCCTAGATCATTCCATAATAAAGCTAATTACCAAGCGCACCTTTATAGAGAGCAGTTGACCCGGTGCGACACTCCCCGACGCGTTTGCGACGCGCCTTTGAAGTAGTCACGGGGGCTTGGCTGATTACTGACTGAAGCCCCCTTTTCAGAAGGTGATACATCGGCGGGGGTTTCGGCACTTCTCGGCGTGTAGCGGCACAGGCGATAGCGTGCCGCTGCGATTGAAAATATCGAATGCGCCTAAACGATGGCGGGATACCCATCGACACTATCGGGCCAACGAGTCAGCACCTCGAAGCCGTCGTCAGTGACCGCGACCATATGTTCCCACTGAGCCGAGAGTGAGTGGTCCTTGGTGACCACGGTCCAGCCATCGGCCAGGGTTTTTACATGGCGTTTGCCAGCGTTCAACATGGGTTCAATGGTAAAGATCATGCCGGCTTTCAGTTTCAGGCCCTGGCCTGGGAAGCCGTAGTGAAGGACCTGCGGCTCATCGTGATAGATCTTGCCGATACCGTGACCGCAGTATTCACGCACGACGCTGAACCCGTCTCTTTCGGCCACCTTCTGAATGGCATGGCCAATGTCACCCAGCGTAGCGCCTGGGCGGACGACGCGAATACCGGCGCACATCGCTTCATAGGTCGTCTCTGCCAGACGTCGGGCCTCCGGGCCGGGCTCACCCACGAAGTACATGCGGCTGGTGTCGCCGT
>Ga0163161_10003879_pt1 | contig 10487 bp, 8 predicted proteins | sample S45metaG_FD_129847 | JGI IMG/M metagenome (GOLD analysis project Ga0163161, IMG submission 129847) | Switchgrass rhizosphere microbial communities from Kellogg Biological Station, Michigan, USA - S4-5 metaG | ecosystem: Host-associated > Plants > Roots > Rhizosphere > Soil | place: USA: Michigan... | reverse complement strand
GTACCTTTTCCAGGTACCACTCAATCGCCTCAGCGCACTAGTAGCCCGGTTCAACGAGCTTCTAGAGGTTCCCCCAGTAAGAGACAAAAACTACTGCTGCATCTCTAAACGCTATGGCTGGCTGATCAAGGCTGCCGGCCTCATGATTCAACGTTTGATCGAGGCACGACATCCGAGCACCTTCGATACTGGCGTCCTCTCTGTCCTGAGAAAAATTCCTAGAGCCGTAATGTACGGTGAGGGGGATACCTCAGCAGTAGACGCGATATTGAGAGAAAGTGTTTCTAAATGGTCGGAGCTCAATTATCAGCTTTTCTGGCATGACGCGGCAGAATCTCGTGTTGAAAAGGGTAAAAGTGGAGATAGGTTGGACGAATACTGGCAAGTCAACGGACATAACAGTTACTGGAAACTTGGTGACGAGTATTTCCAAGCACTTTGTGATGACATTGCTCAGCGCCCACTACTTGACGACAAGCTGATAGCCCTCACCCTGGCGTACTCGTTGCACCAACAGGTTGATAATCCTGGAGAAGCAGTTCAACAGTTACAACGACTGAGTCATGGACAGTCAGAGCTGGAGACCAAGCTTCAAAAATATCAGCAGCCAGCCGTGGATCATTCTGCAAAATGGAGAGAGCAAGAAGCCCAGTACAAGCGGGAGGCTGCCACTCGTGCAGAAAAGCAGGAAGTTCGCGAGCTAAAGTGGCAGGAGCATCTCAATGCAAATCTAGATACCCTCGCTCAGCCGCCACACACCGGGACGGTGACCAACGAGCAATCTTACCTTCTTAGGAAAATGCGAGAAGCAACCTCAGATTCGCTCCATTGGGGCGACGGCAACTGGTCTACACTCATTCCCACATTTGGAAATGAGGTGGCCCGTGCCTTCCGAAAGGGCGCAATCGGCTTCTGGCGTGGATACCGACCACAGCTTCGTTCTGAAGGTGCGGCGCAGAATTCGGTTACAACGGAGGTCATATTGGGCCTTGCAGGCCTTACTATCGAATTTTCCGAAGAGGCAGATGCCTTCAGCCACATGAGCCAGGCAGATGTAGCTCTGGCTACACGATACGCGCTGATGGAGCTCAATGGATTCCCTTCATGGTTAGCTACGCTATTCAACCTTCAGCCGGAGACCGTTGCTGAGCTGGTGTTTGGGGAGATAGCGTTCGAGCTGGAAGCAAAACCTTCGGACACTCCGAAAAATGAGGTGCTTCAGAAGCTGGCATGGAATGGCTCTTGGATGTTCGATCGACTCGCTCCCTTGATTCTCGAGCGCCTGAAAAAGCCTATCTCAGATCCTAGAAGCCTCGATGAACTGCTCACAGTGCTGAAGGACTCATCGCTGGCAGGTTCAGCCATAGCGGAGCTGGCCGCCGAGAATGCTACATCTGCACAAGATCTTAACTCCGCGCCCGCTTGGTACGCGCTCTGGGTTGGTACTGATCCGGCTGTAGCAGTTCCCGCTTTGAATGCGCGCCTTGCTAAGACCAATGAAGGCTCCAAGTCTGAATTCGCGATGCGATTTCTAGTCGCATTGATGGGAACCTTTCGCGGTGACAAAGGCTCACGACAAGCCTTCAAGACGGTTGAACATCTGAAAACGCTCTTTATGCTCATGCACGAGTACATTAGGGTTGAAGACGATATCGATCGCGCTGACGGCGGAGTCTACTCACCAGAACTACGAGATGATGCTCAGCATGCTCGGGACGCGCTTTTTTCTAACATCCGAACAATCCCTGGCAAAGAAGCTTACCTTGCGCTGATGGAGATATCTCTTAAGCACCCGGTTGAACAATACAGGCCTTGGGCTGAGTCCTGGGCAAAGGGCAAGGCCGCGGCAGACGCGGATGCGCCTCCTTGGACGCCAAGCCAGGTAGCCGATTTCAACGAGAACCTCGAACGCACGCCGAGTAACCACCGCGACCTCTGGTATCTCGCCGTAGACCGGCTCGAAAACCTTAAACGAGACCTCGAAGACGGAGACACCAGCATCGCTGACGTGCTGAGGCTCGTGAAGCTTGAGACAGAGATGCGGAATTATATCGGCGATTGGTGCCGTCAACAGGCGGGAGGGCGTTACATCATTCCTCAGGAAGAGGAGCTTGCTGACGCGAAAAGACCAGACCTACGCTTCCATGGGGGAGCTTCCATCGGGCCAGTACCGACAGAACTGAAGCTTGCCGAGAAATGGACTGGGCCTCGTCTTTTTGAGCGTCTGGACGCTCAGCTATGCGGCGACTATCTTCGGGACAGGCGATCAAGTCGAGGCATTTTCCTCCTCATCCATCAAGGAGAAAAGGCAGGTTCTAAATGGACGCTGCCGGACAGCGGCAACAAGGTGGGGTTTTCCGAGCTTATCGAAGCGCTGCAAACACATTGGTCGGTTCTAGAAAGTCGGTACCCGCACGTAGAGGATGTACGAGTGATAGGCATCGACCTCACAAAACGACGGGGAGCGGAAGCGCTTGAACTTAAGCCTCAAAACGCAAAACGCCCTAGAAAGGCCGCGACTGGCTTAAAACCACGGCAATCTAGGAAAGCACAACCTTAGCGTTACAAGACAGATGAGCCTTATAGGAAAGACAACCTAACAGGCTCGAGACAAAGCCGAGGTTGAATGCCAGCGGCTGAACCAAAAACGCTTTGCAAATCTCCTTTCCGAACGCGAGTCCATGATCGCGCTATAGGCATTAACAGCACTACAAATCATGGAACCCGTGGCGTTCCTAAGCGAGAGCATCAAAGGCTTAGGGACGTACGGCCCACGCCAATTTGGTGCGGGTTTCCGGCATTCAGGAGCGAACAAACCGCGTCTGCCTCTGCTCTGGCCTTGAAGACTCCATGCTTGCTGGCGGAGCCTCCTTCAACAAGATCGACGACCCGGTACTGCTTACTGCCATCATCTATTTTTGTGGTCTCGATCACTCTGAATCTTGAGTTCATGATGCGTTCCCTGTACGTGCAGGCTCAGAGCGCGGCGAGCAAGCGTTCAAGCTGTTCACGCTCCCAAGCACTCAATAGGTCGACAGGATCAGGCCCGTCGCGTTGCCAGAGTTCAAGTGTCCCGACTCGGCCATCAGGTGACCTGCAGTACTCGCAGTAATCCAGGGTGTCACAGTCGTTGAAGAGGGTTAGTCGCCAGCCCTCAATCTCAATGGGCATGAGGCCGTGGTAGATCTCACTCCATGACTGGATGGCGCTTCGCATCATGATGCGTTTGCCGAGTGCGACATCCCTCAGTACCTGGTAGACCTCGCGGGCGGTAAGAGGAGAGGTTATGTTCAAATCATCCTGTGTGCGAGTCATCGCTTGCCCATAGCTAAGCTGTGGTTTGATGTAACTGGAGGGATCGCTCATTCGGGCCATTGGGGCCCGGCTCCCAATCAGCCGAGCATTTCCTTAATGATGGATGCAACGTTCCTGGCATCGTCGATTCCTCGGTGATAGGTACCTTGCCAAACCAAGTCCAACGACTCTACCGTTTGCTTAAGTGATTTAGGTCGATCGTCATATAAGCCGGCATGCCATTTCCTGGCATTGAATGAGGCAAGCCTTCGAGTAGGGAAGGGCACGCAGCGAACCCTGCGCCTCGCTCAAGCTGCCTTGCATCATAGTCACCCCATGCCGCCCACGCAGCGTTTGGATATCGCGCAATAAACGCTCCGAGCTGCTGGCCAACCTCCACATAAGTTCCTGCACTGTCCACGTCCGCTTGTTGAATGGACGTCAGCTTCTTACAGAAATCAGTCAGGGTAGGGTTGATCTGTGGCCGCACGAAGCGCTGGAATTCATCGACGATCTCAAGCGTTTCCAGATCAATCACCACCAGGCCAATTTCGATCGTTTCCATCTGATCGGGGACGACTACAAGCTTCCTTGCTGACTTCGATTCTTCCACCTCATCACAGGATGCTTCAAGGTCTACGGTAGCGGTATGGCGCTAGGACGTTTTGTATGGCATGGAGGTGAAGAAGCTTTGCTTCAATACTCATGGCTGGGGAGACCTAACTTGGAGTCTGTGCAGGTTACACCTAGCGCTCCGCCCGATGCAGCAGTGCGTGGAGGGGGAAAACTTTAGGGAACTACGCAAACCACCACATAGCGATCCGTAAATAATCAGTCGAGCTAAAGACGCCATCTGACGCTGTCCACCCAGCTTGCTCGGTCTGCCTATCGGCAAGGTCGGCCAAGGAAGAGTCAGATCGGAACGACGATGCGACCCCGAGCAACGCATACGTTTTCTTTGACGGCGTAACACTCGACATAATGATCACCGTGAAAATTTACCTCTCGGTTATCTGGCGGGCACCGCTATCCATACAAATGTCACCTCGGATCATGTCACGACGAATTGCTTCCGGCCCCACATTCTTTACTTTCCAATAAAGTTTGAAAGGCTCCGGGATGTCGATATGGCTTACGTAAAACGTCAACTCACGAAGTACGAGTAGCCGGTAGTCCACAGGGCATTTTATAGTGACGGCGGTCTCACGAGAGTCAGGGACTCTTCACTCAATCCGTCCTGTATGTAGAGCTCTGGTATCGATTCCTCTCCCGGCGTGTCCATTTCTACCAGGGCTTTGGCTTGCTGGAACGCTTTGGTGATTGAAAGGCCAAAGCCAATCGCAGAATAGAACTGTGCTGAAAAAATTCGTGCAGGTAAATCACCGACATCTCTGTTCATCCCTATGGTCGCTGGCACGTGCTGCAAGCACCCTTTGGCCTGGTTGAAGGAGAAGCAAGTATTGAAGAACACAAGTTTCACGCTTTCGACTCCAAGAGCCATCGCGCTGACGATCGCCTCTTTGGTGACGTGCTTCTCCATTCCCTGGTCATCCTGCAGCACTAGCGTGTCAGCATCTGTGCCATGGCCACTGAAATGTACGATGGTCGGTTGGAGCTCGTTAATGGCCTGAAGAACATCTCTTGGTCGCACTGCCCACCGAGTATGGAATATCAATGCATCTCGGTGTTCTGATGCGCGAATTCTTTCTCCGATCAGCCGAGCTTCCTCATCTAGGGCAAGCTTGCTTGTCGAGTTGCTGCCGGGATCAGCAGCAAAAAATACAACCGTGATCTTTTCGGGCAGAGCCTTCAGGCGCTCGATTTCCTTGGCGGCCTGTACGTGTAGATATTCGTGTCGAGACAGCCCACAGGTGATATCTCGAATTGTACGGTCTTGCTTGGCGGCAGCACGTTTTTGCTCGGCGAGAAGTTTCTTTTCTTCCGTTATTCGTTTGGTGTGGGCGGCTTCTTGGCGCTTGCGCTGCCGGCCAAGCTCATCCTCTAGGCGCTTTTGGGCTGTAACGAGTTTTGTATGCTCATCGGCGATTTTTTTCTCGATTTTGCCGACATCTGTCTGCGCTTTAGACTGTTCGTCGGTATAGCGCATGGCCTCCCTTGTTTTTGACGATGCGGTCGAGATTGATGAGGCTCTCGCCGCAGCGCTCAAGGCGTCAGAGCTTCGTTTTCCGGCCTTCGCAGCGGCCTCGACTTTTTTAGCTTTTTCGCCTTGCAGTTTGGCAATGTTCTTTTGAATGTTGGCAACCTGCGTACGGTACTGATCAGCGCTCATAACGAATTCCTTTCTGTCGATGCTTCCATATCGCTACTATACCGCGATCAGGTTTGAGGGTGACCGCCCCAACGCCATTAGCATGGGACTAGCGTTTAATGGATGAGACAATTTCGTATCTGAAAGACCGGTTCAAGGAAGAGCAAGCACGCTTCGATCAAGTCGAGAGCAAAAGCGCGAAATTCTTTACCGCAGTGTCGGTTTTAGTGGCTGGTCTAAGCGCCCTAGCGGGGCTGAAGAACGGAATTATTTTTCAAACCCACACACCCCTCGCCGTACTCGCCTTCGTGGCATTCGCCGTAGCTGCGTTTGCGATAGCGTGCGCTTGGGGCCATGCACTAAGTGCCCTCAGTATTAAGGCCTACCCGAACCTTCCTTCCAACCGTGAAACAGCAGAATACCTGAAGGTCGTAGATGAAGATGCCCAGAAAAGGCACCTCTACAATTGCTACGTTGATACCCTCGAAATCCTTAAGGCGGCTATCGATGAGAAATCCAAGCCACTAGGTTTCGCATATCAAGAAATCACTATCGGCGCGAGTGCCTTTGCCGTTCTAGCAGTGCTTACCATCATTAGGGAGTTAACGTCGTGACAGACGAACAAAAGCCACAAAGTAGCGAGCAGACACGTACACCACCGCCGCCACCAACCACGGAATATCAACGGCGAAATAAGGAGTCACCCCTGAACAAGCAGGATCGTACCGAGCGTCGCTAGCGGCCATCTCGATGGATGATCTCTACGAGCCTTGGATGCAAGAACTAGCGCCTTACCGCATGTGGATAGGGCGTCGTTCCAGGACGGTAATACACGGGAACGCAACAACTGCCGTGCAACGTTTAAACAAAGGAAAAGTGAATGACCCTATCAGTCCCTTGGGGAATCGTAGGATTCGTGGCTGGATGGTGTTGGAGAAAAGTCGAAAAGGCCTTGTTCTATAAAACCTACCTCCATTCTCATCGTCGCTGGACGAGCAAGCATGGGTTAGGTTCGTTTTGGGAGCCGCTTGGCGAGCATCTGGAGTACAGCGTTTATCTTGCAGAATCCACTGACGCGCAGCCCCAAGAATCCAAAATCGCTTTGAAAGCAAAGCAAGGCACCGTCAACCGCTTCGAATGTGTGTTCGAAGGTCGGGGTATGGGGGTGAAGTACCAAGACAGGATCATTGCAGTCGACGTGGACACGACACCGGCCATTTTCAAATTGAATAACCAGCCGGTGTGCGAGCTTATCGACGTGACGAATGACAGGGTTCGGTTCTCTTTAGATACCTACCGCCTTCGCCACTGCAGTGTCGTACTGAGCGGTGCCCGCAACATCCTTATACCAGATGGTCTGACCCAGACCTTGACCCAAACGTCGACATGGAACTCCCAGTGGTCTAAGCGCTGGGACATGGATTGGAATTTGGATGCGGTGAAATTTGCCAAACAGGAGCTCGAAATTTATTGGCGATGGTTTGGCACCTACTCCCATTCGGGCACGTATGTTCCCGTAGCTGATGGCGGGCCCAAATACGCTGCACCATGGGTGCGCGTGGGTGCCAAGGCCATCGGGTGGGTCATGAGTAACCGATGGCTGGTGACGGCTCAGTTTTGGCTGGCGATCTGGTCGGGCTTCTGGGTGCTGGATCAGGATGATCGTTTGAGATGGCGTTGGAAGATGCAAGTGATCGATTCAGGTGTTTGAGGCGATCTGGTCATTTCTGTCAAGGAATGGGTATGCGAGCCTGATGCGTTGAAGGTCGGACTTGCAATGACCGCGATGACCGCCACAACAACCAAGATGCGGGCGCGCTGCTCGGCCGCCGAGAGAGAATTGGTGGCTATCGCCACCGGTGTCGACAGCAGTGTTTAGCAACGGATATTCCTAGGGAACGTGGAGATTATTCCTCCAATTCACCTCCGATCAATAACGTCTTCTAGAATCGAGATTATGAAACGTAAGTTCCTTACAGAGTACGCAATTTGCTACATGAACAGTCTAACCGGAATCATTACTGCGGATCAGCTGATGAGTGGTGGGACTCTTCCTCCGGAGGAAGAACAGCGTCTGTCAAACTGTCACATTTATACGATTGCGGCACGCCCTTCTGTCAGATTCAAGCCGGAGTCCTTAAAGCACCAAAACAACAAATTCTCAGGCACCTTGGCTTATAGAGTTGACGGCAAAGAATGTGAGTTTGAGTTTGGAAATTATAGTTGGGAATTGGAGGATGGCGCAGTCAAGTTAGATTGCCCGTATCCGCATCTGGTGGTTAATGCGGTGACTCCGGAGGGTAAGATTACGACCCATATGCCGGCTAACATAATGGCTATGTTAAGAGCGAGAAGCGATACCCAGCGTCATGATCTTAATGCTTTTCAAGTTCTCTATATAGGGCAGGCCATTGGTGATGGTAGCCGTTATGCGGTCGATCGGCTTAGCAGCCACTCAACCCTCCAGCGAATCTTGGCCCGCGCCCCCTATGATCACCCCGACCAAGAGATTGTGCTTTTCATGTATGAGTTCGGCCACACTAAAATAATATCCTCAATGGATGGCCGGGCGGTAGGCGCAATAGCTGATGACGAAAATGACGCTCGGTTTGCTAACGCCGTTAAAAATCCTCCTAAGAAAAAACAGTCAGTCGGGATGATTGAGGCTGCCTTAATTCGATATTTTCAGCCCGAATACAATGATAAATTCAAGATAAAATTCCCATCCACCAAACTTAAGACGCTAAAATCATGTTATGACTTGGATATCTCTGCATTGACGGTCGAGCTCGACTCGAGTGAAGTTGGCGTATTTATGTGGTCGTCAAGCGTGTCGATCTCAAATCATCACACGATGAGTTTCGATCTCGTCGCACCGTTAAAGAGGGCCTCGTTTTTTAATGCCACTGGGATCAAAGAAATGCCAGGGATAATCAAAGCCACCTTGTAAAACGCCGCGACGGTGATGCTCAGTACCTAGTCAGCCGTCTTGAAGGCATTTTTGGAAAACGATAATTCCTGAATGCCTTTAGCACCTGGGCTGGATGCCAATACGCTCGCTTGAGGGGAGCGATTGCTTGGTTGGCTTCGTATGCGTCAGAACTCAATCGTCTTCAAGCGCGAGGGGTTAGTGTTCGCGGCTAACCCTCCAAACGACATACTGGCATCCACATAGCGCAGCGCCGACTTCATATCCTTCCAGCCCACATAACTCATCAACCCTTTGATGTCCCAGCCATTGGCTGACGCCCAAGTCGCAAAGCCTCGCCGCATCGAGTGGCTGCTGTACAGCTCCGCTGGCAATCCTGCCTCTTTGAAAATGCGGCGCAGTACGGGGATTAGGCTATGCGGCTGCATGGCTTTGCCTGACAGATTCCCCCAGCGATCAATCCGCTGGAACACGGGGCCTTCAGCGATCCCGGCAACTGTTATCCAGTTGATGTAGGCCTCAACGGGGCACAGCATAGTGAGTGCCGGCGTCTGGAACGTAGTTCCTTCATGTTGGCGGTCACCCTTGGTGTAGGGCAGGAAAAAGGTAATGCCTTCACCGCTTATGGCTCGTGTGTCTTCCACCGTAAGCCTAGCCAACTCATCGCCACGAAAGCCACGCCAAAACCCAATCAAGATAATCGCCACCGAGCGACGATGACGCACCAGCGATTTGTAATCTCCGCGTTCAATCGCAGCTGCGGCTTCCCCTTCAAGCCATGTGACCGCTTGCTCCAGATGCTTCAGCAGCAGCGGGGCGGCCTGTTTAACTTTTGCAGGATGCACGACCCTGATGCCCTTGATCATCTGGCGAACGTCAGGGGTCTTGGTCGGATCAGGGAAACCCTGAGTGATGTGCCATTGCGCAAGGGCTGCCAAGCGCTGCTTCAGTGTGTTGATGGAAAGCTTGTCGGCGTACTCCGCCAAGTAGCGAACGACGCCCACGCCGGTCGTGGGCAAGTACCCGCCCCAAGTAACCTCGAAGTGCTCGATCGCCGCCCGGTAGCTTTTTCGCGTGTTCTCCCGAGTGCCGGCGCTGAGGTACCGATCTGCCTTTTCCATCGTACTTTGCCTTCGAAATCGGGGCCTTTCTGCCTTCCTGCGCTTCGCGGAGGCTTTCTGGGTGTCATAAAGGGTCAAGAAGCCATAAAGCACTATTATGGTCTTCTAGTAAAACGAGATCAAACGGCGTAAAATCTCTATATAGTGTTATGTATCTACATGACATGTAACACAGTACGAAATCGTAGGAGACCCCATGGCCCGAGGCGGTATCAATAAAGCTGTTGTGCAAGAAGCACGTCAGGCATTACTGGCTAGGGGAGCCAATCCCAGCATCGATGCAGTGCGCGTAGAGCTCGGAAATACGGGCTCCAAGACAACGATTTCTCGGTATTTGAAAGAGCTTGAGCCCTCCAGTCCAGAGCCCGTGGCATCACGGAAACGTATGGGCGACATGCTCAACGGCATGGTGCAAACGCTGCTGGATCAGCTTATGGCGGAGGGCCAGGAAGTAATCTCCCAGGCGACCGCGGCTTTTAACGTGCAGCGGGCCGCACTGGAAAATCAGCTCATCGAGCTCAGATCGGAGCTGGCTACCGCTCAAAGTAATTCGGCCACTCAACAGGCCGCGATAGAGACGCAGAGCGCTGAACTTGTGACCACCCAGTCCTCGCTTCAGGCGGAGCTGACCCGCAACGCAGGCCTCAATAACCGCTGCATCAACCTTGAGTCTTTGGTTGCTGAAAAGGACAAGCACATCCAATCGCTGGAGGAGAAGCACGTTCAAGCCCGTGGGGCGCTTGAGCACTATCGGGAAGCGGCGAAGGAACAGCGAGATCAGGATCAACGCAAGCACGAGTCTCAACTGCATGAGATGCAAGTTGAGCAGCGCAAGCTGCGGGAGACCATCGCCGTGAAACAGGACGATTTGACG
>Ga0163161_10003875_pt1 | contig 10491 bp, 7 predicted proteins | sample S45metaG_FD_129847 | JGI IMG/M metagenome (GOLD analysis project Ga0163161, IMG submission 129847) | Switchgrass rhizosphere microbial communities from Kellogg Biological Station, Michigan, USA - S4-5 metaG | ecosystem: Host-associated > Plants > Roots > Rhizosphere > Soil | place: USA: Michigan... | reverse complement strand
GTTCACGGATGGCCTTCATTTGCGCCGGCGGCGTGCCGGTTTCGATAATCGATGACACGAACGCCGCAAAACCGGGGGCGCACCATCCACGCTGGGGCGAAAGCTCGGTGTGAACGAAGTCCAGGCCGTAGAACGCATGGTCCTTGTTCTCGATCCGCCCGAAGAGATGGGCGTGGCATTGCTTGCAGGCATGGCGCTGGATGGTCGCGGACGCATCGACAATTTCCAGTTTTTCGCCATGGGCGGTGACGCTGACCTTATCCCGGGGGACCACGGCAATCACGGCGAAAATCGCCCCTTGCGGTTTCCAGCACTTGCTGCAGCCGCACGCATGGTTATGCAGGGTTTGTGCGTCGATCCTGACTTCGACCTTGTCGTTCGCACACAGGCATTGCAGCGTGCCGCCCGTAAAATTCGCGGCGGCGGGCTCAAAACCGTTGTCCAGTACGGGGTGCAACTTCAGGGTACTCACGTTGGCGTCTCCTTTTCAGGCTGTCAGACGACAGTGTCTGAGGGCAGGGTGGTTCAAGCAGTATAGGATCGGCTTGTTACCTTCCACGGCCCGAGCATCGGTGAGTTCCGGTGAGGCGGTCAGTTGTCCCGGTGTGCGCCGACGGGGAGGCGGCTGCCCAGACGGTAGCGGGAGGAGGGGTGGATCAAGCGGACATAGGTGACGATCTTGCTCTGGTTCCAGGTGCGGCGCATGAGCACCAGGCAGGGTTCGTTGATATCTATTTGCAGGTATTTGCTTTCATCGCTGCTGGGGTGGCTGGCCTCGACGATATGCTCCATCTCATCGGGACGCAGCACCTGCAACAGATAGCGGGCAGGTTGCAGGTTTTCGCCGAACTCCTGCTGCAGAAACTCCGGAATCATCTCGGGGTTAACGTAGCGATCCTCGAGCTGCACCGGAATGCCTTCTTCGCTGTGCACACAGATCAAATGAAAAACCGACGAGCCAGTCGGTAACGACAACGCAGCCGCCACCGGCATCGAGGCCACCTCGCGCCCCAGGTGCAGGACCCGGCAGGTGTAGCTGTGTCCACGAGCGATGATTTCGTCGGCGATGTTGGTGATTCGCAGCAGGTTCGATTGCGGCTTGCTTTCGGCCACGAAGGTGCCCACGCCGGAAATTCGCACCAGATGGCCTTCTTCAGTCAGTTCGCGCAAGGCACGGTTGATCGTCATGCGCGACATGCCCAGTTCCTCGACCAACCGATGCTCTGAAGGGATCAGGTCTCCCGGCTTCCAAACGCCCGCGCGAAGCTGGTCCTGCACGAAATCCTTCGCCCGCCGATAGAGCGCTTGCGGTGCATGTTTAATCATCAATCGATCCGTATTTCCTGTGCGGCAAGAACGCTTGCCAAGGCTTGGGGAAAAAGACCGATATCGTCACAGCTTATGAGGGATACCTGCAAGTGCCGAAGCGCACTTAATGGTCATGCGAGTGGATTGTCAGTGCGCCCGGCACCTTGGTGCGTTCGAGACCGTCACGTTCCAGCCAGCGCAGGGTTTGCTCATAGGCACGCTGCAGCAACGACTCGGTCTGGGCGAAGTTGAACACCGATACATCCACGGGACATAACGGCGGGACGATATGAAGGCTGGTGAGGGTACGGAAGTGTTCGATGTCGCTCACCAGCTGACGCATGCTCATCAAGTTGACGGTATGCAGTGCCAGCGCAATCAAACCTCGGGGCGGTTGTGGCAGGGCACAACTTATTCCAGTGGGAACGACCACGACACGGGTGGCGCCCAGGGCTACGGCAGTTGAAATAGGTGTATTGCTCGCCACGCCACCGTCAATCAGGAAGTGATCGGAAATTTTTACGCTCGGGAAAACCAGCGGAATGGCAGCACTGGCCAGTAACGCCTTGCCGAGTTCGCCACGGGAGAGCACGGTCTCGGCGCCGCTGAGCAAGTCGGTTGTGACGATGTGCAGGGGTAACACCGCATCTTCGATGCGATGAATGGGCAGCGCCTGATCCAGCAGTCGATTCAAGGCTGCCGGCTGTAAAAGAAAGCCACGCTGTTTGATCAGCCCTCTACAGGTATCGAGCCAGGACAGGGGGAAAATGTCCGTTTTACGCAGGCCACGCCAGAAACCGGCAAGCGCCTCGACGCCATCGGCATCGGGCCTGGCGGCAAAGTAAGCACCGTTGATGGCGCCCACCGAAGCGCCCACCACCATGTCAAACCGGACATCGGCCTCGACCAGGGCCTTCAACATACCCACCTGGACAGCGCCCAGGCTGCCACCGCCAGCGAAAACGATTGCGGATTTGGTTGCCATGCTTGGAGTTCCTGGGCAGGAATGCATCGAATCAGTGTAGTTGAGGGCGTCACTGATGAGTGTTCATGAGTGTGGCAACACCCGAGCGCTACGCATGCCACGCAAAGTCATAAGTGGTCCTCCTGCCTGCAACGAATTCCACATCCGGGCCTCATAAAAGGAGGAGTCGAGCCATTGGTGTGAGTACCCATGCCATGGCCGATTGCCGTTTACCCAGACAAAAGGGAATGACGTTTATGACGACTGCCGAGAAAAACCATGTGGCCTGGCTGGTCGAACAATCCATGCTCCATGCCGCAAGGCAGCGGGCCAGGCTGTATTCGGGGCAGGGTCGATTGTGGCAGCAGCCGTATGCACACACCCGGCCTCGGGATGCTTCGGCCCTGGCTTCGGTGTGGTTCACCGCCTACCCGGCCTCCATCGTGACCCGTGAGAATGGCACTGTGCTGGAGGCGCTGGGCGATGAAAGCCTTTGGCATGCGTTGTCGAGAATCGGTATCCAGGGCATTCATAACGGCCCGCTGAAAATGTCAGGGGGGCTGCGGGGTACGGAACACACGCCCACGATCGACGGTAATTTTGACCGCATCAGCTTCAATATCGACCCGCAACTGGGCACTGAGGCGCAACTTCAGGCACTGTCGCGCATGGCCGCCGCGCACAACGCCGTCATCATCGATGACGTCATTCCTTCCCATACCGGCAAGGGCGCGGATTTTCGGTTGGCCGAAATGGCTTATGAAGACTATCCGGGGCTCTACCACATGGTGGAAATCCGTGAGGAAGACTGGCCACTGCTGCCTGAGGTCGCTGAAGGGCGCGACGCGCACAACCTCAGCCCGCAGCAGGTCGATGTCCTGAGGGACAAGCATTACATCGTTGGCCAACTGCAACGGGTGATTTTCTTCGAGCCGGGGGTCAAGGAAACCGACTGGAGCGCGACACCGGTCGTAATGGGTGTTGACGGAAAGCCCAGACGCTGGGTTTACCTGCATTACTTCAAGGAGGGACAACCGTCATTGAACTGGCTGGACCCTTCTTTCGCCGCGCAGCAGATGATCATCGGAGATGCGTTGCACGCCATCGACGTCATGGGGGCGAAGATTTTGCGCCTCGATGCCAACGGTTTTCTCGGTGTCGAGCGCAAACTCGATGGGACGGCCTGGTCAGAGAGCCACCCGTTATCGATCACCGGTAACCAGTTGCTCGGAGGGGCGATCCGCAAGGCCGGTGGATTCAGTTTTCAGGAACTGAACCTGACCATTGACGATATCGCTGCCATGTCCCACGGCGGCGCTGATCTCTCGTACGACTTCATTACCCGACCGGCCTACCAGCACGCGCTGCTGATGGGAGACACCGAGTTCCTGCGATTGATGTTGCGCCAGATGCACGCCCAGGGCATCGATCCAGGTTCGCTGATCCACGCCTTGCAGAACCATGACGAGCTGACGCTGGAGCTGGTGCATTTCTGGACCCTGCATGCCCATGACACGTTCCTGTACCAGGGCCAGACGTTCCCCGGCAACATTTTGCGCGAGCATATCCGCGAGCAAATGTACGAACGCCTGTCTGGAGAACACGCGCCCTATAACCTGAAATTCGTCACCAACGGGGTGTCGTGCACAACCGCCAGCATCATCACGGCAGCGCTGGGGATTCGCGACCTCGATGCCATCACCCCCGAGGATCTTCAACAGATACAAAAGATCCATGTGTTGTTGGTGATGTACAACGCAATGCAACCGGGTGTATTCGCGCTGTCGGGGTGGGATCTGGTAGGCGCGCTGCCGTTGCCCGCCGAGCAAGTCGCCCATTTGATGAACGATGGCGATACACGCTGGATCCATCGTGGCGCGTACGATCTGGTCGACTTGAATCCGCAGGCACCGCTGTCAGCCGGCCTGATGCCACGGCCGAAAACCTTGTACGGCAGCTTGCCGATTCAACTGAAAGACCCGGATTCGTTTGCCTCGCAACTGAAGAAAATCCTTGCGGTTCGCCGCGCCTACGACATCGCCGCCAGTCGGCAGATCCTGGTTCCGGATGTGCAGCACCCGGGGCTGCTGATCATGGTTCACGAATTGCCGGCGGGGAAGGGCACGCAAATCACCGCGCTGAACTTCGGCTCGACACCAATCACCGAAACCCTGCACTTGCCCGACATTGCGCCGGGGCCGGTGGTCGACATCATCAATGAGCGGGTTGAGGGTGATCTCACACCGGAGGGTGAATTCACCATCACACTAGATGCTTATGAAGGATTGGCGCTGCGGGTGGTAAGCAGTTCGCCGATGATCTAGTGGCTGTTGCGAGAAGAAAAGCCGGAGTGATTGCTCCGGCTGTCCACCAGGTTCGAGCGTGCCTTGAAGCTATAAGACGTTCTTTGTCGAGGGTTGATCGGTACGGACTGCCAATGATTGTTTGGCTCGCGCATCGGTTTTGGGCGCCTTCATCAGCAGCGGCCCAAACGTCGCCAGCAGACCCAGCATAATCAATGGGAAAAACATCAACGAGCTCAGCCCAAAGTGGCTGACGATCACGGTGATGGCAGCCGGCCCCACGAGCATCCCGGAAAAGCCGATGCAGTTGACGATGCCAATGTTGCGCCCGGCATGCTGCGAATCCCGGCGCCCGGCGGCGGAAATCATCAGCGGGGCGATGCAGGAAAGGCCCAGACCGAACAAGGCGAAGCCGAGAATGCCGGTCATGGCCGTGCCGCCGACGATAGTGAGGGTCATGCCCAGGACACACACCACACCGCATCCGAACACGACTTGGGCATTGCCGAAGGCGGCCGCCAGCCGGTCGCCGAACAGGCGCCCGACAAACGCCGCGCCGACGAAGATCGACACGGCCATGCCCGCGGTGGAAGTCGTCGTGGAGAACTCGCGACGGATGTATTCCTGCCCCCAGTCGGCAATCGCGTTTTCTCCCATCATGCTGCCCAGCAGCAGGACGCCGAGCGCAATCATCACCAGAAGCGTCTTGGCCGATGGGCCCTTGCCGGTTTCATCCGCTGAGCCGACGCCGGTTTGCCAATCGCCCGCCGACGCGTGGGGAACGTCATGCTTGCCCAGCAGCCAACGGCTGAAGACACAACCGACCATCAACATCGCAATGCCCAATACGGTAAAGGGCACTTGCACGCTGTCGGTGTACAAACCGGTCAGCCAGCTGCAGACCATCCCCAGCAGAAAACCGCCAAGGGAATAGAACGCGTGGAAACCGGACATGATCGAGCGCTGGTAAAACCGTTCGACTTGCACGCCGTGGGCATTCAAGGCGGTATCCAGGGCGCCGCGCAACAATCCCAGCACAACGCCGAAACACATGGCGAACCAGAACCCGCTGATGAAACCCAACGGGATAATGGAAAGGGGATAAGCCACTGCACACACAGTGATGACCGGTTTGGCGCCGAAGCTGTCCAGCAGGCGGCCTACCCACAGTGCGCCGGCCGCTGAGCCGACTCCGACCCCGAGGGCGATCAAACCGAAATTCGCATCACCCAGCTCACCGGTGAAACCCAGTTGTGCCCGGAAGACACTCACCCCGGTCGACCAGATGTACATCATGGCGCCAATCATCATGAAGCCCAGGAAGGTGGCGATTCGCGCTTTGCGGATACGAGGGGGGACCGGTGTTCTTTGAAGGTTGTTCATCACGCTGCATCGTCTCTTTTGTTTTTTTGAGTGTTCGTGCACATGGGAAGTTATACGTATAACTCAGACAAAAGTAACATCGGCAACAGACAGGCTGTCAACTCATTTCAGATGCTTGACCACTCAAGTCGGCATTTGCTCCAGCACAGTGCAAGTTGTGAACGGCCTGCTTTGCGATGAGGCATTGGCCTAATGGATTATTTTAGGTTATACGTATAACCCTGTAATCCGAACACTGAGGTTTCCGTGTCGTCTCAAGAACTGGTGCTGCCGTGCGCCACCCCCCACATGGCGGCCTATCGTCTGACATTTCTGATGTCCGGCCTTTGCATGGGCGCCTGGGCGCCGCTGGTTCCCTATGCACGCAGTCGCGCCGGGGTCGACGACGGGGCGCTGGGTGTACTGTTGTTGTGCCTTGGCCTGGGTTCCCTGGTGATGATGCCGCTCGCCGGTATTCTCAATGCCAGAAAAGGCTGCCGCTTCACGATGCACGTCGGCATTTCACTGGTGTTGCTGACATTACCTCTGCTGGCGACGACCCATTCCTTCGCCGGTTTGATGTTCGCCCTGACCGTGTTTGGCGCGGGGTGCGGAGCGGTAGACGTGACGATGAACGTTCAGGGCGTGATGGTTGAGCGCGCGACCGCCCGGTCGCTCATGTCCGGTTTTCATGGTTTGTTCAGCCTCGGGACCATTGTCAGTGCCGCGGGCATGACCGCGCTGTTATGGCTGGGCGCTACGCCATTGCTGGCGAGCAGCGCGGTGATGGCGGCGTTGGTTGCCTTTGTCCTGACGGCGGGGCGGCAGATGCTGGGGCGAAGCGGCGATGAAGGCAGCCCGATCTTTGTCCGGCCGACCACGAGAGTCTTGTGGCTCGGTGTGCTTTGTCTGATCGCGTTTCTCGCCGAAGGCGCGATTCTGGACTGGAGCGCGGTGTTTCTCGTGCAGGCCCGTGGTATAGACCCTTCAATCGCCGGCCTTGGCTACGCGGCGTTCGCCGTCATGATGGCCTTGGGACGGTTGAGTGGTGACCGGATTCTGCTCAAGTTGGGTTCGCGCGTGGTGCTCATCGGTGGTGGCCTGATTGTCATGCTGGGCTTCACGATGGTCGTGCTGGTCGCGGACTGGCTTCTGAACCTCGTGGGGTTCGCCGTCATCGGCATTGGTCTGGCCAATATTGCCCCGGTTTATCTGTCGCTGGCGGGTGCTCAACGGACGATGCCGGGCGAGTTGGCAATTGCTGCGGCAACCAGTCTCGGTTATCTGGGTATCTTGATGGGCCCGGCTGTCATCGGGCTGTTTGCCCATGCGACGAGCCTGTCCTGGGCCTTGCTGGCCGTCGCCTCGTTAATGATCGCGGTGCTTGTCAGTGCCACTCGACTGGTTCCGAAGGGTTCTCGTCAACGGTTACACTGAGTGCATGTTTTTTTCACGAGCCTCGTACGAGGTTTCAAAAGATCGGGAAGCAAGCGATGGCATCGGTTTCAATGAAAGATGTAGCACTGGCGGCGGGGGTGTCTCAGCCGGCGGTGTCCTACGCCTACAATCGCCCCTCCAAACTGTCGCAAGCCCAGCGTGAGCATATCCTCCAGGTGGCAGCTTCCCTGGGTTATCCGGGGCCGAACGTGTTGGGGCGCAGCCTTCGCTCGGGCAAGATCGGGGCGATCGGGCTGATGATGATGGACAAGCTGTCCCTGGCGTTTGCCGACCCTTGCACCATTGCCTTGCTGCGCGGGATCAGTGAAGTGGGCGAGCTGGAAAATGTCGCACTGACGTTGTTCCCCCTCAATAACAACCGGCTGGTCGGTCGTTCCCGCACCGAGAGCCACGGTAGCCTTGCCCTGCGCGGGCTGGTGGATGGCCTGATTATCTCGACCCTGCCGGATGATCACCCGGCCGTGTTGGCCGTGGTGAAACAGAACATCCCGTTTGTGGTGATCGATTCGCCCCTGGTAAACGATGCTTTCTTTGTCGGGATCGATGATCGAGGCGCCGCCCGTACCCAGATGCAACATCTGCTGGACCTGGGACATCGCAAGATCGGCATCATCATCGATCGTCTCAACCCCGACGGCTATCGCGGTCCGATTGATCAGGCGCGCTTCAAAAGTGCCAGCGAGCGCATTGTCAGGGAGCGGCTGACCGGTTACGTGGAAGCCGCGAACGAGGCTGGCCTGGCCTTCGAGGACCTGAGCATTATCGAGGCAGGCGGGCTGGATTCGACTTCAGGACAGGCTGCGGCATTCACGTTGTTGACCTCCAACGACGTCACGGCCGTGGTGGCCTGTTCGGACGTGATGGCAATCGCCTGCATGAAAACGGCTCACGCGCTCAATCGAAAAGTCCCGCAAACGCTGTCGGTCATCGGCTTTGACGACATTCCCGAAGCCGTTCAGCTCGGCTTGACCACCATCGGCCAGCCCATGGTAGAGAAGGGCGTGTACGCTGCGAGGCTGCTGACCGAGCAACTCAATGCACCGGCCGGTACCCGGCTTGAGCCCGAGCAGAAAATTTTCTCCACGAAACTGATTGTGCGCACTTCCACGCAACGTCCCGTGTAGGAGCCAGCTTTGCGGCGATGGTCGTCAACGATAACGCGTGCTCCCTGATTCAACGCGTTGCACTTGATTGCATCGCCAGCAAGCTGGCTCCTACAGGGTTTGTGTTCACCCCTGCGCTACAGAAGCTTGAAATTCGCTGCCACCCGAAGGGCGTTGGCGGCGATGGTGAGCGCCGGATTGACCGCGGCCGAAGACGGGAAAAAAGAGCTGTCGACCACCCAGACGTTATCCAGGTCATGCAGCTTGCAGTTCACATCCAGCACGCTCGAAGCAGGGTCCTTGCCCATGACGGCGGTGCCGCACTGATGGGAGTTGGTGGCGATGCCCATGCGTGCCTTGAGGATCACCGGATAGCCCGCCTTGCGCATGACTTGACTGGTCTTGCTCACCAGGCCCTCGTGCGCCTTGAGGTTGTTCGGTGTCCAGTGGACTTTGATCGCACCGCGTTTTTTGTCGTACGTGACCCGGTTCTCCTGAGTGGGCAGATCCTCTGAGGTCAGGTACAGGTCGACGCTGTGGTCAGTGATGTAGCGCGAGGCGAATTTCGGCAGCCATGGGCGCATGGCGCTGATCATGGGCTCGCGGATTTTGCCCAGCATCTGCACATTACCCAGCGGGAACGCGTTGTGCGGGCTGGTGCTGTACCAGTCGTTGATCGCCAGGGTCTTCTGAAAGGTCACCTTGTTCTTGCGCCGCGGGTCCACCGCCAGCATGAACGTGCTGTTGTGCACCATGTAGTTGCGACCCAGCTGCCCGGAGCTGTTGCCCAGGCCTTCGGGGTGCTGGTCGTTCGCTGACTTGAACAGCAGGGCTGCGCTGTTCACCGCACCGCAGGCCAGCACGAATCGCTTGGCCCGTAGTGTCACGTCACGGCCTTCGAACTGGCCGTGCGCCTCGGTGACGGTGCGTGCATCACCGTCTGTTATCAGCCGTTTGATCGTGGTGCGGGTCATCAGCCTGATGGATGAGCCGCGCAGCGCCGGTCTCAAGGCGGACACTTCCGCATCAGCCTTGGCATCGACCAGGCAAGGGTAGCCGTCGCAGGTCGAGCACAGCACACAGTCACCGCCGTCGCCATAATCCACAGCCGCCGGCATCACAAAGGGTTTGAGCCCGGAGCGCCGCATGCTTTGTTCAAGCGGCATCAGCGCCGGGTCATGTTTGAGCGCAGGTTGCGGAAAAGGGCCAGAGCGCCAGGGCTCACTCGGATCGCAACCTGCCTGGCCATGAACGCGATAGAGCTGCTCGGCTTGCGCATACCAGGGCTCCAGTTCGGCGTAGCTGATTGGCCACGCAGGGGAGACGCCCTCTGCGTGTTGAATCTCGCCAAAGTCCTCTTCGCGAAAGCGTGGAAGCATGGCGCCATAGAACTTGGTGTTGCCGCCGACGTAATAAAACACGCCAGGGGAAAACGGTTGATCGGCTTGATCCAGCCACTGTTCGGCATTGCGGTAACGGCCTTCGCCGAACACCGATTCGGCGCTCCAGTTCTGGATCTCACGGGGCAGGAAGTCCCCACGCTCGACAATCACGATGTCCAGCCCGCTGTCGCGCAGCGCATGGGCAAAGGTCGACCCCCCCATGCCCGAGCCGATAATCACGACATCACAGTTGATATTGCCATCTGCATCAGGTGTCACCACGTCGAGGGCGCGCGGTTCGCGCGACGCCCCCGGTTGTGGGTTCAGCTCTGCATGATGCGAAATCAATGCATCACTCATTTGAGCCGCTCCAGTTCTTATAGGTGCTGTTCGGAGTTGCGCAGTTCCCGGTATTCGTCCTGACGTTCGTCAGTGATGTACTCAGGAATCGGGAAGTCCCACCAGCCCGGTACCCAAGGGCCTGCGGCGTCGCGATCGGTGGGGATTTCGATCAGCACGGGTGCGTTCAGTTCCAGCGCTTGCTGCAGGACCGGCTCGAGGTCTTCAGGGCGCTCCACGCGGAAGGATTTCAGGCCGAAGGCTTCGCCGAC
>Ga0163161_10003872_pt1 | contig 10494 bp, 6 predicted proteins | sample S45metaG_FD_129847 | JGI IMG/M metagenome (GOLD analysis project Ga0163161, IMG submission 129847) | Switchgrass rhizosphere microbial communities from Kellogg Biological Station, Michigan, USA - S4-5 metaG | ecosystem: Host-associated > Plants > Roots > Rhizosphere > Soil | place: USA: Michigan... | reverse complement strand
GTCTCCGCCGATGGCCGCGAATTTCCCGCCTCGCATATGACGGGCGACACCTGGATCAATAACGGTTATGAGGGCGAGATTGCCCGCTGCCTGCCGGGCTCGAGCTTAAGGGTCATGGTGGGATCGGTGATGATGAGCAATCAGGGGATGGCGGTATCGCTGAATGACGCGCAGATCCTGTCTTGTGCACCCGGCCAGGCCGTGCGCCATTTCAAGGACGGGATGTTGAAATGCACAGTTGCTCAACGCGTGCCCGATTGCACCGAGCGCACCAATTTGCGCAAATGGGGCACCGGCGACATGTTCTTCAGCTATGTCAGCCGTGTTTGCGTCGAAGACAAGCGAGAGATGGCCGGCGGCATGAGCCAGGCCAATCCGTCATACGCCTATCAAATGACGCCGCAGCAGCGCGAGATGGCGGCTCAAGCCGCGGCAGCCAAGGCGCGCGAGCTGCAACTGTCCGGCATGTCATTGCGGGGCGGTGTGGGCGGCTGAGCCCCCCTATATAAAATTCAGCTTTTTGAGTAGTTTGGGCCAGGCGATCGGCGGTTGATTTAGGGGATGGTGTGAGGCTCGAAACTTATAGAATTGCAGCTGCGCCTCCCAGCCTTCGTTCCCTGTTCGATCGCCAAATGCTGCCGGAAGGGCGTTGGGATTGGTTTGAAATTCTTGCCGCAACCACACTGTCGGACAGGGAAGAAGTCCAGGTCATGACCTTGGTCGATGATGCGGGTTCGCCGCTATCCGCCATGCCCGTGGTTTTTTTGGAGGGCCAGGCGGTTCGCGGCCTCACGTCACCCTTTACCACACTCTTTTCTATCCCCCTGGGCACTGACGAGCATGCCAAAACCCTGGGGCGGCTTTTGGCGGCCAAGATCGGCGCTACCTTCCGGCTCGACGCCCTGGATCCCGGTCCTGCGTCCCATGCTTTCGCCAATGGACTGCAAGAGGGTGGTCTGAGCGTTGCCCGGTTCCGGCATTTCGCAAACTGGTTCGAGCAGATTGATGATTTCTCCCGCTATTGGGGCAGCCGCGGATCACAGCTCAAGTCCACTGTTAAGCGGAAATCGGCCTCCCTGTTGCGCGATGGCCGGCTGGTTTTGAGCTTCGTCGATTTGAAGGCCGGCTGGCGGGAGGGTGCAGAGATCTATAAGGGGATCTATGCACAGAGCTGGAAGCCGCCAGAGCCGCATCCCAATTTCATGGACGCGCTTCTGGAAAAACAGGGGGCGAGCGGTATAGCGAGATTGGCGGTCGCCCGGGTCGATGGTAAGCCCGCGGCGGCGCAGATTTGGCTGGTGCAGGACCATCGCGCCACCATCTTCAAACTGGCCCATGATCCGGTGTTCGACCGGCTGTCCGTGGGCACTCTATTGACGCATTGGATCCTGCAGCAATTGCATGACAAGGAGGGGGTGCGGGAGGTGGATTTTGGCCGGGGTGATGACACTTATAAGCGGCTATGGCTTGGCGCCCGGCGCGACCGCCAGGGTCTGTTGGCGGCCAATCCGCGCAGCTTTAAAGGACTGGTGACGATATTCCGCGATATTCTGCCTTCCCGGTTGGTCAGCATCCTGCGCCGAAGACCGGCAGGGAATATATCCGCGACATCTTTCGTCAGCTCCGTATTGTATCAGAACCACGTTCCATCGGCCCATGACGCTCGAAAATAGACACGCATGACAACGTCCTTGATGATCTGGGGGCATGAGGCGGCAGTCGTTGCCTATGTCATTTTCGCGGTCCTGGTCGCGGTTCGCGGCTCCAAGACCTTGCTTGCGGGCCTGTTCCTGGCGGCACTCTTGTTGACCGCCGCCTGGGCCCAATCTTTTGTGGCCGTCTATTTGGGATATGCCCCGGATTGGCTGGAGAATGTCGTAAGCACTGCTCGCGACGCCGGCTGGCTCTGTTTGGCCTTGGGGCTGATGCATCGCAATACCGGCGATACCTTTTCCTTCCGGATGTTGAGCGCCAGTACGGCAGTGCTTCTGGGGCTTCAGCTGGCGCTGGGCAGCAATGCGCTGATGGTCGGTGCGGTTGCCGGGGTGCGTGTGGACGTCACGCTGATTCGGTTGGCCCTGAAAATATTGGGCTTCATCCTTGTCGAGAATGTCATACGAAATACCTCGCGCGGAGAATTGTGGGCGCTGAAGCATTGGGCGATCGGTTTTTGCACCATATTGGCGTTCCAGCTTTTGGCGCGCCTGCCGGAATTCCTCACCCATAGCGTCGACCTTAGCCTGGTCGCCGCCAATCCTCTGGTCTATGTCCTTGCGCTGCCCTTTTTCCTGATCAGCGCCACGCGCCTTCCCCAACTCAAGGTGCGCGTCCACTCCTCACGGACTTTTGTTTTTCACACCACCACCCTGGTGGCGGTGGGTATCCTGCTGCAGGGGATCGCGCTCGCGGCTTGGTATGTGCGCACCTATGGCGGCTCCAACGGCGGGGCGCTGGCGGTTATCGTGGCCTTTGGCGGTGTCGCGGGTCTTGCCGCACTGCTGGTGTCTTCGGGCATTCGCTCCCGTGTCCGCCGCTTCATCAATGAGAATTTTTTCAGCCTGAAATATGATTATCGGGTCGAATGGGAGAAGGCCATTCGCGAGCTGACCGCCAATCCCGGCCAAGACACGCCCGAGCGCGTGCTGCGTATTTTGTGCGACCTGATGGATGCGTCGGGCGGGGCGATCTGGCTCTACCGGGAAAGCTGGCGCCAATATATTCCTGCCGCCAAACGCGGCGACGAGGCAGTGGTTTCGCCGGTTCCGGAAGACGATCCGCGCGTGGAAGTGCTTCGCTCCGAGGATGCATCCTACACCAGTTTTGAAGGCGATAAGGGCGAGCTGTTTTCGCCCTGGCGCAAGTTCGTCGAAAATAGCTGGATCGTTGTGCCCATGCGCTACCGCTCCATGGTGGCGGGCTTTGCCATTCTCAACCGGCCGCGCGCCCCCAGAACTTTGGATTGGGAAGACCAAAGCCTGCTGCGGCTGGTGGCCATGCAACTGGCGGCCTATCTGGTCCAGGAAGAAACCGCGCAGTCATTGGCCGATGCCCGTCAGCTTGAGGATTTCAACAAGCGCTTCGCTTTTGTCGTGCATGACATCAAGAACACCATCGGCCAGCTTCGTCTGTTGGTGTCCAACATCACCAAATTCGGCGATGTGAAGGAATTCCGCGACGATATGGTGGTGACCTTGGGCAATTCGGTGGAGCGGCTGGAAGGCATGTTGAAAAGCCTGGCAGTGGTCGGCTCACAGCGCCCTGCCAGCGGGGAACTTCATCAAGCCATTGATTTAATTGAATTTCTCGACAAGTTTACGAAGGAGAAATGCTCTTTCGGGCACACTCTTATTCTTAAGACAGATCTTTCAAATACATCGCTAGTGCGGACGGATTTCGATATTTTACATCGTGTACTTGAACATGTTGTTTCCAATGCGCTCGAGGCCAGCCTGCCGGGGATGGCGGTCAATATTGACGTGGCGGCCGGCAAAAGCGCGGTTCGAATTACAGTGGCGGACCAGGGATCTGGCATGACTCAGCAATTTATCAATGAAGAGCTTTTCAGACCCTTGAAGACCACCAAGCGCGGTGGTTTTGGAATTGGCGGCTATCAGGTTCGTGAATTGATGCGTGATCTGGGAGGCGATGTGACGGTGGAAAGCATAGTGGGTGAAGGCACCCGCGTGTCACTCGTTCTGCCCCTTGCGTCCCAATAGCCGCGATCATGAAAAAATCTTCACAAGAAACCCCAGCCGTCCCCGCAGCTCAGGCGGAGTATCGCCTGCTGCTGGTGGAGGATGATGTGGGCTTGCAGAAACAGATGCGTTGGGCGCTCTCGCCCCACAGCGTCGATATCGCCGGAAGCCGCGCCGAGGCGACCGCCAAGATTTCCGCCTCCAAGCCTTATCATGTGGTGGTGTTGGACTTGGGCCTGCCGCCCGATGAGAATAGCGCCAGCGAAGGCCTCAAGGCCCTGGATGAGATTCTCAACCTGTCTCCGCAGACCAAGGTCATTGTCGCCAGCGGCAATGTCGAACGCGCCAATGCGGTCAGGGCCGTGGCGCAAGGCGCCTTTGATTTTGTCGCCAAGCCGGTCGACAGCGATATCCTCAAAATCATCATCGACCGGGCGATCCGGATGCATGAGCTGGAAGAGGAAAACAAGCAGCTTCGCGAACAGTCCTCCCGCGCCACCGACGGGCTGGTGTTCGGCTCGGATAAAATGGCCCAGATCGCGCAGGTGCTCGACCGCATCGGGCCGATGGATGTGAGCGTATTGCTGATCGGGGAAACCGGCACCGGCAAGGAAGTGCTGGCGCGGGCGCTGCACCGCTTGTCGCCCCGCGGTTCCCAGGCCTTTGTCGCCATCAACTGCGCCTCGATTCCGGAAAATCTCTTGGAGAGCGAACTGTTTGGGCACGAAAAAGGCGCCTTCACCGGCGCGGTCAAACGTACCCATGGCAAGTTCGAAATGGCGGACAATGGCACCCTGTTCCTGGACGAAATCGGCGACATGCCGCTGCCGCTCCAGGCCAAGCTGCTTCGCTTCCTGCAGGAACGGCGGCTGGAACGGGTGGGCGGGCGTGAATCCATCACCGTGAATGTGCGTCTGGTGACCGCCACCAACCAGAAGCTCGAAAAGCTGATCGCCGAAGGCCGGTTCCGCGAGGATCTTTATTACCGCATCAACGATGTCCGCCTCGACCTGCCGGCCTTGCGCGAGCGCGACGGCGATCCTGTCCTGCTCGCGCAATATTTTCTCAACGGATTCAACAAGACCTATTCCAAGCATATCACCGGATTCACGGAGGATGCGCTGGCCGCCCTGTCATCCCATGCTTGGCCCGGCAATGTCCGCGAGCTGGAGAACAAGGTGAAACGCGCGGTGATCATGGCGGAAAACAAGCGCATCACCGCCCAGGACCTGGATCTGGGCGACATCAAGCTCGGCGACCGGGATCTCAATCTGCGCAAGGAAGTGGCGCGGGTCGAAAAGCGCCTGGCGGCGGAGGCTTTGGCGCTTTCCGACGGCAATATTTCCAAGGCCGCCAAGCTTTTAGGCGTCAGCCGGCCACATTTTTATAGTCTTATCGGACACAATTAGCCGTCAGATATCGGAGGAAGCCGTGAGCAATCGCGCCGTGAACATCCACGCCATATGGCGTTGCACCCTGCTGGGCGGGGCGATGGCGGGGGCGCTGTTGGCCCCTGCTGCTGCTCCAGCCGCGGTTCCGCCGACCTCCAATGTTCAGGCTATCGGCAATCCCACCGCCAGCAAGCTGGTGGAGGAGGCGCGAAAGGCCATGCAAACCGGCAATCTCCGCCTGGCCTTGATCCATCTCAAGAATGCGGTGACCGCCGATCCCACCAATGGCGCGGTGCGCGCGCAGCTGGGCATGGTGCTTGTAATAGCCGGCGATGGCGCGGGCGCGGAACGGGAATTGCGCCAAGCGCGCAAGGATGGGGCCCCGGAATTGATCGTCCTGCCGCCCTTGTTTCAAGTCATGCTGTCGCGAGACGAAAATCAGCTGCTGTTGACCCAATTTCCCGACCCCGGTCCCAATGCGCAGGGTCCGGCGGCGGCGAACCTGCTTCAGGCGCGCGCCTTGGCGCTGCAGAGCCTGCAACGTCCGGCGGAAGCCCTTGACGCCATGGATCGTTCGCTGGCGCTTCGCCGGGATTGGACCGGATTGCTTTCTCGCGCGCGCTTGTCCCAGTTACAGGGAAATATGGCGGAGGCGGGAAAATTCGCCGATGAGGCAATCCAGAAAGCCGATACTCCACAGCCGATGATATTCAAGGTCGGAATCTTGCTCGCCACCAATGACCAAAAGAGCGCCCTGGATCTGGCCAACCAGTTGCTGGCGAAATATCCGGGCAATCTTCAGGGGCGGCTCACGCGCATTGAGGTTTATGTGAATCTCAATCAGAACGACAAGGCGAAGGCCGAGGTCGACGATATCCTCAAAAAATTCCCCAATAACGTCATGGGAACCTATTATCGCGCGGTGCTTCTGGCCCGGGCCGGGAATGCCAAGGACGCGTGGAATTATGCCCAAAGCTTGCCGCCGGACGTCCGCGACAGCCAACCGCGCATCGCGATTATGGTGGCGCAAATAGCGGTAAATTCAGGCAACGAAGACACCGGCGCCTCGATTTTGAACCGGCTTGTGTCGCGGAATCCGAAAATGGTCGAGGCTCGTTTCCGGTTGGCGAACATCCGTTTCAAGCAGAACAATCACACTGAAGCCCTTAATGTGCTTCAGCCAATCCTTAGTGAGCTGCAGCCAACCAAGAACGCCACGGATCTTGCGGCCACCGAACTGCTCGCCAACATCTATATCAAGCTGAATCGCAAGGATGAGGCGTTGAGTACGCTCAGGAAGCTTGATACGACCGGCAAAGGCGGAACCGATATCCAGCGCGCTATCGCAGTACTCGAAATCGCTGCGGGCCAAATCGAACAGGGGATCAAGGATCTTTCACCGGTGGTTGCCAAGAACCCCTCGGACGCCGATTTGACCGGGGTGCTGATCGATGCCTTGGTGCGGACCAAGCGCTTTCCGGAAGCTTTGGCAGCCGCCGACCGCCTGGGCGCTGACCCCAAGCAGCGCAATACCGCCCTTGTTTACCGTGGCGGAATTCTTTTCGCTCAGAACAATATCGCGGGCGCTCAGGCCGCTTTTGACAAGGCGGTCCAGGCCGATCCCAAGAATATTTCCACGCTCTATTTGCGCGCCAACTTTCTGGCCTCCAACCAGAAATCCGCGGAAGCCACTCGCGATCTGCGCGCCATCTTGGCTTTGGACAGCAAGAATATGGCGGCCTACCTCAAATTGGCGGACGTCGCGGCCCAGCAGAAGCAGGACCAGAATGTGCGAACCGTGCTGGGACAGGCGATCACTGCGGTACCCGATAGTACGCAACCCCGTGTCGCCCTGGCGCGGTACCTCATCCTCCGCCGCGACTTCGAGGCGGCGGTGCCGGTTGCCAACGAGTTGATCCGTACCCAGCCCACCAATACGGATGGCGTGACCCTTTTGGGCCAGGCGCAGTTGGGGGCAGGCCAGAAGAAGGAAGCCGTCGTGACCTATCGCCGGCTGACATCGATGGTACCGACGGCGGCCGGACCCCAGCTTTTACTGGGCAATGCATTGGCCGAGACCGGTGATCGTGTGGGCGCGGCAAGCGCCATGGCCACTGCCGTCAAACTGAACCCCACTTCGCCCCAGGTCCGCGGCGCTCAGATCGCGACCTTGCTGAAGCAAGGCGATAACAACGCGGCCGTGGCATCGGCCCGCGCTTTCCAGGCTGCCGTACCCGGCACGCAAGCTGACATTTTGCTGGCGGATACGCTTGATAGCGCCAAGCTTCGCGATCAAGCCGTAGCCGTGCTCACCAAGAGTCAGGCCGACAAGCCCGACCCGGCCGTGCTTTTGCGTTTGGTCCGGATTGCCACGCTGGCCAATGACAGCAAGCGCGCGGGAGATTTGATGTCCAATTGGCTGGCCAGCCACCCCGCCGACGCACCCGTGCGGCTGGAATACGCCACTCTGCTGATGCAACAGGAAAATAACGCCCAAGCAATCGCCCAATATCAGACCGTGCTCAAACAGGAACCCAACAATGCCGTGGCGCTGAACAATCTGGGATGGCTGATCCAGGATAGCGATCCCAAGCGGGCGCTCGCTATGCTGACACAGGCCTACAAGCTGGCGCCCAACTCGGCCAATGTCGCCGACACGCTGGGATGGGCGAAGCTCCAGCAAAAGGATGCCGCCGGCGCATTGCCCTTGCTCAACCAGGCGCACACCCTGCAGCCCCGCGATGGCGCGATCACCTATCATCTGGCCGTGGCGCTGGATGCCAATGCCAAGCGCAACGAGGCGCGGGGATTGCTCAAAACGCTGCTGGACAGCAATGTGCAGTTCAAAGAGCGTCCCGCGGCGGTGCAGCTTTCCAACAGCTGGCGCTGAGATTTATTCGGCGCCGCGGACGCTACGCCACAGCCTGCGGGCGAAGCGTTCGGCGGCAAGCAGAGGGCGATCTCTTTGCCCGCGGCACCAGACCAACGTGCCCATCTGTTGCCCCAGCCTGGCTTTGTAGTGCGCGTCTCCCGCCAGGAAGTCGTAGATCCGCATGCCGTTTTCTTTCGCCCGTGCGATCGCCATGGCATGCGCGATCAGACCGGGCCGGTCCCGGTTTTCCTGACTGTAGGAAAAGCCGCTTTGGTAATTATAGACCCGGCCGCCATATTGGAAATTGTAGAGATATCCCAATATTTCCGGTCCCGCTGTTAACTCCAGCAGCTCCACCTTGCCCGGCCCGTCAGCTGCGGAAATCAGTTCGCGATGAAAGGCCCGCGAAAATTCGCTGGCGAAGGCGCCCGGCTTGCCGCGCTGTTGCCAATAAGCGGTGTGCAAACCCGCCAACTTGCCAAAAAAGTCCAGCGCTTGGGCGGTGCCGGCGGCCGGTTCCAGCTTGAGAGGGCCGCTGCGCTCGGCAAAGGCCCGGGACTGGCGAAGCTGGGCGCGTTGATTGGCCGACAAATTGTCTTCCCAGCGCTGCGACAGATCCACCGCGAAATCGGGTGACAGGCGGTCGGTCTCTGCCCTCAGACCGGCTGCTTCCAAAGCCTCAACACTGGCGGCAGACACCCCGCCCAGGACGATTTCATCCCAGTTCGGACGGCCGGATTGGAGGGCGCGCAGGATTTCGGCCAAAAGCTGCGGCGGCGCCGCGCGGTCCATCAGAAAATTATTGTGCTCGATCATCACGGCATCGCATTCGGCGCGGCCGGTCTCATGCAGGCACAGCTGGCTCACGAACAGAAAATGACGGCGGCGGCGCACCGGGTTTAGCAAGCCCAGCGCCATCGTCCGATTGCCGTCTTGCGCTTTGACCAGCAAGGGGGGCGTGCGCGTGGCGCGAAGCCAGCTTCCAATCCACCGCCAGGAGAGAAAAAATCCTCCATCGGCGCGGGATTCAAGCTCCATCCAGTCCGCCGCCAGCTCGGACAGGTCATAGGAGGTGGAAATGGTTATTTCCATTATGGCCTAAGCGTCAGCCAAGCCCACGAATAATCCATGGACCGATGAAATTTGCCACAGGCAGAGGGAGTTTTTTCCAGGTCTTGATAAACAGGGCGTATTTGGGATTTAACGGGTTCTTGTCCGGCATGCTCTGGCCGGGCAGGAAATGATATTCATATTCCAGCCATTCAGGCTCGAAGCCCCAATTCTTCTTGAAGGCGAAGGCGCCGGTACCCGCCTTGCTGCGCCCGAAATCGAAGCGGCGATAACCTTTGAGGGCGGCGCGGCGCATGACTTCCCAATAGAGAAAATCATTGGCGCCGTTGCTGCGGGCGTTGGCGGTGCCGCCGCCATAGTAAGGCAGTACAGTGTCCTTGTGATAAAAGTTCAGCACGGCGCTGACCGGCTCGCCGTCATCTTTGATGACCACGGCGTCGCAATCCTTGCCGAAGCTCTTGCGCAGGTGCGCGAAATAGCGTTTGGCGAAGACCGGCGTCCCCAGATTGCGCACGCTTTCCGAATAGACGCGGAAAGTGTCATCGATATCGTCGGGGGTTTCGCTGACCAGGCTGCTTTCCAGGGTTTTGCGCACCACCGCCCGTTGCTTGCGGGGAATCGCCTTGAGATTTTCCTGGTCGTCTGCACTTAAGGGTCCGGAAAAAGTGGCATAGAGATCCTTGCGCACCGTCCAACCCGCTTGGCGGGCGCGGCGGCTGCGAAACTCGATATAGGGCGTCTGGGTCTCTTCCTGCAGAGCGAGCGCGGCTTTGACCAGCGCGTTGTTGGCCTCGCCGTCAGCGCTCAGCGGGCCGCCGTCCACACAAAAAGGTGCGGACAGCAGCGCTTTACCGAACAGCAGATCCTTCTGGTAAACCAGCGGAAGGATGCCCGCGATCTCTCCACCGCGTTCGGCGATCAGATAGCGGGGACTGAGGCGGAAAATATCGCGGAAGATGTCGCGCCAGCCGCTGCGGTGAAAGAAGGTGCCCTCGGCATGGGACAATACGAACGCGTCCCAGTGCGGCACATCCCGTTCCTCCATGGGCCGGACATTGACGTTGAACCCAAGCGTCACAAGGCGGCCTATAGCAGGGTGTGGGTAAGCCCGATCGAGATGCGGACGTCGTTAAAGCTCTGGGTGAGAGGCGAAAGCGCCTGTAGTGACGCGGAGGAATTACGATTCAGATAGTCAGCCCGCAAATAGAAGCGGGTGTCCGGCGACGCCGAATAAGAAAGCTGCCCGTTCACCATGTAAGTCCCGGCAGTGCCGCCCAGTTCCTGATAGCTGGTGTAGCCTCCGCCGATGGACGCGCTCAGCTGACGGGTAAGATCGTGGGAGAAATATGCCTGCACGCCCAAATCGTTGGTCACGGGAGGCCCGAAGAACGGCATGCTCAGTTGCGTCAGACGCATGCCGAAAGCCGTTAAACTCAGATGGTCGCGCCCGAATTCCTCGGCGAAG
>Ga0163161_10003870_pt1 | contig 10496 bp, 10 predicted proteins | sample S45metaG_FD_129847 | JGI IMG/M metagenome (GOLD analysis project Ga0163161, IMG submission 129847) | Switchgrass rhizosphere microbial communities from Kellogg Biological Station, Michigan, USA - S4-5 metaG | ecosystem: Host-associated > Plants > Roots > Rhizosphere > Soil | place: USA... | reverse complement strand
TCAATCCCTAAGAACCAATATGAGCGCTTGTGGCGCAGAATTATTGTTACTGGAACGCGTACGACCTATAGAAAGTAGCAATTTCCGAACCAGAGTCCCGAACAAGTGTTTTAAAAGGTTGGGCGCGGAGGGATGAGGGCGTTTGAATGCCCGGAAATGGGCATTGCAGAAAGCATGCACTGTTTTGTGGCTGATCGTTCCCATGCGCAGCAAAGGAATGCCTCAACGGACGCTCCGCGTTTGGCTTTTGGGGGGACGCGGAGCGTCCCAGGTTGCATTCCCACGCGGAGCGTGGGAACGATCAATGTCCGGGAGATTGGGGTCAGGCCAACAGATCTTGCAAGGTCGCGAGGCTATCCGCTTCTTCCACGGTTTTATCCTGCCGCCAGCGCAACATCCTCGGGAAACGCACCGCGATGCCGCTCTTGTGCCGCCGCGACAGGGCGATGCCTTCGAAGCCCAGCTCAAACACCAGACTCGGTTTCACGCTACTCACCGGCCCAAATTTCTCCACCGTGGTCTTGCGCACAATGCTGTCGACCTGGCGCATTTCTTCATCGGTCAGCCCCGAATAGGCTTTGGCAAACGGCACCAGCGCGCGTTGGCTGGACTCGGGTGGGCCGTCCCACACGGCAAAGGTGTAATCGCTGTACAAACTGGCGCGCCGACCATGACCGCGCTGGGCGTAAATCAACACGGCATCGACGCTGAACGGATCAACCTTCCATTTCCACCACACGCCCATGTCCTTGGTGCGGCCGACGCCGTACAGCGAATCCCGCGCCTTGAGCATCATGCCCTCAACACCCAAGCGCCGCGATGACTCGCGCTGGCGGGCGAGGTCGAACCAGTCGCTGCCGGTCAGCACCGGTGAGGGCAGTAATACCGGGCTGTTACAGCGGGCGATGACGTCTTCCAGTTGCGCGCGACGTTTGGCCTGCGGCTGGTTGCGCCAGTCTTCGTCCTGCCATTCAAGCAAGTCGTAAGCGAGCACCACCACCGGCACGTCTTCGAGGATTTTCTTGTCGAGGGTTTTGCGGCCGATGCGTTGTTGCAGCAAGGCGAAGGGTTGCACCGCCGCAGGTTCGGTCGATTGCGGATCGAAAGCATCTTCAGTACGCGGATGCGTGCTTTTCCACACGACGATTTCGCCGTCGATCACCGTGCCGTCGGGCAAGCCGTGTACCAGCACTTCCAATTCGGGAAAACGCTCGGTCACCAGTTCCTCGCCCCGCGACCAGATCCACAGCCGGCCTTCACGCTTGACCACTTGTGCACGGATGCCATCCCATTTCCATTCAATTTGCCAGTCGCTGGCCGGGCCGATCAGCGCTTCGAATTCTTCCACCGGTTGCGACAAGGCGTGGGCGAGGAAAAACGGGTAGGGCTGGCCGCCGCGCTGGGCATGCTCATCGCTGGATTCCGGGGCGATCAGTTTCAGGTAGCTGGCGGCGCTCGGCCGATTGGACAGGTCGGTGTAGCCGACCAGACGCTGCGCCACGCGTTTGCTGTCCAGCCCGGCCATCGACGCCAAGGCGCGGGTAACCAGCAGTTTCGAGACGCCGACGCGGAAACTGCCGGTGATCAATTTGATGCACAGCATCAGGCTCGATCGATCCAGTTGCGCCCACAGGGCGGGCAGTTGTCGGCTGAGGTATTCCGGAGTTTCACCGCGCAGCGGCAGGAGTTTGTCTTCGATCCATTCGGCGAGGCCGGCGTCGGAGCTGTGCAGGTTTTCCGCGAGTACCAGAGAAATGGTTTCCGCCAGGTCGCCGACCGCTTGATAGCTTTCCTCGAATAGCCACGGCTCGAGGCCGGAGACTGAGACGGCGAGTTCGCGCAGGATTCGGACCGGCACCAGTTGCCGGGGCCGCCCCCCGGAGAGGAAGTACACCGCCCACGCGGCGTCATGCGGTTCGGCCTGGGCGAAGTAAGTCTGCATTGCCGCCAGTTTGGCGTTGCTTGACGTGGTCGCGTCGAGTTCGGCGTACAACTCGGCGAATGCTCTCATGCTGGCATCTCGGCGATGGTCGGTTCGGTGGCGAGGTTTTCTTCTTCGTCATCGCCGTATTCGGTATTGAAACCCTGGGCATCCAGACCCTGTTCGCGCAGATGCCGCACGAGCACGCCGATCGAGCCGTGGGTGACCATCACCCGCTCTGCGCCGGTTTGCTCAATGGCCCAGAGCAGGCCGGGCCAGTCAGCGTGATCGGAAAGCACGAAACCACGATCGACGCCGCGCCGCCGCCGGGTGCCGCGCAAACGCATCCAGCCGCTGGCGAACGCGTCGCTGAACTCGCCGAAGCGACGCATCCAGGTGCTGCCTCCGGCCGAGGGCGGAGCGATGACCAGGGCCTGGCGCATGATCGGATCGCTTTTTTTCAAGTCGCCGGCGTAGATCGTCGGCGGCAGGTACACACCAGCCTCGCGGTAGACCCGATTCAGCGGTTCGACCGCACCGTGGCTGAGGATCGGGCCGAGGGATTCATCGATGCCGTGGAGAATCCGCTGGGCCTTGCCGAACGAGTAACAGAACAACACGCTGGCCTTGCCGGCGGCAATATTCGCCGCCCACCACTGATTGATCTCGCTGAACACCTGCGCCTGTGGCTGCCAGCGGTAGATCGGCAGGCCGAAGGTCGATTCGGTGATAAAGGTGTGGCAGCGCACCGGTTCGAACGGGGCGCAGGTGCCGTCCGGTTCGATCTTGTAATCGCCGGACGCGACCCAGACTTCGCCGCCGTATTCCAGACGCACTTGGGCCGAACCGAGCACGTGGCCGGCCGGATGAAAGCTCAAGGTGACACCGTGGTGCGTCAGGCGCTGGCCGTAGGCGAGGGTTTGCAGGTTGATGTCTTGCCCCAGACGCGCGCGCAAAATCCCTTCGCTGGCGCTGCTGGCGAGGTAATGCTGGTTGCCGGTACGGGCGTGATCGCCGTGGGCATGGGTAATGACCGAGCGCTCGACGGGGCGCCACGGATCTATGTAGAAATCTCCCGCAGGGCAATAAAGGCCTTCGGGGCGGGCGATAACAAGGTCCATGTCGTTACCAGAAATGGGGGGCTTGTTAGCTATGAGGTTGGCGCGTGTCCGGAAGTTCTATCGACTTTGAAGAGCAACCCTCACCCCAGCCCTCTCCCAGGGGGAGAGGGGGCCGACCGAGGTGTCTGGCGATTGACATCGACCTGAAAAAACCGAGTCGAGCACAGATTCTGGACCAGATCAAAAGCCCCTCACCCCAGCCCTCTCCCGGAGGGCGAGGGGGTTGACCGAGGTGTCTGGCCAGCTACATCGACCTGTAAGACCGAGTCGATTACGGATTCGGCAAGGCACGAACCGAGTTGATTCCGGATTCGGCAGTGCCCTTTCAGGTCGGCGTATGACTCAAGCATCCCCCAATCAGTCCCCTCTCCCTCCGCGAGAGGGTTAGGGTGAGGGGCTCTTGATTTACAGCTTATTTGCCGGGAGTAAGGGTCAGGCGGGTTTTGCCATAGACCCGATCAAAGTTCTGCGGCTGCATCGGCAAGCCGATGTACTGCCCCTTCAGCCACGCATCAATCCCGTTGAGGTAATTCGGACTGACCGGATTCCCGGATTGTCCCGTACCGTTCTGGCCCATCAGCGGCTCAGCCTGACCGAAGTCAACGATGAAACGCATCGACGGCGCGTGGGTGGTGGTGAAATCCTGACCCCAGGCAAACGCCGAAGTGTTCAACGTGGTGTGATCGCCACCCGCCGCCAGTGGCCCGCGCACGATCTGTCCATTGCTGTTCTTCCACGCATAGCTGTGCAATTTGCCCCACTGCCAGGCCCGGTGATCGCCGCCCAACTGACTGTCGCCAGCGCTGATCGCCGCCGCGAAGCTACGGGCAAGAATCAGCGCTTTATCCTCTTTCTGCGGCGTGCGAATGTCATCCCAGAACGGACTGTCTTCGCGTCCCAACAGATGATCGGCCTGCGCTGCGTAGGACAAATCACCATTAGCAATAAACGCTTTCCACGCCGCGCTCGATTCCGGGCCGAGTTCGTCGAGGAAGATCTGCTTCATGCTTTCCTGCAGGAACAACTCATAGATCGCCGCATCCGCCGAGGTCGGGCTGAGCTTGCCGTCGAACGCCATCAACCGCGTGAATGCTTCACGCGCCTTGCTGCGATCCGCTTCCGGCAGAGCGTCAATCGCCTGTTTCAGCGGTTGTTTCATGCCCGGTGCTTCGAAGACTTTCTTCAACTTGGCGGCGAAGGTGGTGGTCTGGTCGTATTGCATGGCGATCACGCTACGGCTGTCGTGCTTGCCGCTGCCGGCCAGCTCCGCCAGACGCTCGCCACGCTCCGGCGCCGCCCAGGAGTTCGACAACTGCATGCCGTAACCGTGTGGAATCACGCGCTGGTTGGCGGTGCCGAGCCAGCCTTGTGCCGGGTCCTGATCGTACGGGTGCAGCATCGGGTCGGCGTAACCGTCCCAGTCATAGCGACCTTCCCAGCCCGGCGATGGCAGCAAACCTTCGCCTTCACGCCGATTGGGGAAACGCCCGGTGACTTGCCAGCCAATGTTGCTCGCATCGGCGAACACCAGATTCAGGGCGATGGCGCGGATTTCACGGCTGGCGTCGGAAGCGCGTTCAACGGTTTGTGCGCGGGTCAGGTCAAAAAATGCGTCCAGCGATTTATCGTCAGTGAAGCTCGGGGTTTGCAAGGCCAGACCGAAACCGCTGCCTTGCGCCGCCGCTTGAGCGCTGTTGAGCAACGCGCCGTGACGGGTTTCGTACACCGCTTCGCGAATCGGCCGCTGGCCTTTGACGAAGTAGGTTTCGTTGCGCACGCCCAGCGGTTGCCATTTGCCGTTGACCTCGTAGGTCAGGCTGCTGCCCTGGCGACGGATTTTTTCCAGGAACAGATCCTGGTTATCGCCGAGCACGCTGGTCGTGCTCCACGCCACTTTGCCGTTGAAGCCACCGAGGACCAGCGGCAAACCGGCTACGGTGACGCCCGCCGCCTGATATTTCGGCGCGCGGATCTGCACGAAGCTCCACAGCGACGGCGCGGCCAGCGGCCCATGGGCGTCGCTGGCCAGCAGGCTCTTGCCGCTGCGGCTGCGTTGCGGGGCGATCGCCCAGTTGTTTGAAGACGTGGTGCCCAGCAGGTTCAGCGCCGACAGTTGCTGGCTGGCGTTGCTCAGCTCGGTCAGACCGGGGATTTGCCCGTTGAGCTTGAGGCCTTGCAGCTTGTCGGCCTCGGCCAGTGGCAGGTTTTCGTCCGGCGCGGACGGCGTCAGCCAGGCCAGTTTGTCACTGGTCACGGTTTGCGCGAGCACCAAGGATTCAATTTCTTCGGGCAGGTTGGCCGACTGGCTGAAATTCAGCAGGGCGAAAATCAGTGCCGAATCTTCCGGCTTCCAGTATTCAGGCTTGTAACCGCTGGAGGCGAGATCGCCCGGCAACTTGTCGGCGTAGCGGAACAGGTAGGCGTTGACACCCCGCGCATAGACTTCGAAGAAACGCTTGAGGCGTGGCGACGAGGCTTTGTACAGCTCGCCGGCGCTTTTCTTCAGATTGACCGCGCGCATGTAGCGGTCGGCGTCGAGCATCGACGCGCCGGACATTTCCGCCAGACGGCCCTGAGCGAGCAGGCGCAAGGTGACCATCTGGTTGATGCGGTCGCTGGCGTGCACATAGCCGAGGCTGAACAGCGCGTCGTGGAAAGTATTACTTTCGATCAACGGCATGCCCATGGCATTGCGGCGTACCGACACGTTCTGCGCCAGGCCCTTGAGCGGTTGCACACCGGAGGTCGGCGGGAGGGTGTCCTGAGCGTTCCATGTCTGGCAACCGGACAGGCCCAAAACACCGGCCACTGCTGCGGCAACGCCGAACCGGGGAAGAAAATGTGTGAGGGCTGGCGAGGCCATGGCAAAGCTCCTGCGGGGGGTAGCGTCAGTAAAGGCGCTACGTTAGTGAGCAGGAGGGTGCCGCGCAAGCGGGCGACAGAGTTATTTCTTCAGTTCTCGACGATCGTTTCAGCGCGCAGCAAAGGAATGCCTCAACGGACGCTCCGAGTTCGGCTTTGAAGGGACGCGGAGCGTCCCGGGCTGCATTCCCACGCAGAGCGTAGGAACGATCAGAATCACGGCGATTCAGGACTTCGGTGGATTGATTTTCTGCACCAACGCGTAGGCCTTCACTGTCGCTGGGCGATCCTTGATGTGGTTGAACCAGCGCTGCACATGGGGGAAGTCTTCGAGATTCTGACTCTGCCATTTGTGCGAGACGATCCACGGATAAATCGCCATGTCGGCAATGCTGTATTCGCTGCCGGCGACGAATGCGTTATCGGCCAGTTGTTTGTTCAATACGCCATACAGCCGCGCCGTCTCATCAATGTAGCGCTTGATTGCATAGGGGATTTTTTCCGGTGCGAACTGGCTGAAATGGTGATTCTGTCCGGCCATCGGCCCCAGTCCGCCCATCTGCCAGAACAGCCATTGCAGCGCCGTTTGTCGACCGCGCAGGTCCTTGGGCAGAAACTTTCCGGTTTTCTCCGCCAGATACAAAAGAATCGCCCCGGATTCGAACAGCGACAGCGGTTCGCCACCATCGGCCGGTTCATGATCGACGATGGCCGGAATGCGGTTGTTCGGCGCGATTTTCAGAAAGTGCGGCTGAAACTGCTCACCCTGGCTGATGTTGATCGGATGGACGTTGTACGGCAGGCCGGCTTCTTCAAGGAACAGGGAGATCTTGTGGCCGTTGGGGGTGGTCCAGTAATACAGATCGATCATGGAAAACTCCAAAGCAGAAATGGACGTGTGTGCGGACAGCAAACGCCGGCGTCAGGTCGTCCCGTGTGCGTTCGATAGCTTGCTTAGTAGGAAGAGGTGATGCTGAACTGCGCAGAATTCAATGACCCCGCGTGAGAAAAATCGCCATGGAGCTTCAGGCCAATGCTGCACTGATCATCATCGACCAGCAAAAAGGTATCCTGCAGCCGCGTTTGGGGCGAAGGAATAATCCTCAGGCGGAGGAGCGAATCCTTGATCTGCTGGGGCTTTGGCGGCGTAGCGGTCGGCCAGTGGTGCATGTGCAGCATTTGTCGCGCGAGCCGGATTCGGTATTTTGGCCGGAACAGGAGGGGGTGGAGTTTCAGCAGCGGTTTTTGCCGCAGGACGGTGAATGGCTGATTCAGAAACAGGTGCCCGATGCGTTTTGTGCTAGCGGGTTAGAGGCGCGGTTGCGTGAGGCGGGGATCGGGCAGTTGATCATTGTTGGCGTGGCGACGAACAACTCCGTGGAATCCACGGCGCGCACGGCGGGCAATCTGGGGTTCGATGCGTGGGTCGCGGAGGATGCCTGTTTCACCTTCGACAAGGCCGACTATTTCGGCACGCTGCGTACCGCTGAAGAGGTGCACGGGATGTCGCTGGGGAATTTGCACGGGGAGTATGCGACGGTGGTCAGTGCTGCCCTGATTTTGGCAGCCGACTGATAAACCTGTGGGAGCTGGCTTGCCAGCGATGGCGGAGTAACAGGCGACATCAATGTTGAATGTGCCGGCCTCATCGCTGGCAAGCCAGCTCCCACAGGGCCTGCGGATGTCCACAAAAATGTGTTCAGTGCAGATCAACGGTGGCAGCGAGCCTGCTCGCGAAAGCGGTCTGTCAGGCGAAGAGGGTCTTCGCCCCGAGCATCAAGCGCCGTGGCACTTCTTGAATTTCTTGCCGTTGCCGCATGGGCAAGGGTCGTTGCGACCGACGTCTTTCAGGGCGTTGCGCACCGGTTCCTGGTGGGCGTGGCCGCAGTTCGGGCCGTGAACGTGGCCGTGGTCATGATCGTGATGGTCATGATCATGATCGTGGTTGCAGTCAGGGCCATGGACATGAGGTTGCTGAGTCATCGGTGTTGCTCCGGAATTAAATCGGCGGGGATTATCACGCCATTGCGCTCAAGGTGCACGTAGTGAGCGATGAATAAACCGGTTTCCATCTCACCCTGCAAACGATAGGGAATCTGCTGATTCGGATTTTTCAGCATTTTCACCACGTCTTTTACCTTCGGCCACAGGTTGGTGCGGATCGGCACCTTGAAGTAGGCACTGCGTTTCGGCCCGACCGTAAACCAGTGTTCATGCTCGCCTTCGGCCAGCAGCATGTCGGCCAGATGAATGCGGTAGTCCAGGCCGCGCACGGTCAGGTCGCTGTCGTTGGGGTTGTCGATGCGAAAGTGCAGGATGTATTTCTGTTCGAGCAGTTTGGCGCGCACCACTTCGACTTTGACCAGATGCACGGCGGGATCGACGCTGTCATCGCTGAACCACGACGCGCAACCGCCGAGATTGAGCATCAGCATCAGAATGAAGCATTGGCAGGTGCGCCGACGACCGAGCATGGTTTAACTCCCTTTGGTGCCAGTCTAGACGCTAAAAGATCGCAGCCTGCGGCAGCTCCTACAGGGGAAACGCAAATCCTGTGTAGGAGCTGCCGCAGGCTGCGATCTTTTGATCTTCAACCTCAAGCGCCGAAATACCCTGCACAGCACTTCTTGAATTTCTGCCCACTGGCGCACGGGCAACTGTCGTTGCGCCCCAGCTTCAACTGCACCGTCGGATCAATGAAGTACCAGCGCCCGGCGTTCTGCACGAACGAGGAGCGCTCGCGGTGGCTGTGCTCACCCTGATCATCGTGCCAGCGCGCGGTGAAAGTGACGAAGGCGTGTTCTGGCTGACCGCCGAGCACTTCCGAACTCTCGACCTCAAGGCCAAGCCAGGTGCTCTGCGCGCTCCAGTTACTGATCGACTGGCGATCCAGTCCCGCTTGCTGAGCAGGCAGGGTGGTCGCCACCAGATAATCGATCAAACCCAGCACATAGGCGCTGTAGCGCGAACGCATCAGCGCTTCGGCGCACGGCGCCGGGTGGCCGTCGTGATAGTGGCCGCAGCAGGCCTCCAGCAGATTGCCGCTGCCGCACGGGCAAATGGCTGTACTCATTGCATTACCACCAGTATTTCCCGAAGTTTTCCGGATTGGCCCAGAACCGTGAGTTGAGCCAGTCGGGGACTTGTTTGTAGTCAAGCAGATCATAGGTGAACAGTGTCAGCACTTGATCGTCGCGTTGAAAACGTTCACTGGCTTGCAGCGCCAGCGAATAGAAGTCGGTTTCCTGCCAGCCGCTGGCTGACAGGTCTGCCAGCACGGCGATGCGGCTGGCGTTGAGATTGCGAATCCCGCCCAACAGGTTCAGGCCATCGCGTTTGGGCAAATGTTCCAGACAATCGACCACCAGCGCCAGGTCGAAACGCTGCGCCGCCAGTTCAGCAGGCAATGGGCCCGGCGCGGCATGGGCCACGGTGGTGTCTGGATGCGCCTGTTTAAAAGCGCTCAAGGCCGGAAACTCACTGGCGCCGATCAGCAGCAGACGCGCCGGGGCGTAGCGATCCAGCAAAGCGGCCAGCGCCTGTTGCGGCGTGCGGGAAGAAATGGCGACGTTCATCAAAGCTCCTCAATCAGACCGCCAAGACTAGCCTGCCTGACGGTGCGGGCAAAGAGCCCTGTTCCGCCCGTTTGCGGCAAATGTGCCGAAGTCCTGTGAACAGGCTCGCAAACAGCGGTGGCCTATTGCTGGCGGAGATTAAAACTCCGGTCTTTACTCCCTGAATCGGTTTTAAGCCGATCCCTCAGGAGAAAACCAGATGAGCATAGTTCGGACAGCATTACCTTTGATTCTGCTAACCAGTGTGTTGACTGGTTGCGCAGGTTTACAGAAAACCGACTGGCCGACCTGTGCGGCGGTCGGTGGTGTTGTCGGTGCCGGTCTCGGCGCGACCGAAAGTTCGGCGTGGGCCGGCTACGGTGCGTTGCTGGTCGGCGGCACGGCAGCGGCCTATTGCTGGGTTCACGGTGATGGCGACGAAGACGGCGACGGTGTGCCGGACAGTCGCGACAAGTGCCCGGGCACGCCTAAAGGCGTACAGGTCGACGCTGACGGTTGCCCTCCACCAGCCCCTGCGCCGGTGGTTGAAGAAGCGGTAGTGGTCAAGGAAGAAACCATTGTCATCCGTGATGTGCACTTCCAGTTCGACAAAGCGACGCTGACCGGCCCTGACAAGCAAGTGCTCGACAAGGTCGCCACCCGCCTGAAACAGGAATCCTCGACTGCGCAACTGACCGTGACCGGTCATACCGACAGCGTGGGCAGCGATGCCTACAACAAAAAACTGTCGGATCGTCGTGCGCATTCGGTGGTGGATTACCTGATCCAGCAAGGTGTGCCACGCGCCAGCTTCGTTTCGGTGTCCGGTCTGGGTGAAAGCCAGCCAGTGGCCGACAACAAAACCGCTGACGGTCGCGCGCAAAACCGTCGTACCGAAATCAAAATCCAGCGTTAAGCCCCTCTCGCATCCGCGGCTTGTGCAGTCGCGGATGCGGGTCTTTACTCCTGTGTAACCGGTATGGGCCGGTGACACAGGAGCTTTCACAATGACTGTTTTCTCAAGGTCCGTCTTGCCGG
>Ga0163161_10003869_pt1 | contig 10496 bp, 9 predicted proteins | sample S45metaG_FD_129847 | JGI IMG/M metagenome (GOLD analysis project Ga0163161, IMG submission 129847) | Switchgrass rhizosphere microbial communities from Kellogg Biological Station, Michigan, USA - S4-5 metaG | ecosystem: Host-associated > Plants > Roots > Rhizosphere > Soil | place: USA: Michigan... | reverse complement strand
GAGGAAATTGTTCGTCAGTTAAAATACGCTCCGCAAGGCAAGCGCGGCGTGGCCCTTGGCATCGCGCACGATCTGTATCGCGCCGCGGGTGCAGAATTCTTCCAACAGGCCAATGAGGAATCAATCGTAATAATTCAGTTAGAGACTGCGAGAGCTTTTGAGAATCTCGAAGACATCGTTTCCGTACCCGGTGTCGACGTGGCGTGGATCGGTCACTATGACCTCACAGTGTCAATGGGCTTCCCCGCGCAATTCGATCACCCCCGGCTTCTTCAGGCCATGGTTGACCTGGTCTCTGTGTGCAGCAAACACGGAGTGGCACCCGGTTTCCTCCCGCCAACACAGGAATCGGCCGCGCATTGGATTAGCAAGGGATTTCGCATGATAAGTCTCGGCAGTGACATTGGAGTGTTTATCGATGGCATGCGCAGATTCCGGGCTCACGTTGCTCGGGGGAGTGACAGCAAATGAAGTACACGATTCAGGCATTCAACGCCGGTACTTTTTGGGTTCCAGGTCCCGAGGTCTACTGGATGGAAGCTTGGAACCAGCGTGAGGAAATGAACGCGCTTATCTATCTTGTGCGCGGCGGTGGCCAGAATATTCTCATCAATACCGGACCCCCGCAGGATTTGACGATCATAAACGAGGCGTGGGTCAATTTCTTTGGTTACCCTGAAGCGCAAATCGTTCGTGCGGAAGAACAGCGTCCGCAGAACATTCTTCGCTCGCAGGGCCTCTCACCTGATGACATTTCCCTGGTTATTGTTACGCCTTTGCAGGCATATGCGACGGCCAATATCCACCTTTTTCGCAACGCGACCATCTGCATCTCCCGTCGGGGTTGGATCGAGGATTTCCAGGCGCCTTTCTATCATCTACATGTTCCTCGTCATTTGCGCATCCCGCCTGAAGTAAATCAATACTTGCAAAATGAAGGCTGGGAAAAGGTGCGTCTGCTTGTCGATGAGGAAGAGATACAGGCAGGCATTCGTGTTTTTTGGGCGGGAGTTCATCATCGCTCTTCATTAGCGATTGCAATTGATACCGCGAGGGGCACGGTTATCATCACGGATTCTTTCTTCAAATACGGCAACATTGAATCCGGGCGATATTTGGGCGTCATGGAGAGCATGATGGAGGCCGATGCAACCTGGGCGCGCATACGGAAAGAGGCAGATGTTTTCGCCTCTATCTACGACCCGGAAGTCTTTCAACGTCACCCAAACGGGATCCTCGCGTGATCCTCGAAGCGATAGGACTCCCGCTTTGTTGAACCAAGAGGACCTCAACTAATTTCGTCCTCAGCGGTGCGAATTGTTAGCGGACAGCCGAGCAAGAACCGACAGATTCGGAATCCGCTTCTCATCAGTCCAATATCGCCGCTTTCGCGGCAACGAATTATAATCGCCGCCTAAGCGGGCTTTCGCGGGAAACCAGCCTAAGGTTGTGCGAGACGGTTGCGTGGGCCTTCCCGTAGAATGAGCGAGCCCTTGGTCTGCGAGAACCTATGCCGGGTACATCCTCCCTTGAAGGTCTTACAACCCGACTCTACTTGTGGCCGGCCGGAGTCATGGCGCTTCTCGTAACTCAAGCGGCAGTGTCTCTCAGGCTCAGACAAGGTCCCACATTAGTCGGATTCTGCGAAATCATTTATCTCCTCCTGCTTTTCCTCGGGTGCGCCGTCGCAATCCGAAATGCAATCCGTAGCAGACAGGCGATCCGGATTTTTTGGTCCTTCCTCGCAGCAGCGTATGGTGTCTGGGCGCTTGTTCCATTCTCCTGGTTCTACAATGTTGTCCTGCATGGCAGAATTCCTGCCTTTTCATTTGATAATCCTCCACTGTTTTTGCACATCGTGCTGATGATCGCGGCAGTGGCTTCCCGGCCTCACCTGCGACTACCCAGCCATAGGTCCTACCGGGTTACATTAAATTTTCTCCTCCTGCTTTTTGTCTGGGTATTCGTATACGTGTTTCTCCTGTTTCCATATCAGTACGGGTCCCAAGGGTCGACCATGATCTTTCGCTTCGAGGGACTTTATTTCGCAGAGAATCTGCTGCTTCTCGGGATTCTGGGCGGACTGATTATCCGCTCGAAGCGCCCTTGGAAGACGATTTATTGGCATCTATTCGGTGCTTCCGCGCTGTACGCTTGTGGCTCGTTGATCGCAAATGCCGCCTGGACGTTGAAGGACCCCTTGGGCGAGCTGACCGGAACGCAATTTCCCGCCGCAAGAGGATTGATTGGAATCGGATTCACGGCTGCGATCTCCTGGTTTGTCTGGGTAGGGCTGCTGGGTCGGAAGCTGGAAGCGCAACTGGCAGAAACTATCCAGTTGGATTCCACGGACCCAAAGTACAGCTCTGTCTTGGCGATGCTCGCCGTGCTTGCAATTCCGACTGCCGGCGTGTGGGAACTGTTCCGCACACATGAGCCGCCCAGAACCCATGATATTCGCCTGCTCGTCGTAATCGTCGCGGGCGTACTTTTGGCTGTAGGCGCCTTTGTTCACGAATATCTTGCGAACCGCAAATTCACCTCGGACGTCGGTGTAGCTAACGACCGGCTTCGCTTGGCCATGGGATCCGGCAAGTCGATGGGATGGGACTGGGATTTGAAGAGCGGTCAAAACGTATGGTTTGGTGACCTCGAGAGCACATTTGGGATTAAGTCCGAAATCTACTTGCCACACGATCAAGAATTATTTCAACGCGTACACCCCGATGACCGCGAACGAGTTTCGAGAGCCTTTACGGATGCAATCCAAAACCAAAAGCCGTACGCGACAGAATTTCGCGTGGTGCAACCCGACGGAAGCATACGCTGGCTTACGGACCGAGGCAAATTCTACTACGCAGGCAACAGCGTTCCTCTTCGCGGGCTGGGAATTCGAGTCGACGTCACGGACAGAAAGCAGGCCGAGGAAGCGAACTGGCAGAAGGAGGCAGAGCTCAGGAAGACTGAGCAATTGGCTAAGGTTGGGGCCTGGCAATGGGACCCGGAAACAGACACGGTCACATGGTCCGAAGAACTTTATCGCATTGCGGGCATCAGCCCTGCTGAGCCAGCTCCATCGTACAAGGATCACCCAAAGCTCTACACGACCGCCAGTTGGGAGCGTCTTCGGAATGCCGTAGAGGAATCGTTACGAACCGGAAAGCCTTACAAGCTCGACCTTGAGATGGTCCGCGCGGACGGCACAACTCGATGGGTCATTGGTCGCGGCGAAGTGAAGCACGATGACGAAGGGCGCCTCCTGCAGCTTCATGGTACGGTCCAGGATATCTCGGACCGTAAACGAGCCGAGGACGCGATACGAGAAAGCGAGGAGCGCTTCCGCCTGGTGTCGAACACGGCTCCTGTCCTTATCTGGATGGCCGACACGGAAAAGCTCTGTACCTACTTCAATAAGACCTGGCTTGACTTCACCGGGCGGCCACTGTCAGCAGAACTCGGCCACGGCTGGACAGAAGGAGTTCACGTAGAAGACCTGCATCGGTGCATGCAGACTTACTTCCAGGCTTTTGATCGGCGAGAAGAGTTCAGGATGGAGTACCGGCTTCGTGCTCGAGACGGAAACTATCGTTGGGTTCTTGACATTGGGATACCAAGATTCAACCCCAACAAGTCATTTGCCGGATACATTGGATCGTGTGTCGATTTAACCGAGCGCAAGCTTGCAGAAGATGCACTTTCCCATGTGAGCAGCAGGTTAATCGAGGCGCAAGAGGAGGAGCGCGCCCGTATTGCACGGGACCTTCATGATGACATCAACCAACGTCTGGCATTGCTCTGTATCGAGATCGAGAGGCTCATGAAAGACATCCCCGATTCGAACGTCGAAACCATCAGCCGGATAGGCAAGATTCGAGAATATGGCGAGGACATTGTTACCGATCTCCAGGCAATGTCTCACGAGTTGCATCCTCCAAGGCTGGAATACCTGGGAATCGCGGCAGCGATGAGAGGCTTCTGCGAGGAGTTCGGAGGAAAGCAGAAATTGCAAATTGACTTTAGCAGCCACGATTTGCCAAGCCCTGTGCCTCCCGACATCTCCGTATGCCTGTTCCGAGTTCTACAGGAAGCTTTGCACAATGCCGCGAAACATAGTGGCGCACAATGCTTCGACGTTCATCTGTGGGGGGCAAAGAACGAGATTCAACTTACTGTGAGCGATCGGGGAGTCGGCTTCGATTCCGATGCTGCGATTAAGGGACGCGGACTAGGTCTCATCAGCATGCGAGAACGAGTCAGGCTTGTGAATGGAACCGTCTCGATTGTTTCGGAATTGATGCAAGGTACCGAGATACTCGTTCGCGTTCCAGTGCGCACGCCACCCGCAATCAATTAGGCGCATCCTTGCTGTCTGTAGTTCAACCAACCTGAGATTTATGCTTGCCGTATCAGTGGAATCGCGCCACTTCGTCACTTTTTGCGAAATCATTCACATGCTTCCCAGCAAGCACGGCCATCGTGGCAGGTAGAGCGATGCACGAGGTGGTTATCGGGACCCGCTTTTCCCATCGTTTTGAGACACCAGTATGTCGTGGTGGAGCCTGTCAACTCCAGAATCTCCTCGTCGTGATCGTCGAATACGCCATAGGAGGATTTGCTGCGAAGGGACTTGCAACGAATTTGTACAAGTTCGGTGGTCATCTATGTCTCCTCAGCCGGCGGCACTCGGATCGCGCTGCATCTGACCCGCTGCCAGCAGGATCGTCCGATAGATCGCGGTTTCGAACAGTTGGACCTTGAAGCCGTTCTGAGAAAGCGGAGTCGCACTCTTCATGGCAGCTTTTGCGGCTGCACGCGCCGTCGTTTCGTTGATGCTGGCGCCGTTGAGAACGCCTTCCGCTGCTTGCGAGCGAATTGGTGTTGGCGCTGCTACGCCCATTACGACGGCAGCCTTTTTGCACCGTTCCCCATCCATAACAAGAACGACACCGGCATCCGCGAGAGGCCAGTCAAAGCTCTCCTTCTCGCCATATTTCTGATAGGCGGAGCGCGTACCCTTTTCCGGCGTGGGAACGAAGATCTCGGTAATAATCTCGCCGGGCTCAAGGGCAGTTTCGCTCATCAAACTCTTTTCCGGTGGAACGTAGAAATCGCTCATGGCAACGGTGCGTTTACCGCGCTTACTGGTCAACTCCACTTGGGCGCCCATCGCCAGCAGTGGTACAGCAGTAGAAGATGGGTGGACCATCGCGCAGGTACCGTTGTTCATCACGGCGTGATATTGATTTTCACCGTCATGCGCATGACACTCCTGGCTCCCGCCACCTTTCTTTTTGCAATCGAAGTCACTTGAGCGGAAATACCAGCATCGAGGTCGCTGCGTGATGTTGCCGCCGACTGTCGCCATGTTCCGGACTTGCGGCGTAGCCGCGTGTCCAGCAGCGTCAGAAAGGGCGGAGTACTCTCGCTGTATAACTGGATGTTCTGCTATTTCGCTCAAAGTAGAGAGAGGTCCGAGGTGAAGCCCTTCAGCCGAAGCTCGTATACCGTGAAGGCTGTTGACGTTCCGGATGTTGACAAGCCTTGGCGGAGTGACGATTCCGTCTTTCATCAAGTCCAGAAGGTCGATGCCACCGGCTTTGATCACCGCTCCATCTTTCAATTCAGCCAGCGCCTGGTCGACGGTTGTGCAATCAACGAATGCAAACTTGTTCATGCCATCTCCTCCTGGCTGACTTTCCCGAGTGCCGTGAGTACGTTCGCCGGTGTCATCGGGATACGTCGCATGCGGACGCCAGTAGCGTTGTAGAAGGCATTTCCGATTGCGGCCGCTAAGGTGATGATGCCCGCGGATTCTCCAATTCCGGCCGCGTCCGTCGAGCTCTGTGCGATGTAATTCTCGACGAGTTCGACTTCAATTTCGGGCACCTCACGTGAGCCTAGAATCTTGTAGTTCTCAAGATTCGCGTTGAGCATGTAGCCCTGCTTGCGATCCATGACACGCTCTTCGAACAGTGCATAGGAAATGCCCTGCAGAATGCCCCCATTGATCTGGCTGATGACACCGAGAGGATTGATCGGCCGTCCGCAATCATGCGCCGCGAAGACCTTTTCGACGTGGACGCGTCCCGTTTCCGTATCGACAGCGAGTTCGACGTAATCGACACCCCCGTAGGTGAGGCGCTCCTTGGCGTACTCAGGGCCGCGCGTAACACGTGCGGAAATCTCGCTGGTGGGCATCTTTGCCGCCACTTGTTTCAGGGAATACGTCTTGGATTCGTCGTTCTTAAAAACCACTTTACCCGCGCGCAATTCCAGGTTATCCGCCGTTGTCCCGAGCCTCGGGGCAGCGGCGGCGAACAGTTTCTGTTTCGCCTGGTAAGAAGCATTGCGCACCGCAGGAGTGATCGAGCCCGCGGTTACGCTGCCTCCAGAGTTGGGCCCAATCGGGTATCGCGTGTCTCCGATCCGAATCACAACGTCTGCCGGCGGCATTCCGAACTCTTCTGCGACCACGATGGCAAGCAATGTCTTGGTTCCGGTGCCAAGGTCCTGCACAGACGACATCAACTCCACCGAGCCATCCCGCGAAACCCGGACTTCGCAGGAGGAATCCATGTTCACGAAGCGATACCAGACCGATTGCGCGATGCCGATGCCTCGTTTGACTGGTCCGCTGTCTGCTCCGGCAGGCTTGCGGTTCTTCCAGTTCGTACGCTCGCGAATGATCTTTCGCTCAACTCTGCGTGCGGGATTCTCGTCAATCTTGTCGCGAAGAGCCATTGGATCCATGTCGAGCTTTACAGCCAACTCGTCGATCGCCTGTTCGAAGGCGAAACATCCCTGTGGGTGGCCCGGGGCGCGAAAGGCTGCGCCGGGTCCGGCGTTGATAAATACGTCGTACTCTTCGGTCAGCAGGTTGGGACATTTGTACATGTTCGTCGCCGGACCGGCCGTTCCAGCACCCGTGCCCACCCCTGCCGTGCCGTAACTCGTGAGGGCAATCGCCGTTAGCGTGCCGTCCTTCTTTGCGCCGATTTTCAGCTTCTGGTGGGAGTCGGGTCGATTGCAGGCTATGTGCTCCTGCTTGCGATCGAGCATAAGCTTAACGGGCGCCTTCGCCTTGCGCGAGAGGTTGGCGGCCACTACACCCTCGTTGCCAGCTCCAAACTTTGCGCCAAATCCACCGCCCATATACTCCGTGATGACGCGAACCTGGCTCTTGGGCAGTTTGAACACTTCGGCAAACTCATCCCGCACGCTCGCGGTACCTTGTGTCGAGGCATAGACCGTGACTTCTTCCGGCCTCCAATCGACAACGAAGCCATGCGTTTCGAGTGCCGAGTGGGTCTGCACCTGTGTGAAGTATTCGCCTTCGACAACTGCCTCTGCATCGGCGAAGCCCTTCTCGACATCGCCAACCTTCTTCCGCTGCGGGCCATGTACATTGCCAACCTGGGGCACATCTTTTGGGCCACCGCCACCGCCAGCGCTTCCGGCCGCATCGGCTGGACCAGGGAAGACCGTCGGTGCGTCTGACGCCCGCGCTTCCTGCTTGTCCACCACGAACGGCATAGAGTCATATGTGACTTTGATCAACGCCGCTGCATCGCTGGCGATCTGCGGAGAAATAGCGGCGACGCCGGCAATAGGCTGCCCCGCGTAGCGAACGATCGGGTACTTCGAAGGCGCTTCTTGCGACGGATCGCGAAGTTCCGCGATTCCGTAGGTATGTTCGATGACATGAACCGCTTTCACGCCGGACAGTTTTTCTGCGGCGCTGGTATCGATTGAGGTGATGCGTCCGTGTGGAACGGTGGCATCGATCATGCGCGCGTACAGCATTCCGGGCAGTTGGATGTCCGCGGTATATTTGCCGCTCCCCATAGCTTTAGCCGGACCGTCGTAGCGAGGAGTCGGCTTTCCGATATAGGTCAGTTCTGAGTTTTGCTTCAGCGGCGGCGGCTCGTCGAGTGGAACCTGACGCTCCTTCTGCGTCAGCCCGTCCTGCGGAATGCCAAAGACAAACTGCTCAGTACGAGTGGGAACAGTCTTGTTCGCGGGCGGCGTCTGCGCATCTTTCTTTTCCGCTTCGCGTGTCGGTTTGGCCTCGCCCTGCACTCCCTTGCTGATTGATTTTTGTTGCTCTTGCAACTCTTCGCCAACAGTCTCAATTTTGGGCGCCATGCTATGCCTCCTCTGCCGGATTCAATGCCGCCAGATCGGCGCCGCGTTTACCATGCCGGGCAACATCTAGAGTTGCCGCGAAGACCTTGGGGTACGTTCCGCAGCGGCATAGATTTCCACTAACAGCATGTTTTACATCCGCAAGCGATGGATTCGATTTTCGCTCCAAAAGCGCGGCACAACTCATGACCATGCCGGGAGTACAGAAACCGCACTGCATGGCGTCGTGCTTTACAAAAGCGGCCTGTACCGGATGCATCTGATTTCCGTTGGCCAGACCTTCGATGGTCGTGATCTTTCTGCCCACTGCATCAATGGCCAGGGTCATGCAGGATAAAGCGGGAGTGCCGTCGAGCCATATCGTGCAGGCCGAACAGGAACCACGATCGCAGACCACCTTCGTGCCGGTGAGACCTAAGTTGTCTCGAAGCGTCTCAGCCAGCGTGTACCGGGGCTCAACGCTCACGGTGTGTTCCTGTCCATTTACACGCAGTTTGATGGGCAACGCGTCGGGGCCGACGCTTCGATCACCTTGAATTGCTTCCCTCGCCTCGAGGGCGAGCGCTGAAGCAGATTCAATTACTGTCGTCGCCGCCGTTAAGCCCGCGCCCTTCAGGAATCCGCGACGGGACACCTCAATCTTGTGAGTATCGGACATAGGGGAAGTCCTCTAAGCAGGGTTGTTAGTTATCGCGTTTGCATGCGGGAGAAGGGCATGGCTCGAGCTTCGATCCTCGCCAGACCCTCGACCTCTTAAGTTCCGGGAGTCGACCGAACGAATAAATACTAGCTCTTGAGAACTCAAAAAGCCAAGCCCGGTTGCTCTCAAGCCGATTTGCGCTTTGCCCCGGACTTGACCTGTCCTTTGACCAATCCAACGCCTTTAGCTGGGGCTTCTCTGACGCTCTTCGGCGGCTTCTTCGCAGAAGGAACGTCAGCCCCGATGCTCTTCTTAAGAGCGTCCATGAGGTTGATAACATTACTGGGTCGCTCTCTTGGCGCTTCATCAATCGGGATGGGCATGTTCTTGATCTTGGCTTCGACCAGGGCCTTCACAGCCGTTTCATACCCGTCTTCGAACTTGTTTATATCCAGCTTTGCCGACATTTTTGAAATGAGAGCCTCGGCAAGTTGAAGCGAATCGTCATTGATGGCTTGTTGTTTGATGTCGCGGAAGTATTCTTTCTGATCGCGCAACTCGTTGGGATAGCGCATGGTGTAACCCATCATGCCGCGATCGTCTCCAGGGGCCGGCACCACGGCAACGATATGTTCGCGCCCCGAGAACGACACTTTGCCAACTGCGGCCTTGCCTTTGTTTACAAGCGCCTGACGCACGACCGCGAATGCTTCAGCCTGCATGTCATTTTCCGGAGTGACAAAGTAGGGCTTTTCAACGTACTCGGGATTCAGTTCGGAAATATCAATGAACTGAGAAACCGCAATCGTGTGCTTGGAGGGCACGCGCAAGTTCTCGAGTTCACTTGGTTCGATAATGACGTATTTGCCTTTGCTGTATTCGTAGCCCTTTACAATCTCGTCGCTTTCGACCGCTGTAGTTGCCTCGCGGCTATCCGCAGCGCTTTGCAGTACTTTCTGATGGCGAATGCGCTCGCCGGTGCTGCGACTGATCTGGTGAAAGCTGATCTGGCTCTTGCTTTCGGTCGCAACGTATAGGTTCACACCAAAGGAGACAAGCGATATCTGTATGTTCCCTGACCAATAAGGACGTGCCATGGATGACCCCTTCTCGCATGGTTTTAATTCCGCGTGGGAGCGCGGTGGGCGTAGGATCAAGAGTTTACTGCATTTACAGGATTCCCGTGAAGAGAATTGTGGGCGGATCCGAGGTTTTCGCTTTGTATTCGCCGGTCGGTGAGGAGAGAGAAATTTGGTCAATAGTGCGGCACAAAAAAAAGTAAATCAGGTAGTTACATTTGGGACGATGCTCGCGTTGATGGTTGGCACGCTGGTGTGTGCTGGAAGTCAACCCGCCGCGGAAAAGGAATTTCAAAACCCAATCTTGTTCGCGGATTACTCTGACCCGGATGTCATCCGAGACGGAAACAATTACTATCTCGTCGCTTCTACATTCCATTTTGTTCCCGGAATCCCCATTCTTCATTCGAACGATCTAGTTCATTGGACGATTCTGGGGCATATTGTCTCCAGACTGGATCTCAACGAAAAGTACAGTCTGGTTGGCGGTAATAAATACGGTGAAGGAATTTGGGCTCCGGCTATTCGCCGTCATTCTGGCCGCTTCTACGTCTACTTTCCTACGCCCAAAGAGGGCATCTTCGTCAGTACCGCAACCAAGATCACGGGACCGTGGTCAAAACCTGTTGCCG
>Ga0163161_10003868_pt1 | contig 10497 bp, 7 predicted proteins | sample S45metaG_FD_129847 | JGI IMG/M metagenome (GOLD analysis project Ga0163161, IMG submission 129847) | Switchgrass rhizosphere microbial communities from Kellogg Biological Station, Michigan, USA - S4-5 metaG | ecosystem: Host-associated > Plants > Roots > Rhizosphere > Soil | place: USA: Michigan... | reverse complement strand
GTCCTCGATGGCGCGGATCTGCACGTAGTTGCCCAGGCGGATGCCGCGGCTCTTGTCGGTGACCTTGCGGATCATCTGCGTCACGGCCACGTCGGTGCCGGGGTTCTGCTTGTAGAAGCCCGATTCCTCGGTGAGCTTGTACGAGGCGGTGGTCACCGGCAGGTAGCCGGTGCGCTTGTGGCTGGCGGACTGCACTTCAGGCGTCGAGATGAAGCTGAAGAACTTGGCCACGCCCTTGTACTCGGCCGGCTTCTTGCCCGACATGACCCACAGGCTCGCGCCGCCGATCACCGTGTTCTGCGGTGCGCCCGGCACGTCCGGGTAGTAGGGCAGGGGGGCGAGGCCATAGGCGAACTTGGCGTTCTTGGCCACGTTGCCGTAGAAGCCCGACGACGTGTTGATCATGGCGCACTCGCCCGAGACGAACGAGGCCTCGGGCACGTTGCCGCGGCCCTTGTAGATGAAGAGGCCCTGCTTGGCCATGCTGGCCAGGTTCTCGATGTGGCGCTGGTGCAGCGGCGAGTTCACCTTCAGGCGGGCGTCCAGGCCTTGCAGGCCGTTGGCCTTGCTCGCGAACTCCACGTTGTGCCAGGCCGAGAAGCTCTCGACCTGCGTCCAGTTCTGCCAGGCGGTGGTGAACGGGCACTTGTGGCCGCTCGCCTTGAGCTTGGCCGCTGCGGCGACCACTTCAGGCCAGGTCGACGGTGCCTTGTCGGTGGGGAGACCCGCCGCCTTGAAGGCGTCCTTGTTGAAATAGAAGATGGTGGTCGAGCTGTTGAACGGGAAGCTCAGCATCTGGCCGTTGGGGGCGGTGTAGTAACCGGCCACGGCGGGGATGTAGGCGGTGGGATCGAACTTCTCGCCTGCGTCCTTCATGACCTGGCCGACCGGAATGATCGCGCCCTTGCTCGCCATCATGGTGGCGGTGCCCACTTCGAACACCTGCAGGATGTGCGGTGCGTTGCCGGCGCGGAAGGCCGCGATGGAGGCCGTCATCGATTCGTCGTACGTGCCCTTGAAGGTCGGCACGATCTTGTATTCCTTCTGGCTCTCGTTGAACTGCTTGGCCAGGTCGTTGACCCACTCGTTGTTGACGGCAGTCATGGAATGCCACCACTGGATTTCGGTCTGGGCCTGGGCCACGTTGAACAGCGTGGTCGCGGCCAGCGCCGATGCCAGCGCGAGCGTCTTGAATCGCATGAAGACTCCTGAAGGGGAAAATGAAAGCGCGGATGCTAGGGCATGTGGATGACACAGCCGCGTCACATTGGCGCACGGACCGCCGTTATCTTCCAATCGGGAAAACCCCTTTGGCACCAAGCTCGGCGCGGGTTGCGGGCCTGCATGCTGCGCTGCACCATGCTAGCATCGCCCTCCCTTTTTTGGCCCAGCTTGTCGCCACGGCCAGGGCCCTTTGCGAGACCGCCATGAGCAGCAAAACCTCCCTCGACAAAAGCAGGATCAAGTTCCTCTTGCTCGAGGGCATCCACCCTTCGGCCGTGGAGGTGCTGCGCGCCGCCGGCTACACCAACATCGAGTCGCTGCCGGGTGCCTTGCCCGACGCCGAACTCAAGGCGAAGGTCGCCGACGTTCACTTCCTGGGCATCCGCTCGCGCACGCAACTGACGGCCGAAGTGTTCGCCGCTGCCCACAAGCTGGTGGCCGCCGGGTGCTTCTGCATCGGCACCAACCAGGTCGACCTGGAAGCCGCCCGCGAGCACGGCGTGGCCGTGTTCAACGCCCCTTATTCGAATACGCGCTCGGTGGCCGAACTGGTGCTGGCCGAAGCGATCCTGCTCTTGCGCGGCGTGCCCGAGAAGAGCGCGGTGGCGCACCGCGGCGGCTGGCTCAAGTCGGCCGACAACGCTTTCGAAATCCGCGGCAAGACGCTGGGCATCGTGGGCTACGGCTCGATCGGCGCGCAGCTGTCGGTGCTGGCCGAAGCGCTGGGCATGCATGTGGCGTTCTTCGACGTGGTCACCAAGCTGCCGCTGGGCAACGCGCGCCAGGTGCGCGACCTGCACCAGTTGCTGGGCCAGAGCGACATCGTCACGCTGCACGTACCCGAGACGCAGGCCACGCAATGGATGATCGGCGCGGCCGAGATCGCCGCCATGAAGCCGGGCTCGATCCTCATCAACGCCTCGCGCGGCACCGTGGTCGAGATCGAGGCGCTGGCCGAGGCGCTGAAGGAAAAGAAGCTCCTGGGCGCCGCGATCGACGTGTTCCCGGTGGAGCCGCGCAGCAACAAGGACGAGTTCCAGTCGCCGCTGCGAGGCCTGGACAACGTGATCCTGACGCCGCATATCGGCGGCTCGACGATGGAGGCGCAGGCCAACATCGGGCTGGAAGTGGCCGAGAAGCTGGTGAAGTACAGCGACAACGGGACGTCTACCTCGTCGGTCAATTTCCCCGAGGTGGCGCTGCCCGCGCACCCGGGCAAGCACCGGCTGCTGCACGTGCACAAGAACGTGCCGGGCGTGCTGTCGGAGATCAACAAGATCTTCTCGGACAACCACATCAACATCTCCTCGCAGTTCCTGCAGACGAACGAGAAGGTCGGCTACGTGGTGATGGACATCGACGCGGCATCTTCCGACCTCGCGCTGGAGAAGCTCGCGAAGGTTGCCGGGACGATCCGCAGCCGCGTGCTGTTCTGAACTGAGCCGGTTGAGCGGAGCGGCGTGCCGGTCGGGCGGCGCCTAGCACAAGGACAACGGACGCGCCACGCGGCAAGACCCCAAGCCCTGTCCTAAAATCCCCAGCCCGGCTATGGGCGCGCAGCGCCCGGCCGAGGCGCCCCACCCGATGAATGCTTCGACCGCGTTGAACACGCTGTTGGCACAGGCCGCAGAGCCTGTCCGACTGCGCGAGATCCCATATAACTACACCAGCTTCTCCGATCGCGAGATCGTGATTCGCCTGCTGGGCGAACGCGGCTGGGAACTGCTCCAGACCCTGCGGGCCGAGCGCCGCACCGGCCGATCGGCCCGCATGCTCTACGAAGTGCTGGGCGACATCTGGGTGGTGCAGCGCAACCCCTATCTCGTCGACGACCTGCTGGACAACCCGCGCCGCCGCGGCCAGTTGGTCGAGGCGCTCAAGCACCGCCTGGCCGAAGTCCAGAAGCGCCGCACCCCCGACAGCGACATGCCGCGCGACCAATTGGTCGGCGAGCTCACCGCGCTGGTTGGCGACGCGGTCGCCGCCTTCGACACCAAGTTCCGCGACGTCGCGGCACTGCGCCGCAAGGCCACACGCGTGCTGGGCCGGCTCACCGCCAAGGACGACATCAAGTTCGACGGGCTCTCCCGCGTATCGCACGTGACCGACGCGACCGACTGGCGCGTGGAGTACCCCTTTGTCGTGCTGTGCCCCGACACCGAGGCCGAGATGGCGCTCTTGGTGAAGGGCTGCATCGAGCTGGGCCTGACCATCATTCCGCGCGGGGGCGGCACCGGCTACACCGGCGGCGCCATTCCGCTGACCTGGAACAGCGTCGTCATCAACACCGAGAAGCTCGAGGCGATGACCGAGGTCGAGCACATGCCGCTGCCCGGTATCGACCAGCCCGTGCCCACTATCTGGACCGAAGCCGGCGTCGTTACGCAGCGCGTGGCCGATGCGGCCGAGCGCGCGGGCTTCGTGTTCGCAGTCGACCCGACCTCGGCGGAGGCCTCGTGCGTCGGCGGCAACGTCGCGATGAACGCTGGCGGAAAGAAGGCCGTGCTGTGGGGCACCGCACTCGACAACCTCGCCTCGTGGCGCATGGTCACGCCGCAGGCTGAGTGGCTCGAAGTCACGCGCATCGGCCACAACCTGGGCAAGATCCACGACGCCGAGAGCGCCCTGTTCGAGCTGCAGTACTTTGCGGCCGACGGCAAGACCAAGCTGCGCACCGAGCGCCTCGACATTCCCGGCCGCACCTTCCGCAAGGAAGGCCTCGGCAAGGACGTGACCGACAAGTTCCTCTCGGGTCTGCCGGGCATCCAGAAGGAGGGCTGCGACGGCCTCATCACCAGCTGCCGCTGGGTGGTGCACAAGATGCCTTCGCACACGCGCACCGTGTGCCTCGAATTCTTTGGCAATGCCAAGGACGCGGTGCCCAGCATCGTCGAGATCAAGGACTTCATGTTCGCCGAGCAGAAGCGCTCGGGCGTGCTGCTGGCCGGCCTGGAACACCTGGATGACCGTTACCTCAAGGCTGTCGGCTACGCGACGAAATCGAAGAAGCACGGCGGCCTGCCGAAGATGGTGCTGTTCGGCGACATCGCGGGCGACGACGCCGATGCGGTGGCGCGCGTCACCTCCGAGGTGGTGCGCATTGCCAACTCGCGCAGCGGCGAAGGCTTCATCGCCATCAGCCCCGAGGCGCGCAAGAAATTCTGGCTCGACCGTAAGCGCACGGCCGCCATCAGCAAGCACACCAACGCCTTCAAGATCAACGAAGACGTGGTGATCCCGCTGCCACGTATGGCCGAGTACAGCGACGGCATCGAGCGCATCAACATCGAGTTGTCGCTGCAGAACAAGCTCGCGTTGACCGACGAGCTCGAAGTGTTCCTCACGCGTGGCAACCTGCCGCTGGGCAAGACCGACGACGCGCACGAAATTCCCGCCGCGGAGCTCCTCGAAGACCGCGTGGCACAGGCTGTGGCGCTGGTGCACGAGGTGCGGGCGCTGTGGGCCAGTTGGCTCGAGAACGTCGATTCGCTGTTCCCGCAACTGCAGGACCATAGTTTGCGCGCGAGCTGGAAGACGCAGCTGCGCCAGCCGCTGCAGGAAATTTTCTCGGGTGCCGAGTTCGCGCCGATCCTGGCCGAATGCACGGCCATCCACAAGCGCGTGCTCAAGGGCCGCGTGTGGGTCGCGCTGCACATGCACGCGGGTGACGGCAACGTGCACACCAACATCCCCGTGAACAGCGACAACTACGACATGCTGCAGACCGCGCATGCCGCGGTGGTGCGCATCATGGCGCTGGCGCGCGGTCTCGACGGTGTGATCTCTGGCGAGCACGGCATCGGCATCACGAAGCTCGAATTCCTCAGCGACGAAGAGCTGCGCCCCTTTACCGAATACAAGGCCCGCGTCGACCCCGAAGGCCGCTTCAACAAGGGCAAGCTGCTGCGCGCGCCCGCCGGCGAAGCGGTCACGCTGCACGCCGACCTGACCAACGCCTACACGCCGAGCTTCGGCCTCATGGGGCACGAGTCGCTGATCATGCAGCAGAGCGACATCGGTGCCATCGCCGACAGCGTGAAGGACTGCCTGCGCTGCGGCAAGTGCAAGCCGGTGTGCGCCACGCACGTGCCGCGCGCCAACCTGCTCTACAGCCCGCGCAACAAGATCCTCGCGACCTCGCTGCTGGTCGAGGCCTTCCTCTATGAAGAGCAGACCCGGCGCGGCATCAGCATCAAGCACTGGGAAGAGTTCGAGGACGTGGCCGACCACTGCACGGTGTGCCACAAGTGCCTCACGCCCTGCCCGGTGAAGATCGATTTCGGCGACGTGTCGATGAACATGCGCAACCTGCTGCGCAAGATGGGGCAGAAGAGCTTCCGTCCCGGCAACGCGGCAGCGATGTTCTTCCTGAACGCGACCAATCCGCAGACCATCAAGGCGGTGCGCGCGGGCATGGTGGGCATCGGATTCAAGGCGCAGCGCCTGGCCAACGACCTGCTGCGCGGCCTCGCGAAGAAGCAGACCAGCGCGCCGCCTGCCACGCTGGGTGTGGCGCCGCTCAAGGAACAGGTGATCCACTTCATCAACAAGAAGATGCCGGGCAACCTGCCGAAGAAGACGGCGCGCGCGCTGCTCGACATCGAGGATGCGGACTACGTGCCGATCATTCGCAACCCGAAGACGACCAACTCGGAAACCGAGGCGGTCTTCTACTTCCCAGGGTGCGGGTCGGAGCGCCTGTTCTCGCAGGTGGGCCTGGCCACGCAGGCGATGCTCTGGCATGCGGGCGTGCAGACGGTGCTGCCGCCAGGGTACCTGTGCTGCGGCTATCCGCAACGCGGCAGCGGCCAGTTCGACAAGGCCGAGAAGATGATCACGGACAACCGCGTGCTCTTCCACCGCGTGGCCAACACGCTCAACTATCTCGACATCAAGACGGTGGTGGTGAGCTGCGGTACCTGCTACGACCAGCTGCAGGGCTACCAGTTCGACAAGATCTTCCCGGGCTGCCGGATCATCGACATCCACGAGTACCTGCTCGAAAAGGGCATCACGCTTGCCGATGCGGGCGGTGGCGGCTACCTGTACCACGACCCCTGCCATTCGCCGATGAAGCTGCAGGACCCGATGAAGACCGTGAAGGCGCTGGTCGGCGACAACGTGCTCAAGAACGACCGCTGCTGCGGCGAATCGGGCACGCTGGGCGTGTCGCGGCCCGACATCTCGACGCAGATCCGCTTCCGCAAGGAAGAAGAGCTGAAGAAGGGTGAAGCCGCGCTGCGCGACTCCGGCAAGGTCGGCGCACAGGACAACGTGAAGATCCTCACCAGTTGCCCGAGCTGCCTGCAAGGCCTCTCGCGCTACGGCAACGACCTGAACAATGGCCTGCTCGAAGCCGACTACATCGTGGTCGAGATGGCCAACAAGATCCTCGGTGCCGACTGGATGCCGACCTATGTTGCCGCAGCCAATCAGGGCGGGATCGAGCGGGTGCTGGTGTGACGAGGGTACAGGGCTGCGTGCTGTGCGAGGGGCCGGGTGGCCGCCTCGTGTTCGAGGGCGCGAAGCTGCGCGTCATCCATGCGGAAGAGGCCGGCTTTCCGGCTTTCTATCGCGTGGTGTGGCGTGACCATGCGGCGGAGTTTTCCGACCTCGATGCCGCAAATCGCACGCTGTGCATGGAAGCAGTGGCGGTCGTCGAGCAGTGCCTGCGCGAGCACCTGAAGCCAACGAAAATCAATCTCGCCGCGCTTGGCAACATGGTGGCGCATCTGCACTGGCACGTGATCGCGCGCTTCGCAGACGACAGCCATTTCCCGGGCTCGGTGTGGGCGCCGGTGCAGCGCGAACGCAATGCGGCGCAGGAAGCGGATATCGCCGCGCGCCTGCCAGCCCTCGAGGCTGCGATGATCGAACGCTTGGGCAACAGGAGTTTCTGATGGCAGGCTTGAAACCGGGCGCACCGACGCCGCAATCGATCACCGTGCACGGCCAGTCGCGCGTGCTCGAAGTGGGCTTCTCCGATGGCGCGACCTTTCGAATCCCTTTCGAGCTGATGCGCATCTACTCGCCGTCGGCCGAAGTGCAGGGCCACGGCCCGGGCCAGGAAATCCTTCAGACGGGCAAGCGCGAGGTCGAACTCGTCGACCTCGAAGCGGTCGGCAACTACGCCGTGCAGCCGACCTTCAGCGACGGCCACAACACGGGCATCTACTCGTGGGACCTGCTCTACGAACTGGGCGAGAAGCAGGCCGAGCTGTGGGCCACCTACGAGCGCCGCCTGCTCGAGGCTGGCGTCGACCGCGACACGCCGATGATCGACAAGAGCGGCCACGCCTGCGGCAGCCACTGAGCGCGCGAATTCGCCTGAAAATCCGCGCCGCGCTATTGAAAAGATAGCCCTACCCCCAGGAAGGGCGGGACGAAAAAAGCAACAAATGCCCGCCGTGCGCGCGGGGTCGTCGGCTTGATGTGAAGGCTTCCGGCCTAACATCGGTTGCATGAGTACCACACACTTCGGCTTCGAAACAGTCGACGAAAGCGAGAAGGCCCGCCGCGTTCGCGGTGTCTTCGATTCGGTCGCATCGCGCTACGACATCATGAACGACCTGATGTCGGCCGGCCTGCACCGCGCCTGGAAGGCGTACACCGTGATGGTCGCGAACGTGGGCGAAGGCTCGCGCGTGCTCGACATCGCGGGCGGCACCGGCGACCTCGCGCTGGCCTTCGCAAAGAAGGTCGGCGCCAGCGGGCAAGTGGTTCACACCGACATCAACGAGGCCATGCTGCGCACTGGTCGAGACCGCCTGCTCGATGCCGGCGTGGTGCTGCCCACCATGGTCTGCGACGCCGAGAAACTGCCTTTTCCCGACAACCACTTCGACGTTGTCACGGTGGCCTTCGGCCTGCGCAACATGACGCACAAGGACATCGCGCTCAAGGAAATGAACCGTGTGATCAAGCCGCGCGGCAAGTTGCTGGTGCTCGAATTCTCGAAGGTCGCGAAGCCGCTCGCAAAGGCCTACGACTGGTACTCCTTCAACGTGCTGCCCCGCCTGGGCAAGCTCGTGGCCGGCGACGACGCGAGCTATCGCTATCTCGCCGAATCGATCCGGATGCATCCCTCGCAAGAGGAGCTCAAGACCCTCATGAAAGAGGGCGGTTTCGGACATGTGGACTATCACAACATGACGGGTGGCATCGCTGCCCTGCATGTTGGAATCAAGTGTTGAAAGTGTTGATCAAGCGAATCTTTCGCTCAAGAGGAGACGACATGAAAAGTTTGGGTTCTTTGTTTTTGGCGGCTGCATTGGTGCTGGGCAGTGTCCAGGCCGAGGCTGCCCGCATGGGCGGTGGCAAGTCGGTGGGGCGCCAGTCGTCCAACGTGACGCAGCGCGAGTCCGCATCGCCCAGCGCGCCTTCGCAGCAGAGTGCGACCAACGCGGCGGCGGCGAAGCCCGCAACGCCCGCACCCGCCGCCGCTGCACCGAAACGTCCGTGGGGCGCGATGCTCGGCGGTCTGGCCGCTGGCCTTGGCCTCGCATGGCTCGCGAGCTCGCTCGGTCTTGGTGCCGGCTTCGGCAACATCCTGCTGATCGGCCTGCTCGTGCTGGCCGGCGTGGTGGTGTGGCGCATGATCAAGTCGCGCTCGCAACCTGCCGGCAATCGCCAGGGCGGCTTCGCGTTCCAGGGCGCAGGCGGCAGCCCCGCCAATGCCAGCGCACCGGTGCAGTACAGCCCGGCCAACGTGGGTAACGATGCCTCGGCACGTCCGTGGGAGCGCAATGCAGCGGCCTTCGACGCCGCGCCTGCAAACGAAGCCCCTCACGGCAGCAGCCTCTCGGCAGCGGGCGCCGCGGCCGGTGGCAGCATGATCGGTTCGGCACTCGCCGGTTCGCAGTCCTGGGGCATTCCCGCGGGCTTCGACATCGACGGCTTCCTCGGCGCAGCCAAGCGCAACTTCGTGACGCTGCAGGACGCATGGGACCGCGCCGACGTGTCGATGCTGCGTTCGATGATGACCGACGGCATGGTCGACGAGATCCGCGCGCAGTTGGCCGACCGGGCCAGCCACACCGGCGGTGCCTCGAACAAGACTGAAGTCGTGATGCTCGACGCCAAGCTGCTGGGCATCGAAGAGCTGCCCGACGCCTACATGGCCAGCGTGGAGTTCTCCGGAATGATCCGCGAAGACGCCTCGGCCGGCCCGGGTCCGTTCCGCGAAGTGTGGAACATGACCAAGCCGACCAGCGGCAACAGCGGCTGGCTGGTGGCTGGCGTGCAAGCACTGCAGTAAATAAAGGCTCGCCCCCAGGCTTCGCGCACTTCGTGTCGCTTCTCCTACCCCCTGCCGGGGGCAACACCAGCAGCCCGGCAAAGCCGGTTCTGCGGTGTTTCTGGAAAAGGGCATGCGGTCCATGAGTCGCGGGGCGCTACAGTGACGGGATAATGGGGACATGGCCACACCATCGTCCCCATTTTCTTTTCTCGGCGACCTCTTCAACCGCATCGGCGAGCGCCTGCAGCCGCCGGACTGGGCCGTTCACGAGATTCAGCACCGCGCGGTCCTGTTCCTGAACCATGTGCTGCAGCAGGAGCCCGAGGCCCAGCAGCGGCTGCTGCGCCAGCAGGGGCGGGTGGTGCGCTTCCAGTGGCGCTTCGTGACCATGGAGCTGGTGGCCACGCCGGCCGGATTGCTCGACCTGGCTCCTGCCGGTTCGGTGCCTGAACTTACGCTCACCGTCACCGACGATTCCCCCTTCGACATCGCCCGCGCCACGCTGCGCGGCGACAAGCCGGCCGTGCAGATCATCGGCGACGTACAGCTGGCAGCCGAGGTCAACTGGCTGGTCGACCATGTGCGCTGGGACGTCGAGGACGACCTTGCCCGCGTGATCGGCGACGTGCCTGCGCACACTCTGGGCAACGGCGTGCGGCGTGTCGTGGGCGCGCTGCGCCAGTTCGTCGGCGACCGCACGGCCAAGGCTGGCGGCTCGACGGCCGGCTCGGCGAGCACGGCCGAATGAGGCGCTTCTACCGCGGACTGTTCATCGTCTGGGTCGCGCTGCGCTACGGCCTCGACGAGCTCGTGCTCACGAGCTTCCGGAAGCCCTGGCTGCTCGTTGTGGCGCGTGTCGTTTCGATCGGGCGCAACCTCGACGCGCCGCGCGGCCAGCGGCTGCGCGAGGCGCTCGAGCGCCTCGGCCCCATCTTCGTGAAGTTCGGCCAGGTGCTGTCGACCCGGCGCGACCTGCTGCCGCCCGACATCGCCGACGAGCTGGCCTTTTTGCAGGACCGCGTACCGCCGTTCCC
>Ga0163161_10003867_pt1 | contig 10498 bp, 4 predicted proteins | sample S45metaG_FD_129847 | JGI IMG/M metagenome (GOLD analysis project Ga0163161, IMG submission 129847) | Switchgrass rhizosphere microbial communities from Kellogg Biological Station, Michigan, USA - S4-5 metaG | ecosystem: Host-associated > Plants > Roots > Rhizosphere > Soil | place: USA: Michigan... | reverse complement strand
GCGCGTAAATATTCTGGTTGTCATCGTAGAAGACGTATAGCGGTGCGCGTTCGTAGTCCGAGAGCAAAAGTTCGAGCGGGACCCAGAACTCCTCACAGAAGTCTTGGCCCTCGTCGCACACGATCGCGTCATAGCGATCGGGAAGAATCTCCAGAGAATACGCAAAAGCATTGGGCAGTTGTACGTCGTAGAGATCCTTTCCTGGGTACGTCACTTTGGCCTCTGCAACGAGATCCCGGCCCGACACGTGATTGGCCCTTTCGACCTGTCGATAGCAAAGCTGGTGGAAGCTCATTACCTCCAGGTTGCTCATGCCGGCGCACGTGCTCGACAAGTGATCCGCCAACTGCCTGTTGTAACAAGTAAGGAGAGTCTTGAAGCCTTCCGATGCGAGGCGGCGTGCCTTCTCCAGTGCCAGAACAGTCTTGCCCGTACCGGCACCGCCGCTTACGGCGACCCTCCGATGCGAGCGCAGGAAATCAAGGACGCGTATTTGGTCCTTCGTGAGTACCAGTCTGCGTGCCTCTTGATCGGCGAGCCGCGATGCGACAAGCGGAGCGACGACAAAGGATCTCGCAAATACTTCGCGGACCACGTCAATGCCACGACGACCTATAGGCGTGAAATCTCCAGCGTCGTTGCCCCAGTAGGCAAAGCCCCCATCGATCCACGACTTGGGATCTTGAAGAGACCTGGCTGCGCCAATCAGTGCAGCTGGCATATCCGGACGGCTTAATGCATTTGCATTACCAATGTCAGGGAAGGAGACCATGTGACCACGAAGCACATTTCCAAGGCTAAGGTCACGCCACTGTGGGTGTTCGTTAAGTTTCGAGCGAATTGAATACTTAGCTTTTAGCGCCTGACTGATTGGGTTGTTGATGGGGTGCTTGTGTTGGTGGCGGTCTACCGAAAACCATTCACTACTACTCGCATCAAATCCGATGCCGCCGCCTTTCACCTCAATGCAGAGATAGCCGTGGTTGGGATGGCATACCAAAAAATCTGTTTCGCCATCCTTCGCTTGCCCTTCTTCCCGGCGCAAGATCCATCCGACCTGGAAGAAGACGACGTAATCCTGCGGGAGCTTGTCTCTCAAAGCCCGGTAGACCTTCGCTTCGGCTTGCGATGGAAGGTCATTGAGTTGCGCTTCAGAAAGCTCAGGAATCATTGTCGTCATCGGAGCCTTCCAGAATGCGCATGCGGTGCAAGTTCAAGATCACGTTGGGGGTCGCCTGCGACTTTCCGTCAAACAGCACCGTCAGTAGTTTAGTGTTTCCACGGGTAACAACATCCCGAATTTCTCCACATCCCACGTCCTGGTGCTGTATCCGGGCTCCAGGAATGAAAAGTGCGGAAGGCTCAGCTCGCTCCTCCTTTACCGCGTCCCGCCAGTTGCCGTCAAACATGAAAGCGGTAACTTGGGCTGCTGGACTTCGGATGGGGTGTACTCGTATGTGCTCTGGGTCAGAAACGAACTCAACGACATACAGCCAGTATCGGTCCCCGTAGTCTTGAGCATTGCTAAATTGGAGGCGTGATAGACCGACGCCGGTTTGGTTCCACTCTCCGTTTACACCCTTCACTTCGACGAACCGGTCTTCGCCGGTCATTGGGTTGCGGCTGATGATGTCGTATCCAGGATGCGTTTGAGCCATCTGCTCCGGCACACGGCCGCGCTCCCTTTCGTAGGCGCATACCGCCTCACGCGCAACGATCTCGACGGCCAAATTGTGCTCTGACGGCCCCTCCTGATCGCCAGCTTCTGTGGAATCCTCTTGTTTTTTTCGAACGTAGGAAAGCAGACGCCGATCCCACTGTTCCTTGTGCTTCGGGCGTGATTTCTTCGCGAACTGCTCGCCTTGCACAGACCGGGTGCTGCCACCTTCGCGGGTTGTAGAACCATTTCGTTCGCTAGCGTCCTGGCCTGAGCTCTCAAAGGCTTCTCCTCGGCCGGATCGCTCTGACGGCTCTGCTCTGCCCTGGTGTCCAGAATCCCCGGCCCATGGTTTCCGCTCTTTGCCGGGGGGGTGGGTTTCGCGCTTGTCAGAACTCTCATCTGGTGCAGGCGGCGTATCGCGCTCCTTGTGGCTGGAAGGCTCCGAGGTGCTGCTCATCTCATCAAGGTCGGGTGAAGTCAAATCCCCAACACTGCTGGCTTCCGCATCCAAATACGGAATTCCGGCATCGCTTAACTCACGATGGGCTTCCTCAACCGTCATCCCCATCAAAGGGCGAACGCTGAGCGTCAGCTTAGAGATTTCACTCCCTGACTCTTCAGGCATTAGTTGATGGAACAACGCGTTGAGAATATGAGCCCAACTGCGATCGCTAACTGGGCGAGCGAGTATCAGGCGCCCGTTCTCAGGGTCGTAAAACGCCTGTGCCGAGGTAGGAGGAGCGATTGCCTGATCTCCCCCAACATGAACGGAGGCTTGGATGCGGACCACGTTGTGGCTAACTGCATTCAGGCCTGAGAGGGCAGTTCGGATCTTTTTCTGAACATTTGTCGGCTTGTCGTGAAGCAATCGGGCGAGGATGTCCATCCGGTCCATCAGTTTTTCGGCGAGCGCGGATTCGTTGGCTTCAGGTCCATCCACGAACTCAAGTGCAACCTGTGCGCTTTCACTCAACCGTCTGACGCCGACCACTTCGATGAATGGCCAAAGCTCCGGTGCTGGCTTGCACAAGGCTTGGTCGAGTTCTCCGCCGAAGAATCCAGCGTGCCACTCGCTATCTTGAAGCAGAACTTCGTCGGGATGAGTGAATTGACTCTGCAAGTTCAAGATGGTTGGCGCTTCCTGCAAACGCTGCAGGTCGGATGGAATCAACTCGTCGTGCTCATGGGCGGCAGACACGCTGGCCAGACAGGCATCGTAGATTGCTCGGTCTGGACCTGTCACCGGCTTGGATTGTTCAAAATACTCACCAACGATGTCGAGCAGGATGTCGATGAAATCTCGGCCTTCCGGAGCATTCTTTACCCCAATTGCATCAAAGAGCGGCTTGAATGACTCGTAATTACCCGGAATGGTGTAGGCGTAGCGCCCGAGTTGTTGCGGTACCCAATACAGCTGATTGGGGCGGACGAATGTCTTTTGGCTTTCGACGTAAATGCACCGCGAGCCAGCGAGAGTAGCAATGAGCTGATCTGACCGTTGTGCGCGCTCGTTCAACACCTGATACGTCGAGACGTGGGGCTGCGCCCCTGTTGTGATGCAGTGCTGCAAGTGGTTGATGACCAGCCGGGTTTCGGGGTTGATTGATACATTCAGTTCTTCCAGCAAGTCTGTTTTCAGACGTACCGTATTCCTGAAATCGAGGATATTGGCTTGAGAACGGAAAGCGTCAGCCCTGTAGGGGGCGTACAGGGAGTCGGCTGTGTGCCATTCTTCCGCGTCCCCATCAGCGGGAAAACACGCCGCCTGTCGAAGATCATCAAGCGCATCCTGAAAGACCGCCTTCTCTTTCCAATCTTCATAGTTGTCACACAGGGCGTAAAAAGCATCGCTGCTGGCGCGCTTGGCATCTTCGGCTGGTAGGTATTTTTCAGCAATGGACAGCATTCGATCGACCAGGTGTCTGGCGATTGGTGATCGCCGGATTCCCAGGCTGTCGATAAAGGTGTGCACCGATCGCGTAGTGGGAATACGGCTGGTGTCCAGCCACAGGTGGAGCGCGTCGCCAAGTACCTTCACAAGGTCGTCATTGCGGCGATAGGTGTTCACCGGACGCGACCAGCCTCCATCTCGCGTAGGAACCATTGGAAGCGAACCCAGCAACCGACGGATGTCGTCGTCGTTCACCAGGGTTGGGTGATTGGCGAGTTCGCTGATGAGTCGGCTGTACTTGGTTGAATCCAGCGGACCGTCTTCATCGAAAAACGTCGAAAGCACGGTCTGCACAAACGCCTCAATCGTCTGCGTCTGTACTCCCAGCTTTGTCGACAGAAAATCCCTGGCTGATTCGGTCAGGACAGATACGTCCAGCAAGTCCGCCTGACCGGTCGGGTCCGTGAAGTTTCCCGGCAGAAGCGCTTGGTTGGATTTGACCAGCCCACGGCTTGATTGCCATATGGGCAGACCGCGCAGTTGTTGGTAAACCATCTTCTCGACAGTAGCTTGATGATCCAGGTCAGCAAACAGCGAGTAGAGATCGCGCAGGTCCTTCGGATCGACGCTGATGACCTCTTTCACCGGTTTGGTTTCGCACATCGAACTGATGTGCGAAACCGTCGCGCTAAGATTGAGCAGCTTTATCAGCCGAGTGATTTTCGGGATCTCTGCGAGAAAACGAGAGGCAATAGCGAGCCTGGGCAGCAACGCTGCAATACGCTCCGCATCCAGCGCGGCGGGAGCGACGTAGGACTGGTTAATGGTCACCGAGAAAAGATCCTCGGTGACAATGAACGGCAAAGCCTGCAAGCGTTGCACCGATGGGTTCATGCTCGGGTTGGCCGTTCCCGATTCCGGAAGAAGGTCGTTGATGATGCTCCAGAGAGGGCGATAGAAATGCTCCAGCCTCTCTCGGTCTACTACCGTCGCTCCAGCTACTTGCTGCGCCATCGCGGATTCCAACAGCACAACCAGGCGTTCGAACGTCAGAATCGGCGCGCCCAGCTGATTCATCGCTGTTTGAAACGGCCGCAGCTCTTCGGCGACGAGTCTGCCGTCCACCTCCATCAGTGCCTTTGCTTGGTACTCATTTAGGGGGTTGCGTGGCAGGAACACGCCGTTGGGACGCTGGAGGCTACCGTCCTGTGCCCCAGCAATATGTGCCTGTGTCGCGGTGGCCTTTAGGTGCTCCCAAAAACGCTTGAAGCATGGCGGATGCCCTGACGACTTGGAGGAAAGGTCGTACGCCCGGCCAAGGATCTGCCACAACTGCACAGAGCCAAGAACTTGTAGCAGGCCTTCGGGATCTCGAGCCAGTTCAGCCGCTGCGGCGTCAATGAGCATTTCGTTCCACGCCTGCTCGTGTTGGTGTCCAGCGAAGATCAAAGCTTTGCGATCAGACTCAGGGAAGAAGTCGGCGTTGATGTGCAGGGGAAGCCCGGTGGACTGTTCAGAGGGCAAGAACGCATAGAGCAGACCCTCAGCCAGCGGCTCAGGATCGATTCGCAGACCGATGCTTATCTTGGTGCTTCGATGAAGTGTCTCCAGCCGAGGGTGCGTCGCGAACAGGCGCTGGGCCATATCCGCTGCATCGGCACGTAAGATATGCCAGTGCTCAACGGTGCCGCTGGGCCTGAAACTGACGATCAGGTCCGAACCTTCATTCCTATCCAGGTCGCAGGCCAGCAGAAGTTGCCCATTTCGCCGCACCTCAGCTTTCTGGACATGGCGAAGAAACAACAGGCTCTTGCTTAGAACGGTCTGGAAATCGTGAGTAAGCTGATCAATGTGCGCGGGGCTGATGTGGGAAATCCCAAGTGCGAGCCGCGCCTCAGTGTTGGGATCGTTTGCCCAAGGCAGAAAAAATGAGGTGCCCTTTGGCTCTTCGAAAGCCTCAATGAACCATTGCCCACACTCGGGGTAAAGCGCCAGCTTGATGCCTGACGAGCGGATCTCGGGATGGTCCGTCACCTGATAGGTGGATACGAATCCGATGCCAAAGCGGCCGATATTTTCTCCACGTGACAGCTTTCCGCCGCTGCCGACATCAGTTATGCGGTGGTAGTCGCACTTGTAGTTTTCCTCGGCAAGAATCGCGCATGGTTTGTCTAGGTCACCGCAATAGGTGAACTGGCCGCTGTTGCGCACCAGTAGGCCGCTGTCTGTGATGTCGAATACGATTTCCTCGGCTTTCGCGTCGTCCGCATTCTGGATGAGCTCCAGCGCCATCACGTCGTAGCCTTGCAGCCCGGCCAAGTGGCTCCGGATGTTACCGAGGAGGTTGGCGGTGTACGAGCCGCTTACCCTAGGTTGGGTTGCCTGATCCATTTGTGCTCCCGGAGTTGTGGAGGGCGGTCCTTCAGGTCGCAGTCGACACCTCGCTGAGCACGACTCTGGATCTTTGGCTCGATCATCCCATGCCGTACCATCTATTTGTACATAGATGCTCAAGTTAGCCGTATCCTTGCCAAAATTACCATCACAACGGGTGCGGGTCGCCACAGCGGCTTACGACACGATGAAAGACGAGATCTGCGAAATACTCACCCTAGACGACGTGGCTGCCTACCTTAAGGTAGGTAAGCGAACGGTCTATCGCTTGGCTGCAGCAAAGAAAATCCCGGCTTTTAAGGTCGGAGGGACATGGCGGTTCTCGCGCGCTGACATCGATATGTGGATCAAACAGCAGTCGATGGACGGTTTGAGTGCTCGCCAGACAGACGACATTGCCAAGAATCCAGGAAAGTGAATTGTTCATGAAACACGAAAAAATAACCCTCTCCCAGCTCGAAGGTTTCCTCTTCAAAGCTGCCGACATCCTGCGCGGCAAGATGGACGCCAGCGAGTTCAAGGAATTCATCTTTGGCATGCTGTTTATCAAGCGCCTGTCCGACGAATTCGACCGCAAGCGCGCGGTGCTGCGCAATACCACCTACACCCATCTGAAGAGCCAGCCCGAGCTTTTGGAGGAGCTGCTCAATGACAAAACCTCCTACGGCGACACCTTCTTTGTGCCGCCCCGCGCCCGCTGGCACGAGAGTTGGATGGATGAGGAAGGCAACGAGGTGCCACCGCTTAAGCATCTCAAGCACGATATCGGCAACATGCTTAACAAGGCCATTGCCGCCATCGAGGATGAGAACGACGCTTTGGCCGGGGTGCTGAAGAACAACATCGACTTCAACGCCGTAAAGGGTAAGACCAAGATCCCTGATCAGAAGTGGAAAGACCTGCTCGATCACTTCAACCAGCCCCAGTTCGTGCTGGTCAATGACAACTTCGAATTTCCTGACCTGCTTGGTGCCGCCTACGAATTCCTGATTAAGTATTTCGCCGACAGCGCCGGCAAGAAGGGCGGAGAGTTCTATACGCCCGCAGAAGTGGTGCGCCTGCTGGTGCAACTCACAAAGCCCCAGGCCGGCAATACCGTTTATGACCCCACCGCGGGCTCCGGCGGCTTTCTCATTCAGGCGCATCAGTATGTGGAAGAGCAGGGCCAAGACCCGAATGACCTCGCTCTCTACGGCCAGGACTCCAATGGCACGGTCTGGTCCATTTGCAACATGAACATGATCCTCCATAACATCGCCCGCTTCACCATCGAAAACGGGGATACGCTAGAGGACCCGCAGATTCTTGAAAACGGCCAGCCGCGCAAGTTCGACCGCGTACTCGCCAACCCGCCATTTTCGCAGAACTACAGCCGGGCCACCATGAGCTTCACCAGCCGCTTCCGTGAGTTTTGCCCGGAAACCGGCAAGAAGGCTGACCTGATGTTCGTGCAGCACATGATCGCCAGCCTCAAGCCGGACGGCCACATGGCTACCGTCATGCCCCACGGTGTGCTGTTCCGCGGAGGCAAAGAAAAACTCATCCGCGAGTTACTGATCGAAGACGATTATCTTGAGGCCATCATCAGCCTGCCGCCCGGTCTGTTCTACGGCACCGGTATCCCCGCCTGTGTGCTGGTGGTCAACAAAAACAAGCCCGACGCGCTGCGCAACAAAGTGCTGTTCATCAACGCTGACCGCGAATACGCCGAGGGTAAGAACCAGAACAAACTGCGTCCTGAAGACATCGAGAAGATCGACCACGTCTTCACCCACAAGCTGACCATCGATAAATACAGCCGCCTGGTGGATAAGGCAGTGATCGTCAAGCAGCACGACTACAACTTCAATATCCGCCGCTACGTGGATAACACCCCCACTCCTGAACCGGAAGATGTGCAGGCTCACCTCATAGGTGGCATTCCCGAAAGCGAGGTCGCCGCCAAACAGTCCGAGTTCGACAAGTTTGGCGTGCAGCCCTACACCCTGTTCGAACCCCTGCGCCCGAGCTACTTGGCCTTCCGACTCGCCCTGGACGCCAAGCCAGCCATCAAGGCGATACTGGAGGCGGACGAGAACCTGCAAACCCGGGTTGCCGGGCATCACAGCGCATTGGAGCAATGGTGGCAGGTGGCGCGAGACGACTTCGCCCAACTGAGGGGGGGGCGCAAGCTGCCCGACGTGCGCAGCGAACTGCTCACCACGCTCAAGCACAAGCTCCAGCCCTTGGGTGTGCTGGATGAGTTTAAAAGTGCGGGCGTATTCGTCAACTGGTGGCAGGCCATCCGCTACGACCTGAAAACAGTCGTCTCCACCGGCTGGCACCACACGCTGATCCCGGACAGCTATCTTATCGCCGAATACTTCCAGAAGGAGGCCGACGAGATTGAGGCGCTGGAGGGCAAGATCAACGGAGCCCAGGGCGAACTGGCCGATGCCATCGAAGGCGCCGCCGAAGCCGCCAACTACGAGCCGGAAGAGGCCGAAGGCGAAGAAGGAGAAATCAAACTCACTGCCGCCGCGATCAAGAAATACCTGAAGGCCCTGATTGACGACCTGGCCGATGCGAGATCCGACTCCGCCAGAAAGGAACGCAAGCAGTACGAAGATTTGCGCGACACTATCAGCGCCATCGAAAAGCGCACCAAGGACCTCAAGGACCGGTTCAAGATCAAGCAGGGCGAGCTGGAGCAGAAACTCCAGCTAAAACGTATCGGTGGAGAAGAAGTAAAGGCTGAAACCAGTACGATTATCGCCCATGCCAAGAGCGTCGTGCAGGCTCTGAATCCTGCCGTGAAGGACCAGAAGAAAAAACTCACTGCCCTGCAAAAGGATCTGGATGTGTTGGAGAGGCGACTCGCCTGTATCGACGACCTGCTTACCGCTATCGGCGGCCAGTTGGGTGAGCTGGATGCGAAGCGCCTGATCCTGAAAAAACTTCACGACAACGCTAACAAAGAGCTGCTGCGCTATCTGAATACCGAAAAACGCGCTCTGCTCGCCAAAGTCGAGAACCTGTGGGACAAGTATGCGGTGTCGAGTCAGTCGCTGGAGAAAGAGCGGGAGCGTACGCTGACCACACTACAGGGCTATCTCGCTGATCTCGGTTATATAGGGTGATCGAAATGGATGATTGGAAAAAAGGCACCCTTGGCGGATTGTGCAGCATCGAGATAGGTGGAACGCCATCACGCAGTAATCCCGATTACTGGGATTCTGCGAAAGAAGCGACTAACCGATGGGTATCCATTAGGGATATGAACAAGCGAGTCGTCTGTGAAACCGCAGAACAGATAACAGAGCTTGGTGTTCGCCATTCAAACACCAAGGTACAGCGGGCGGGAACTGTACTTCTTAGCTTCAAGCTCTCTATTGGTAGAGTTGCATTTGCGGGCTGTGATCTTTATACCAATGAGGCCATAGCTGGATTGCATTCAGAAGATCTATCGCCCGAGTTTCTATATTACGGGCTCCAACAATGGGATTTGCTACAAAATGTCGATCAAGCCATCAAAGGAGCAACTCTAAATAAAAGTAAGCTGAAAAAAATTGAGTTTGACTACCCGAAATCAAGTCGAGAGCAGGCAAAGATCGCCGAGGTCCTTTCAGTGCTCAATCATGCTATTGAGCAAACAGAGGCGTTGATCGCCAAGCAACAGCGCATCAAGACGGGCTTGATGCAGGATCTGCTCACCAAGGGCATCGACGAACAAGGTAACATCCGCTCCGAAGCCACCCATGTCTTCCAGGATTCCCCGCTTGGACGTATTCCGGCGGAGTGGGATGTTCGTAGTCTCAATGGCCTTCTAAGTAATATTGGTCAAGGTTGGAGCCCAGACTGCGAGCCCGATCCTGCGGGCGTTGGCGAATGGGGAGTGCTAAAAACCACTGCTGTCGTTTGGGGCGGTTATAGCAGCCAAGAGAATAAGAGGTTGCCGCCAAGTTTGAAGCCACGGCCGAAGCTTGAAGTTCGCGCTGGTGATATTCTTATGACTCGAGCGGGCCCAAATTCGAGGGTTGGCGTTGTCTGTTATGTGTATGAAACTCATGAAAAAAGAATTATCTCGGATAAACTCTATAGTCTAGAAGTTACGGGTGATATTGATGGGCGATTTCTTGTTTACTCACTGAGTGGCTCTGCAGCTCAGCGATATCTTTCAAATTTAAAAACTGGTATGGCCGAGTCCCAAACTAACATTTCACAGGAGATAGTTAGGAAGCTGCTTACAGTCCTGCCAAATATAGGCGAGCAACGTCAGATCGCAGATTTGTTAGATAAGACATTTTTAGGACACAAGAATGATGAGGCTGCATTGCTCAAGCTAAAAAAAATCAAACATGGATTGATGCACGACCTCCTCACTGGCGAGCGTCGCGTCACCTCGCTCCTCGCACAAGCCGCTACACAATAACAAGGACCCTCGCATGGCCTATCAGGACAAGACGCCCGCCCATATCCGCTTCGACGAACGCAATCACGTCGAGATGCCACTACTTCATCAGTTGGCTGGGTTGGGTTGGGAAGCTATGGACCTAGAAATGAAGCAGGAGCCG
>Ga0163161_10003866_pt1 | contig 10499 bp, 6 predicted proteins | sample S45metaG_FD_129847 | JGI IMG/M metagenome (GOLD analysis project Ga0163161, IMG submission 129847) | Switchgrass rhizosphere microbial communities from Kellogg Biological Station, Michigan, USA - S4-5 metaG | ecosystem: Host-associated > Plants > Roots > Rhizosphere > Soil | place: USA: Michigan... | reverse complement strand
CGGGTGTTCGGGCCGGTGCGACCGGTGTACCAGCCCAGCGGACGCTCGCCGGTGATTTCGGTGAGGATGCGGATCGCTTCGAGCATGTGCTCGCGTTCCTGGGTTTCGTCCATGTACTGATAGTCGATCCAGCGATAGCCGTGGCTGCAGATCTCATGACCGGCCTCGACCATGGCGCGGATCACGTCCGGGTGACGCTGGGCGGCCATGGCCACGGCGAAGATGGTCAGCGGGATGTCGAATTCCTTGAACAGCTTGAGAATCCGCCAGACGCCGGCGCGGCTGCCATACTCGTAGAGGGATTCCATGCTCATGTTGCGCGCGCCTTGCAGAGGCTGCGCCGCGACCATCTCCGAGAGGAAGGCTTCGGATTCCTTGTCGCCGTGCAGGATATTGCGCTCGCCGCCTTCTTCGTAATTGAGTACGAAGGACAGAGCGATGCGGGCATTGCCCGGCCAGTGTGGGTGCGGAGGGTTACTGCCGTAACCGGTCAGGTCGCGTGGGTAGTCAGCGCTCACTGCAGTCTTCCTTCTTATTCGTGGCTTTTTGCAAAGTCAGGGTTGGCGTGGCGTGCCTGGAATGAGAAGTCAGGCTGGCGTCACAGCGATGGGCTGATTGTATACAACTTTATATTCACTTTGTAAGCCTGATTTTTTGCATTTTTCGCTAACGGTCATCTTTCCGTGCTATTCGAAGGTGTCTGCAAGAAATCTGCCTATTGGCTCAGCTGATGGTTGCGGGGTTGAGGCAGCATGCGGTTCGTTGGAAAACCACCGGCGAATCGCCGGGTGTTTCAGCCACTGGTAAATATGTCGTTTTTATTGTGTACAATTTTTATGAAAAGTGTCTTAATCAAGCCCTCGCCGCAGCTTTTCGGGCTCCGAAACGGTGCGGTCTCCTTTTCAACTGACTTCGGGAGGCGCGAGGCCTGACTGCTGAACGCAGGTGGGCGCGCAGAATCAATGGGACGTTTGACTACACACGTTTTGGACGCTGCACACGGTTGCCCGGGCAGCTCGATCAAGGTCGAGCTGTACCGCGTTGAAGGATCGCACCTGGAATTGGTCGCCACTGCGACAACCAACAGCGATGGCCGTGTCGATGCACCGTTGCTGCAGGGTGATGACTACCGGACCGGGGTTTATCAGGTGCAGTTCCATGCGGGGGACTACTACCGCAACCGTGGCGTTCAGCTGCCGGAACCGGCGTTCCTGGACGTCGTAGTGCTGCGTTTCGGCATTTCGGCCGAACAGGATCACTACCATGTGCCGTTGCTGATTTCGCCTTACAGCTATTCCACCTACCGCGGCAGCTGATCCCCCAAGCAGCTGCCTCACCCTGGAAGCGACTGCGCATATAGCTTCTTTGGTCTTTCGCCCGCTCACACTGCGGGCTTTTTTTATCTGATCGAAACGCCAGGCCTGGGGTCATCGGTTCTCACGATGAACACCGAATCCGGGCGATCGGCTGAAAACTGACTCCCACCTTTGAGCCAGATCAGTTTGTTGGCGGCTTCGGCGTTTCGAACCGCGCGCAAGGCGGGCATGCCCAGCAGGTCCAGTGCCCGGTCAGGGGCGAATCCCTGATCGCTGCTCGGCAGAAGATGAATTTTTTGGCCGTGAACACGGTGCAAAGTCATGTAGAACACAAAGTCATGCCCCGTTCGCTGGAACACCAGCGCGGGATGAGACTGGGCGCTGGTGGGCTTGAATACTGTGTATCCATTACGCGTCAACAGATCGAACATGAATCGCTTGATATCGACGGCCGACTGGGCCGTGGTGAAGTATTGCCACTCTGTCCGGAATTTCTTGGGATCAAAGACCAGCTGCTGTAAAGGCATTTGCTCGGAGAGCAAAGGAAGTTCCACCATCCGGGAACCTGCCGACCGTTTCGTTATAGGCGACACCGTGAGCATGAGAAGTGGGTCTGCCAACTCCGGCTGTGGCGTGATGCCGGAGGATTTCCAGTCATTGAACACTTGCCGCAAGGTCGTCAGTCCGGCGTTGGTTGCGGTATCGGAACCATTGGCGAGGACAAATTGTTTTTTGGCGACATTCAGCAGTGAAGTTTCCGACAGCTCAGGGAAATACGTGGCGACATAGTCGGTCAGCGGCAAGTCAAAAGGCAGCTTCGGGTCGACTTGCCAATGGTCGGTCGGCGGGACCTGGATAGCGCCGCGGGGTTGTTGCTCGGGCGTTTGCCTGAGGGTGCTGTGCAATAAATCGAAGTCGTAGACCATGTGCGCGGGGTTCTTGATGTAAACAATGGGATGAAAAGGTGCGTCACCTCGCGGCAGCGTCTTGTAGTGAACACCCTCGATGTTGATATCGTGGGGTGACGCGTGCTGAGCACTGATTCCCCAGTCTGCCCAGGGTTCGGAGGAGGAGTGAGGGGGGCGCGTAATGATCAGCTCCGAATCCTCGGAACCCCTGCTTTCGGGGTGCATTCGACGCCATTTTGAAGAGTGTCCCACGCGTTCGATTCGAGGGCCGGAAGGAAGCAACTCCGACATCTGCGTTGCCCTGAAATGACCCTGTTCGTCAATGCCCAGCTGTACAGTCCCACCCTCGACAAGATCGACAAACCGGCGTCTGGAATTGATCGTTCGAATGCCGGTTTCCGGGTGAGGCTCAGGCAACCTCTCAACCAATAACGGCGGCAGGTAGTAACGGCTGATCGTGGATTCGGTGCTCGTCCGGCTGATGTGTAGATCGGCAGGCAAGTCGATGACTTCTATCGTCGGGGGCTGAGCATCCGGTAGCTGAGCGTGCTCCGGGAATGGATGCCCATGGGGTGTGTCGAGCTCAGGGTGCGGTCTGACGGAAGGGGGGCGGGGTAAAGGGGGCGGTGTTAAGTCCCGTATGCCGGAAGGGCCTTCATTTGTAGCGCCTGGGGCTTTGGGTCGAGTGGGGTATTTTGGACTCATGGAGAAACCTGTTGTCATAGGTTCGCGTCATTGCGAATGAATGTATCCGTACACGCGAGCGGTTCATGGAGTACCCGCCGGCAGGGCCGGCGAGCTGAAGAGGCGTGTCAACGTTCCCTGATGATGAAAACCGACTGCCATCCGGAGGTGGTTGTCTGGGTTCCTCCAAGTAACCAGATCACTTTGTTCTGATCGTGTGCGGCGCGCAGTGCGATTTGCGCACGCTCGCCGACGCGAGCTGCCAGGTGCGGATCGGCAAGCTCGTTGCCCGGTGGGGTGACATCCCTGAGCGTATCGCCATCGATACGGCCGAGTTTGAGGAAGAAAACGCTATCGTGATTTGCACGGGTGAATACCAGCGTTGGGCCTCGGTATTCGCTCGTCAAAGGAAAAACGTCATAGCCGTTGCGTACCAGTACGCTGGCCAATAACCGTTTGACGTTGAATCCGGAAGGGTTGGCGGAAAACTCGGACCACTGCGCAGGGAAGTGATGGGGGGCGAAGTCCAGTCGTAGCAATGGTCCAGCCGCATCGGGCGATGGCAGGTCCAACCAGCCAGTGCCGGTTGATCTGCGAATGGCGGACAGCATCAGCAGCGGGTCGGCCAGTTCCCGCCGAGGAGTGGGGGTATCGTTTGGGGTGGCCCAGTGCCGGAAGGTCTGCTTCAAGACCAAAAGGCCCATGGAATCGATCACGTCGGAATGGTTGGCGCGATTGAAAAGCTCTCTGGCAACGCTGTTCAACGAGTTATCCGCCAAATCCTTGAACGTTTCGGCCACGTAAGCGGAAAAGCTCCTTTCGAATGGAAGGGAGTTGTGCGGCACTTCCCATTGGCCGTTCTTTTTGACTGCCCATCGAGGTTGCAGCTCTATATCGCTCTGCAGCATCTGTTCGTAGGCTTCATAACGTGAAGGCGAAAACCGTGGATGTTCCAGAAAGACAAGTTTCGCGTGCTCCAGCGAACCATGAGGCACGATTCGATAATGAAGCCCATTGATTTCTACTGACTGCACCGATTGGGGTTGCGTCGAGCTTCCCCAGTTTCGCCATAACGCCGAGGACAAATCCAGAGGCGAGGTGGGCTGCGTCAGTAGGTCAGAGAGCAGTGAATGCTCTTCACCCGGATGGCTTGTTTCATCATCCTGGCGCGTGCGCGAGCTTGGGCCGGGTTGTTCATCCGGAACAGTTGCTGGTTGTGAATCAGCTGCGCGGGGTATCTCGTCCGTCAGGTCAGTATTTTTTCTGCGCCATAAAGATGTTCCTGCAATTCTTTCGAGCAGAGGGCCTGTAGCGATCAATGCATTGGCCGATGATGCCTGATACTCCCCATCTTCTCGGCGGCGGACCAGGGTGATGCCTTCATTCTCGATTTCTGCATACATCGTGTTGCGTTTGCCGTAGCGCAATCCATTGACAAATGGAGGGGACAGGCTCGAAAGCACAGCGGCGGGCAAAAAGTGGATGTCGGATGTGATGCCCGCTGAGCTGATGGCGGGTGACGCTGGCGTGGGAATATCCACCACCCTGATCTGTGCTTCTGGCGGGGTATTGCCTGCGTCCCCTTCAGGCTGCCGAATCCCCGATGGGTCGGTGTTGGATTCGGAAGTGCCGATACCGGGTAAAGGGCGTCGGGGGACTGTACCCTCCTCGGTCGGGGTGTTTCTTGCGGGTGAATCCGGTTCGATTCTGGGAACTTTCCTCGGTGGCTTCATGCCGTTATTACTCCATTGATTGAAAAACCGGTTAACAGTGAATTCATCTGGTTTGAACGGATTCGTTCAAACCAGATGCCTTCAATTCATGCGGTACTCGCCGGCGCGGGCGACGAGGTGAAAGGCTGGTCAGCGTTGTTCCCTGAGGATGAAAACCGACTGCATTTGGGAAGTTATCTGGGTTCCGCCATTCAGCCAGACCGCTTTACCCTGATCATGCGCGGCACGCAGTGCCGCTACGGCGGGCTCGCCGATGTGGTTTGTCAGGTATGGATCGAATAGCGGACCGTCCCGGAAGGTAGGATCGACGGCCCAAGTGCCATGCAGATTGAAGAGTTTCATGAAAAAAACGGAATCATGATTCGCCCGTGTGAATACCAGCGCTGGATACTCGTGGTTTTTCGTCATAGGAAAAACGTCGTACCCGTTGCGTATCAACACACTTCCCACTAACCGCTTGAGGTTGAAATTGGAAGCGTTGGCGGAGAAGTTTGCCCACTCTGTGGGGAAATGAACGGGATCGAAATCCAGCCGCTGCAAAGTCCCGGAACTCTCGGGCCGTAATACTACGGCCCCTTCAGTTCTGGGAAGAGGGGGCAGCATCAGCAGAGGGTCGGCCAGTTCCCGCCGAGGGATGGCGGCATTGTTTGGGTCGGCCCAGTGACGAAAGGTCTGTTTCAAGACCAACAGACCCATGGAATTGATCTCGTTGGAGTGATTGGCGCGATTGAAAAGCTCTCTGGCGACGCTGTTCAATGAACTGTCCGCGAGGTCCTTGAACGTGTCGGCCACGTATCTGGTCAGGCTCTTTTCGAAGGGAAGGTGACCTTGTGGTACTTCCCACTGGCTGTTCTTTTTGACCGTCCATCTGGGTTGCAGCGATGGATCGTCTTGCAGCATGTGTTCGAAGGCTTCATAGCGTGAGGGAGAAAACCGGGGATGTTGTAGAAAGGCCACTTCTGCGTTTTGCTGCAAACCCGGTACGACTCGATAATGAAGCCCGTTGATTTCCAGGGTTTCCACGGACTGGGGTTTTACCGAGCTTCCCCAGTTTTGCCAAAGTGCTGGAGAGAGATCCTGAGCAGGGCTGGGCTGCGTCATTGGGTCGGTCACACGTGGGGTCTCGTCTACCAGGACGGTATTTTTCCTGCGCCAGAATGCTGTTTCTGCAATTCTTTCCAGTAGAGGGCCTGTAGCGGTCAGCGTATTGGACGAGCCCGCCTGGTACTCGCCGTCCTCTCGGCGACGGATCATGGTCACGCCTTCATTTTCGATTTCCGCATACAGCCTGCCCAACTTGTCTTGACGCAATCCGTCGGGTTGAGTGGTCAACCTCGAGATCAGAGTGGGGGACAGAAACTTGATGTCGGCTGTAGCGCCAGCGGAGTCGGTTTCGGGTGGCTCGGGTGTCGCAATATCTTCCACCGTAATCTGTGGTTCTCGCGGGGTATTGTCCGGGTCGCCACCAGGCTGTCGAATGCCCGATGGGTCGGTGGTGGGTTCGGAAGTGCCGATACCAGGCAAGTTGCGTCGGGGGGCCGTACCTTCCTCGCTCGAGGTGTTTCTAACAGTTGGGTCCGTTTCCGTTGTATCGATTTTAGGAACTTTCCTTGGTGGCTTCATGCCGTTATTACTCCATGGATGTAGACCTGCTCGAATATCAGGTCAATTGCATACGTAGTACCGGATGGCGTGATCACATAGATCACTTCAACAGGTGTGTTTTCATCGGTGTATTCAGGGAGATGGATAATGCAGCGCCCTGCCAGCAATCTTCTATCTGATAACCTCGGGGCGCCGGACAGATCATTTCTTGAATAGAAATACCAGGTAGAGGCATTGGACGTTTTTTTAAGGGCTCCTGGCGTGGAAATGCGAAGGGTCGTGTCTCCGAGGAAATGAACATGATAGGTCGAGCCACTTCCTTCCAGCACCGCCACCGTGCTTTGCAGTTGAGCAGAAAAGTCGATTCGTTGCGGACGGGGGGCCAGAAGCAGGGGTTTATTGTCTTTGGGACTGTTTAACCAATAATTGCCATGGCGTTTTTGCAGCAGTTCCAGCCCGTTCAACTGCTTGTTCCCGGGGGTTTTGAAGTCCTCGATATGTCTTAGCGAAGGGTCCTTTATTTTGTAGGACACGCCGTCGCGCATCGTCAGGATGATCTGTTGTTTCATTCTTCGCCAGTTGACCAGGTAGGGTGGATCGACGATGTCTGAATATTTACCGGCGGGTGTGTCAATGAAGTTTTGGAGTGTCAGTGTTTTGTCCTGAAACCAAAGCTGTAGCTTAAAGTTGGTGTAGGTTAAGTAGGTGTTTTCGTTCCGATGGCTGACCTCAACGGTGTAGGTGGTTTGCGCGCTAGTAATCTCTGTACTGTCATGATCGATATTAAAGGTGAGGCCAGAATTGAATGGTTCGCTTGAGATGTTGAATGACGTGCTGGTGATCTCTCTATCAATGAAGTAGTGAGCCAGTTTTGCACCCGACGAGTCATGGGCGGGATGATTGATGATGTGCAGCGCCGGCCGCTTGCCGTTCACCAGAATCAATACGTTGACGCTGTGATCTTCGAAGCCTTCCAGTTCGTCTGGAAGGTCAGGCGCGAGTTGGAATCCATCCTGGGTCAGCAAGCGCAATTTTTGCTCCTGGTAAATGCGTTTGCTTCCCTCGGACTTATAAAGGTCCTTGATGACCAGCTTGCGTTCTGGCCATTCACCGTCTTTTCCACACAGTGACGAAATCACCAGTGATGTGCCTTCAAGAGTCCACTTTTGAATGGCTTCGAAAGGCCACTCCATCATGATGACGCTTTCTTCTCCCGCGTCCTCCTTGATGGTCACGGTGCCGCTTTTTTGGGCCACGTAATAGTGGTCTTTGCCTGCACCGCCCGCCGCACTGCCTTCACCCCCCAGCATATAGATCGTGTCATCGCCATCACCGGCATTGATTTGGTCATGGCCTCGGGAAACGATCCGGTTTGCACCGGCTGAACCCTGTACGACGTTTTGGGCGCCGGCCAGTGTTTCGACGTTTTCAACGCTTTGCAGGATGGTGTGGAGCGTCGAGGTCGCTCCATCGCTTTTGCGCATGCGAACCAGGCCGCTGTCCAGGTCGATCTGATAACCGTCCCAGGCCTGGGTATCGCGACTGTTGAGTTTGCCTTGGAGGGTCAACGTGTCATTGCCGTCCCCACCCAGAAGCGTGTTTGCCGGGAGCCCGGACAGAGCGGGTTGCTTGAGCGCCTGTTCGGCCCCTTCAAACAAAAAGTGGTCGTCCTTTTCTCCACCGGTCAGTCGTTTGAATCCCGCGCCGAAACTGAATTGGTTGGGTTTCTTTTCGACACCGGTGACAGCATCGTCCCCACCGCCCAGCAGCCAAAGTGTGGCTTTCGATGCGTCTTCAGTCCCTTTCACCACACCGGCAAGCCCCTCGGGAATGCCGTTGCGGGCGTCGATGGTGTCGTTTCCATCTTCAATCCTTGGCACTTTGATGTCCTTGGAGCCCATCGTGTCGTCCGGTTCGAACCAGACCACTTCAACGGTTTTCAGGGAAACGTCCACCTTGCCATTGACGATGGCTTCGATACTGTTTTTCATTTGGCCGTCGAGCCACCTTCGCGCTCGGCTGGTGAGCATTTTCGAGTGTTGACTCTCGGCCAGGGCGATGCTGTAGCGGTCAGCAACGCCTTGCGGCGGGCTTTGACAGATAAACGCCAGAAAGCCTGTGACGAGGCGTTCGTCAGCGCTCAGCTCGATGTAGTCGTCGATTTCGTCCACTTGGCGAACAGCGCTGTAAATCTGCGACCCGACGATCAGGATGGCGGCCGCGGCGATCCCGACCGGCCCTGCGTGGGCGAAACCGGCCAGGGCCGCTGTACCGAGAATCAAGGTCAATGCGGCGCTGGCCAGGCTCATGCCGGCAGAAACGTAATGATCCACCGCCTGTTTTCCCGTGGTCCGGGAAGCCTCATCCAAGGCCTTGACCGCGAAGTAGATGTCGAAGGGGAGGGTGAACACGCCTGCGATCAAACCTGCCCCGCGTGACAGGTGCAGGCCGAAACGCGTTTTGGCAAAACCCTGATAAATGAGCGCGCTGTTTTCAATCATCTCCTGGGCGCCTTTGACCAGGCCCCGCTCGATAATCAGCGAACCGAGTTCCGTAACCACCGCGCCGGCACTGACAACGGCTTCGCTACGATCACCTCGCTTGAGGGCATCGTTGATGCCCATCAAGCCACTGTAGATTCCGAACGCCTGCAGCCCGACGCCCATGCTGTTCACGACGTTGCTTTTTTGTCTGTCCACCCAGCCAGGGACATTTTGCGGCAGGCGCAGGTCGTGAATATCCAACTTCTGCGCCGCTTGCAACAGTCGGTCGGTTTTCTGCATGTGAGGGCTTTGCGGATGGCTGAGCAGGGGATCGGCGTCGGGCGAGCGAAGGGTGACAATCTCGAACAGCAGGGTCGGGATCGTGTAGTCGCCAACATTGGTGCTCGCCCTCATGCGTCGTTCTACATCTGCTGGGTCAAGCTGCAAACTGTCGATAAACGACTGGGGGGGGATGCGAAAGTTGGTGTTGCCGATATCCAGTGGGTCGCCGTAAGCCATGGCATTCATCAGGTGAAGCTCTACGCGGCTGACGGTAAATTCGCCCAGGACGAGGGGACCATAGTGCAGATCCATGGCTCGTAGCCCTCGTTCCCTTTGATGGGCGGCGCGAGGGGGCTGGCGCTTCGGTGTCGTCCCATTCGTGCGGATGAAGTCGGCGACTTCCTGATCGGCCGCGGCTAAAGAAGGCGGATCGATGTCGGTGACCTTGATTGCGTCGTAGTCTGCATCGGCATAGGTGTAGATGTGCGCCATGACGGCTTCCTTTGTGGGCTATTGATAAAACGTTGGCCTGAACAGTAAGGAAGCGTGATGTGCGTTCAGCGATAACTATGTATCGCCTGTGTTTCTGTCGATGACGTTGCGTGCGGCGCTGTATCGGGTGAAAGCTCGAAAGCCCACCCGCGGTTTCAAGTGGCCGGGATGGGCTTTCGAACTTAACTGACAGGTATCAATGTCCACTCAAGAGTGAGGCTGCGCCAGCGCCTCCGAACAATCCGGCGCTGATGCGGTTGAACCAGCTCTGGCCTTTACCCGAACGCAAATACCTTGCCGCACCATGGGCGCCGAGCCCGTAGCAGACCTTGCAGAACAGGTCGAGCAGCGTCCAGGTCGCAATCATCACCAGCAACTGCGGAAGGAACGGTTGTTCGGCGCTCAAAAATTGCGGGAGGAAGGCGGCAAAGAACAGGATGTCCTTGGGATTGCTGGCACCGAGCATGAACGCACGCCCGAACAAGGCGCGAAAGCGCGGCACCGGCGCGGCCTGGGGAACTTCAGCGCCATGGGAGGGCTGACGCGATTGTTGCCAGCTCTGCCAGGCGAGGTAGAACAGGTACAGCGCGCCGACAATTTTCAAGGCGCTGAACAATTGCTCGGATGCCAGCAGCAGCGCGCCCAGGCCCAGCGCCGAAGCACTGAGCAGGCAAATCGACGCAATCACGCCGCCGAGAAATGCCGGGTAAGATCGAACCAGACCGTAATTCAGGCTGTTGCTGATCATCAACAACGACAGGGGGCCCGGGATCAGGATCACCACCAACGCAGCGCCGCTGAACAGCAGCCAGGTTTCCAGACTCATCACTTTCCTCCATTTGCACAAAAGCCTCACCCGACGGGGTGAGGCTGTTTTGAATCCTGTACCGCTTACAAGAAGATGAACTTGGCGATGAAGATCGCGCAGAGCACCCACAGGCTGACGGAAATTTCCTTGTACTTGCCGGTGCCGGCCTTCAGCGCCACATAGGTGAT
>Ga0163161_10003865_pt1 | contig 10501 bp, 9 predicted proteins | sample S45metaG_FD_129847 | JGI IMG/M metagenome (GOLD analysis project Ga0163161, IMG submission 129847) | Switchgrass rhizosphere microbial communities from Kellogg Biological Station, Michigan, USA - S4-5 metaG | ecosystem: Host-associated > Plants > Roots > Rhizosphere > Soil | place: USA: Michigan... | reverse complement strand
GCCGACACCGTCACCGTCGATGCCGCGGTGTCGAACGACTTGTTCGTTGCCAACCACGCACCGCTGCGACTCGACGGCCTGCAGATCACCGCGCCCGACGGCAACACCATCAAGCCCGAGACCGAGGCCAAGCTCAAGCTGCGCAACGTGTTCGACGTGAGCCTGGCGCAATCGGGCACCTATCGCATCGCCGTGATCAACGCCGGCGCCTTCGCGAGCTGGAAGGACAAGGCCACGGGCCAGACCAAGCGTGCGCGCGGCACGGCTGAGACCATCGGCAAGGAAATCCCGGCCGATGCGCAGGACGTGACGGTCACCCAGTCGTCCGGCCGCATCGAGACCTTCGTGACGGTCGGCAAGCCTTCGGCGCTCAAGCCGACCGGCCAGGGGCTGGAACTGATCGCAACCGGCAGCCCGACCGACCTGGTCAAGGGCGAGAAGGCCACCTTCACGCTGAACCTCGACGGCCAGCCCGCCAAAGGCCTCGAAGTGACGGTGACGGCAGGCAACACCCAGTACCGCGACAAGCTCGAAGAAATCAAGCTCAAGACCGACGACAAGGGCCAGTTCAGCGTGACCTGGCCAGCCGCCGGCATGTACTGGCTCGACGCCAGCACCAAGGACAACAAGACCACGGTGCCGCAAGCCAAGGAACGCCGCCTGAGCTACGCGGCCACCCTTGAAGTGATGCCCTGACACAGCAAGCCACCTTGGGCATTTCGTTCAGCACATGGCGCGCTGGCGGCTACGCCAACGCGGCCGTACCGCGTCCCGCCGATCCCGCGACCCTGCAGCAGCTTGGCGGGCAGACCATGGGCACGACCTGGTCGCTGCGCGTCGACAATCCGCGGATGCTGCCGCTGGCGCAGGTGCGCGCGGCCGTCGAATCGGCGCTTGGCCGTGTGATCGCGCAGATGAGCCACTGGGAGCCGGACTCGGACATCAGCCGGTTCAACCGGGCGCCGGCCGGGTCGCGGTATGTGCTGCCGGCGGAGTTCGCCGAAGTGATGCGCTGTGCTGCGCGATGGGCAGCAGCCAGCGGTGGTGCGATCGATCCGACAGTCGGTCCGCTCGTCGCTTGCTGGGGCTTCGGCCCCGAAGCGCGTGAAGGCGGCCTACCTGCTGCAAAGGCCCTGGCCGATGCGCGTGCGCGCGTCGGCTGGTCGCGGCTGGCCTTCGATTCGGTCGATGGCTCGCTGCTGCAACCGGGCGGCGTCGCGCTCGACCTTTCGGGCATTGCCAAGGGCTTCGCGGTCGACCACGGCGTCGAGGCGCTGCGCGCACTTGGCCTTGTCGACCTTCTCTTTGAAGTCGGCGGGGAGTTGCGAGGCACCGGGCAACGTCCCGGTGGGCAGCCCTGGCAAGTGCTCGTCGACGGAGACCCGACCAAGGCGCGGCGCGTTGCGCTCGCCGACATGACCATCGCCACTTCGGGCGACCGCTGGCATCGGCGCTCGCACGAAGGGCGCCACTGGTCGCACACCATCGATCCGCGCACGGGCGAGCCTGTCGCTCATGCGCTGGCCAGCGTCACCGTGCTGCACGCGGAATGCATGCAGGCCGACGCGCTGGCCACCGTGCTGACGGTGCTGGGCCCGGACGAAGGATTCGACTTTGCGCAGCAGCACGACGTTGCCGCGCTGTTCGTGAGCCATGGCGACGCATCGCCTGCGGCAAAGGCCACGCGCGCGTGGCCCGCACCGGCCGGGGCATGAACGACCTCACCTTGCGCGCGCTGGGCGCGGGTTCCACCGTGGTGGCGTATGCGGCGCTTTGTGCGTCGATCTACATGCGCGAGCGCAGGCGTCAAGCCGCTGCCGCACGCGACGCCGTGGCGCTCTCGGGGAGCGGCGACGAGCCCCCCGTTCTCGTGCTGTTCGCCAGTCAGACCGGACAGGCCGAAGCCATCGCCTGGCAGACCGCGCGGCAGCTGAGCGCCGCAGGCATGCCGGCTCGCGTGATGGAGCTGAACACGCTCGATGCCCCGACGCTTGCCGCCGCGCGGCGTGCACTCTTCATCGCAAGCACCTACGGCGAAGGCGACGCACCTGATGGCGCCAGCGTGTTCGCCGAACGCGTGATGATGGATTCGCCACCCAAGCTGCCTTCGCTGCGCTATGCCGTTCTGGCGCTGGGCGACCGCCAGTACGCCAACTTCTGCGGCTTCGGCCGCGCGCTCGACGAGTGGCTGCTTGCGACGGGCGCCAAGCGCGAGTTCGATCGCATCGAGGTCGACAACAGCGACCCTGCTGCATTGGCCGCATGGCAGGCGCAATGGGGCGATATGCCAGCGGCCGACGACAGCGCGACGACTGCCAGCTTCACGCAGTGGCGGCTCATTGCACGCGAGCGGCTCAATCAAGGCAGTGCGGGCGCACCTGTCTTCCACCTCGGACTGGTGCCGCAGGCCGGCGCGATGCCGCATTGGGTTTCGGGCGACCTGGCGCAGGTGGCGGTGGCGAGCGATCCGGCCCGCCCGCGCGACTATTCGATCTCATCCGTGCATGCCGACGGCGAACTGCAATTGCTCGTCCGGCAGGAGCAACATCCCGACGGGACGCTTGGCGCAGCGTCGGGGCTGCTCACGTCCACCCTCAGCATCGGCGACACGGTGGCCTTGCGGCTGCGGCCTCATCGGGGATTCCGCCTGGACGGCAACGAAACGCGGCCGCTGATCCTCATCGGCAACGGCACCGGCCTGGCTGGTCTGCGCGCGCACCTGCGGGCCCGTGCCGCCGCGGGCAGGCACGACAACTGGCTGGTGTTCGGCGAACGCCAAGCCGCCCACGACTTTCTTTACCGCGAAGAAATCGAAACCTGGCAGGCCAACGGCGTGCTGCAGCGGCTCGACATGGTGTTCTCGCGCGATCAGGCGGAGCGCTTCTATGTACAGCACCGGCTGCTGCAGTCGGCCGACGCCTTGCTGCGGTGGCTGCACGACGGCGCGGCCGTCTATGTCTGCGGAAGCTTGCAAGGCATGGCGTCGGGCGTGGACGCCGCGTTGCGGCAGGTTGCGGGTGAGGCGCTGGTGAATGAGCTGACAGCCAGCGGGCGCTATCGCCGCGACGTCTATTGAGGCCCGCACGCCTGCTTCAGTTGCGCGATAGCAACAGAAAGCAAAACTTTCGGATTAGAAAGTGCTCCATCTGCGTTTCGTCGTATTGAGAAGCAATATCATTCGCAGCGATTTACAAACGCTTTGTAAGTCGACTCACCCAGCCAGTCCGCCCTCGCTTCTCCAGAAAACGCAGGCCGCCAGGACATCGCCAGTCGAGTCCTGCTGCCGCCCTTTTCGGAGAAGAACTTCATGGCCTACATCAAGAGCCGCAAACACACCGTTTCGCGCGCCGTTCCACACCTCTCAGGCGCTGCCGCCGCCACGCTGATGGCCATTGCGGCCCCAGCCGCTCTCGCCCAATCGGGTGGCGCGCTGCCTGAAGTCCGCGTGCAGGACTCCACCGCCGCCGACTACAAGACCGACAACTCGTCGAACCCCAAGTTCACGGCTCCTCTGGTGAACACGCCCCAGACCATCCAGGTCATCAAGGAACAGATCATTCGCGACCAGGGCGCGACCACGCTGACCGAGGCGCTGCGCAACACGCCCGGCGTGGGCACCTTCTTCCTCGGGGAAAACGGCAACACCAACACAGGCGACGCCGTCTTCATGCGCGGCTTCGACAGCTCGAGCGCGATCTTCGTCGACGGCATCCGCGACCTGGGCTCGGTGTCGCGCGACGTGTTCAACATCGAACAGATCGAGGTCGTGAAGGGCCCGTCGGGCACCGACGTGGGCCGCACCTCGCCCACCGGCTACATCAACCTCGTCACCAAGAAGCCGAAGCTCGAAGACAGCTTCCTTGGTTCGCTCAGCTTCGGCAGCGCCGACTTCAAGCGCGGCAGCGTCGACTGGAACAAGTCGCTCAGCAGCGCCAACGGCATCGGCGCGGCGTTCCGCCTCAATGCAGTAACCGAAGACGGCGGCGTGGCCGGCCGCGATTTCGTCAAGAACAAGCGCACGGCGATCGCCCCGTCGCTGGCCCTCGGCCTGAACAGCCCGACGCGTATCTTCCTCGACTACCTGCACGTCAAGCAGAACAACATTCCCGATGGCGGCGTGCCCACCATCGGCCTGCCGGGCTACAGCACGCCTGACGCCACCGCGATCACGCGCGGCCTGGCGCGCCGCACCTACCTGAACGCCGCCGCGCGCGTGGATTCGAGCAACTTCTACGGCACCAGCTCGGACTTCGACAATGTGACCGCGGACATGTTCACCGCGCGCATCGAGCACGACCTGACGCCCGACATCACCATCCGCAACACCACGCGCTACGGCAAGACCTCGCAGGACTACATGCTGACGTCGTTCATGGGCGGCGGCCTCACGGCGTCGGCAACCGGTGTCGGCCAACTGCCGGCCGCGAACGCGGGCTTCCTCAACACGGTGATCCCCACGATTCCCGCCAGCTGGACCGTCACGCGCAACCTGCCCACCAACAAGGACCAGGAAAACACGATCTTCACCAACCAGACGAGCGTGTCGGCCAAGTTCAACACCGGCAGCATCAGCCACTCGTTCAACGGCGGCCTCGAATTCATCCGCGAGAAGCAGACCGCCAACAACTACTACGCTGCGGGCTACCCCAGCGTAGGCACCACGCTGGCAGCAGCCGGTTCGTGGCCAGCCGCCAACCTGTACAACCCGAACCCGTACGTGAGCGGCTACAACCGCATTGCCAACGGCACCGGCTCGGACGGCAGCACCGACACCATCGGCCTCTACGCCTTCGACACGCTCAAGTTCAACGAGCAATGGCAGCTGACCGCCGGCCTGCGCTACGACCACTACTCGACCACGTACAACGCCACCGCGCTGACGCTGGCACGCACCGGCAACGGTCCGCAGACCTCGACGATCACGCCGACCAACCTGAAGCTGTCGGACAACCTGCTCTCCGGCAAGATCGGCCTGGTCTACAAGCCCACCGAGAACAGCAGCGTCTACGCGGCCTACGGCACCGCCGCACAGCCGCCGGGCGGCGCCAACTTCCAGCTGGCCGCCAGCGGCACCGGCAACAGCGCCGGGCGCACCGACTTCCTGCCGCAGAAGGCCAAGACCTACGAGGTCGGCACCAAGTGGGACGTGATGAACAAGCGCGTGGCCCTGACGGCGGCGCTGTACCGCACCGACGTGAGCAACGAAGTCGTGCAGGACGCGGTCTCGCAGCAGTACTTCCAGACCGGCAAGAAGCGCGTGCAGGGCGTCGAGCTGGGCGTATCAGGCGCGCTGACCGACAACTGGGGCGTGAGCTCGGGCTTCACCACCATGAACACCCGTGTGGCGAGCGGCCCCTCGGTGCTGGCCGATGGCTCGACCGCCCTCGCCTACACGCCGAAGAAGGCCTTCACGCTCTGGACCACCTACCAGTTCCCGTTCGGCCTGACTGTCGGCGGCGGCGCCCGCTACAACGGCAAGCTGCAGCGCGGCACCGACGGTGCGGTGGGAACGCCGGCGTACGTCGATTCGTACTGGGTGTTCGATGCGATGGCCTCCTATCGCATCAACAAGAACATCGACATCCAGCTGAACCTGTACAACCTGTTCGACAAGGACTACGTGGCGGCCATCAACAAGAGCGGCTACCGCTACACGCCGGGCACGCCGCGCTCGGCCAAGATCACCGCGAACTTCGCGTTCTGACGGTCCTTGTGCGCGCCGGGTTCGCCCGGTGCGGTGCGAAACTCGAGCCCCGGCCCGCGCCGGGGCTTTTCTCTTTGCGGAGTTCCTGAAAATGATGCTGCATGTGCCCGAAGTGCTGAGCCCTGACCAAGTGCGTGAAATGCGCACCGCGCTCGACGCCACGCAATGGACCGATGGGCGCGAGACGGTCGGCGCACAAGGCGCGCAGGTCAAGCGCAATCGCCAGTTGCCGGAACAGTCGGCCGTCGGCCGGGAGCTGGGCAACATCGTGCTGGCCGCGCTGGCCCGGCACTCGCTCTTTTTCTCGGCAGCGCTTCCGTCGCGCTTCGTGCCGCCGCTGTTCAATCGCTACGAGGGGGGCGAGCATTACGGCGTTCATGTCGACGGTGCGGTCCGTGCTCTGCCCGGCAGTGGTCAACAACTGCGCACTGACCTGTCGTGCACCCTCTTCCTGTGCGACCCCGAAGACTACGAGGGCGGCGAACTGGAGGTGATCGACACCTACGGCTCACATGAAGTGAAGCTGCCGGCCGGCGACCTCATTCTTTACCCCGCCAGCAGCCTGCATCGCGTTCACCCTGTGACCCGGGGAACACGGATCTGCTCATTTTTCTGGCTGCAGAGCATGGTGCGAAACGATCAGCAGCGCAGCATGCTGTTCGAGCTCGACCAGAACATCCAGAAACTGCGCGCGCGCCTCGGCGAATGCGAGGAAACGGTGGCGCTGACCGGGCACTATCACAACCTGCTGCGGCTCTGGTCGGAGGTCTGATTCCGGGGGCACAAGATGTTGCATGAATCAGTAACACATAGTTATTGCAAATGCGATGGATTCTTATTTATAATCGACCACATCCAACAGCCAGCCAACTGCCGCTTTCACAGCCATGATCGTTTGCGTCTGCCGCCGAGTCTCCGACCGAGAAATCGCACGCCACGTGCGGGCCGGCATGACTTTTGACGAAGTGCAATTCGAACTTGGCGTGGCCACCCAGTGTGGTCAATGTGAAGGTTGTGCGCGCGATATCGTCGCGCAGTGCAGCGCTTCGCATCCGGTCGCCGCGCTGAATTGCGATTCGGGTCCGAGAGCGATCCAGCTTGCCAACTCCATCAAGGAAAGCAAGGCATGGAACTCGTCTCGGCACTCGGCGGCAGCCTGATTCTGGTCGCAGGTTCGGTCTGGTGGATCTTTCGCAAGTAGCGCGCGTGGCGTCTTCGTAGCGGTTTTGCTGCAATCGGGGCACCTTTCGCGGTGCCCGCATTCGAATGGTTGATCGTGTCTGACCGCTTTGCTCCCCCCCCATCCGTCCTTGGCCTTTCGCGCAATGTCGTCATTGCCGGCGGTGTCATCCTGTTTCACGCGGCCGCGCTCTGGGCGCTTCAAAGCGGATTGCTGCGCCGCGCCGCCGAAGTGGTGATTCCCGTCGAGATACTGAGCCAGTTCGTCGAGCCACCGAAGCCGAAGGCGGACCCGCCTCCGCCGCCTCCCCCGCCACCCCAACCCAAGGTGACCAAGGCGCCGCCTCCGCCGCGGCCCCAGGCCATTCGCGAGCCAAAGCCCACGCCGGCGCCCATGGCGCCCGTCGGCGTCACGGAACCACCCCCACCGGCAACGCCGCCAGCACCTCCCGCTCCACCGGCGCCGCCTGCACCGCCACCTGCGCCACCGGCGCCACCGGCCGTGCAGTTGCCGTCGAGCAATGCCGACTATCTTCAGAATCCGAAAGCCACCTACCCCGCCATGAGCAAACGGCTCGGCGAACAGGGCAAGGTGATCGTGCGGGTGCTCGTCGGTGTCGACGGCCTGCCCAAGAGCGCCGAGGTCAAGAAATCCAGCGGCTTCGATCGCCTCGACGAGGCGGCCGTGGAATACATCATGAAATGCCGGTTTGTGCCCGGCAAGGTCAACGGCGTGGTGCAGGCCATGTCCTATGACGCCCCCGTCAATTACGTCCTGAACTAATTTTTCTCTGGAGCAACTTCGTATGGATTCCCAATTTGGCTTGATGAACGTCTGGAATCAGGGCGATTTCGTCACCAAGGCCGTGGCGGTGCTGCTGGTCGGCATGTCGCTCGCGTCGTGGATCGTGATCATCGTCAAGGCACTCGATGTCGTCCGCTACAAGCGCCTTGCCAAGCATTCGCAGGACTTCTGGCACAGCGAAGACTTCGCCACCGCGCTGAACAAACTGGGCAAGGACGACAGCAACCCCTTCCGCGCGCTGGCCCTTGAAGGCCGCGAGGCGGCTGCTCACCACCGCAACACCAAGGCCCATCTGCACGATGCGCTCGACGTGAGCGACTGGATCACGCGCGCACTGCGCAATGGCATCGACGCCTTCACCGCCCGACTGCAGACCGGCCTCGCGATCCTGGCTTCGGTCGGCTCCACCGCGCCGTTCATCGGCCTGTTCGGCACTGTCTGGGGTATTTATCACGCGCTCATGAGCATCAGCTCGGCCGGCCAGGCGACCATTGACAAGGTGGCTGGCCCGATCGGTGAAGCGTTGATCATGACGGCGCTCGGCCTTGCCGTGGCCATTCCCGCGGTGCTGGGCTACAACGCACTGGTGCGCGGCAACAAGTTCGTGCTGACCAAGCTCAACGCCTTCGCCCACGACCTGCACGCCTACTTCGTGACCGGCGCCCGCGTCCAGAGCGGCAGCGGCGATGCGGTCGTGGTTCCGCTCAAGAAGGGCTGAGCATCATGGCCTTCGGAACGCAAGACGAACCCGATGAGGTGATGAACGAGATCAACATGACGCCGCTGGTCGACGTCATGCTGGTGCTCCTCATCATCTTCATCATCACCGTGCCGGTGATGAAGCACGCAGTCAACATCGACCTGCCGCGCGCTTCCAGCGAGCCAGAGCAGCCCAAACCGCAGAACATCCTGTTCAGCGTCACGGCTGACGGTTCCTACTACTGGAACGAACAGAAGATCGACGACAGCGAGTTGCCCAACCGCCTCGCCGCCGAAGCCGCCAAGGAACCGCAGCCCGAGCTGCACATCCGCGGCGACAAGGCCGTGCGTTACGAGCGCGTGGCCAAGGCGATGTCGGAAGCCCGTGAAGCCGGTGTGCGCAAGATCGGCTTCATCACGGAGCCTGAAGCGAAGTGATCTGAAATCGCAAGCCAAAAAAAGTTGATCGCGACGATTGACTTTTTATTGCGAATCATTATCATTCACTCATCGCTTCGATAAGGGAACTCCAGATGCCAGCCACACCGAATGCCTTTTCTGTCCTGAACCATCCTTCGCTCGACCAGTCGGGTGGCGGCCATGCGTCCATCCAGGCAACGCGTCCGGTGCCGATGGTTGAAAGCACGGAGCTTCTGAAAGGAAGCAAGACCGTGGGCATCATGCACAACGGTTCTCTCTACCGGCTTCAAGCCACCAAACTCGGCAAGCTGATCCTGACCAAGTAAGTCGTCCAGCCCGCCCTTCGCGCAAGTTTCATCGTGGGGCGACTCAAGGAGATTCATCTCCGAAGGGTCGTTTTTTGCTAGCCAACGGTTCGCCGACTAGCCAAGCTTTTTTTCACGCTGAAGCAGCCCAAAAGAAAACGCCGACCTCGAAGTCGGCGTTTTGCTTTGTGCGGAAGAAAAACTCAGAGGCCGAGAGCCGCAATGCCCGCCTTGGCAATCTGGGCATCTTCATTCGACTTCACGCCGCTCACGCCAACAGCGCCGATCACCTGGCCGTCCTTGACGATCGGCACGCCGCCTTCGAGCAAGCCCTGCACTTCGGGAGCCGTCAGGAACGCCGTGCGGCCGCCGTTGATGATGTCTTCGTAGACCTTGCTTTCGCGCCGGCCCATGGCTGCCGTGTGCGCCTTGGCAGGAGCGATGTGCGAAGACAGCGCCGCGGCGCCGTCCAAGCGCTGCAGCCAGAGCAGGTTGCCGGCGTCGTCCGAGATCGCGATCGTCACCGCCCAGTTGTTCTTCAGGGCCTCGGCTTCAGCCGCTGCGGCAACGGCCTTGACGTCGGCGAGTTCGAGGAAAGATTTGGTCTTCATGATGAGCTCAGTTTGCGTGAAAACCCGACAGCATAACGGCCATGCTGCCAGGGGTGTCTTCAGGGCTTGAGAACACCCCGCATACGGTCTTTGCGACACCCCCTCTTGCAGCCCCCTAGAATGCGCCCAACTGCGTCATTGCAGCAATCACAGGAGCTCCGGCCATGAACGACCGCGTCACCACCCTAGATACTTCAACAGGCTACGGCCAGCCGCTGGCGCAGGCTGAACGCCAGCGCGTACTGCGCAACACCTACTGGCTGCTTGCACTGAGCATGCTGCCCACCGTTCTGGGCGCCTGGGTCGGCGTGAGCACCGGCATCACCCGCTCGCTCACCGGTGGCCTGGGCCTCATCGTCTTCCTTGGCGGCGCCTTCGGCTTCATGTTCGCCATCGAGAAGACCAAGAACTCCGCCGCCGGCGTGCCGGTGCTGCTGGCCTTCACCTTCTTCATGGGCCTGATGCTGTCGCGCCTGATCGCGATGGTGCTCGGCTTCAAGAATGGCTCGGAACTCATCATGACGGCCTTCGGCGGCACCGCCGGCGTGTTCCTCGTGATGGCCTCGCTGGCCACGGTCATCAAGCGCGACTTGTCAGGCATGGGCAAGTTCCTGTTCGTCGGTGCGCTGGTGCTGATGTTCGGCGCCATCATCAACGTGTTCGTTGGTTCGACCACGGGCATGCTGGTCATCTCGGTGGCTGCCATCGGCATCTTCTCGGCCTACATGCTCTATGACCTGAAGCAGATCATGGACGGCGGCGAAACCAACTACATCAG
>Ga0163161_10003864_pt1 | contig 10502 bp, 7 predicted proteins | sample S45metaG_FD_129847 | JGI IMG/M metagenome (GOLD analysis project Ga0163161, IMG submission 129847) | Switchgrass rhizosphere microbial communities from Kellogg Biological Station, Michigan, USA - S4-5 metaG | ecosystem: Host-associated > Plants > Roots > Rhizosphere > Soil | place: USA: Michigan... | reverse complement strand
CTGTCCATGTCGGTGTCGAGCACGATCTTGCCGTCGCGGATGAACATGAGGTCGGTGAGGATGTGTTCGATCTCCTCGACCTGATGTGTGGTGACCAGGATGGTCTTTTCCTCGTCGAAGTAGTCTTCCAGAAGGCTCTGGTAGAACTGCTTGCGGTAGAGGATGTCCAGGCCCAGCGTAGGTTCGTCCAGCACCAGCAACCGGGCATCGATCGACATCACCAGGGCCAGGTGCAGCTGCACGATCATGCCCTTGGACAGCTGTTTCACCTTCTGCTGCGGCTGCAGCTTGGTGCGGGCCAGGAAGGCATCGCACTTGGCGCGGTCGAAGCGGGGGTGGGTGTTGGCGACGAAGTCGACCGCATCCTTGACCCGGATCCAGCGGGGCAGCACGGCCACGTCGGCGATGAAGCAGACCTGTTCCATGAGCTTGTCGCGATCCTTGCGGGGATCCAGGCCGAGGACATTGAGCTGGCCCTCGAAGGTGGTCAGGCCGAGGATGGCCTTGAGCGCCGTGGTCTTGCCTGCCCCGTTGGGGCCGATCAGGCCGACGATGCGCCCCGATCCGATCTGGAAGCTGGCGCCATCGAGCGCCAGTGACGACTTGTAACGCTTGCTCAGGCCGGTGGCGGTAACGACCGCGGTCATGACGGATCCTCCGTGGAGCCTTGGGCTTCACGCATCAAAGTCTTGAGATCGAGGCCCATGCGCTGGAGGCGGGCAAACAGTGCCGGCCATTCTTCACGCAAGAAGCGCTCCCTTTCACTCTTCAGTAGCGCGTCGCGCGCTCCATCGATCACGAACATGCCAAGACCCCTCCGTTTCTCAACCAGTTGTTCGTCGACCAGCTCCTGGTACGCCTTGGAAACGGTCAGCGGGTTGATCTGAAAATCCCCCGCGACCTGACGTACCGACGGCAGCGGGTCGCCTTCGTTCAAGGCGCCGTCCAGGATCATCGCCACCACGCGTTCGCGGAGCTGGCGGTAAATCGGGACGCTGTCGTTCCAGGTGATGGACATGTAGTTAATCCTTGGCCGTGCGGCGCAGTGCATTACCAAACGAATAGTAGGGCATGGCCAGCTGCGCGCCGATCAGCGCAGCGGCGCGATCTTCCGCGCTGCGCTTGATGGCGGCAGCCGCCGAGTCCAGGGTGGCCTCGCTGGCCAGGACAGCCTCGCGCACATCGGCGTCGGTGGGCCTCACCTGGATAGCGGGGAGGTCGACGACGCGGACGCCGTTGACGAAATGGGGGGCGGCGACCAGTGCAGCGGCGCGGTCATCGAAGGAGCGCAGGGCGAACACGCTGGTTCCGGCGATCAGGACAGAGGCGGTGAGTGCGATGAGGTTCGGCGCTTTCATGGTTCGACTCCGATGACGTTGCTGCAGGTCGGGCAGTGGGTTTAGAGGGAGGCGACGTTGGCGTCGGTGTCGGCGTAGACGACGATCGGGGCCAGGTCGGTGACGTGCGTGCCGTTGATCTCGGTGAGCGGGGCAGCGGCGGTGGAGGTGCTGTGGAAGCCGGCCAGGGTGGCGGTGGCGATGACGAAGGCGGCGGCGAGCGCGGCGACGTTGAGGTTGTTTTTCATGTCAGTACTCCAGTGGTGGTGTGGGTGACCGGTGTTGTAGTGAACTATAACACCAGATTTTTAGTCGTCAACCAGAATTTCGTGAAATTCCATATGACTTATGGCCTATGCCGTGCCGCGCTGTGCTGGTGGGGTGCGTCGGTGGCACTAGCTCTGATGCGGTCTGTGAGGAAAAGGTTTAGGCGACATCTCACGCGACGGGGCAGGCCCGCAGGACTGAGGCAGGTCTCTGTGGGAGCCGCTTCAGCGGCGATGGGTGCTAGCGGCGACTTGGCCCGCTGCCGCGGGATCGCCGATGAATCGGCTCCCACAGGTTTTTTGGCCCGAAACGAAAACGGCCGGCCCTTGGAGGGGCCGGCCGTTAGCCGAGCGAGGTCGCGGGAGGTTTACAGCTCCGCGCGGAACTCCACGCCGATGATGCGCGGGTCGTTGACGAACGCCGTGCGGTTGTTGAAGTCGATACCGCCGGTGATCACCTTCTTGTCGGTGATGTTGCGACCGTAAAGGGCGATCTCGCGCTTGCCGAAGTCCCAGTTGTAACCGACACGGATGCCGCCTTCGAGGAAGGGCTTGCTCTTGAACTCTTCGGAGTCGTACAGGAAGAAGTTCACCTCGCTGCGGTAGTTCCAGTCGGTGTAGACGAAGAACTCACCGCTTTCGCCATACGGGATGCCGTAGCGGGCGGTCCAGGTGCCGATCCACTTCGGCGCGTTGGGCAGCGAGTTGCCGTTGATCAGCGCGTTGCCGTCTGCATTGAGTGGATCGAGGACCGTGCAGCCGCCGCCGCAAGGCGCGATGGCCAGGTTCTTGTCCTTCAGCTCGGTGTGGTTATAGCTGCCACCGGCCGTCATGTAGAACTGCGGCGTCAGGTAGGCCTCGAGGTCGAACTCGGTGCCGTAGCCCTGGGTCTTCTTCGCATTGATCAGCTGCGTCACGTTGCTTGCACCACCGACCGCGGTCAGCTGCTGGTTGTGCATGTCGTACTTGTAGATGTCGGCGTTGAAACGGACCTTGTTGTCTTCCGTGGTCGACTTGAAGCCGATTTCATACGAGGTGACCGTTTCCGGGCGTGCCGTGGAAATGCTGTTGGCGAAGGTGATACGGCCCTGCACGCTGGGCGCGCGGAAGCCGTTGGCGACGCGCGCGTACACGTTCGCATTCTTCGACAGCTGCCACGTGCCGGTGAGGTCGCCACTCCAGCGCGAGTCGGTCGGCTTGGAGGTCAGCGGGCCGATCGGGCCGGTGAAGCCGAGGAAGCGCTCCGCACTGAAGTCGCGCTTGTCGTGCGACCAGCGCGCGCCGGCGCGAACGTCGAACGCGTCGGTGAACTGATAGTCGGTCGAGCCGAAGAGCGCCCAGGCCTTCGTATGCTGGCTCTGGTCGACCAGGCCGTTGAGGACGTGGTTGTTCAGCGTGTCGTACGAGTAGTTGGTGATCGCGACGTCTTCGTCGAAGTAGTACGTGCCCACCTGCCACTTCAGGCGCTCCGAGCTGTCGTTGGACAGGCGGAATTCCTGGCTGATCTGGCGATCCTTCGGCAGCGCATCGGCCGTCTCGGAATAGAAGGGCGTGGTGCGGTCGGTGCTGCTCGGGCGGGCCGGCGTCTCGGACGCGTCGTAACCACCGTCGACGTCGCCGAGGCTATAGGTCTGCGCGCGCTCCAGGCCGGTGATCGAGGTGAAGTTGAGATCCCCGAAGTGCCAGTTCAGGTGCAGGTTGCTGCCCCAGGTGAACAGGTGCTGCTTGTTGTTGCCGTCCTGCGAGACCGAGTCGCGATCGAAGCCCTGCACGAACTGGTCGCTGCCCAGGGTGATCGCATTGGCGCGGTTGACCATGGCGCTGCCATCGAGCAGGCGGCCGTGCACGTTGATCAGCGCGTCGAAGTCGTCGGAATGCTTGTACAGGGCCTGCAGGCGAACGGCGCGGTCGTTGTAACCGCCGAGGTCGTCCTTCTTGCCCTTGTAGTCGTTGTCGATCCAGCCATCGCGATGCTGGGCGATGGCGGAGACGCGGCCCGACCAGTCGGAGCTGATCTTGCCGCCGATGGCGGCTTCGGCATTGGCCGTGCCGTACGAGCCGTAGGAAACGCGCGCGTAGCCTTCGGTTTCCTGGGTCGGCTTGCGTGATTCGAACTTGATGACGCCGGCCGGCGAGTTACGGCCGAAGAGCGTGCCCTGCGGGCCGCGGAGCACTTCCACCTGCTCCAGATCGAACAGCGGGAAGCCCTTGAGGATCGGGTTTTCCTGGACGATGTCGTCGTAAACCATCGACACCGGCTGCGACGCATTGAGGTCGAAGTCGCTGTTGCCGAGGCCGCGGATGTAGAAGCGCGGGAACTCGCGTCCGTACGAGGTTTCGGCATACACGCTCGGTGCGCGCGCGGCGAGCTGGAGCACGCCGTCGCCCGCCTGGCCAAAGGCCTCGAGCTTCTCGGCCGTGATCACGGTCATCGAGATGGGCACCTTCTGCAGGTCTTCCGTGCGCTTTTCAGCGGTGACGGTGACGGTCTCCAGCGTGGCCGTCTTGGCCTTCGGAGCGTTGGGCGCGGCGTCCTGTGCGAAGACCGGGCCGACGGTGAGCGCCGTGGCGATGGACAGGGCAATGACGAGACGTCGCGGCATACGACGCGAGCTAACGAGAGACATGGTGTGGTCCGCCTGGGAGGTTCCTGGGGTGAGAGTGCCTCGCCAACTGCGGTCGAGCCGGTCCCCTGGCGAGGGCGCGTCTTTACGAATTATCCCTTGTGACGTGGGCATGACGGAAGTGTTGCAACGCAGAAACCTGCGTGGATTGGCGTCGCTTGTCGCTGTCACTGAAGTGCAATGGAGGCCGGATAACGTGCCGGTCAATCAAGCGTGTTGGCGACGTTTATCGACTTTAAGCAGCCGTATCGCCGACGTTTGAGGTTTTTCTCAACCGTTTCTATGAGTAATTTCGGAGCCAACTGACCATGAAGAGACTTCCCCTGGCCGCCGCCTTCTGGACGATGTGCGGTACCGCGGCCGCCGAGGGCGCGCCGCAAGAAGCCATCGAGCTCTACGTCGACACCGCCACCCGGCAGCTATTTGCGGAGCCGGGACCGGGCCGGCAGCGGCTCGGCAAGTTCGCCCAGGTAACCGACACGCCGGCGCCGGTCGCGGCCACGACGGCGGCTTCGACGGCCGCCACCGCGTCGGCAGGCAGCGCCGCGCAGCCCGCCGTGGCCGCCAGGTCGGCGTCGTCGGCCACGCCGGCGACCAAGGCCTGGTACGACAAGATCGGCATCCGTGGCTACCTGCAGATGCGCTACAACCAGGAAGTCGGCGGGGATGCGAAGGACCTCAAATCCCCCGGCGATCGTTACATCGGGCGTGAACAGGGCTTCGGCATTCGCCGCGCGCGTGTCGTCATCAGTGGCGACGTGACCGACAAGATGTCGATCTACATCCAGCCCGACTTCGCCAGCACGCCGACGGGTTCGAGCACCGGTAACTTCGCCCAGCTGCGCGACGCGTACGCGGACCTTTGGCTGGACAAGGACAAGACCTATCGCATCCGAGCCGGCCAGTCGAAGATTCCGTACGGTTGGGAGGATCTGCAGTCCAGCCAGAACCGTCTCGCCCTCGATCGTGCGGACGCGTTGAACTCCGCTGTTCGTGACGAGCGCGATCTCGGTGTGTTCTTTTACTGGACGCCGAAGGAGATCAAGGAGCGCTACGCCTACCTGGTCAAGTCGGGCCTGAAGGGCTCGGGCGACTACGGCGTGTTCGGCGTCGGCGTGTACAACGGGCAGGGCGCCAACCGCCCCGATCGCAACGACCAGCTGCACTCGGTGATCCACTTCTCCTATCCGTTCAAGTTCGCCAACGGGCAGTACCTCGAGGTGGGTGCGGACGCGTATTCGGGTCGCTACAAGGTGACGACCGGTTCGGCGACCATCGACGGCCGGACCTTCACCCCGACGGTGGACGCACCCGTCGCCGGCTCGACGGACCGTCGCGTCGCGGCCCACGTGGTGTATTACCCGCAGCCGTTCGGGTTCCAGGCGGAGTGGACGGTGGGGCAGGGCCCGGAGCTCGATGTCGCGCGCCGCGTTGTCCGCACGCAGTCACTGCGTGGCGGCTATGCACAGGTGATGTACAAGTTCGACGGCGACTACGGCTCGCTGATGCCGTATGCGAAGTGGCAGACCTATCGCGGCGCGGCGAAGTTCGACACGAACGCGCCGAAGATGCAGGTCGATGAGATCGAGGCCGGCATCGAATGGCAGCCGTCGAATGCGGTCGAGCTGGCGGTGGCGTGGGCGAACATGCGCCGTACGGATGTGAGTACGGCGCCCTATCGTCGGATCGACGGGCAGTTGCTGCGCATGCAACTCCAGGTCAACTACTGATGGGTAGGAGCCGATTTATCGGCGATGGGTGCTCGCGACACCCTGGCCCGCTGCCGCGGGATCGCCGATGAATCGGCTCCTACAAGAGCTGTCGTGCGGCGCTATTTTTTCTTCTTGGCGGGCGCGGCAAGTGACTTCTCGCGGATGGCCTTGAACTCGCTGCCGTCTTTCCATACGGGCCAGACATCGCTGTCGGCGAGCTTTTCGCCGAGGGCGTAGAACGCCTTGACGTTCTGCGTGACGCCGTCGAAGTTCCAGCGCATGTCGTAGACATCGGTGGGCTGGTGGTAGTGATTCTTGACGTAGTCTTCCTCGGCAGCCTCGCCCGCGGCTTTGCCACCGACCACCATGTCGATGCCGCCGCCGGCGGACAGGGCCGGCACGCCGGCCTTGGCAAAGTTGAAGTGGTCGGAGCGGAAGTAATGACCCTTCTCCGGTGAGGCATCGCCGCTGACGACGCGACCGCCTGCCTTGAGCACCTCGGCGAACATGTCTTCGAGGTCGCCCTGGCCGAGGCCGACGACCTCCATATCCTTCGTCGCACCGGTGATCGGCAGCGCGTCCATGTTGATGTCGGCAACCGTCTTGTTGAGCGGGAAGGGTGGGTGGGCAACGTAGTATTTCGAGCCGAGCAAGCCCGATTCTTCCATCGTCACCGCAGCGAAGATTACCGTGCGCTTTGGCTTGTCCTGGGCGAACTTGCCGGCGATCTCCAGCAGGGCGGCGATGCCGGTGCCGTTATCGACCGCACCGTTGTAGATCTGATGGCCCTTCAGCGAGGGGTCGTGGCCCAGATGGTCCCAGTGCGCGCTGTAGACAATGGCTTCGTCCGGTTTGTCGCTGCCCTTGACCATGCCGATGACGTTGTTGCTCAGCGAATGCGTGATCGCGCTTTGCAGGTGGATCGATGCCTTGGCATCGAGTGGCACCGCCTTGAAGCCGCGCACGTCGGCCTGTCTGGCGAGGTCGTCGAAGTTCTTTCCCGCTTTCGCAAAGAGGCGCTGCGCGGCTTCGTGGGTCAGCCATCCGGCGACCGGCAGGCGGGGCGCGGGATCTTCGCTCTGCGGCAGGTCGAGACGGGGCGTGGACCAGCTGCTCTGGACCACGTTCCAGCCGTAGGCGGCGGGTTCGGTCTGGTGGACGATGAACGCAGCGGCGGCACCCTGGCGAGCGGCCTCTTCGAACTTGTAGGTCCAGCGGCCGTAGTAGGTCATCTCGCGACCCTTGAAGAGCTTCGGGTCGTTGGCATTCCAGCCTGGGTCGTTGACCAGGATGATCACCGTCTTGCCCTTGACGTCCACACCGTCGAAATCGTTCCACTGGGCTTCCGGCGCATTGACGCCATAGCCCACGAAGACGACGTCCGAGTCCTTGAGGTCCACGTCCGATTTTGCCTGCAAGGTGCCGGCGACCATGTCGCTGCCGAAAGCGAACGCTTCCTGGCCACCCCCTTCGGTGACATCGAGCCTGACGTTGGCGGTATCGGTCAGCGCGGTGGAGACGGCGGGCACGGATTGCACCCACTCGCCCTTGTTGCCCGGCTCCAGGCCCATCCGCTTGAACTGCTCGATGATGTAGTTGGTGGTCAGGCGCTCGCCCAGCGTGCCGGGCTTGCGGCCGTCGTATTCGTCGGATGAGATCACCCGCAGGTGGGCAGCGAAGTCGTCCGGCGTGATCTCGGGGCTGAACGTGTGCTGCTCGTTCGCCACGGCGGGAAGCGGCGGTGGTGGCGAGGTGGCAGCCCTGGCCGGGGCGGGCGGCGGGGCCGCCGCGGTCTTGTCTTCGTCGTGGGACTGGCAGGCCGCCAGGGTCAGGGCGGTCAGGCAGGCAAGAGCGAGTCGACGCATCGGCGGGGAGCCCCATGGGTGGAAAGGAGGACTCCGAGTGTACCGGCAAGGGCGGCCCTGTCGCCGGGGCGGCAAGGGCCCCATAATGGTGGGTTATCCCGTTCCCGGAAGACCCCTCCCCATGCGTATCGGCATCGACTTCGGAACCAGCTACTCGGCCGCCGCGGCCATCGTGGACGGTCAGCTCGAACTGGTCCGTTTTGGCGACGCGCGCCAGTTCCGGACCGCGGTTTTCTTCCCGGAAGTGGTGCCCAACGTCGACGACTTCGTCCTGACCCCGGCCCTGGAGGCCCAGGTGGATGCGTTCGTGCGCGCCTCGCGTCTCGACGAGCGCCAGGCCGGCCGGACCCCGCGCGGCGAGATGGATCTGCGTCGCGACGCCATCCGCGTCGTGCGCCGTCAGTGGATGGAAGAGCGCACACGCGAAGCCTCGGCGTCCGTGGCCAGCTTCCAGGATGCCCTTTTCGGCGAGGAAGCCGTCGATGCCTACCTTGAAGAAGGCACGGGCAACCTGATCGAATCGCCGAAGTCGATGTTCGGCTACAAGCTCGATCCGCGGGTGCGCAAGACCATCGTCAGCATCGCGGCACACATCCTGGAGCACGTTCGCCTGGTGGCCACCCGGCAGTTCGGCACGCCGGTCCGCGAAGCGGTCATCGGGCGTCCGGTCGAGTTCCGCAGCTCCATGGGGGCGGCTGGCGGCGAGCAGGCCCTCTCCATCCTGCGCGAAGCGGCGCGCATCGCCGGTTTCGACGAGGTCTCGTTCCTCGAGGAGCCCGCCGCCGCGGCCATGCATTACCACCAGTCGCTGGCGGAGCGTCAGCGCGCGATCATCGTCGATATCGGCGGTGGCACGACCGACGTCGCCTATGCCGAGCTCGGCGCCGGCGAAGTGCCGATCATGCATCGCAGCTGGGGTTTGCCGCGTGGCGGCACGGACCTCGACGTCGGCGTGAGCCTGCACAGCTTCATGCCGCGGTTCGGCAAAGACCTGAGCGGCGTGCCGGTCCACCATTTCGTCGAAGCGGCCAGCGTGCACAACCTGCCCAAGCAGCGCGAGTTCCGCAAACAGGACTATCGCCTGGTGGACGAGCCCTTCGGGTCGCGTCTGCGTGCCCTGCAGGGAACCGGTGCGACCACCCGCCTGAACCAGTCGGCCGAGCGGATGAAGATCGATCTTTCGGCCTCCGACGAAGCCTCCGCGACGCTGGATTTTATCGAGGCAGGTCTGACGATCGACGCTGTTGCCGGCGACTTCCGTGCGGCTTCGGAAGACTTCCTTGACCGCATGGGGCGGCTTCTCGATCAGGCGCAGGCGGACATCGGCGAGGCACCGGCGAGCGTTTTTCTCACTGGCGGCACGTCCCGGTCGCCGCAGGTTCGTGAGCGGGTGGGCGCAAGTTTTCCCGGCATACGGGTAGTACACGGCGACCCCTCGCTGGGTGTAGTCTCTGGGCTCGCACAAGCAGCACTTTTATCAAATTCATCAATCGCTTCCGATAGTCGCTAAGCTAATTCGGCATATTCACAATGTCCGAGCTTGTCCTGCATTACATGGTTAGTTGTAGCGTCGGCGCGGCTCGATTGAGAAAGTGAGTTTGTGCCGACCGATGGAGATTCAGTCGCGGCAGGGGTGGCCTGCCAGTGGATGCTGCGGGGGTGCATATGGGAAGGGTTAGCGTTCGGATACGGGTGGGCAAAGGAACAACTAACCGCAGGGAGGTAGGCGCATGACTCGCCCTTCCAACGTTCAGGGGCTGGAAGATTACGATCTGGTCACTCTGGGCGCGGCATTAGGCATGTGCGAGGTCGATCTGTTGACCCTCAGCCCGGCCCGACCCCGCGCATCGATCGCGTCGAAGACGCACGACGGCGTTACGTACCTCACCGGCCACATCGACTTCGATGTGCGTGGTTCCCTTACGGTGCCCGACGACGCATGCATGCTCGTCTACCTGCACGAGACCGGCGAACGCAGCTGGTGCCAGGGCGTCGGTGTCGAGTCGGAAATGGGCGTGACGCTGCTGCGTGGCACGCCAACCGACTTCATGTTCGAGCGCGGCACGCGGTTCACCCTCGTGGTCGCCCCGTACGCACGCTTCCGCGCGCGATTCATGGCCTCCGACCACGCCGACGTGGACATGGCCGCGCAACGACTTCGCCTGTTCTCGGTGACCTCCGACCATCTCAAACGCGCCTACCGGCAGATACGCGAACGCGTCCGCGAGGTCGAGGATCTGGCCTTCGGGCCGGTCGAGGACTTGCTCGACGAGCATATCCGTGTCGCGCTTGGATCGTCGTCCGAAGAGCGGCCGGTCGCCTCGCGCGGTCGGCGTGCGCATTACCAGGTCATGCGACGCGCGGAGCGCTTCATGCGTGCCAATCTGCGTCGCGATATCTATTCGCAGGAACTCTGCCAGGCGGCAGGGGCCAGCGAACGCGGCCTGCGCTATGCGTTCGACGACCTGCTGGGCATTCCGCCCAACCGCTACCTCGCCATGCTTCGGCTGTGCACGGCTCACCGCAGCCTCGTCACGGCGGAAGCCGGCCGGCGCTCGGTCAAGTCCGTGGCACTCAGCTGCGGCATGTGGGACTTGTCGCGCTTCGCTGAGAAGTATCGCAGCGTGTTCGGTGAGCAGCCGCGGGAAACGCTCGTACGCAGCGCCCCGGCGGATGATCTGGCCCCCGCGGAAGAGTT
>Ga0163161_10003861_pt1 | contig 10506 bp, 11 predicted proteins | sample S45metaG_FD_129847 | JGI IMG/M metagenome (GOLD analysis project Ga0163161, IMG submission 129847) | Switchgrass rhizosphere microbial communities from Kellogg Biological Station, Michigan, USA - S4-5 metaG | ecosystem: Host-associated > Plants > Roots > Rhizosphere > Soil | place: USA... | reverse complement strand
GTCGAAAAGCGACCGCGCCGCCACCGCACGCGCACACACCGAGGCCAGGAACGCAGCGTCGATGCGCTGCGCTTCGACAAAGCTCCAGGCCCGCGCGCGGATCTTGGAAACCGGGCTGAACGCAGCCCACGCCAGGAACACGCCCTCGTGCGATTCGACGCGCACCGTCTCGCCCGAATCGGCACCGCCGCGTGCAATGGCGGATTCGAAGATCCATGGATGGCGGCGCTGCAGCGAGCGCTCCTTGCCGGGCTTGAGGCGGAGGGTTTTCATTGGGTGTCGTCGTTGTCTTTTCTGGGCTTGGAGCGCGCACCCTCCGGCCGCGCCTGCGCACGCGGGTGAGCAGCGTCATAGGCCTTGGCCAGGTGCTGGAAATCCAGCCGGGTATAGATCTGCGTGGTCGAGATGTTGGCGTGGCCCAGCAGCTCCTGCACGGCGCGCAGGTCGCTGCTCGACTGGAGCACGTGGCTCGCGAACGAATGCCGCAGCATGTGCGGATGCACCGGGGCCGCCAGGCCGGCCTTCAGACTGCGCTCCCGCAGCATTTTCCACACCGCCTGCGACGACATCCGAACGCCCTTGCTGCTGATGAAGAGCGCCGCCGCGCCCGCCGCATCGCGCAGGCCCGCGGTTGCGAGCGCCGCACAATCGCCGCGCACCGCGAGCCAGTCGCGCAGCGCCTCGGCCGCCTTGCCGCCGATCGGCACCAGCCGCCGCTTGCTGCCCTTGCCCAGCACATTGGCCTCCAGCGCCTCCAGGTCGACCCAGCCGCGGGCCGTGTGGCTGGCCTGCGCATCGAGGCCGGTGAGCTCGCTCACGCGCAGGCCGCAGCCGTAGAGCACCTCGACGATGGCGCTGTCGCGCGCCTCGGTCCAGGGGTCGGCCTCGGGGTCGTACATTTCGGCGAGCCGCACCGCATCGTCGACCGCCAGCGCCTTGGGCAGCGGCCGCGCGGCCTTGGGCGCATGCACGTCCTTCACGGGGTTGAAGCCCACCAGTCCTTCGTTGCCGAGCCAGCGGTAGAAGCTGCGCCAGCACGAGAGCACCAGCGCAATGCCGCGCGGCTCGCGCCCGGCGCCGTGCAGCTGCGCCATCCAGCGCCGGATGTGCGCCGTTTGCACGCGATCGAGCGGAAGCCCGGCTTCCGCGGCGTTGGCCGCCAGGGCCTGGAGGTGAATCGCATAGAGCTCGACGGTGCGCGGCGCCAGCCGGCGCTCCACACGCACGTACGCCAGGTACTTCTCGACCCAGGGCGGCGTTTCGGCCATGCCAGCCGTCTCAGTGGAGGTAGCCATTGAATGCATTGTTCACGACGGCCAGCGGCTCGCGCAATGCGCCCTTGAAAACCATGCCGAACCGGCGCCAGCAGCTGGTGCTGGCCGCCGCATACTGGACGTCGAAGTCCTTGTCGAAACCGCTGGCCCGCACCAGCCGCTCGACGCGCCACAGGTGATAGGGCTCCGACACCACGATCACGCTGCGCACGCCCGCCGCCTTCAGCACCGGGGTCGACATCGAGAGATTCAGGCGGGTCGAAGTGGATGCCGGCTCCAGCAGCAGCGGGCCGCCATAGCCCTGCGCGCGCGCGTGGCTCTCCATCACCTCGGCTTCGATGCGGCCATCTTCCTTGTCGACCCCGCCCGACAGCACCAGCTGCTTCACGCGGCCCGCGCCGGCCAGCGCAATGCCGGCATCGACCCGGCCCGTGAGGCACGGGTTGGGCTTGCCCCTGAGGTAGGCGCGGTTGCCAAGGATCAGCGCGGCATCGGCCGGGTGTTGCGGTGGACGCGCCAGCGCCGCAGCCGCATGCCGCCAGATCACCCCCGCAATCGCCAGATAGGCCAGCACGCCGGCCAGCAGCACCGCGCCCAGCACGGGCCTCACGGCCCGCCAGGACCGGCGCCGGCCGCTCAAGGCCGCAGCCGCGACAGCGCGCCCGAAGCCAGTTCGGCGATGCGCTCGAGAAAGTCGGTGCCCATTTCGGCGTTGAAGCGCTGTGCGTCCGGCGAGGCCAGCACCAGGAGGCCGAAGGCCGGCGATTCGGCATCGGGCCGCAGCGGAATCATCGCAATCGACATGGCGCCGGCCGGTTCGGGCAGCCACTTGGCCGCCTCGAAGCCCGAATTGAGCCCGCAGTAGGGCGAGGTCAGCGAAGTGGCCAGGGCCTTCACGTCGTCGCTCACCCACTGGGCATAGGCCTCGTTGAGGTAGTCGGCGCTGCAGTCCCATACCTTGATGGCTGTCTGCGGCACCAGGAACAGCGACTGCAGGTCGACCGCGATGCGGTAAGGCAGGCTGCGCGGATCGCGCGTGGTCAGGAGGCCGCGGGTCCAGCGCTGCAGGCGGTCGGCGATCACCACGTTCTCGGTGCCGTGGCGCACCATGTCCATCAGCCGATGCTCCAGCGCCTTGATCTTTTCGCGCAGCATCTCGGCCTGGCGCTCCTGCAGGCTCACGGCGCGGTTGCCGTGCGGGCTGGTGAGCTGCACCTGCGCCAGCAGTTGCGCGTGCCGCTCGAAAAAGTCGGGCGTGTTCGCCAGGTAGTTGGCGATGTCGTCTTCGGTGATCGGGTTCATTGCGTCGTCTTTGTTGTTTCTGGTGGGGGTGGTCATGGCAGCTCTGGCACCTCGATGTCACCCTCGAAGACCGTGGTGGCCGGCCCCGTCATGAGCACCGGGCTTCCCTCGCCCTGCCAGCCGATGGTGAGCACGCCGCCGTGCGTCTGCACGTCGACCCGGTTGTCCAGCAGGCCGAGCCGGATGCCCGCCACCACCGCCGCGCAGGCGCCGGTGCCGCAGGCCAGCGTTTCACCCGCGCCGCGCTCGAACACCCGCAGCCTGGCGTGCGTGCGGTCGACCACCTGCATGAAGCCGGCGTTCACGCGCTGCGGGAAGCGCGGATGGTGCTCGATGAGCGGGCCCTGCTCGCCCACCGGCGCCGTATCGACGTTGTCGACCAGCTGCACCGCATGCGGGTTGCCCATGGACAGCACCGCCACCGAGACGATCGCCGAACCGGCACGGGTGCCCAGCGCCAGGTGCCAGGTGTGCCACGCGCCCGTGGGCTGCGGATCGAGCCCCGCGGTGTCGAAGGGCACGCGCGCGGGCTCGAAGACCGGCGGGCCCATGTCGACCGTGACCCGGCCGTCTTCGCCCATGCGCGGCTCGATGATGCCGGCGAGCGTTTCGACGCGCACCGTGTCCTTTTCGGTCAGGTGGTGCTCGCGCACGAAGCGCATGAAGCAGCGAGCGCCGTTGCCGCACTGCTCCACCTCGCCGCCGTCGGCGTTGTGGATCACGTACTGAAAGTCGACGCCCTCGGCCGCAGCCGGGGAAGGCGGTCGCACCGTGAGGATCTGGTCGGCACCCACGCCGAAGTGGCGGTCGGCCAGAAAGCGGTATTGCGCGGCCGTGAGGCCCAGCGAGCCGCGCGTTTCGTCGAGCACGACAAAATCGTTGCCGGCTCCCTGCATCTTGGTAAAGCGGATTCGCATGCCCGGATTATCCGCCGCGCGGGTGGCGCAGCCGGTCCGGGGCCCAGTCCAGAAACGCCAACCGGTCCTGGCCCCGGAAACGCTCGCTGTTCAGGATGTAGGTTGGCGCGGTACACCGCCAGCCGAGCGCGATGGGACTGGGCGTCTTCGTGGTCATCGCGGGATCATTGCGAATAAGGTCAGCCGCAGCGGGCGCCGGCGATCCGCCCCTCTGCATCGAGGTCGATCGTGAGCCGCCCCGGATCCGCCGGCATCGGCAACGGCGCGCCGGCCGGTCCGGTGCGCGCAGACCGGGACCCCGTGCGGTTGCGCATTTCTTCCAGCAGCGGCGCGTCGGCCGACCGCCCCAGCGCATAGCGCGCCTGGGCGGCCTGGCAATCGGCCTCGCCGGCCACGGTGACGAAGACCGGCGGCGGCGGCACATCCGATGTGAGGGGGCGGAACCGGGGTTCGGTTTCGCAACCGGCCGTGAGCAGCGACGCGGCGCACAGGGCCGCGGCCATTGCGCGGCGCCAATGCTGGAGGAGGAAACCAGGTGGGTGTCCGATGCGCATGGTGCGGTCCCTTGCTGTTGCCATAGTTGCATCGATCGTAGCGCTGCAGCCGCCGTAGCTCGGCTGCGGAAAATTGATACGGTTTTTTCGAATTCCATCTACCGCGGAACAGGGCTCCATGCCGGACTCCCGTGGCATTCTGGAACAGACAGCCCGTCGTCTGGTTGGTGCTCACTCTTCGTAACGTGGCGCCGATGGGCCTTTTGTTCACACCAAGGTTCGAGGAACTCCGATGCAGGTTGGGTCAAGGTTGCGTGCGTGGGTCTACGCAGGAGGTTGGGCGCTTCTGCTCGCCGTATCGGGTTGCGGCGGCGGCGGGGGTGGCGGCGGCGGCGGCGCGCTGCCGGTCGTGGCAGTGGCACCCACCACGCCGCCGGCCGACCCGCCCAGTGCACCGCCTCCCGCGCCGCCCGCACCCGACGCGCCCGCCACCCCGCCGCCGTCACCGCCTCCGCCGGCTGAACCCGCGCCGCCGTCCGAACCACAGCCCGCGCCGGCCAGCCGTGTCGTCACCGAGACCATCACTTCGGCCAAGACAGGCGCGACCTATTCGCTCGAGATCTACCTTCCCGCCTCCTACGACGGCAACTCGAGGAACTATCCGGTCATCTATGCGATGGATGGCGATGCGGTCTTCAATCCGCCCGGTACGCGCTTTTCGAACTTCAGGGACATCCTCGAACAGCGCGGCACGCAGGCGATCCTGGTCGGCATCGGCGGCACGGCGCGCCGCGAGGAGGACTACGCCCTGCCGGGTGCGCGGGCGTACCACGAGTTCCTGACCGCCGAACTGGTGCCTTTCATTGAAACGAGGTACCGCGCCGATGTAAAAAAGCGTGTGCTGACCGGCCTCTCGCTGAGCGGGAGCATGGCGGGCATTTCGCTTTTTCTCGAGGGCGCGTCGGGCACGCTGACCTTCTCGGCCTACCTGTCGTTCGAGAGCGCGTTCGACTACCAGGAATCCGAGTACCAGTCGCTCGAGCAGCAGATGCACGATGCGCTCGGTGGCAAGCCGTTGCCCGCCACGCTCATCCTCACGCACTGCGGCAATCCGGACGAATGCAATTCCCGGCCCGTGGAAGCCATGTACAACCGGCTGCGGGCGCGCGGGTACGAGGGCCTGTCGCTCACGGAAGCGACCTACGAGACAACCCACACCCAGGCTGACATTCCCTCGTTCACCGAGGCCATCGCAAGCCTTTTGCCTTGACCAGGTCCGCGCAGCTTCGGCGCAGTCAGGCCGGCGGGCGCCATTGCCCGGATGCCGGGCACACGCTGGCCGGCTCGCCGTTCACCCGCACCTGCTCCTCGTCGCTCTGCGCGGGGGCGGCGGGCTCGACATCGAACCGAATCCGGAGCGCGCCCGCCACGCGCGCGTCTTCGACCGGAAGCTCCCACGACAGGAACAGCTGGCTGCAGTCCTGTCCCGGCCCGAAGTCGGCGGCATGAAAGCCGCTGCCGCCACGCCGGACCACGGCATGCGGCTGGCAGGTATCGAAGACAAGAAGCGTGCCGCGCGCAAGCGCAATCCGATCGCCGGTGCCAGGGAAGTGCACGTCCAGCCCCTTGTCCTCGCTCACGAAGAGATTGCAGAAAGCCGCAGCGCCGTACTGCGCGCCGTCATGGTGGTACCGCGCGCCCCGGCAGGCCATGAGGGCGACGTCGCTGGAGGCCAGCACCTCCTCCAGGCCGAGCGCGCGCGTCCAGCCGGCCGCCGCCTGCACGCAGCGCCGGTAGTCCGGCCAGCGTGCACGCGCGCGCGCCAGGGGCATGGCTTCGACGTCTCCGGGTTCCAGCGCCATGTGCGAGATCTCCCGCTCCCAATCGGCCAGCAGCCTCGCGGGTGGCGCGGGCACCTCGACCCGGCCCGACAGCACCACGCCGCCCACGCTCCGGGTGCGCATCGACTCGCCGCTTCGGAACCATGCAACGAGGCGGTCGGGCTCGCGCTCGAAGGATGTGGAAGGGCTCATTGCGGCCAGTGTAGTCAGCGCTGCGTTCGCGCAAGCAGCCGGGCCGCTTGGACTGTAGGTGCGCACTGTCATGCCGTGCCGTCCGCTCCCTTCATGCCGACAAGCGCATTGGCGCTGTCGGCTCGGGCATGCCGGGTACAACTTTGGTGCTCCCCTCAACGCCTTTCATCAAGGAGACATTCAATGGTTGATATCAAGGACAAGGAAGATTCGCACCCCGCCGCAACCGGCGCCGGCGCCGTGGTCGGCGGTGTCGCGGGCGGTGTCGCGGGCGGCGCGGCCGCCGGCGCGGCCGTCGGCGGCATGACCGGCCCCGTGGGGGCTGCCGTGGGCGCCGCCGTGGGTGCGGTCGCCGGGGCGCTGGCCGGCCGGCGCATGGCAAAGGTCGATCCGGACGCCGAGGACGCCTACTGGCGCGACAACTACGCCGGGCGCTCCTACGTCACCGGCGGATCGAGCTACGACGACTATGCACCGGCGTACCGCTACGGCGTCGATTCCTATTCGCGCTATCCGGATCGCAAGTTCGAGGACGTCGAGCCCGAGTTGGGACGCGACTGGGGCACCGCGCGCGGGCGCTCTTCGCTCGAGTGGGAGCGCGCCAAGCACGCGTCGCGCGACGCCTGGCAGCGCGTGAGCGACAACGTGGAGCGTGCGGTCCCGGGCGACTCGGACCGCGACGGGCTCTGACCGCCAGCGCGGCAGGAGAAGAAGAAAACGGCCCGAAAGGGCCGTTTCTGTTTTGATGGGGCGGCCTGCCAGCGCGCTAGCGGGTCTGCCACTCGGCCAGCCATGCCTCGATCCGGATCCGGATGCGCCGCAACGCCTCGCCGCGCTCCGCGTCGAGGCTGGCCAGCGTGAAGTGGCACATGTCCACGCCACGCAGCCGCAGCAGGCCCGTGCCGATCAAGTCGCCGGCCGTGTCCCGGTGCAGGCGGAGTTCGAACGCCCAACCGGTCGGTAGCATGGGATTGCATTCCAGTCCGAGGTCCGCGTCCAATTTTGCCTTTCGCCGTCGTTCTGGACGGCAATGCCAGCATACCCCCCTGCGGACAGAAAGCCATCCCCGGAACGTGTCAGTCGATGCTGATGTTCGCGGCCTTCGCCACCTCGGCCCATTTCACGCGGTTCTCATGCACGGTCTTCCTGAACTGCGCGGGCGACTCGATGCGCACGGTGTTGCCCTGGCTTTCGAAGCGCTCGCGGATCTCGGGCTGCTCGAGCACGGCCTTCACCGCGGCGTTGAGCTTCTCGACGATCTGCACGTCGGTGCCCTTGGGCGCGAAGATGCCGAACCAGATCGAGCTGTCGAAGCCCCTGGTTCCCGCGAGGCCGCTGGAGGCGATGGTCGGGACTTCTTTCACGGCGGCCACTGGCGCGGCCGTGGTCACGCCCAGGAGACGCACCTTGCCGGCCTTGTAGTGCGGCAGCACCGTCTGCACCTGGTTCATGATGCAGCAGGTCTCGCCGCGCACCACCGACGTGATGGCCTCCGGCCCGCCCTTGTAGGGCACGTGAACCATCTGCAGGCCGAGGCGCGAATTGAACTCGGCAAAGGCCATGTGCGTGCCCGCGCCATTGCCCGTGGAGGCGTAGTTGTACTTGCCGGGGTTGGCCTTGACGAGATCGACGAACTCCTTCAATGTCTTCGCGTTGATCACGTCCGGGTTGATCGTGAGCACGTTCGAGACATCGAGCACCGGCGCCACCGGCACGAAGTCGGCCTCCACGTCGAACGGCAGCTTCTTGTAGAGCGCGGCATTGCTGCCGTGCGTGGCCGCGGTGCCGAACGAGAGCGTGTAGCCGTCGGGCTTGGCGTGCGCCACGTATTCGCTGGCAATATTGCCCGCGGCGCCCGACTTGTAGTCGATGATGACCGGCTTGCCCAACTGCCTGGACAGCGGTTCCTGGATGGCGCGGGCCACCACGTCGACGCCGGAGCCGGCCGGAAAGCCCATGATCAGCGTGACCGGCTGCTGGGGCCAGTCGCCCTGCGCAAAGGTAGTGGAAGCAGCCAGGGCTGCGCACAGCGTCGCACCGGCCATGCGGAGGGTCTGCCTGAAGGAAGGCGAAAAGGGAGAATGGGTCATGACTGTCTTTCCTCGATGCGGGCGTTGCAGCCCGCGATTGTGGCGCGCGGCTCATGCCCGATCGGGAATGAGCTTATGCGCCATGCCGGCGCACCGCATCACCTCTCCATAATCGCCGCATGGTCCGCCCCACCCAACAACGCCACCTCGCCCGCGAGCCCGCGCCCCTGCGCGCGGCAGCCACCGTGCTGCTGCTGCGCGATTCCGCGGCCGGCATCGAAGTGCTGATGACGCGCCGCTCGAGCACTGCAAGCTTCGCGCCAGGCGCCTTCGTATTTCCCGGCGGCCAGGTCGATGCGGCCGACGAGGCCGCCAAGCGCATTGCCGCGTGCCGCCCCACGCAAAGCGGCATCCAGCTGACGCAGGCCATCACGGCCATCCGCGAAGGCTTCGAGGAGCTCGGCGTGCTGCTCGCGCGCCATGCGGACGGCAGCCCCGTGCGCACGGAAGACATCGCCTCGATGGACCGCAGCACCGCCTCGCCCGTTTCGTTTGTCGAGCAATGCGAAGAGCGCCAGCTGGTGCTTGCGGCCGACCAGGTGTTCAGCCTGGCGCACTGGATCACCGACCGCGACCTGCCCAGGCGCTTCGACGTGCCCTTCCTGGTCGCGCGCATGCCCGAGGCCCAGGTGCCCACCGCCGACGAGAGCGAGCAGTTCGAGCCCTGCTGGGTGCGGCCGGCCGATGCGCTCGCGCGCCATGCGCAGGGCAGTTTCTTCATGATCTTTCCAACGGTGCGCACGCTGCAGCGGCTGGCGGCCTATGCCGACGTCGACGCGGTGCTGCAAGCCTGCGCGCCCACGGACGGCGCCGAGCAGCCGCTGTGGACCAGCTGCCCGCGCGCCGGGCTGCTCGCCGGGCAGGAAGCGCGCTACATGGAAACCGAGTCGCCCTATGGCGAGCTCGCGCTGGTCTGCCCCGATGGCCAGATGCTGCACGCGCTCGACTGGCAGAGCGAGCGGCCGGTGCCGCTGCTCAAGAACGTGCAGCGCCTCACCGCGCCCAATGCCGGCGCCATGACCGGCCCCGGCACCAACAGCTACATCGTCGGCGACGCGGCCACGGGCTACCTCGTGATCGACCCGGGACCGAACGATGCCGGACACATCGGCCGGATCTGGCACGCCGCGCAGGGCGACATCCGCATGATCGTGTGCACCCATTCGCATGCCGACCACTCGCCGGGCGCCGCGCCGCTGCAGGCCCTGTGCAAGGGGATGAAGCCGCCGATCCTCGGGCTGTCTTCGGCGCCGACCGCGCGCTCGTCGGCGCGCTTTGCGCCGGAACGCGAACTCGGCGACGGCGAGCGGCTCGTGCTCTCGGGCGCCACGGCCGACGGCGAGCGCATCACCCACACCCTGCGCGCCATCCACACGCCGGGGCATGCCGCCAACCACCTGTGCCTGGTGCTGGAGGAAGACGGGCTGCTGTTCTCCGGCGACCACATCCTGAACGGCAGCACCACGGTGATCGATCCGCCCGACGGCGACATGAACGCGTACCTCGAATCGCTCGACAAGCTCGACGCGGCCTGCGAAGCAGGCGGCGTCGATTTCATTTTTCCCGCGCATGGCTACGTGATCGGCAGCGCCCGCGCCGCCATAGCGCAGCTCAAGGCGCATCGCCTGAAGCGCGAAGCCAAGATTGCATCCGCCATGAAGAAACTCCCCCAAGGTACGCCCGAAGACTGGCTGCCGCTTGCCTACGACGACGTGCCCCAGCGCATGTGGCCGGTGGCGGCCCGCTCGCTGGCGGCGCATGTCGCGCGCATCCGGCAACTGGCATCCGCCCCATGAACCGTCCCGGCGAAGAAGGGATCCGGCTTGCCAAGCGCGTGGCCGCGCTCGCCGGCTGTTCGCGCCGAGAGGCCGAGCTGCTTATCGAGAATGGCGCGGTGCGCGTCGATGGGGTGCCGGCGCTGCTGCCGCAGTCGCGCGTGCAGGACCACCAGAAGGTCGAGATCGAGCCCGGCGCCAAGCCCGAGCCGGTGGTGGCCGTCACCCTGCTGCTGCATAAGCCGGCCGGCATGCCGACCGACACCGCGCATCGGCTGCTGGTGGCCGCCAACCACCACGAACCCGAGCGCGCGGGCATGCGCTTTTTGCCGGCGCATGCCAAGGCGCAGCGCTGCATGACGCCGCTGGAAACCGGCGCGAGCGGACTGGTGGCCTACACGCAGGAATTTCGCATCGAACGCAAGCTGCAGGAAGACGCGGGCATTCTCGAGCACGAAGTGATAGTCGACGTGGCGGGCACGGTGGGCCCCGAGGTGCTGGCGCGGCTGGAACGCTCGCCGGCGCGCGTGAGCATCGGCCGCCAGGCCGACGACCAGACCGGCCTGCGCTTTGCGCTCAAGGGCGCGCGGCCCGGGCAGATTGCCAACATCTGCGACAGCG
>Ga0163161_10003860_pt1 | contig 10510 bp, 11 predicted proteins | sample S45metaG_FD_129847 | JGI IMG/M metagenome (GOLD analysis project Ga0163161, IMG submission 129847) | Switchgrass rhizosphere microbial communities from Kellogg Biological Station, Michigan, USA - S4-5 metaG | ecosystem: Host-associated > Plants > Roots > Rhizosphere > Soil | place: USA... | reverse complement strand
ATTACTTACAAAAATAACAGTCCCGATAAATTGCCCTATTTATGGCTGCAATTAGATCAGAATACTTTTAAAGAAACTTCACGTGGCTATGCTATTACGCCAGCGCGTAGCCGTTATGGGGCGCAAGGTGAAAAGTTTGATGGTGGCTATAAAATCCAGAACATCAGTGTATCGCAAAAAGCTGCTGCTGTAAAATTTACTTCTTTGGTAGAAGATACGCGCATGCAGATCCGTTTAGATCAGCCAATGGCAGCCAATGGCGATATTGTAACGATTAAAATGGATTATTCATTTGTTGTACCAAAAGAGGGATCGGATAGAACAGGACATTTAACCACAAAAAATGGTGAAATTTTTGCCATTGCACAGTGGTTTCCACGCATGTGTGTATATGATGATGTAATTGGATGGAATACTTTGCCTTATTGGGGCGGCGGTGAATTTTATTGCGAGTATGGCGATATTAATTTTGCCATTACCGCACCGGCAACCCATATCGTAATGGGCTCGGGCGAATTGTTAAACCCTGCCGAAGTTTTTACACCAGAACAATTAAAAAGATGGAATGCCGCTAAACTTAGCGATGCTACCGTTCATATCCGTACAGAAGAGGAGGTAACAGATCCAAAATCCCGTCCTGCGAAAGATAAATTAACCTGGAAATTTAAAATTTTAAATGCACGCGATGCGGCTTGGGCTTCATCTAAATCTTTTGTGTTAGATGCAGCAAAAATCAATTTGCCAAGTGGTAAAAAATCTCTGGCCGTTTCTGCACAACCAGCTGAAAGCAACGGTGTTGATGCGTATGGCCGTGGTGTAGAATATGTAAAATCTACTATTGAGCACTATTCAACCAAATGGTTCGAATATCCATATCCAATGGCAGTTAATGTGGCTACCAATGTAGGTGGTATGGAATATCCTGGTATTGTTTTTTGTGGTTGGAAAGCTAAAAAAGCAGGTGCATGGGGCGTAATCGATCACGAATTCGGTCATACCTGGTTCCCTATGATTGTAGGCTCTAACGAACGTAAATATGGTTGGATGGATGAAGGCTTCAATACCTTTATCAACGGTATTTCTAAAAGTAGTTTTAATAAAGGTGAATATGCCGCTCAGCCAACAGATATGAATAAAGTTGGTAAAAGCACCATCGGAAATCCGGTTTATGAAAACATGATGTTAATGCCTGATGGTATGGCAGAACGTAATATAGGTGTTAATTTATATTTTAAACCAGGATGGGGCCTAGATATCTTGAGAAACCAGATTTTAGGTGAAGACCGTTTTGATTATGCTTTCCGCCAATATATTAAAAACTGGGCATTTAAACATCCAACCCCATTTGATTTCTTTCGTTCAATGGAAAACGGTGCGGGCGAAGATTTAGCCTGGTTCTGGAGAAGCTGGTGGTTAAACAACTGGAAAATGGATCAGGGTATTGCTGGTGTTGAGGCCGTTAAGCAAGACGATAAATTGGTGGGCTACGCGATTAAAGTTGTAAACCTGGAGAAAATGCCAATGCCAATTATCCTGCAGGTTAAAACCAAAAGCGGTAAAACCGATATCGTAAAAGTTCCTGTTGATGTTTGGATGAAAAGCGCAACTTGGTTGGTACGTTATCCAACAACTGAAGAGATTGAGTCGGTTACTTTAGATCCTAATAAAGTATTGCCAGATTCGAATACAGATAATAATACCTGGACAGCTACAGGTAACTAATTTAGCCCAAATAATTAATTATAGCCTCCTGATCTTTTAAAATCAGGAGGTTTTTTATTGCAAACAACCGACGGTTTACTAATTCTTATCGAATAATTTAGCGCCAGTTAATTTATAGTAAATGGAAAAAACTAATTTAGAAATCAGTAACCCTGAAGGTATATACGATCCCCGTCCGCATGGATATTCTCACGTTGCTTCAGTTTCAGCCAATTCCTCACTTGTATTTGTTGCAGGCCAGGGTGGTAGCAGAACCGATGGCGTACTGAGTGATGATTTCAGGACGCAGGTAAGTATTGTCTTCGAGAATATCGCTTTAGCCTTAAAAAGTAAGAATTTAGGTATGGCCAATATTGCAAAGTTGACAACATTGGTGGTAGATTATGATGAAGCGAAACACGAAATCCTGATCGAAGAATCGAACAAAATATGGCCTGATCAGAAATTTCCGGTAAACACGCTTATTCCGGTACAAAGATTGGCCTTAACTGGCATGCTGATCGAAATTGATGCTACGGCTATTGGCTAATTTACAACTGATGTTGTGTGTTTTTTGGAAATGAAGGGTTCCTTTCCCCTGGAGGTTTTCAGTCCCGCTTTCCGCTCAAAGTCCTCGCTTCGCTGCGGGCTTCCACTTCATCCGATAGCTATCGGATCGGGTTTAGAAACATCGCTTCGATGTCTTGGCAACATGCTAGGAGCAGACCTTTCATCCTAAACCTGATAGTAGCGGGCATCCCGATTCTTCATCGGGATAAAGCGGATGGCAGGGCTGCATTTGCCAAGAGCCATTGCACGTTTGTTTCCAAAAAAATATAGCTATAATTAATTTGATGTTGCTAAAGCATTAATAATAAATTGAAAAAATTATACAGATGGAAAAAGGAGAACGTAAAAATGTTTATAAGGCTTACGATAAGATGGGTAAATGGTTTGCCGAAAACCGCTATGCTGGTTTAGAGGAGAAAACCTATTTGGACAATTTACTTAAGCGGTTGTCTCCTAATGCAAGTATTTTAGATTTGGGCTGCGGCAGCGGAAAACCTATATTGGAATATCTGATCAGCCAAAAGGTAAACGTTCTCGGAATCGATGCCAGTAAGCAGATGCTGGAATTGGCCAGACTAAATTTTCCAGACACACCGTTTATGCTGAAAGATATGCGTAAACTTGATTTAGATGAAAAATTCGATGCAATAATTGCATGGCATAGTTTATTTCATCTTCCTGCTGATGATCAGCCAGGCATGTTCAGTGTTTTTAGGCGCCACCTTAAACCAAATGGCATTTTGTTATTTACCTCAGGAACCGATAGAGGAGAGGTCTGGGGGATGAACGGCGGTGAAAACTTATTTCATGCTTCTTTAGCTACTGATGAATATCGATCATTGCTTGAATCTAATCATTTTGAAGTGCTTAGCCATATGATAAACGACCCTGATTGTGGTGGCGCAAATGTTTGGATGGCACAATATAAACCCCGATAATTTTGCCTTAACTTTGCAGCATGGCCGAACAGCAAAAAAATAATCCCTTACACGGTATCACGTTAGAAAAAATTGTAACCGATCTTCAGCTACATTACGGCTGGGAAAAACTGGGGTCACTAATTAGGATTGATTGTTTTAACAATAATCAAACTATAAAATCGAGCTTAAAATTTTTAAGAAGAATGCCCTGGGCCCGAAAAAAGGTAGAAGACCTATATTTGGATACATTTCATAAATGAGAAACGAAATAAATGAGTTTTGAATTTAGAATGGCATACATTCAATAATTTACACCTTCTTGCAACCTTTATTCAAGCACACTCGTCATCCTGATCTAAATCCTATCAAATGAAAAATATTTTCTATTGTTTTTTGCTGATGCTTGTGTTAAGCAGTTGCGCTCTTGTAAACATAACAACCGTCTATTCGAATTCGGGTGGTAAAATAAATGTCCCTCAAAAGGAAAGTTATAGTGTAGTGTACCAAGCCAAATTTGGCGATGGTTTAACAGCCGATGTGGCTTACACCAATGAAAGTGGAAAACAGTCAGAACTAAAAGAAGTTAAGAGTGCCTGGGAAAAAACCGTAACCTTAAAATCAGGAACACACGTTCAATTTAAAACCTTTGCAACTGCTAAATCAAAATCAAGCGGTGAGTATAAAATCCTCGTAGATGGGAAAGTGGTTTCTGAGTATGTGCTGAGCGGAAAAAAACTAAATTATATTTTCGCTTTCGAATTGCCTTAATTCATAAAATCTTCATCTTGGATTTCGAGATTTAATAAACAAAATAACAAGGTTTATTCATCATTAATCAATTTGAAAATGAAAGCAATTAAAGTTTTAGTAATCGCACTAGTAGCAGCTTTTACCATTAATACCGTAAGCGCTCAAACCACAACTCCGGCAAAAGCAGGCACCGAAAAATCACAGACTAAAAAAGGTCATAAAACACATTATAAAAAGCACACAAAAAAAGTAGCTAAAGCTTAAAAAGAGAAAGTCTTTCAGGTAAACTGAAAGGCTTTTTTTGTTAATAATCAAAGCCCTCAGACTACCGAAGTTTCAAAGACCTCCGTAGGGGCGAACTTGGAAAGTCGGCCCACCTCAGGGTTATTTTTAAAAAAAAAAATTTTTTTCTGTCACACTTTTCAGTTTTTGGTGTCTTATACTTGAAACCTTAAAAAAAGGTTAATCAGACAAACCAACAAAAAAGACAATTTTAGTTATGAAAACCTATTTATGGATGTTCCTGTGCGTATTATCTACGAAAGTCTTCGCACAACAGGCAGGTAATATAAATGGAAAAATTATTGATGGGAAAACAAACCAGCCTATTGAATATGTGGGCATTATTTTATCGGGTAAAACTGATTCGACCAAAAAAGTAGGTGTGGTAACCAACAAAGCCGGAGAATTTTCTTTTAATGCGGTTGCCAATGGCGATTACAAAATCAGGATTTCGGCTTTGGGATATAATTCCATTACCAAAAACATCAATTTGAGCGGAAAGGCTGTTAACATTGGTACTTTAAAATTGGAAGAAGATGCAATTGCCCTAAAGGATATAGCAGTAAGCGGTCGCTATGCTACGGCCACAGTAAAAAAAGATACCATAGAATTTAATGCCGATGCTTATAAAACCAGGCCAAATGCCGCTGTAGAAGATTTATTGAAGAAGCTTCCAGGTGTAACCGTTGATAAAGATGGAAGTATTTTGGTGCAGGGACAAAAAGTTACGCGCTTAACTGTCGACGGTAAGGATTTCTTTGGCACTGACCCTAAAACGGCAACAAAAAACCTCCCTGCAGATGCCATCGCCAAAGTACAGCTGATTGATAGCAAAACACTGGAAGCGAAAGCCACGGGCATTGACGACGGTCAGCGTGAAAAAGTATTGAACCTCACCATTAAAGAAGATAAGAAAAAGGGTTGGTTCGGTAATGCCAATCTTGCGGGAGGAACAACGGATAAATATGGAAGTTATTTAAGTGCCAACCACTTTAATAAAAACCTGCAGTTTGCTGTTCTGGGCATGAGCAACAATACCAATGATGCCAGTTTCGGTTACGACGACCTCAGCAGTTTTAGTGGAGGCAACATTGGCAATATTTTCGCACCACCAGCAGGGGGGAGTTTCTCAATCAATAACAATAATGGTAAAACTACCATTGGTGGAAGTGGTGTTTTTGATAATAATGCCATTGGACTCTACACCACACATAGTGGCGGAGTAAACTATAGTAATTCATGGGGCAAGAATAACAAGCTAGCTATTAGCGGAAGTTATTTTACTTATTTTTCTTCTGGTTTAGGTAATAAATTATCCAATATTCAGGACTTAAGCTCAGGTGATATTTTGCGCACATTGGATAATACCGACCGCAATAGCAACAATCAGGCACACCGCTTTAATTTTAAAGCAGAATACCATCCCGATTCGTTAACAGATATGGTATTCCGGCCGAATGTGATCCTCAACAGTACCACTAACATCAACAACCGTACATTCAATGCAAATTTTGATGCTACAGGAAAAGCAAATGATGGAAGCCAGTATTACAATCAGCATAATTTCACCCCGTCATTATTTGGCGAGTTTACCGTGCTGAGGAGATTGGCCAATAAAAAAGGCTCGGTTTCGCTCCGGTTAAATGGCACACAGAATACTTTTAATTCTAACTGGTTAAATCAATCGCTGCTTCATCAATATGTAAATGGTGATACTTCGGTTACCAATATCAATCAGCAGGCGAATCAGGAAAATGCCTCAAAAACCTATACCATCAACGGAAATTATGCCAGGCAGTTGAATCAAAAATGGAGTGCCAACCTTGCTTACGGTTATACAAGAAGCATTGTTGATGCACAGCAGATTACCTTTGATTATAATCCGACTATCGATCGCTACGAAACCATTGTTCCATCCTTAACCAATACTTTCGATAACCATAACAGCCAACAAGTTGCCGGTTTAGGTTTTATCTACACCGGAAAGGATTGGACCTATAATTTCGGGTTCAATGCACAGGAAAGTTTATTAAATGCCAGTGTATTTAATAATGTTGGTACAAATATTGGCAATATTGAAAAATCGTATTACAACTTATTGCCACGTTTAACGGTAAATTTTAAAAATAAAGCGAATCAAACCATTGCTATCAACTACCGGGCAAGCGTTAATCTGCCTTCCGTTACCGATCTGCAGCCTGTACAGAACAATACCAATCCATTATATCAAAGAATCGGAAACCCTGATCTCGAAGCCCGGAAAAACCATCGCCTATCGGTGAACTTTAATACCTTTAGTCCTGATAATAACCGCTATTGGAATGGATATTTCCTCTACAACCTATCTTTTGATGATACCGGAAATGATATTACCTATAACAATGGTATCCAAACGGTGAAGCCAATTAACGTAAATGGTAATTATTACCTGCGTGCCGGAACATTTTTTGGGATGCCATCAAAACTTAAAGGTTTAAGGATGAATTATGGTGCAAATTTCTTTACCGAACATAGGACAAACTTTATCAGCGGCGCTAAAAACATCACCAACAGGTTCGAAGTTGGCCCAAACATCAATTGGAGCTACGATATTGATGATAAATTTAATGCTGGTATTTATGCTTATGTAGCCTATACCAAAGTAAATAATACAGCCGAATCGGCGATTGACAATAAATATTTTACGCTAAACAATTCTCTAAATCTGAGTTACGAATTCATTAAAGATTTAAGGATAGAAGCTGATTTGGATCATATTGGCTCTGCTGGCCGTGCCGATGGATTTAACAATAATTACTTTTTGCTTAATGCAGGTATCAATAAATATTTGATGAAACGAAGGGTAACCCTGAGCTTAAAGGGCTTCGATATTTTAAACCAGAATACCAGCATTGATAGAATTGTAAATAGCAGCCGGATTGAAGACGTAAGGTATAACAACATCACCCGGTATTTTTATTTATCACTAAATTACAAGTTAACCAAAGTTGGCGCAAACAATCAAAGGAGCAACCCGCGTAATACCGTTAATTAGGGGACTAAAAATAATCACCCTATTACACAGCTCATTTTTACCTGATGTTGATACAATTGTTGCGGAAATTAGTTTGTTTCTATGTAGCGCGATATTTGTATCTTCGGATAGAATTAGGCTTAATATATGAAGAAAACTTTACCACTCATTTTTACAATTTTAATAACCCTGTCGTTTTCGGCGTGTAAAAAAGGCGACATTAAAACCCTAAACAGTATTGGTTATGGATCGTCATTTGGGATGTGTGTAGGATATTGTTCCAATAGTTTACTTATTAGCGACCTGAAACTTACTTTTTCTAAGTCAAAAAACGGGCAAACAGCTGATACCAAAACCTGTAGCAAAACAATTTCTGAAACTGATATAAATGCAATCAAAAAAGAATTGAATTTGGAGAAGATTTCGGCCCTGCCAGAAGTAATTGGCTGTCCTGATTGTGCTGATGGGGGAGCAGAGTGGATTGCTATTAATGCCGATGGCAAACAATATAAAATTACTTACGAGTATGGTAAAGCACCAAAAGAATTAGAAGCCGCAGTTGCACGGCTGAAGGTTCTGAAAGATAGTTTTAAGGATTGTAATTAATTTTTAGCTTTTATCATCGTGCTTTAGCAATAGCACTTCTGATTTCGGTTCCTTCAAAGGTTATTCGTTTATCCCGTGTGCTTACCAGTTCGGAGAGCTCATATACATTTCTGTACCCATAGCCATATAAATTAATATAAGTAGGAATATTTAAGGCCAATGAAATTGGGGCTATTTTTTTCTTTATTAAAACAGGCACAACTACTTTACTGGCAAAATTTGCCTGGTCATCTATAAAATTATTATTGCAATAGATTAATATTTTGGTATCTGCATTTGGTATAATCTTTAACAGGTTTTGTTGTGTGAAATCAGAAAAATTTAAATGGATAGCACCTTTAACATGTTTGCGTTTAAATAGACTATCAGAACGTGTGTCTAAAATAATGGTGCCTTTCTCTTCTGCCATTTTTAAAAATATTGGTAAATCTATAAGTCTACCTTTACGATGGGCTTTAACCTCGGGCAAGAGCTTTTCGTAAGCATCAAAATCTACAATAGCCTTTCTTTTAATTGTTGAAGAAGTTTGTGCATTACATAGGTATGCGATGCTGCAGAATACAATGGTGAGGATTTTTGTTTTCATTTTTGGAACACTTGAATATTAATTTCCACCTAAAATAATTGGTGCACTTTTGCCATTACCCATAATAATAACTTTGGTGTTGGCTGATTTTGCAATTTCTTTTTGAGCCAATATCGATTCGTATTGAAGCTGGCGGTCACTTAAGCCTGTTGAAAGGATCCGCTGATAATCGGCTATCCCTTGTGCTTCTACTCTTTTCCGTTCTGCTTCCTGGCGTTCTTTTTGGAGCACAAAAGTCATCTTTTGCGCATCTTGTTCTGCGTTTATCTTCGATTCGATACTTGCTTTTACCGATGCAGGCAACGTGATGTTACGAACCAAAAGCTGCTCGAGTTCTAAACCTCTTTTGGCAAAGCTCTTTTCTATAGTATTAAATATTTTAGATTGAAATTCGTCACGTTTGCTGGAGTACAATGCAACGGCATCGTAAGCAACAGCATTATCGCGTATAGCGGTACGTGAAACGGGGCGGACAATCTTTTCCAGATAATCGGTGCCTATTTCCCTTAAGATATTTGGAGCAGCACTTCCCTTTACCCTGAAGAGTACCGAGAGATCGATAATGACCTCCAGGCCATCTGCCGATAAAACACGTAAAGCATCATCCGTTTGTTTATTGCCCTCATCATGCACGCCAGACATGGTGTAGTTTTGGGTTTTAACATCAAAAGGGGTAATTACCGCTATAGGATTAATTACATTTAAGCCGCTATATAGAACTTCGTTATCTACCTTTCCGAAAACGGTTTTAACCCCAACCTCACCTGCGTCGATAACTTTGAACATAGAAAATGATAAGCCAATGATCACGAACACTACACCAATAATTTTAGTGATACTGCTATAACGGCCAATAAGGTTATTTTGGCTTGATACGGCAAAGCCGATAAAAATGATAATAATCCCGATGATACTTAAGAACATATAATTTAGATTTTTATTAAAGATAAAGTATTTAATATAATGGTGTGAAAAAACAGTTATGTATTTAACCCATTACTAACAGACATAACTTCTGTGGTAGTGTCTAATTAGTCTCATGAAATTATGAGGTAATGAAATAAATTTGTTTTTGTTACCATTTTGGTAATATATTTGTGCATGCGGATTATTGCTAAAAAGACACTTGTTGACTATTACAAGAAACACAGCACCGCCAAGGCTAGTTTAGAGGCTTGGTATGGTGAGGTTGTTGAACAAGATTGGAATATGCCTGCAGACGTAATTAAGTTGTATGCAACTGCAGATGTAATAACAGGTAAACGGTTCGTATTTAACATTAAGGGTAACGATTATAGGTTGATTGCCGATATAGAATTTAAATTAAAAATTGTTTTTATAGTTTGGATTGGCACACATGCTAATTATGATAAAATTAATGTGGAGGAGGTAAAATATGTTAAAAGTAATTAAAACCGAGAATGAGTATGAGTTGGCTTTAGAAAAGGCCTACTTGTTGATGCAAAAAGATCTTGATTTAGATACCGAGCAAGCTGATGAATTGGATTTATTAACATTATTAATAGAACATTATGAAGAAAGTCACTACCCAATCGCACCTCCATCACCAATTGAAGCCATCAAGTTTAGGTTAGAACAGTTGGGTAAAGCGCCAAGTGAGCTATCTAAAATTTTAGGTGCCCGCAGTCGCCAATCTGAAATATTGAGCGGTAAGCGGAAACTCAGTTTAAGTATGATTAGAAAATTACATGAGATTTTGAATATTCCGGCTAGTAGTTTGATTGGTGCTTATTAAGCTATTTATTAAATATCGCGAAAACCGGAAGGCAAACTGATCTTCTTTGAACTTTGCAGGGAAAACGTTAATATTAGAAGCTATTTTGCCACCTAAATCCGATATGTGTGGAAAGCGAGTTCTTCACGAACTTGTAACATTAGCGGGCCGAACCCGGCCTAAGGATGGCTGAAACTGCTTTCCAAATAAGAGTATAATAATGATGAAACAATGCCTGGGTGACTTGAATGTCTAAGGTGAGAAAGATTGCTTCACGCCACCATCATTGTCTCCGCTTCAGTTTGCGATGATGACAAGAGAAAGGAAGAACAGCAACTCCTTAATCT
>Ga0163161_10003857_pt1 | contig 10513 bp, 7 predicted proteins | sample S45metaG_FD_129847 | JGI IMG/M metagenome (GOLD analysis project Ga0163161, IMG submission 129847) | Switchgrass rhizosphere microbial communities from Kellogg Biological Station, Michigan, USA - S4-5 metaG | ecosystem: Host-associated > Plants > Roots > Rhizosphere > Soil | place: USA: Michigan... | reverse complement strand
AATGTTGGGTGGTGAAATTGGCAGACACGCCTCCTTGTCTCGGTGGTGGGGAATAATGGGACAAACGCAGTTTATTGGGTTGACCACAAATTAATTTTTTGAACTGTAGCTAACTACCCCTTGAAGGTTCGACTCCTTCCCCAACAGCATTTTTTATGAATAATAAGTTAGTTAATTGAGCAATCCTGGATAGGTTGCTCTTTTTCTTTTTAGGGCTAGTTTTCAAAAAACGATTATATTTTTATAGATATATTGTTATATTACCGCAATAATTAATATTATACCCGTGTAATGCCTGTGATGAAGAAACGTGTTTCCATAAAAGATATAGCTAAACAATTAAATATTTCCATTACTACTGTATCATTTGTAATCAATGGAAAGGCCAGAGAAAAAAATATTAGCGAATCGCTTACCAAAAAAGTTTTAGAACTTGTTGCAGAACTAAATTATCAGCCGAATGCCCTTGCCACGAGTTTAAGAACGGGCAAAACAAAAATTATAGGTTTCCTGGTAGATGATATTTCTGAGCCGTTTTTCTCGGGTATAGCACGCCGAATTGATGAAATTGCTTCTAGCCTTGGCTACAAAATTCTATTTAGCAGCACGCGGAATGATACTGAAAAAGCTATAGAATTATTGCAGATTTTTAAAGACAGGCATGTTGACGGTTATATTATGGCCTTACCAGAGGGATTGGAAGAAGAGGTAAAAAAACTCATTCAAACTGATGCACCGGTAGTTTTGTTTGATAGATACGTGCAGGATGTAAAAACCGATTACGTCATTATCGATAACAAAAACAGCACTTTCGAAGCCACTGAACACCTGATTAACAATGGATATAAAAAAATTGGTTTTGTAACCATAGATACTGTTCAGCAGCAAATGGTAGACCGCTTGTCGGGTTACGAAACTGCTGTCGAAAAACATCATCTGCCGGCAATTGTGAAGAAAATCAACTATGTGAGTTCCTCGGCATCCATTCAGGAAATGACTAAGTTTTTTAAAGAAGAAAAACAGCTTGATGCCGTAATTTTTGCAGCCAACTATATCTGCTTGGATGGTTTAAGAACTTTCAGGAAATCAGGTGTTCGGATCCATAAAGATTTGGCAGTTGTTTCTTTCGATGATTTCGAAATTCTGGAATTCTGCGATCCGCCTGTTACCGCTATCGCACAGCCGCTTGAAGCCATTGCGGAAAACATTATGAAAATTTTATTGAACAAATTAAAAAAAGCGGGAAAACCTGTTGAAAATACACAGGTATCACTTCCAACACTATTAAACGTAAGGGCGTCGAGCCTGAAAAAATAATACCATAAAAAAGGGAATAGATTTAAATCCATTCCCTCCTCAAATTATATTTTAACAGCTTAAACTGTCATGATATCTTTTTCTTTAGCCTCAGCATGTTTATCAACCTTAATGATATAAGCATCGGTTAATTTTTGTACCTCACCTTCGCCTGTTTTAATTTCATCATCAGAAACACCTTCACCTTTGAGTTTTTGAATTTTGGTATTTGCATCTTTACGGATGTTTCGAACCGTAATGCGTCCTCTTTCTGCTTCTTCCTTAACCTTTTTTACCAGGTCTCTTCTACGTTCTTCTGTTAAAGGAGGAACCACTAAGCGGATTACGATACCATCGTTCTGTGGATTGATGCCGATGTTGGCTACCTGTATGGCCTTTTCGATCGGGCTTAAAAGCGATTTTTCCCAGGGTTGGATTACAATTGTTCTGGCATCGGGGGTATTAATGGCAGATACTTGTGATAATGCTGTTGATGCACCATAATAATCAACATAGATTCCATCCAACATTCCAGCTGATGCTTTACCAGCTCTGATTTTTGTTAATTCAGATTCACAATGATCGATAGCTCTATCCATTGCAGATTGAGCATCCAGTAATTGTAATTGTATGAGGTCGTTCATAATTGTGTGTATTTCTACAAAAATAATAATTTTTATTCCTTATTTAACAAGCGTTCCAATAGGTTCGCCATTCGCGATTTTCATGAAATTACCATGTTTGTTCATATCAAACACAATAATGGGTACCTGGTTTTCCTCACAAAGGGTGAAAGCCGTCATATCCATTACATTTAGGCCTTTGTCGTAAACTTCTCTGAATGAAATTTCGGAATATTTAGTCGCTAAAGGATCTTTTTCAGGATCTGCAGTATAAATTCCATCTACCCGTGTTCCTTTTAACACCACATCAGCTTTAATTTCGATAGCACGTAATGCTGCTGCAGAATCGGTTGTGAAATATGGATTTCCGGTTCCGGCACCAAAAATAACCACACGGCCTTTTTCTAAGTGACGCACTGCTCTTCTGCGGATAAACGGCTCACAGATTTGCTCCATTTTGATTGCAGTAAGCAAGCGTGTTTTAATACCCACTTTTTCTAAAGCATCTTGTAAGGCCATAGAATTGATTACAGTAGCCAACATACCCATATAATCGGCCTGTGCCCTGTCCATCCCACTTTTTTCGGCACTTAAGCCTCTAAAAATATTTCCTCCACCAATTACGATTGCGATTTCTAAACCTTTATCGTGTACAGCTTTGATATCTTCTGCATATTGCTTAACGCGTTCATTATCAATGCCGTATTGTTTGTCGCCCATTAGCGATTCTCCGCTAAGCTTAAGTAGGATGCGTTTGTATTTCATGACCTCAAAAATATTAACAATTTTTTAATACCTGGCTATGCTTTTTAACAATTGATGTAAATATTTAAATAGAAATACTGATTTTAAGAAAAAGGAGCAATACCCTAAAATATTGCTCCTCTTCTTATATCATTTTATTGCGCTCTGGCGAGCCATAATACCAGTATAACTTAGTTAAAAATGTAACGGACACCAAATTGTGCCTGCCAGCGTGAAATCTGATCAGTAATGTTTTTATAGGTGGTGGTGTATGGTGTTAAATTGGCCTTATCCTGGTATGGAAAAGAATATGTCGCTTTCCCTGAAACCGGATCTAAACCCTTATACGCTAACAATACCGCCGTGTTATAAGTAGATAAAGGGATATTTGGTGTTTGATATAGGCCCCAGTCGCTATTTAACATGTTGCCCAAGTTGATGATATCCAAAGTAAACTGAAGTGTATTTCTTTTTCCTTTAGGACCAACAAAGAAATCCTGTGCAATGTGTAAGTCGGCTCTTTTAAAGTACGACATGATCGCGCCATTCCTTTTGGCAAATTCACCTCTGTGTTTGCTTAGGTAACTGTCCTGGCTGATGTAAGCATTTAACTGATTCCAGATCTGTGCTGAAGTGCGGGTATCGCCAACAAAATCTGGTACCAAGGTAATGTCACCTTGATTTTGCGGGATGTAAAGCAGGTCGTTTGCGCCGCCATCGTTATTGATATCGCCAGATGAAACATAACTGAATGCACCATTATTGGCGGACTCGAAAATTAAACCGATTGTAGTTGCGGCATGTTTAAAATATTCTCGTTTATAACTTAATGAAGCAATAACCCTGTTCGGCTGAATAAAATTCGTGTTCGCTAAAACATCTGAATTTGCATCGCCTGCAATGGCTCTCTGCGACCAGATTGAGCTTGCTGTAGAACCACCATCATTAACCGATCGCGACTGGCTGTAAGTATAGGCTGCACTAGCGTTAAATCCGTTTAAAAATGATTTTTGTAATTGACCTGTAATGAAATAAGAATAACCTTTTTTGGTATTCTGCATATAAATAAACGGCGATATCGACGGATTTGCCGCTGTTGTACCCGTCTGTGTAGATTTTACGGTATAGCGTTGTTGTCCTTCAATACCTGGAATTGTAATCAAACCTGTAGCATTGTTAGGCAATGCTGCATTCGAGAAATTTACAGCATTGATATCTTTGGTAAATGAGGCCTCTATGGTTGCAATGATACCCATTGGTAGTTTCTGGTCAACCGCAACATTAGTTCTCCAGATTTGAGGGTATTTGAAATCTTTTGATGTGGCATCTACCTCGTATGAAGTATTGGCATTAACCGTGCCTGGTGCCGGGCGGTTGGCATTTACATTCGGGTTGAAAATCAGGCGCGGATCTCCAGTTGTTGAAACGGTAGCTGAACTGAATAATGTTCCGGTATTTGAAGCCTGGTTGGATATCCAAACATAAGGGACCTGGCCGGTAAAGATTCCGGTTCCACCGCGCAATTGTGTGGTTTTATCACCAAAAACGTCATAATTGAAACCTATACGCGGCGAGAACAATAATTTTTTGTTCGGGAATTTAGAAATATCTACCTGTAAACCGTTTTGGAAAGTTAATGCTGCCAGGTTGGGGTTAGGATCTAATTTGGTAGGGAAATAGGTATAATCCGCCCGTATGCCATAGGTTAACTTGAAATTATCGCTAACCTGATACTTGTCCTGTGCGTATAAGCTTAAGTTATAAGACGACATTTTCGCGAATGGGAAAGCACCATCCGACAGGGCAGAATTACGGTAAGAATAACTTACAGCAGGTGCATTGTTCATAAAATCGTCGGCCGTTCTGAAATAATACAGGCCATTGTAGTTTGGTGCAAAACCATTCAAAAATTTATTTAACTGGTTGCTGGTTCCAATAGTGATTTCGTGTTTACCGGCATAGATGGAAAAATCATCAGAAAACTGGTAGATATCTGAGTTTAATATATTGTTTGCGGTAAAAACCTCGTAGCCGAAACTGGTTAAAATACCACCGTTTCCATTGCCGATATCAACCATTGGCAATTCAGCACCGTTTGAAGCTCTGAAATCTCTCAAGGCAGAATAGCCAAGTGTTAATTTGTTCGACATACTGTTGCCAATCCTGGTATTTAACTCTACGATGCCAATATTAAAGTTGTTGTTGATGGTATAGCTCGATCCAAAGTAAGGCATGGAGGTTGAAGAAGGCGAACGGCTACCATTTAAGCCTGCAGGGATACCCGATCCGCTGGCCACCACCTGCCTGTTCGATTTTAAATAGAAATATTTCGCGCTTAGAGTATTGTTGGCATTAATGTTCCAATCGATTTTCGCGGTTATTTTATCACTTTTCGTTTCGTATGGATAATTCTCATATGGACCTGTAGCATAATTGTACTTGCTCATCAAATAGTTTGATAGTTTATCCAAGGTTGCCGCATCTGCAGCCGAAACATTGGCTCCTGATAAACCTGGTCTTGAAGCTACAAAAGAGGTAGCAGGTGTACTGATCCGCTCTTGTTCACCTGAAACAAAGAAAAACAATTTGTCTTTTATGATCGGTCCGCCAATATTTAAACCACGTTGGTTATACTTAAAGTCGACAACTGGTATTTTGGTAACTCCGGCTGAGTAGCCTGTTAGATCGGTACCCCTGGTATAGTAATAAGCCGAACCCTTAAAGTCATTTGTTCCCGATTTTACAATGGTATTGATACCCGCTCCTGTAAAAGATCCCTGGCGTACATCATATGGCGCAATATCTACCTGGATCTGCTCTATCGCATCCAGTGATATTGGTTGAGAGTTGGCCTGTCCGCCTAAACTACCAGATAATCCGAACGAGTTATTAAACAAAGCACCGTCAACCGTTAGGTTGTTATAAGAACCGCTTCTGCCGCCAAAACTTAAACCGCCGACTGTTGTCGAATTTGCTGATGGGGTTAATTTGGTAAAATCGGATAATGAACGGCTTATGGTTGGCAAATTATCGATCTGCTGTCGGGTAATGGTTTCCCTGGCTCCGGTTCTGGATGAGTTGATCACTTTATCCTGGGTTCCCTTTACCACAACATCGGCTAAGTTTTGTGATGTTTCGGTTAATGAAGCATCAACCCTTAGGTCTTCTCCGATAGTGGTGCTCAGATTTTCTTTCACCAGTTCATTGTAGCCGATATAGCTTATTTTAACAGTATATGGACCACCTACACGGACGTTAGGAAGGTTGTACCGGCCATCGGCCCTGGTAATTGTTGCGTATTTTGTACCTGAGGGAATGTGCACGGCAGTAACTGTCGCACCGGGTATTACCCCTTTCTGGTCTTTAACCGTACCAATAAATGATGCGGTTGTAACGCCTTGCGCAAAACCACTAATGGTTATTGCCAGCATAAATGAGAATAATAGTAGTAGTTTTTTCATTAGTTTATGTTTTTTTGTTAGTGAGAAAGCAATTATAATTTATTGTCGCCTCATGGTACTTAAAATTATGATGTTTTATTCACATTTTCACAAAAATACACGCGCTTAATGCTCCTAATGTTCTATTTATATTAATTAATTGTTAAACGCTTGCCCTGTTCAGGAAATAATAACTTTAAATCTTTCGATTTGCCTGAAATTAATTGTGTTTTTACTTTTTCGGCGGTTTTCTGTGGGGGTTTGGTGTGGGTTACAATAAAAGATATCTTTTTAAAAGCTTTTTCATTGGTTAAACTTTCGAGTTTGGCTAATTCACGATAAAAAAGCTTTGGTGTAAGGTGTCCGAATAATTGTTGATCAGGCTGCTCATTAGGGAAAGAAACCTCCAAAAAAATTGCCTTTAGCTGTCCTGCATTAATAATCGGTGCTATGGTATGCCATAACCTGGCAAGTTTATCTGATTTTTCAATTTCATCTGCTCCGGTATCGCCCAGATACAAAACATAGCTTTCGTGATGGCTGACTAAAAATGCCGTACTTTTATATGGATTGCCATGGCTTAGTTCAAACGCCCTCACTTTCATTTCTGTTCCCTCAAGCGGATAAGGAACGCCTTCTGTGAGTGGGGTATAAGTATATTTTTTTAATTGTGGTTTTTCGCCCTCATTGGCAAAGTTGGCCCATGCATCCCAGGTAAAGTATTTATCCCTTAAGATATTCATCACAGAATGCAGGCCGTAAATATTTTTTGTAGTATCTGCCGGTGAGTTGATAATCAGGCCTGCTACATGATCTAAGTGTGCATGTGAGATCAGATATCCCTTAATCTGTTTACGCTGAATTTCTTCACTTATTCCTTTTAACGATTTGTGATCAATTGCCTTTTGAATACCTGCGTTTATGGTGCCGGCGTCTAAACAGATATATTTTTCGCTACCTTTTGGGGCAATCATGTATGAAGATAAATTACTCTCATCATCGCCGCCTTTAACTCCAAGGGGAATAACTGTAAAAGAAGTATTTTTTTCTTGTGCCCAACCATTAATGGTGAAAACTGAAATGCAAATCAACGCGGGGAAGATTTTTTTGAACATATCTATACGTATTATATCGTTTCGCCTTTGAAGATTACTTCTTTTAAATTCAGTTCATCATCAATAACCAATAAGTTTGCTTTATGGCCAATTTCAATGCTTGCAGTAAGATTTTCGATCCCAATTAATTTAGCCGGATATTGTGTGCCCATTTTGATCGCCTCATTCAAATTAATGTCGCAATGTGATACACAGTTTTTAACAGCTTCTAACATGGTGAGCGACGAACCGGAAAGCGTGCCATCGGGCATTACATATTTATTTCCCTTCTCAACATGCTGATACGGCCCGGTAGAACAGGCGGTAACTGCATCAGTAATGAGAAATAAACGCTCTTTTAAGAGTTTCTGTGCAAATTTAACCACCTCGAAGTCTAAATGTTGACCATCAGCAATAATGCTTGCCATCGCTTTATCGTGACTGAAAACGGCAGTAGGAATACCCGGTTCACGGTGATGGATTGGGCTCATGGCATTAAATAGGTGGGTTGTCGTTTGAATGCCTTTATTATAAGCAGCTGTGGCCTCATCAAAAGTTGCATTGCTGTGCCCCAATGAAACAACTACTCCGTTGTTCAACAAATATTCAATCACTTCATCATCCTGAAGCTCGGGTGCAATGGTCATCATTTTAATTACGCCATCTCCAAAATCGATCAGTTTTTTAATTTCATCTAAAGAAGCTTTTCGTACAAATGCCGGCACATGTGCCCCTAAGCGTTTTGGGTTTAAAAACGGCCCTTCTAAATGTAAGCCCAGGCAATTTTTAGCTGTTGAGCGATGTTCTTTTGCGGCTTTGATACAATCATTAAAAACCTCTGGAGAATTTGTTGCCATGCAGGCCAAAAATCCTGTAGTCCCTTTTTTTAGCAGATCGTTTTCCATGATAGTTAATGATTCGACAGTCGGATCAGCTGAGAAGAGCCTTTCTCCGGCCCCATAAATCTGTAGGTCAATAAATCCGGGAATTAGTAAAGAATGACTGATTTCTTGACTATCTGAATCTTTAATAGTTGAAATGGTATCACTTTCAATTAAGATATCTCGGTTCTTTTTCAGATCGTTATCCTGAAAATAGGATATATTGGTAATTACTTTAGGCATATCAAACGTTTGAGTAAATTTAAGCTTACACGGTCAAAGTTAAATATTGTCGCTATATATTTGGTACTAAGATAAATCTTAACCAAATGAATGAAAATCAGCCAAGTAGAAGAAGTTTTTTAAAGGCCGGCCTAACCTTAAGTGCGGCAACACTGGTAGCGCCATCGGCAGCAATAGCCGAAGTAACCGATAAGGAAGATGCATTTAAGATCACGGTTGGTCCATATTTGCAGACCAATTTTAATGACTCGATGACCGTGCTTTGGCTGACCAATAAAAATGCTGCTGGCTGGGTGGAGTTTGGTGAGCAGGCCGATCAATTAAACCAAAAAGCTTATGGGAAGGCCGAATTGGGTTTGATGCAGGCCAATAGTAAACTGAATGCTGTAACACTTTCGAATCTAAAACCTGGGATAAAATATTATTATAAAATCGTTTCCAAAGAGATTAAGGATTTTCGGCCTTATAAATTAACCTATGGGGAAACGGTAAGCAGTGCGGTTGAAGAATTTGTGAATGCAGATCTTGCTAAGGAAGAGATTTCATTTTTAATGTTGAATGATACACACGATCGCCCGGAATCAATCCCTCATTTGCTGGGTTTGGTTCCTGAAAAAAAACAGGATTTTATCTTCTTTAACGGTGACATATTCGATTACCAAACAGATGAAACGCAGATTATTGATCACATGCTTCAGCCTTGTGTAGAAAATTTTGCTAAGAAAACACCTTTTATTTACGTAAGGGGTAACCACGAAACGCGTGGTAAATTTGCACGCGAATTTCCGCAGTATTATATGCATGTTGGCCATGCCGCTTTTACTTTAGGGCCGGTTCGTTTTGTAATTTTAGATACTGGTGAAGATAAAGAAGATGCACATCCGGTTTATGCGGGCATTGTAAATTTCGATGAGTACAGGAGGCAGCAGGCAGAATGGTTTAAATCAGAAATCAATTCCAAAGCATTTAAAAAGGCGCCTTTCCGGATCGTCATGATGCATATTCCGCCGCGTTTTTCGGGAGATGCCCACGGACCAAAACATTGTACCGAATTGTTCGAACCTTTATTAAACCAGGGAAAAGTAGATCTGGTATTAAGCGGCCATACCCATAAATATATGGTACATCAGCCTGATAAGAACTTAAATCATTATCCATTGATTATTGGGGGTGGGCCAAAAGACGGCATAAGAACGATCACTAAAATAATAGCAGATAAAAATAAAGTAATAGTGAGTATGCTTGATGATTCGGGAAAGGAAGTAGGGGCCTATACTGCACTTAGGAAGTAGAAGGAGACCAAGTTTTTAAAACTTGACCTCCTCGGCTAAAGTAAAGACATAAAAAAAGCCCCAATTTTTCTTGGAGCTTTTTAAAATATGTTTTTAGTGCTTATGCACCTAACTGTACGCGTTTGAAAGCAGATACTGTTAATCCTTTAGAAGTATTATCTAAGTATTTACGAACATCCATTGAACCGTCTTTAACAAACTCCTGGTTTAATAAAGTACTGTCTTTGTAGAATTTGTTCAATTTACCAGCAGCGATTTTCTCAACCATTTCTTCTGGTTTGCCTTCAGCACGGATTACATCTTTCGCAATTTCAATTTCACGTTGAATCGTAGCAGGATCAACACCTTCTTTATCAACAGCAACCGGGTTCATTGCAGCAATTTGCATCGCAACATCTTTACCAGCTTCAGTAATATCTACGCCATTAGCTCCTTCAAATACCACTAAAACACCCATTTTACCATTAGAATGGATATATGAAACGATTTTCTCACCAGAGATATTTGCGTACTTTTGAATAACGATTTTCTCTCCGATTTTACCTGTTAATTCAGTGATGGTTTCGGCAACTGTACGTCCGTCTTCTAAAGTAATTGCTGATAATTCTTCAGCTGAAGCAGGATTGTTGGCAACTGCAGCAGCTAAAACGGCCTGAGCCAGGTTACGGAAATCTTCAACTTTAGAAACTGGTTCAGTTTCGCAAGCTAAAGCCACTAATTTACCATTTGTGCCATCGGCTGAAACAGCGATTGATACCAGACCTTCAGAAGTAGCATTACCAGAACGAGCGGCAGATACTTTTTGACCTTTTTTGCGCAATAAATCAACTGCTGCTTCGAAATCGCCATTAGCTTCAACTAAAGCTTTTTTGCAATCCATCATACCAGCGCCAGTTTGTT
>Ga0163161_10003856_pt1 | contig 10514 bp, 6 predicted proteins | sample S45metaG_FD_129847 | JGI IMG/M metagenome (GOLD analysis project Ga0163161, IMG submission 129847) | Switchgrass rhizosphere microbial communities from Kellogg Biological Station, Michigan, USA - S4-5 metaG | ecosystem: Host-associated > Plants > Roots > Rhizosphere > Soil | place: USA: Michigan... | reverse complement strand
CGCATCTGACGGATTTGTAGACCGGGGCGCCTCTCTACTCAAATCATATTTCCTCTCCGGAGCCTATCATGGCAAGACAGACCTGTTACGGATCAACGTTTTTTCAGGTACTGAGAAAACTTACCAGTCATGGAACGGAGTACCGGAATCCAGACTAAGGGGAGATGTTCAGGGAATGAATGATTACATTGCCAGAAACGGGCTTAACGAGACTGATGCTGCAAACCTGCTCAATTCTGACAGCAGAAAATACAATTCATTCCTGTACAAAGATCAGAATGATAATTATCAGCAGGATCACTACCAGTTATTGTACGCCAAACAGTTGGGCGACCGCTTTTCATTCAATGGTGCGCTTCACTATACTTATGGAAGAGGATATTTTGAGGAATTTAAAAACGATCAGGAATTTGTGGCTTATGGCCTTCCTAACCCTGTAATTAACGGTGCACCAGTAGAAACCACAGACCTGGTACGCAGAAGATGGCTAAATAATGATTTCTACGGAGCAACTTATGCTTTCAACTATAAAGCTGCATCTAATCTCTCATTCACCCTTGGGGGAGCCTACAATGAATACCGTGGTGAGCATTACGGACAGATTTCATGGTCTCAGGTTTCTTCAACCCTTAATAACTCAGATCACTACTATCAGGGAGAGGGCAACAAAAATGATTTTAACGTTTTCGGAAAAATCAACTATAGCCCGGTAGAAAAGCTGAGTTTATTTGCCGATCTGCAGTACCGGAGAATAAAGTATGATGTCACCGGTAATGATAATGACCTGCTGCCACTCAACATTCATGACCAGCTGAACTTCTTTAACCCTAAAGTGGGCGCCACCTATTTTGTAGGCCCAAAAAGTAATATCTACGCTTCCCTGAGCCTTGCCAATAAAGAAGGCAACAGAGATGATTATGTCAATGCAAATGTAGGCACACTGCCGCAGCCAGAACGTTTATACGATGTCGAAGCTGGCTATAGGATCAAACATTCAGATTATAGTGCAGGGATAAATGTATATGGCATGTTTTACAAAGATCAGCTGGTAGTGACAGGAAAACTAAGCGATGTTGGTGCCAGCATCCGTCAGAATGTTCCTGAAAGTTCAAGGCTTGGAGTAGAGTTTGATGGTTCATATACTTTAAGCCGTTTCTTCCTGATCAATGCAAACGCAGCATTCAGCAGGAATAAAATCAAAAACTTCTCTGAATACATTTACAATTACGATACGGAGACAGAAGAAGTAAATAACTATAGTAACCCTGATATTTCCTTCTCTCCTGACGCCGTAGTATTTGGAGAGCTGGTATACAAGCCCTTTACAGGTTTTGCCCTTGCCCTGCAAAGTAAATATGTGAGCAAACAATATATGGATAATACGCAGAATGAAAGCAGGAAACTGAATGGATACTGGGTAAATAATGCACGCTTAGGTTACGATTTCAGCTTTAAAGGAGTGAAAAATATGAACATCGGTTTACTGGCCAACAATATCCTGAACAAAAAATACGAGAGTAATGGTTATACCTATGGTTATTTAAGCGGGGGCAGCAGAACCGATGAAAACTTCTACTTCCCACAGGCAGGGCCCAACTTTTTACTTTCCCTCAACGTTAAATTTTAAGAAAGACGTAGATTCGCAGTTATGAAACCTGCATAAGGTTACATCATTACAAACAGTAATGAATGATCTTAAGCACGCTTCATAAACATTAAACAATTATATTCTGATGAAAAAATTCATTGAAAAGTTTCAGTTTATCACGCATGATATAGAGCAGTTGACGCATATTGAACAGGCAAAGATCGCCTGCGAAGCGGGAGCTAAATGGATTCAATACCGCTGTTTAACGAAGGATGACGAAGCACTTTTGAAAGATATCCATGTCATTGCTGAAATATGTGACGACTGGGGCGCTACACTGATTGTAACCAATCATGTACATCTCAACAGAAAGGCAGACATCCAGGGTTTTCATATCGAAGATATGGATGCTGACTTCGTTGCCCTGCGCGTTCAGCTTGGTGAAGACATCACCATTGGCGGTTCATCAAATACGGCCGAAGGTCTGCTAAGGCTTGCTGCAGAAGGTGTAGATTATGCAGGTTGCGGCCCCTTCAGTATAACGACTACTAAACCCAACAATTCGCCATTACTGGGGATCGAAGGCTATACAAAGGTAGCAGCCCTTCTAAAGGAAAGAGGAATAGAGATGCCTGTACTGGCGGTAGGTGGTATAAAAATGGATGATGTTGATGCCCTGATGGCTACAGGCATCTTTGGAATTGCGGCCTCATCTGCCATCAACCAGGCAGAAGATATGACCCGGTCTTATCAGGATTTTTACGACAAGATCATGTAGCAGTAATATTATACATAAATAACAGGTGTGAATAGCGCGTGTTATTTATGTATCCCCTACATTTGTCAAAAATTATTAACTCTTGGACAGCCCCAAATTTATTGACAAACAGGACCCTTATGCTGCCCTCAGGTACAGAGAATTCAGATCTTACCTTGGTATGCGTTTCTTCTTTACCTTCGCCTATCAAATGCAGGCCGTTATTATTGGCTTTCACATTTATCATTTAACAAAAGACCCGCTGGCTTTGGGCCTGATCGGGCTCTGTGAGGCTATCCCTGCAATAAGTATCGCCCTTTATGGCGGATATATTGCTGATAATTCCGAGAAACGTGGCCTGCTCTTGAAAATCTTCAGCTGTGTTTTCCTCTGCTCACTGGTGATGCTGGTAGCTACATCCAGTCAGATGCACGCCTATGTGCCGGTAAGTTATATCGTACCTATCATGTATACTATGGTTTTTGGAATCGGAATGGCCCGCGGTTTTTTTGGCCCCGCTACCTTTTCCCTGATGGCCGAAATCATTCCCAAAGAACTGTATCCCAATTCTACTACCTGGAACAGCTCTTCTTATATGTCGGCTTCCATACTCGGGCCTGCAGCTGGCGGACTTGTTTATGGCTTTTTCGGGATTACCACTACTTACCTGATCATTCTCGCTTTTATATTTATTGCACTGGTTTGTATCTTCTTTCTGAAACCACATCCTCCAAGATATATTCCTAAAGAAAGTATCATGAAGAGCCTCACAGCAGGCGTACAGTTTGTATTTAAGAATAAGATGATGCTTGGGGCAATGAGCCTCGATTTGTTCTCTGTATTTTTCGGCGGTGCAGTGGCCCTTTTGCCTGTCTTTGCCAACGATATCCTGAAAGTAGGTTCCGAAGGCTTAGGTTTAATGCGTGCTTCGGCCTCGGCGGGAGCGGTGCTTACCATGCTGGCCATGACCAGGATTTCGCCGATGAACAGACCATGGAGGAATCTTCTGATTGCGGTGGTAGGCTTTGGCACAAGTATCATTTGTTATGGTCTGTCCAGGAATTTTTATCTTACACTGATCTTTCTGTTCCTTGAAGGATCATTTGATAGTATCAGTGTAATTATCAGATCTACGATCATGCAGCTCCTTACTCCGGATGATATGCGGGGCAGGGTTTCAGCGGTAAACAGCATGTTTATTGGTTCATCTAATGAGATTGGTGCTTTTGAATCTGGGCTTACCGCAAAACTGATGCGAACAGTACCTGCAGTAGTATTTGGGGGATGTATGACCATCCTGGTAGCCGGAATCACCTATACAAAAACCAAGAGCCTGCTGGGCTTAAGCCTGCAGGAAATCAATGACCAGGATACCAAAGCAAAATAAACATGGCTGCTGTTTTCACAACTGCCATGTTTAAATGATGTACTGACGCTTATTTAACAGGTACACGCAGCAGATTAAAAGAATATGGCTGCATCGATAAGGAAACCGCATTGTTTTTAATTTTTATATCCTGCTGCTTCGGGCTCAGGTTAATTGCATGATCAAAAGAATTAACCGCATCCAGGTTGGCGTTCTGCATCACCGTCAGCTTCCCTTTTGCTGCCACTTTCTTCCCTCCTTCGACAACAACATTTCTGGTTACCGCAGTAGCCGAAGTATTGATCACTTTAACGATCAGTTCCCCTGTTTTACTGTCAGTTACCGCAGAAGCATAAATACCATCCTGTCCGGCAATTACCTTCTGATCAGCCAAAATGCTCACCACCTCTGTTCCTTTGTTCAGTGAATACAGCTGCTGGACATAATAGTTGGGTGTTCCGTACACATGCAGGTTATCTACCCAGATCATATCAGGTGTCCACTGCCAGCCTTCTGCCTGTGCAAAAAGCGGCGCATATGAGGCCATTTGTACCACTTCGGCATTGCGTTCCAGTCCGGTCATAAAAGCCGCCTCTGCAATAGCGCATTGCCAGTTATTTTTATTCGCAGGCTTTGTTGTACCTACACTTTGTGCGGCATATTCCCCTGCAAAAACCTTTGATCCCTTTCTGTCATAACTATCGTAACGGGTAGCATTCTTCAGGAACCAGTCCGGCGAACGGTAATAGTGCTCATCAATGATGTCAGCTTTCATCTTTCTCAGCGAAGTATTGAGCAGGTCAAAACGTTCTCCCTCAGGATCAGTGCCAGAGCTGTTGATCAGTTTAATCTCAGGATAACGGTCTTTCATGGCTTTGGTAAATAAAGCCAGGCGCTCCAAATATTGCGGGCCCCAGTTTTCATTTCCTACCCCCATCATTTTCAGGTTAAATGGTGCGGGGTGCCCCATCTCTGCACGGACCTTGCCCCATTCGGTATTTACATCTCCGTTAGCAAACTCAACCAGGTCCAGCGCATCCTGGATATAAGGCTCCAGTTCGTCCAGAGGCACCAGTTCAGCGCTGTTAAACTGGCAGGCCATCCCGCAGTTTAAAATCGGCAGGGGCTCGGCACCTATGTCTTCAGACAACTGGAAATATTCAAAAAATCCCAGTCCAAAAGTCTGATAGTAATCCGGCGCAGGGCGATGGGCAAATTCAGTATTCCATCGGTTAACGATCAGTTTCCTGTTAGCAACAGGCCCGACAGTTTTTTTCCACTGGTAACGCGTAGAAAGGTCGTATCCTTCAACAATACATCCTCCGGGGAAACGGATAAATCCGGGCTTCATATCTGCCAGCATCTGTACCATATCACTACGCAGGCCACCCTTCCTTTTTTTCCAGGTATCTCCCGGGAAAAGAGAGATGATATCCAGATCAATTTCTCCTTTACCTTCAAACCAAAGTGTAAACTTTGCTTTTTGTACTGTCTCTGATGCAGTGAAGCTGACCGACTGGTTAGCCCACTGGTTATCCGCCCTTTCGGGGTTCAGCACCGCGCTGCCCAATACCTTACCGGTACTGTCAACCAGTTCTGCATGCAGTTTCACCCCTGGGGCAGCCTGTCTGTAATACACAGAGAAATCATAGGTCAGGCCCTTTTTCACCCCAATTCCCTTGAAGCCCTCATTGGCAATGCTCAGGTCACCCTTTGCGGCAGCGCGCGAAGTCACGTGCAAAAACCGCGGGTTATTTGAATCCTTTTCCTTTCTGTTCAACACCAGCAAGTCGCCTTCTTTCAGCTGCTTACCCCTTGTTGTCCAGCCCATCAGCGGCTTATAAAATTCAAACGAGCGGTTCTTGATCAGTTCGGCGTATATTCCACCATCTGCGCCCATATTGATATCCTCAAAAAATACGCCCCACATCTCAGGCTGTACCTTTGATACCACCTTATCCGGGTTCACTACAATAGTATGCTGCGCTTTTGCACCCAGTGCGCCGAGTGCAATTAAAGCGGTAATTAAGTATTTTCCTGACATCTTATTTTGTTGCTTTTAATCCTTCAGTAGTCATGACGATACGTTTCATTGTACCATCAGCATTGTAATACAGGCGGTCTATACAAACCGAACGCCTGAAACTTCCGCCATCATTGGGGATAGAGCCATTGTGATAAATAAAGTAGGATTTACCTTTGAAATCAATGATGGCCTGGTGGTTCGTATTAGAGTTCCCTGCAACCTCGTTCAGAATCCCCTTAAACTCCCATGGGCCGGTGATCTTGCGGCTCATCGCATAGGCGATCTTCTCAGGAAACAGGTAAGCATAGGACAGGTAGTACCATCCATTACGTTTATGTACCCATGGGGCCTCCGTGAAATGAGGAAGGCTCACCTTTTGAATAGGGCCGTCCTGATCAATCATATTTGGCTTTAGCTTGATGTAATAACATTGGGTGTTGCCCCAGAAAAGATAAGCCTGCCCGTCATCGTCAATAAATACTGTAGGATCAATATCATCCCAGCTGATTTTAGTTTCATCGGTAGTCATGTCATTCGTAATCATTGCAGAACCTCTTGCATCCTTAAAAGGGCCAAGCGGACTATCTGACACTGCCACTCCAATCGCCTTACCTTTGATACTGCCATGTTCAACGGCCACGTACCAGTAGAATTTACCATTCCTTTCAATCACCTGAGATGCCCAGGCATCACCCTTTGCCCAAGCGAAATCCTTTGCCTTTAATGGCGATGGGTGCTCCTTCCAGTCGGTCATGTTTTCAGAAGAATATACCAACCATTCGTTCATCATATAACGTTCCTGTTTGGCTGGTGCTTCATCATGCCCCACATATAAGTATACCGAATTTTTATACACCATTGCCGAGGGGTCAGCTGTATACTTATCCTTAATAATGGGATTGCCCTCAATTACGGTAGCATTCTGTGCTGTTGCCATTAAGGACGACAATGCCGGAAGCAATAAAAGTGCTGCGCAGCGCAGCAAGGTGCAGAAAGATGTTGTGTTCATCGTTTTAGTTTAGTTCTAGTACAGCCAGTGAAAATGGCGGAAGTTTAACTTTCAGTTTCCCGTCTTTTAATGTCGCCCCTTTAAAAACAGCAGGCTTGATAAAATCAGGGTTTTCAAATGTATTGTGGTCATCAACCTTAGCCGATGCAAGGATTCTTCCCTTCACAGATTGATATTTTTTGCCGGTAAGGGCGATTTCGATTTCTTCACTTTTATTCCTGTTGATATTCACTACAGAAACATGCGTCAGTCCTTTGGCATCCTTCGAGGCAGAAACCGAAACTGAAGGGAGTTTTTCCTGTCCGAAAACATAATCATCCGTTTTCACTTCTACCGGAAGCAGTGTAGCATCCTGGTGCACTTTATACATTTCCATCACATGATATGTTGGGGAAAGCAGCATTTTTTCCTTGCTGGTCAGTATCACCGCCTGCAATACATTTACACACTGTGCGAGGTTGGCAATCCTCACCCTGTCACTGTGGTTATTAAAGATATTTAAAGTAGCACCCGCGATCATTGCGTCGCGCATGGTATTCTGCTGATATAAGAAGCCGGGATTGGTACCCTGCTCCACATTCCACCATCCGCCCCACTCATCTACTACCAGCGCCACCTTTTTCTTGGGATCATATTTATCCATAATCGCTGTATGTTTAACGATCAGCTCATCCATTCTGAGGGCGGTTTTCATCGTCTCAAAATACTGCTGCTCGGTAAATCCTGTTGAGGGGCCTTTTTTCTCCCAGCTCGGGAACGAGTAATGGTGCAGTGCGATACCGTCCATCATCCTCAGCGGAATCCCTTTCATCAGTGTCTCGGTCCAGTGGTAGTCATCCACATTTGCACCGGAGGCAATCTTAAACAAATCTTTGCCCTCCATAAACGTAGCATACCTCCGGTATTCGCCCACATAATACTCAGGGGTCATATTCCCGCCGCAGCCCCAGGCCTCGTTCCCAACGCCCCAGAATTTTACATTCCATGGTTGCGCCTGTCCGTTTTTAACACGGAGATCAGACATCGGGCTCTTGCCTTCAAAGTTCACATACTGCACCCAGTCTGCCAGCTCCTGTACTGTGCCGCTGCCCGTATTGCCCGCCAGATAGGGTTCCGTTCCCAGCAGTTTGCACATATTGAGGAAATCATGCGTTCCAAAGCTATTGTCTTCTGTTACGCCGCCCCACATCGTATTCACAATCGAAGGCCGTTCTGATTTAGGGCCCACTCCGTCTTTCCAGTGGTACCTGTCGGCAAAACAACCTCCCGGCCATCTCAGGTTTGGGATATTCAGGTTTTTCAAGGCTGCAATGATATCATTTCTGACACCTGCTGTATTGGGGATCGAAGAACTGTCGCCCACATAAAACCCATCATATATACATCTTCCGAGATGCTCGGCAAAATGCCCGTAAATATGTTTGCTGATCTTATTTGAAGGCTGGTCAGCATGTAAAGTAACTGTAGTCTGCTGGGCAACTACTGTAAGGCTTCCAGATAGGACAAGCAGTAACCCGCAGGTAAGTTGATGGAAAGATCTTTTAATCATCATGAGTTAAAATTTATATTTGGTCATTTTGCTAAATCGACAGAACCGATTATAAATCTAATGTAAGAATAAATTTATTAAATGTCATATTAACACTTAATTCATACGGGGCGATGCGAAAAGACAAAACCCCCGGCTTTGGGGATTGGCCGTTGCGGGATCATATCAGACTTTTGCGTTGACTAAAGACCTAAACAAATGATAACTGTTCCTTTTATCTTAATCCTGATTGCCAGATTTTACACGGTATTTATTTCTGCAAGGACAGAAAAAGCGATTAAGCAAAAGGGAGGAATAGAATTTGGGGGGTTAAATACCCTGATACTGATCAGCTGTCACTTTCTCTATTATGGTGCCTGCATTACCGAAGGGCTCAACAAAGTCAGCTTTGCCACAGGCATCATTTCATGGGCAGGATTACTTATATATGCATTTTCGATTATAATTCTTTACTATCTCATCCACCAGATCAGGTATATCTGGACGATCAAACTCATCATTGCCCCAAGGAATATCCATATCATCAATAAGCGCTTTCTCTATAAATATTTCAGGCACCCCGGATATTATCTGGGCGATCTCCTTGAACTCATCGGGGTGACCCTGATATTTCATGCCTGGTATGTCCTGGCAATAGGCCTGCCTATTTATTTAATTCCACTCATTATCCGTATCGTTCAGGAAGAGCGGATAATGAAATTCATGTTTGATGATTATAAATAACTGTATTATCTTTCCCCTACCTGCTGACGCCACATCGCATAGTAAAGGCCCTTTTCGGCAAGGAGTGCAGCATGTTCGCCCTGTTCGATAATATGCCCTTTCTCCAGCACATAAATCCGGTCTGCATGACGGATTGTAGAAAGTCTGTGCGCAATGAGTATTGTGATATGATTGGTTAGTTCTGATACATCCCTGATCGTTGCAGTAATCTCTTCTTCTGTCAGTGAATCCAGTGAAGACGTCGCCTCATCAAAAACCAGGATATCCGGTCTGCGCAGCAATGCACGCGCAATAGATAAACGTTGTTTCTCGCCGCCGGATACTTTTACACCACCTTCACCAATAACGGTATCCAATCCCTTGTCTGCACGCGCCAGCAGGGTCTGACAGGCTGCCTGTTCCATTACCCGCAAACATTCTTCATCTGTTGCCCCGGGCCGTACAAACTGAAGGTTTTCCCTGATTGTACCGGAAAACAGCTGTGTATCCTGTGTAACAAAGCCAATTTTCTCTCTCAGCAAATCAAGATCAATCTCGCGGCTGCTGATGTCATTGTACAGCACTTCGCCAATCACAGGCTGATACAGCCCTACCAGTAATTTTACCAGGGTCGTTTTTCCTGAGCCTGAAGGGCCTACAAAAGCAATCGTCTCCCCTTCCTTTACATTGAAGTTGATCTCGTTCAGGGCATTGCTCTTGCCTGTAAGGTGCCTAAAGCTCAAATCAGTAAATTCCAGTGAAGTAATCTTGTCAAGAACCTTCGGATTTAAAGGTTTCTGATCCAATGGTGTATTGAGGATATTCTTGAAATTCCCTAAAGAAACTTCAGCTTCACGCCAGGAAAGAATAACATTTCCAAGTTCCTGCAATGGCCCGAACAGGAAAAATGAATAAAATAAAAACGAGAAGTATTGTCCTGCTGAGATCGTGTTCTCAAAAATCAGGATCAGCAGCACTACGACCATGATGCTTCGCACCAGGTTTACAGTTGTACCCTGAACAAAACTCATACTACGTACATATTTCACCTTTTTCAGTTCAAGTCCCAGTATTTTATAGGTAGTCTTGTTGAGGCGTTCAATTTCCTGGCTGGCCAGTCCCAGACTTTTTACCAGTTCAATATTTCTCAATGATTCTGTCGTCGATCCTGCAAGCGCCGTAGTTTCGGCTACAATATTTCGCTGTATGGTTTTGATCTTACGGCTCAGGAACCAGCTCACAAAACTGATGATCGGAATGGCTGTAAAATAGATAATCGTCACTTTATAACTTACCGCAACCGAATAAACGATCACGAAAACCATACCGATAAGGCTGACGAATAAAATGCTGATGAAAGATGTGATAAACTTCTCACTGTCCAGCCTTACCTTTTGTAAGATGCCCAGCGTTTCGCCGCTGCGCTGATCTTCAAAAACCTGGTAAGGTAATTCCAGGGAATGTTTCAGTCCGTCCGCATACATTTGCGCACCAACTTTCTGAACAATAATACTGGT
>Ga0163161_10003855_pt1 | contig 10514 bp, 8 predicted proteins | sample S45metaG_FD_129847 | JGI IMG/M metagenome (GOLD analysis project Ga0163161, IMG submission 129847) | Switchgrass rhizosphere microbial communities from Kellogg Biological Station, Michigan, USA - S4-5 metaG | ecosystem: Host-associated > Plants > Roots > Rhizosphere > Soil | place: USA: Michigan... | reverse complement strand
GGCGACAATCGCGCGATCGAGGCCGCCGAAAAGGCGATCGCCAACCCGTTGCTCGACGGCGTTTCGATGAAGGGCGCCAAGGGCGTCATCGTCTCGATCACGGGTGGCGAGGATATGCGCCTGCTCGAGGTCGACGAAGCCGCCAATCACATCAAGGATCTGGTCGATCCGGACGCCAACATCATCTGGGGTTCGGCGTTCAACAACGATCTCGACGGCAAGATCCGGGTTTCGGTCGTCGCGACGGGCATCGAGGCGGACGTGGCCAACATGCCCGAGCCGGCCAAGCCGTTCAGCTTCCCCGCCCGCAGCCGCGCCGAAGTGCGCGTGCCCGGCAGCGAATCCTCCTCCGCGACAACGGTTGCCCAAGCGCGGCCGCTGACGCTCGAGGCGCCCACGCTCGATTTGGCTGAGCCGGCCAGCCCGGCGCCGGTGCTGGAAACCGAAAATGACGAGGACGAACTGGTCCTCGGCGAAGAAACCCAGGTCAGCGCGACGCCTGAAGCGCATGAGGCAATCGCCGCATTCGACGAGGACCAGGTCGATCCCGCGCCCGCGCGTTCGGGCCCGCGCCGCTGGCTCCAGGACAATGACGAAGCGGCGCCTGCTGCCGCTACGGCGGAACCCGCCCCGACTGCCTCGCGCGGCGGCAGCACGTTGTTCGAGCGCATGTCCAGCATGGCGCGCGGCTCCTCCAAGGTGACCAGCTCCGACGACGAGGATGAGGATGAGGCCGCGCGCGATCCGCTCGACATCCCGCGCTTCCTCAACCGGCAGAGCAACCAGTAATATTCGCTATTCCCCTCCCGCTTGCGGGAGGGGCTTGCTCGTCGCCGCGCCGCCACGTCTGGGCGACGCGGATGACAGCGGCCCTTGCAACTTGTCCGCGCTCCGGCTTTGACATGGCGCGTGATCCCATCTTCCAAGCTCCGCGCGCTGGCGCTCGCCGCCGCACTCGCTGCCCTGCCTGGCGCGCTCCATGCGCAAGACGAGGAACTGCAGCCGCTCGAGACACAGCAGCAGCTTGCGCCGGACGCCGTGCAGCTCGCCCAGCAGGCTGCCCAGCGCGGCGATAGCGCCGAGGCTTTGTCGCGCTACCTGCGCATTCTCGCGGCCACGCCCGACAATATGCAGGCGCTGATCGGAGCCGGGAACGCGGCGCTTGCGGTGGGCGACACCAACGCGGCCGCAGGCTTCCTTTCGCGCGCCGACGTGCTCGATCCCAAGAATGGTCAGGTGAAGGCAGGCCTTGCCAGGACGATGCTTGCCAACGGCAATGCGCGCGCGGCGTTGCGTCTGTTCAACGAGGCGGTGAGCCTAGGCGTCAATCAGGCCGACATCGCCGCCGATCGCGGCCTCGCTTATGATCTGCGTGGCTCTCCCAAGCGCGCCCAGGCGGATTACGGCCTCGCGCTTCGCACCAGCCCGAGCGACGAGGTTACGCGGCGGATGGCGCTTAGCTATGCTTTTGCGGGCGATCGCGTCTCGGCGCTCGCCACGCTCGATCCTTTGCTGCGCAAGCAGGACGTGCCCGCCTGGCGCGCGCGTGTTTTCGTTTACGCGCTGACCGGCGACATGGTCGATGCCCAGCATGATGCGTCGCTCGTCCTCCCGCCCGATCAGGTGGCAGCGCTTACCCCCTATCTGCCCCGCCTCGCGGCGCTGAAGCCGTCCGATCGTGCGGCCGCGGTCCACCTCGGTCGCTTCCCGGGCGAAGGCCAGCCTGCACCAAAGCCTACAATCATCGCGGCGCCCCGCATCCCGATCGACCGCGCCACGCTCACGCCGCAACAGCCGGTGGCACCGGCGCAGACCTTTGCGCAGGTGCAGGCAGCGGCCCAGACCCAGACCGAGCAGTCGCCGCAGATCGAGCCTGCGCGCCAGCCGAAGCTCGACGCGAGGGCGCGCCTTGCTGAGAAGCGCCGCGAAGCGGCCGAGGCTGCGGCAAAGGCCAAGCGCGAGAAGGCTGCCGACGCGCGCGAGGCGGCGCGCCGGAACCCGGCACGCCACTGGGTCCAGATTGCGGGCGGCGCGAACAAGCGCGACCTGGGCAAGGAATGGGACAAGCTCCGGGGCAGATGGCCGTCGCAGCTTGCCGGCCGTTCGCCCTGGACGACGCACTACCGCTTCACCAACCGCCTGCTGATCGGCCCTTTCCCCACCTCGAAGGCCGCCCAGGATTGGGTGGGCGAGCGCAAGAAGGAGGGCTTCTCCACCTTCCGCGTCGAGACCAGGAACGGCGAGGAAGTCGAGCGGGTCGACTAGCTGCGCGCCGCTCCGGCCAGCGCCAGTCCGTACAGGATTGGCAGCAATGCTGAGAACAGGATCGCCGGGGCGGGGAAATACAGCACGGACAGTACCAACCCGCCGATCTGATAGGCCATCAATGCGGCGCCGGGGGCGATCGTCGCGCGCGGCATGGTTCTGGCGAGACTCCCTAGCCACCAGCTCCAGATCGCGATCAACAGCATCGCCAATGTACAGCTCAGGCCGAAGCCCGTGTAGAAGCCTTCATAGCTGAAGCGCGAACCATCCTCGCTGAAGCCCACCGCCATCGCCTTGACCGCGGCCTGACCGTCGGCGGATTTCGGGCGAAAGGTCAGGAAACCGGCAGTATGGCCGATCGCGAACAGCAGGGTCACGACTGCCGCTATCCGGTAGAACAAGCTGGGCCGCATTCCAGTCTCCCCTGCGCAAGGTCGGCATAGGCCTGAACCACCCCGGCCAACGGCTGCGACGCTGTTGTGCGACCTTCCGCGCTTTCGCCGAACCATTCAAGGTGGCGATGGTCGGGCTTGGCGGCGCGGGGGCTCGACAAGTCCGATGGCGATGGCCATCTGCCCAGCATGGCGCTTGCCCCCTTCGCTTCCGATCCCGCGCGCAGCCGCGGGCGGCGCTATCCGCTCGAATCCGGATCGAACCGGGGGCAGCGCGACGAATATCAACGCGACCGCGATCGCATCGTCCACTCGATCGCCTTCCGCAGGCTCAGGCACAAGACGCAGGTGTTCGTCGCGCCCGATGGCGACCATTTCCGCGTTCGCCTGACGCACAGCCTGGAGGTCGCGCAGATCGGCCGCACGATCGCGCGTGCGCTCGGCCTCAACGAGGATCTGACCGAGGCGTTATGCCTCGCGCACGATATCGGCCATCCCCCCTTCGGCCATGCCGGCGAGGATGCGCTGAAGGCGGCGATGGCAGGGGCGGGGGGCTTCGACCATAATGCCAACACGCTGCGTGTTTTGACCCGTCTGGAATCGCCGTACATCCATCATCCTGGGCTCAACCTGTCGTGGGAGATGCTGGAGGGGCTGGCCAAGCATAACGGGCCTGTCGCGAACGCGCCCTGGGCGCTGGCAGCGATCGATGCCGACTATCCGCTCGACCTGCATGGCCAGCCCAGCCTCGAGGCCCAGGTCGCTGCCTTGTCCGACGATATCGCCTACGACAATCACGACATCGACGACGGCATCCGCGCGGGCCTGCTTACACTTGAGGATGCCCGCACCGAGCCGCTGATCGCGGAAGGCTGGGATCGCGCGCAATCGCGTTGGCCGGATTGTGCTGACGATCAGCTTCTGGGCGAGCTGATCCGCAACCAGATCGGGCGGATGGTCGGGGACCTGCTCGAGGAAAGCAGTCGCCGGATCGCCGAAGCCGAGCCGCGTTCAGCCGAGGATGTGCGCGCGCAAGGGAGGCCGCTGATCGCCTTCTCGCCCGCGATGGCGAGCGCCGAACGCGACCTGAAGCGCTTCATGTATTCCAGGCTCTACCACCATCCCCAGCAATTAGAGGTGGCAGACAAGGCGCGCGCGATCGTCGCCGGCCTTGCCCAAGCTTATCTGGCCGACCCGCAGGCTTTGCCCGAGGAATGGCGCGCGCGCCTTCCGGAAGGCGAGCCCGAGCGCACCCGCCATATCGGCGACTTCATCTCCGGCATGACCGATCGCTATGCGGTCGCGCGCTATCGCGAGGTGGTGGGCCCGGTCGAGATGCCCGACGGGGACTGAGCTGCCTTATGGAACAGGCTTGCTGATCACCGCGATCGCGAGAAAATGTTCGTGCTTCTTTCGAGATGAGACCTTCCTCGGCATCTCCAAAGGCTCGCTGTCGCTATTCGCCCAGATCGATAGCTAGAGCGTGAGCGTTAAAAAGACCCGTTCGCCCGACCGGAAAGAGTGATCCGGATCTACCTCGATCCGCGCTAGCCCGCACTCAAGGTTGGCCCTGGCCGCCGCCCGCACCATAGATATTGCCGGTGGTATAGCTGCTGTCGTCTTCCGCCAGCCGGACATAGATTCCCGCAAGCTCGACGGGCTGGCCGGGCCGCTTGAGCGGCGAGGTCGATCCGAACTGCTCGAGCTTTCCCATCGAGGCGCCGCCGCTCACCTGCAGGGGCGTCCAGATCGGGCCGGGCGCCACACCGCAGACGCGGATGCCTTTCGCCCCTAATTGCTTCGCGAGCGACTTCACATAATTCATCGTCGCTGCCTTGGTCTGCGCATAATCGTAGAGATCGGGGGATGGGTCATAGGCCTGCTCCGACGTCGTGCCGATGATCACCGAACCCGGCTTCAGATGCGGAAGCGCCGCCTTGATGATCCAGAAAGGCGCATAGATGTTGGTCTTCATCGTCGCGTCGAAAGACTCGGTCGTGATGTCGAGGATCGAGTCCGCCGCCTGCTGCCGCGCCGCGTTGAGGACCAATATGTCGATCCCGCCCAGCGCCGCGACCGCATCGGTGACGAGTTTCGTGCAATAGGCCTCGTCGCGCAGATCGCCCGGCAGGGAGGCTGCCTTGCGCCCAGCCTCGTGGATCAGGTCGACGACTTCCTTGGCGTCGGGTTCCTCGGTCGGGAAATAGGATAAAGCGACGTCCGCGCCCTCGCGCGCATAAGCGATCGCCGCTGCACGCCCGATGCCGCTGTCTGCGCCGGTGATCAGCGCCTTGCGGCCCAGAAGCCGTCCCGATCCGACATAGCTTTGCTCGCCATGATCGGGCTTGGGAATCATCCTGGAGGCCAGCCCCGGCCATTCCTGCGACTGTTTTTCGAACGGCGGCTGCGGATATTTGGTCGTCGGATCGACCAGTCCGCGGTCGGCATGAAGTTGGGGATTATTATGGTCCGCCATGATCAGCTCCTCGGATTTCGCCAGGGTGAACCGGCAGCCGCGCTGCGCAGTTCCCGCGCCGATCGCGAAAAAGCCAGATCCTGACGCGGGTCAGAAGCGTCGCATCGCGCGGAAAATTCGGCTCGTCATGATCATGCGGCGGTCGCCGTTTTCTGATCTGGCCGGAACGCCCTCGCCGCGATAGGGCCCGGCCATGCCGATCGATCTCATCTGCCTCGATGCCGACGACACGCTCTGGCACAATATGCGCCATTTCAACGCGACCGAGGACGCGCTGCTCGCGATGCTGCAGCCCTTCGCCGATGCGCATGTTGCGCGCGATGCCCTGAACGCCTGCGAAGCGCGCAACCTCAAGCTTTATGGTTATGGCGCCAAGGGTTTCACCCTCTCGATGATCGAAACCGCGGTCGAGCTTGCGGGCGAAGCCGTGTCGCGCGACCTGGTCGCCGCGATCCTGAAGGCGGGGAAGGAACTGCTCGCCCATCCCGTCATATTGTTCGAGGGCGTCCAGGATGCGCTCGAAGCGCTCGCCGAACGCGGGCGCCTGGTGCTGGTCACCAAGGGTGACCTGCTCCACCAGGAGGCCAAGCTCGCCGCCTCCGGATTGGGGAGCCATTTCTCCGGCGTCGAAATTGTCAGCGACAAGCAGACCGACACGTTCCGCCGCCTGTTCGCGGCCTACGGCGTCGCGCCCGAGCGCACGGTGATGGCGGGGGATTCGATACGCTCCGACATCCTTCCCGCACTCGAGGCGGGCGCGTGGGCGGCCTATATTCCGCAGGAGGGCGCCTGGGTCCACGAGCACGGCAAGGCGCCCGAGGAGCATCCCCGCTTCCACCAGCTGGATGCACTGGTGGATCTGCCAGGCTGGATCGATACGATCGGGTAGCGAGCCGGACCGTCATGCCACGCTGAAGCAAACCGGCCAGCGGCACACGATCCGGAGAGGCGATACAAGCCTGTGGGCGCGTGCAGGGGCATTGCGGCAACCTTTGCCTTGCCAATGGGCGTCTTGCTATAATTGTTCGTCTACCATACAATCACCATTGGGTCGCCGGAAGAGTGACCGATGGGAGGATGCCATGGACGGCGCCGCCGAAAATTTTGGCCTGATCGGAGGGTTGCTGGGCTATCAGCTTCGCCGCACCGACCTCATGGCCATGGATCTGCTGGCCGAGGCGTTGGCGGAGTTCGGCCTGACCGCGGCTCGTGCCACGGGGTTGGTCTATGTCGCCTTGCATGAAGGCTGCGATCAGACCGCGCTGGGTAACGCGCTCGGGATAAATCGGGCCAGTACCGTGGCGCTCGTCAACGCGCTGGTGAGCCTCGGCGCGATCGAACGCCGGGCCGGCCGTGATCGCCGATCGAACGCGCTGTGGCTCACCGAAACCGGCAGGGGCCTGAGGCTCCAATCCGAACGGATCACGGCCGAACATGACGCGATGGTTTTCGGCGTGCTCACCGACGAGGAGGCCGAGACCCTGCGCCAGCTGCTGCGCAAGCTGCGCGCCCGAAATTCAAAGACATAACGAACGGCCAAAAGCGCCGGCAACTTGATGAGGAGGATGGGATGAGGGGCTATAAATCGATTTTGCTGACCGGAGTGGCGGCGACGATATTGGTGACCGGCGGGGCGGACGCCCAGACCCAGAGTGGCAGCGGCGTCGCGCCGGCGCCGGCCGCTCCGACAAAGGGCCCGGAGGAATCGGGCCAGGCTGCCGACGGTAATGAACTCGTCGTTACCGCACGGAGGACCGCGGAGCGGTTGCAGGATGTGCCCGTCGCGGTGACCGCCTTCGCCGGCGCCCAGCTCGCCGCGCGCAACATCGACACGCTCGACCAGGTCGCGAAATATACACCCAACATCCGCTTTGACGGCGCGGCCGCGCTTTCGGGCGGCAATTATAATGCCACGGTCTTCATCCGCGGCGTCGGCCAGAATGACTTCGCCATCTTCTCGGATCCGGGCGTCGGCTTCTATGTCGACGATGTCTATTATGCGCGCTCGATCGGCGGCGTGCTCGACGCGGTCGACATTGCCAGCGTGCAGATCCTGCGCGGTCCGCAGGGCACCTTGTTCGGCAAGAATACGATCGGCGGCGCGGTTATCATCAATACCGCCAATCCGGATCTCCACGACGTGTCGGGAAGCGTCGAAGCCACTTATGGCCGCTTCGACAGGATCGACGGCAAGGCTTCGCTCAACGTGCCGCTGATCGACGGGAAACTGGCCCTGCGCCTATCGGGTGCCAGCCTCAACCGCGACGGTTACGTCAAGCGGCTGTATGATGGCGGCACGCAGGGCAATCGTTCGGCACAGGTCGGGCGCGCCAAGCTCCGCTTTCAGCCCGACGACGTGCTGACGATCGATCTGGGGGTGGACTATACCAGAGCGCGTGAAAATTCGGCCCCATCGGATCTGCTGGCAGTCGGCAACGTGCCGGGCATTACCGGCATTCCCTTCCTGAACAATTACAATCGCTTCGTCGCCCCGACCCTCGGCATCGTCGCGCCCGACGGCCGTCATACGCTGAACCCGAGCTTCATCACCGCCAGCCCGTTCGAGACCTGGGCCGGAGGCCCCAACACCAATAATCTCGATCTGTGGGGCGCCCAGGCAGTGGTGAGCTACAAGCTCGGCGAGGCGACGCTCAAATCGGTATCCGCCTACCGGCACATGAAGGCCTATTTCACCCGCGACGGCGACAACACGCCTTTCGTCTTCCGGCAGACGACCAACCGCGACAAGCAGTGGCAGTTCAGCCAGGAACTCCAGCTGGTCGGCAAGGCCGTGGACGATCGGCTGAGCTACGTCTTCGGCGGCTATTATTTCAAGGAGAAGGCGAGCGACATCGCGACCGCCGATCTGGCGATCGGGCTGTGGCCGCCGCTCGCGCTGACGCCGCCTTACACGCCCGCGGTGTTCATCCGGAACTACACCAATAACCGTAGCCTCGCGGCGTACGGGCAGCTGGATTATGAGCTCTTCCCCAAATTCTCGATCACGGTGGGCGGCCGCTACAACAGCGACAAGAAGACGTTCACGTCGATCAACGTGCGGCAGCGCGACCTTGTGCAGTTCATCAACGTCACGCGTTCGGCCACCTTCAACAAGTTCACCCCGCGTATCGGCGTGAACTACAAGGCGAACCGCGATCTGCTGCTCTACGCGTCGTTCAGCCGCGGCTTCAAGCAAGGCGGATTCAACGGCCGGCCGCTCGATAATCCGGGCGAGGTCACCGAATATGCGCCGGAAACGCTCGACACATATGAAGCCGGCGTGAAGGCGCAGTGGCTGGACGGGACGCTCACCACCAACGTTGCCGTCTTCCACTCGATCTACCGCGACATCCAGCTGACGGTGAACCAGACGCCGCAGAATTTCGTCGCCAATGCCGCCAAGGGCAAGATCGACGGCGTCGAATTCGAAACGATCATGCGGCCGGCGCCCTGGCTCACCTTCAACGCGGGGCTCGGCTATCTCGACGCCCGCTACAGCGAAGTGGGCCAGGGGCTTGGGCCAACGCAGGTGTTGCCGATCACGGTTGCCACGCACTTCGTCAAGGCGCCCAAATGGACCGTCACGACCGGCGCCGATGTTCGGCATGAGTTTGCCGACGGATCGAAGGCCGCGTTCCGGCTGGACTACAGCATGTACAGCCGGATTTTCAGCGACGTAGCCAACACTCCGCTGATCACCGAGCGGGGCTACGGCCTGATGAACGCGCGGCTGAGCTATACGCTGGGAAGCAAGCCGATCACGCTATCGGTTTTCGGGACCAACCTGACCGACGCGCGCTACTTCGTTTCCGGCAACGCCTCGGGTGCTTTCGGCCTGGCAGAAGTGAGCTACGGCCGCCCGCGCGAATGGGGCGTGTCCGCCGGCTGGCGCTTCTGACGATAAAGGCCGGTCCGCATTCGGTGCGGGCCGGCCTGGAGCCGTTCAGGCTGCGGAGGTTCCGCCCTCGCGCCTGAAGAACCGCGCGCGATAGTCGCTGGGCGAGAGGCCGACCCTCCGCCGGAAATGATGGCGCAGCGTATCGACCGTGGCAAAGCCCGCCGCGGTCGCGACCTCCTCGATCGATACCCGCCCGGCCTCCAGATGCTGTTTGGCGAGATCGACCCGCGCCGCGATCAGCCATTCGCCCGGCGTCGTTCCGGTCGCCTCGGCGAACCGGCGCAGGAAGGTGCGTTCGCTCATCGCCACGGATCGGGCGAGTTCCGAAATGCGGTGCTCGCGCTGCAGATCGTGGCGCATCGCATCGAGCAGCGGTGCGAGCCGTCCGTTTTGGTGCTGCGCGACCGGCTTTTCGATGAATTGCGCCTGCCCGCCCTGGCGATGCGGCGCCATCACCAGCCGCCGCGCGACGATATTGGCCTTTTCCGGTCCGTGGTCCTGGCGGATCAGATGCAAGAGCAGGTCGATCCCGGCGGCGCTGCCCGCCGACGTGTAGAGCGGCGCGTCATCGACATAGAGCACGCTCGGGTCGACATGGATCGCTGGGTAGCGCTCGGCCAGCAACCCGGCGTAACGCCAGTGGGTGGTTGCGCGCCGCCCATCGAGCAGTCCGGTGGCGGCGAGCACGAACGCTCCCGAGCAGATCGATGCCAGTCGCGCGCCGCGATCATGCGCACGGCGCAACGCCTCCGTCAGCGCCTGCGGCACGGGAACATGCACGCCGCTCCAGCCCGGGATGGTGATCGTGTCCGCGGTCTCCAGCGCGTCCAGTCCATGCTCGGCCTGGACGATTAGCCCGCCCAGCGCACGCAGCGGTTCCCGTGTGGCGGCGACCGTGAGGAAATCGTACCAGTCACCGCCCATCTCCGGCCGCGACTGACCGAAAATCTCGGCGGTGATCCCATATTCGAACGTGCAAAGATCCTGGTGCGCGAGCGCGATTACGCGGTGGCGAGAAGGCCGACGGTCGTTTGGCATGATCTTCATGCTATCTGGCATTTCTGCCAATGGCGAGTCTTGCGGCGCGCACCGATAGGCCGATCGAACCTGCAAGGAGACGATCCCTGGCCAACGCCGTTACCGCTGTCCCCGCAGCTCCGCCGGAAAGCGTGATCGCGCATTTCGAGGCGGAGCTGAGCTTCGAGACCGATTGCTGGGACACGCACGACGCTCTCCAGCAGCCACAGCCCGGCTTCGTGCTGCTCGACGTGCGCAGTCCCGCCTTGTTCGCCGCCGGCCATGTTCCGGGCGCGATCAATCTGCCGCACGGCAAGATCATCGCGTCCAAGCTGGCGCAGTGGCCGCAGGACGCGATGTTCGTGACCTATTGCGCCGGGCCGCATTGCAATGGCGCCGCGCGCGGGGCGCTGCGGATCGCCAGGCTTGGCCGACCGGTCAAGATCATGGTGGGCGGCGTTACCGG
>Ga0163161_10003852_pt1 | contig 10519 bp, 7 predicted proteins | sample S45metaG_FD_129847 | JGI IMG/M metagenome (GOLD analysis project Ga0163161, IMG submission 129847) | Switchgrass rhizosphere microbial communities from Kellogg Biological Station, Michigan, USA - S4-5 metaG | ecosystem: Host-associated > Plants > Roots > Rhizosphere > Soil | place: USA: Michigan... | reverse complement strand
CTTGCTAGAAAAAGTTGGTGTAACCTTTAAAAAGAAGCAGGGGCTAACAAATAATGTGTAGTTTTTTAATATACTTTCACCAAAAGTGACGAAGAACCACTTTCACGGTTCATCTTCATTTTTGGTGAAGGATTCCATATCCTACTCTAAAAAAATGATTTTCAAGGTCGAAAAAGCTCAGCGTGCAGCTAGGGATCTAATCAATTATTGTGTCATTTATAGGTTTTCACCAAAAGTGACGAAGAACGACTTTCACTGAAATACACAGCCAGGCAGAGCTTAATGATTTTTTTAAGGTTTTTGATGTATTTAACCGCTGAATTATTATTGCATTTTCTTGTCGTTCTTAAAAAGAAATCATAGTCGGTTAAGAACTCATGGTTGATCTTTCGGATATCGATATCTTTGGATTTATGTTTTTCCTTTAGATATTGTCTAATATGTCTCAACGCAGTCTGATAACGTATCAATGTCATTGGTGCGAATTCAATGCCTACCAATTGTTGCATTTCATTGTTATGGGCCTCAAATACATCGGTAAGCATTCTAACTTGTGTTCCTTTTCCCAAGAAGTTATCTGCAAGACTTTTAGCAGTTACATCTTCCCTAGCCATTAGAAGATTCCTATGCGATTCATGCAGCCTGGATTCTAGCTGTTTAAGATAGAGGTTAATAGCTTTTGCCATTGCGGAATTTCCAATGACCTTTCCATTTGCCCAGTCGTTGTCTGCACATTGTTTTCCTGTAGCAAGATCAACACGTTTTTTTTCGATTGTAATCCTCATGTAGATAGAAGAGTTACCATCGTGATCTGTTTTTCCTTTCTTTAGAAAGAAAAGTAAACTGAAATTTCTTTTCATAAAAGTAATCTTAAAAGTGAAATAAAGTTAAGATTGCAATCAAAAAAAGTCAAGATGTTTACTTGGTAAACTAGCTGTATTACAGTTAGTTATGGTCAAAAGCGGTGAGTCCAAAACTTTCGTAGTCTGACTCACCGCTTGACTCACCTCGCATATGCGTTTTTTGGTCAAAAAAGCCACTAAATGCCAAAAAACAAAAGCCTGCAAATCATTGATTTGCAGGCTTTTAGTGTTTTTTGGTGAATTTTGTTACTGATTCCAGTGGAGCCGAAGGGAGTCGAACCCTTGTCCAGTTGTGAGATAAATTATACCTTCTACATGCTTATTTTTCAATTGATTTTCGGGAAATAAACGGGCTGAAAACCGACCTTATTTAAATCCTTAGATACTTTGTCTCACTTTAAGTCGTATCTCCTTAAAGCCAGCTTTGTTGTTTCGATGCCCCGGATTCTAACCCAACAATGCAGCAGTTAGAGGGACAAAAGCTAAGCTAGTTCTAAACTAGGCAGCTAAGGCGTAAGTATTTTCGCCAACTAAAATGTGATCGTTCACTTTAAGTGCTCTCCGAACAACGCACTGCATGCTAACATAACCTTCGCCACCCCGTCAAATCCAAGAACGGCCCCAGGTTTTAGTTTACAGTTTTGAGTAATCAGTTTGTAAACCGAACTGCAAATATACAAATTAAATGCCAAATAATAGCTGTACACTAATATTTGGCATCTAAAACTGAAAATTACAAACTGTCAATTGAAAACTATACCCGTCTGCCCGGATATTGTTGCAGTGCTACTTCCAAACAATCCATTGCGGCACTTAAATCATCGGTATTTAATACATATGCCATACGCACTTCATTTTTACCCGAGCCCGGAGTAGAGTAGAAGCCTGTAGCTGGCGCCATCATTACCGTTTGGTTATCGTGACTAAATTCTTCTAAAATCCACTGACAGAATTGATCAGCGTCATCAATAGGGAATTTTGCTACTACGTAAAATGCACCACCCGGATTAGGACAGAAAACGCCATCAATATGATTTAACCGGCCAACCAAAGTATCGCGGCGCAAAGTATATTCGGTATTTACTTTTTCGAAATAGCTATCTGGTGTATCTACAGCAGCGGCTCCGGCAATCTGTTCTACCATGCCCGGACTTAATCTGGCCTGTGCAAATTTTAATCCTGAAGCTATAACTTCTTTATTTTTAGTAATTAAGCAACCTAAACGTGCTCCACAAGCGCTATAACGTTTAGAAACGGTATCCATGATCACAACATTTTCGTCTAAACCGTCTAAATGCATTGGCGAAATAAATTCCCTTCCATCGTAACAGAATTCGCGGTAAGCTTCATCTGAGAATAGGAATAGGTCGTATTTAACGCAAAGCGTTTTTAAAGCTTCTAATTCTTCTCTTGAGTATAAATAACCTGTCGGGTTATTTGGGTTACAGATAATAATGGCTTTGGTTTTTTCGGTAATCAGTTTTTCAAACTCTGCAATTGGAGGGAGCGCAAAGCCATTTTCGATATATGATAGAATCGGTTTTACCACCACATTGCTCATACAGGCAAAACCATTGTAGTTGGCGTAAAAAGGCTCTGGAATGATAATTTCATCTCCTTCGTTTACACAAGTCTGCATGGCAATGGTAATGGCTTCTGAGCCACCAACAGTTACCAGTATATTTTCGGGCGTGATGTTGTAACCCAGTTTATTGTAGTATTCGGTAAGTTTTAAACGGTAGGCAAGTGTACCTTCCGATGGAGTGTAGGCCCAAACATTAAAATCAATGTTTTTAATGGCGTTCAGCATTCCTTCGGGTGTTTCTATATCGGGCTGACCAATATTCAAGTGGTAAACCTTTTTACCATCTTTTTTAGCTTGATCTGCAAATGGAGTTAATTTTCTGATTGGTGATGCAGGCATCTGCACACCTTTTTGTGAAATTTTTGGCATGGCACAAAAATAAAAAAGTCCCGATGAAAATCGGGACTTTTTAAATATTATCGGTTAAAAAATTATTTTGATGCTGCAGCAACAGTTTCGCCTTTAATATAAAGCACTTTAATTGGTGTTTTAGCATTTGAAGTAATGGTTACCGCTTTAGAAAAAGTAGAGGGACCAGCAGCAGCATTAAACGTTACTGAAATCACACCGGTTTCACCTTTTTTCAGTGGTGTAGAGGTGTATTTAGGTACTGTACATCCGCAACTTGCTTCAGCTTTAGTAATAATTAATGGCTCTTCGCCAATGTTGGTATATTTGAAATCGTAAGTTACTGGTTTGTTTAATACGATTTTGCCGAAATCATGTGTTTCAGCTTCAAATTTAAATTCAGCAGGTTTAGCCTGTGCGTTTGCCGCAATACCAAAACCTAATACAAAAGCGAATAATACTAAGATCTTTTTCATGTTATGTGGTTGTAATTTATTATTTTAATTCTAAAACAAATTTAATATTTTCCTATTAAAACAAAAACTATTCCAATTATTATTTTACAATTCAATATATAATTTTACAATCAAGGATAAAGGCAAACTTTTAATTTTGTATATATTTGCCACAACCAATCTTTGATTACTATGCCGAATGAAAAATTGATGACCAATGCTATTGATGCTTCCGAATTAAGTTTTGATGATTTTAAATCAATCGTTATAAGCGACTATAAAATAGCCTATGAGAGTAGGCAGGCCAGTATTCTAGGCCGGAGAGAAGTATTAACAGGCAAGGCAAAATTTGGTATTTTCGGCGATGGTAAAGAGGTTCCTCAAGTGGCAATGGCGAAAGCTTTTAAGAATGGAGACTGGCGTTCGGGCTACTATCGCGACCAAACTTTTGCCTTTGCAACGGGCATTTCGACTATAAAAGAATTTTTTGCCCAGCTTTATGCAAATCCCACTGATGGAGCCGACCCATTCTCCGGCGGAAGGCAGATGAACTGTCACTTCGCCACAAAATCAGTTAACGAAGATGGCAGCTGGAACGATTTAACACAGATAAAGAACTGCTCATCAGATATTTCGCCAACAGGTGGCCAGATGGCCCGTTTGGTGGGTTTGGCCTATGCCTCTAAATTGTTCAGGGAAAACAGAGAACTCGATTATTTAAAGCATTTTTCTGTTAATGGTAACGAGGTCGCTTTTGGTACCATCGGCAATGCCTCAACATCAGAAGGGGTATTTTTTGAGGCGATTAATGCTGCAGGTGTTTTGCAGATCCCTATGGCCATTTCCATTTGGGATGATGCTTACGGAATTTCGGTTCCGGCAAAATATCAAACGACAAAAGAAGATATTTCAGAGGTTTTAAAAGGCTTTCAGCGTGAGCCTGAACAACCAGGATTTGAAATTTATAAAGTAAAGGGCTGGGATTATCCGGCGCTATGCGAAGTATACGAAAAAGCCATACAGGTTTGTAGGGAGGAGCATGTACCGGTTTTAATCCATGTAACCGAACTTACTCAACCTCAGGGACATTCTACATCTGGTTCTCACGAGCGGTATAAATCTAAAGAACGTTTAACCTGGGAAAGCGAACACGATTGCATCCTGAAAATGCGTGCCTGGATGCTCGATTCGGCCATAGCTACTGAAGAAGAAATTGCTGAAATCGAAAAAGCAGCTAAAATATTTGTCCGTAATGCTCAAAAAGAAGCCTGGAACGAGTTTTTAGATAGTATTAAGCCAGAGCATAAACAAGTGGTAGATCTGATCAGTGGAGTGGCCAAACATCAGCCTGAGCTGGCTAAAATTGCAGCTAATTTAGCTTCGATTGCGGATGCGCAACGTAGAGAGGTTTTTGTTGCCGCACGTAAAGCTATCCGTTTATCGGCTAATTACCCTTCGCCCGAGCGCGATGAACTGTTAAACTGGTATAAAAATCAAGGCACACTTAATCACGATAAGTACAATTCTAAACTACATACCGATGGTAAAGAAAGTCCGGCAAACATAGCTGTCATAGATCCCATCTACGATGAGCTATCCAAAATGGTTGATGGTAGGGAGGTGCTTAATGCCTGTTTTAACGAAAACTTTGCCCGCGATCAACGTTTGGTAGCATTTGGTGAAGATTTAGGGAATATTGGTGATGTAAATCAGGGTTTTGCAGGTTTACAGGCCAAATACGGTGAATTAAGAATTACCGATACCGGCATTAGAGAAATGACTATTATGGGCCAGGGCATTGGCCTCGCCATGCGTGGTTTAAAACCTATTGCTGAAATACAATACCTTGATTATTTGATATTTGCTTTAAATGTATTGAGTGATGATTTAGCCTCACTTTCTTATCGAACCAAAGGGATTCAAAAGGCACCGGTTATCATACGTACGCGCGGTCACCGATTGGAAGGAATCTGGCATTCGGGTTCACCAATTAGTATGCTATTGGGCTCTTTAAGAGGTTTACATCTTTGTGTACCTAGAAATATGACACAGGCCGCAGGAATTTACAATACACTTTTTAGGGCTGATGAACCAGCAGTAGTGATCGAATGCTTAAATGGTTACCGTTTAAAAGAAAAACTGCCTGGCAATGTAGGCGACTTTACTGTTCCATTAGGCAAGGCCGAAATTTTAGAAGAAGGAAGTGATATTACTGTGGTTTCTTATGGTTCTTCGTTAAGAATAGTACAGGAAGCAGCCGAAGAATTGGCACTTTTAGGCATTTCGGTCGAAATTATTGATCCACAAACCCTTTTACCTTTTGATATTACCCATGTCTGTGTAAACTCGCTTTCAAAAACCAATAAATTATTGGTGGTAGATGAGGATGTTCCCGGAGGTGCATCAGCCTATATCCTGCAAAAGATTTTGGAAGAACAGAAAGGATATTTCCATTTGGATGGACAGCCAATAACATTATCGGCTAAAGCGCACCGACCACCATTTGGTTCGGACGGCGATTATTTCAGTAAACCTTCAGTTGATGATGTAATTGAAACAATTTACCAGATGATGCACGATGCAAATCCGACAAAATATCCAGCACTCTTTTAATTTAGTTTAAATGACTGGATTAATTTATATCAAATTGTTAGTTTTAAGCGAATGTATGGGTAAGTAATGTAAAGAATTTTGTTTTTTTATTAATAGGGTAAAAATTCGGTTAATTGTAATAGGATTTTTATATACTTTTATAAAATCAAACAAAATTTTTTATTTTCAGTATGTTTTGCGTCATCCCAATTCTGAAACACTGTAATTTTCAAGGTTTTTTGTGTGTATTTTCTAATAAAAAAGATGATTAGTTTTTGTTGGAAGATGAAGCAATACGTTGTTAATAAACAGATAAATATCTGTGGCATTTTTTTAATAACAGGTGTCTCGCTTTTAATGATTTTGTTTTCTCATGGTATCAGTTTTGCACAGAATAGTGCGCCACAAAAAAAACTGGATAGCCTTTTAAGTTTAAACCAAAAGAACCAAAAATCGGATTCGACCAAGATTAAAATATTGACAGAAGTTTACCGTCAATATATGAGAATTAGGAACATAGATAAAGCTGAAGAATATTTAGATAAAACAATTCGGCTTTCTCACGAAAAGAACCTTAAAAAATTCTCTTCAATGGCCTATTATCAAAGGGCCCTGATGTATCATCGAAGGTCTAATTATCAAAAGGCAGAAGAAAACTATTTGATGGCAGCTTCCGAATTTTCAAGTATTGGTAATCTGGATATGGAAGCTGGTACTTACCTCAACCTTGGTGCATTGTATGGCAGTATTCCCGACTATGTAAAATCGTTAGAAATGAACCAAAAAGCCATTGCTATTTATGAGAAATTGGGGAACGAAAGCGATATGGCCAGCTGTTATACCAATATTTCTACCATTTACCAGAGTTTGGGTAACCAAAGCCAGGCATTGGTTTATATGAATATGGCCTTAAAGGGGTTTGCAAAGGAAGGAGAAAATAGCAGGGGAGTAGCGGTTGTTTATGAACTGATTGGCACAAATTATTTTGAGGCATCTGATCACATGCTAAAGGAAATGAATGTTTTACCAGATCAGAAAATTAAACTGGCGCTAGAGTATTATAATAAGTCGCTCAAGGTAGCAGAAGCGATAAATGATATTGGCATTGTGGCTACAGTGAAACGCGATCTTGGCAACTTGTATACCATTATAGGACAAAAAGATGCCGCATTAAAATCATATCAAAAATCAGTTGAGTTAAGTAAATCTGGCGATAACAAAGAGGCATATGCTTCAAGCTTATATGCGTTGGGTAACTTTTATCAAAAAGAAAACGACTTTTCAAATGCCATTGTTTTGCTGGCCAGTAGTTTGAAAATTGGTGAAGAAAATAGGTTCTTGGATATAGAAAAACAAGCTGCTTTGGGTTTGAGTGCGGTTTATGAAAAACAAAAGGAGTATAATAAATCATTAGCTTATTACAGGCAATATATAGCTGCAAGAGACAAAATTTTTGATCAGGAGAAAGAAAAAGAGATCACCAGGAGACAAATGCAGCTTGATTTTGGTGTAAAGGAACGCGATTATTTAATGAAGCAAAAGCTTACTGAAGCAGAGTTAAAAAGACAGGAGCAGGAACTTGTACTAAGAAGACAACAATTGGCGCTAAGCGATAAGGAAAAAGCCTTGGATTTATTGACCTTTCAGAAGGCAAAAGCCGATCTTGATATTCAACGTTTGGCGCAGGAGGGCAAATTTGCCAGTGTTAAATTTCAGTCTCAGATTGCGGCAGGCATTAAAGACAAACAGATCAGTAAACAAGAGCAACAGATTAAATTTGATGAACGTGTGAAAATATTTCTCACGATTGCCGCCACGCTAATCTTAATTATTGCAGTCGTTATCTTTTTGAATCAGCGAAAAACAACGAGGCTGAATAAAATCATCAATAATCAGAAACGTGAGTTGGAGCAGTTGAGTAAGGTTAAAGACCGTATTTTCAGTGTAGTAAGTCACGATATGCGTACACCTGTAAATTCACTGATTTCCTTTATGCACTTGTTAGAAGGCGGTAATATTGAACAGGAGAAATTAAGCAGTTATGCGGCATCGCTTAAAAACAACTTAATTTATACCTCTACCATGATGGAGAACCTGTTAAACTGGGCTGCTAGTCAGATGCAGGGCTTCAATCCGTATTTAGAATCTTTAGATATTCATCATTTAACAGAAGAAGTCATCAATTCTTTATTGGATAATGCAGATCAAAAGAATTTGACTATTAGGAATTTAGTGCCACGTTATAGCATTTGCAATGCAGATGAAAATATGTTAAGCCTGGTGATCCGTAATCTTATTAGCAACGCTATAAAATTTACGCCCAGTGAAGGTTCAATAGAGGTTACAACAGTTAATCTGGAAAATCACTTAGAAATTAAAATCTCCGATACTGGTGTTGGTTTAACCTCAGTTCAGGTAGATCATTTTAATCAACCAGGTTATCTTGGTGTTGGTGTAAGCACTTTGGGTACGAATAAAGAAAAAGGTACAGGTTTAGGGCTATTACTTTGCAGGACTTTTATTGACTTGATGAACGGTAAAATAACTGCTAATATTAACCCCGCAGGTGGTAGTTATTTTAAAATTGTATTGAAGAAATAGTTTTTTATTTTAAAAATCTCGATAGAATTTTCTTATCAATAGATTTTTCCAATAACTCCTGTCTGTTTGATGCGCTGATTGGCACCAGAAAATTATGGCCTAAGTGCACTTCATGATTGGTTAAGGTAGTGATATGATTGATGTTGATGATATATTGCTTGTGTACCCTGGAGAATATTTTAGATGGCAATTGTTTTTCAAGGTTCTTAAGGCTAACCAAAATAATGTGTTTGTCGGTACTGGTAAACAGTTTAGAAAAGTCGCCCATACTTTCGATATAGATCACATCGTCGTACTTTAATTTTGTGATCCCTTTGGTTTCCCTGAAAAAGAAATGATCAGCTCCTTCGTCATTGGTAGAAGGATCATCGTAATCTTTTTCTTTTCCTACAAGTTTTTTCAGCTCAAGATATTCAATGGCTTTATTCGTTGCCTTTAATATACGCTCGAAAGTGGCTGGTTTTACAATGAAATCTAAAGCATCCAGATTAAAGCTTTCTGCAGCATACTCGCTAAATGAAGTGATAAAGATAAATAAAGGCTGTTTTTTAAGGCTTTTCAATAAATCCATGCCAGATAGCTCGGGCATATCAATATCTGAATACACAATATCTACTGTGGTCCTGGATAAAATTTGTGAAGCTTCTATACTGTTACTGCAAACTGCTATAATATTTAATGATGGAATTTTTTTAAGGTGCATTTCTATTGCATCTCTTTCTATTTCGTTATCATCAACGATTAAACAGCTGTACGTCATGTCGGGATAGAGTTATGTATTTTAGTCAGGGAAAACTAATCTACGCTTAAAGCCCCTAATTTACGTTAAAATGTGGATTATCACATATGCTAAGTATTTTTTTTTGATAAACGTCTTCCAGAAGCTTATTTTCGGTGTTTCTTTTCTCCTGAGTATAATTTTTCGCCAACCTTTATGGCTAAAGATAAATCATTTTCTTCTGGTGGCACCGGACAGCGATAACCATCGCTATAGGCACAATAAGGATTATAAGCCTTATTAAAATCGATTTCAATGCGACCGTCTACAATTTCTTTTGCATCCAGATCAATATACCGGCCACCACCGTAAGTTTCCTTTTTGTTGGTTTCATCGGTGAAGGGCAAAAAGAGGTGGTCTTTATAAACCGGGTTGGTAGATAAAGATACACTTCTATATAAAGTCATTTGTATTTTTATGCCGTTAAGATTGAAGTTTACATGCGCATACCTATAATAATCACTGCTTGTACCATTAAAAGTTGGCATCTTGAAAACCTTTTCATTTTTAAGTAATTCTACTTCAGCTATTACTTTATAGGTGCTATCCGCCTCATAAAAATGAAGGTTTTGCAGATCCTTTTTTTTGAGCGGTGAATTGTTATCCTTAATAAAATCTTGCTTGTATTCTTCACGATGTTTTGAAATCTGCTCAGAATAGCTTTGTGCAAAAGTATTGAGGCTGACAAATAGTAATAAAATGGAGAGTAATCTCATGGCCGAAATTAGATGGTGCTTACCTTGTTTCTTAAAAACTGATCTGCCAGAACCAATGCAGCCATTGCCTCAACAATGACTACCGCCCTTGGTACCACACATGGGTCGTGCCTGCCTTTTCCTTTGATTTCAGAAGCTTCGCCAGCAGCATTAATGGTTTGTTGGTTATGCATGATGGTAGCCACTGGTTTAAAAGCTACTTTGAAAGTAATATCCATACCATTCGAAATACCACCTAAAATACCACCAGCATAGTTGGTAGTGGTTTTAAATACTTTTGAGTGCGCAGCTTTTGGTTGAGGAATATCATTGTGCTGAGATCCCCTTAACTCGCTTCCCGCAAAGCCAGAGCCATATTCGAAACCATGAACCGCATTGATACTGAGCATTGCTTTACCTAAATCGGCATGTAATTTATCAAAAACAGGCTCACCTAAGCCGGCTGGACAACCTTTTACAACACAACCAATTTTTCCGCCAACGGTATCGCCGTCTTTTCTAACAGAATCAATAAATTCAATCATTTCGTGTGCTGTTGCCGGATCGGCACAACGCACAATATTTTCTTCCCTAATCTGTAG
>Ga0163161_10003849_pt1 | contig 10523 bp, 12 predicted proteins | sample S45metaG_FD_129847 | JGI IMG/M metagenome (GOLD analysis project Ga0163161, IMG submission 129847) | Switchgrass rhizosphere microbial communities from Kellogg Biological Station, Michigan, USA - S4-5 metaG | ecosystem: Host-associated > Plants > Roots > Rhizosphere > Soil | place: USA... | reverse complement strand
TCTCAGTGAGCGGTCTTTCCGTTTATCAAATTGACGGCATGTTGCAGCACAGGCCCGATAACCTCAAAACACTCTTTCACCGCTTTTGGCGAGCCAGGCAGATTGATTATCAGAGTGCCCCCTCGAATACCGCAGACTCCTCGTGAAAGCATTGCCATCGGGGTCTTCACGGCAGTCTCACGGCGCATCGCCTCGGCAATCCCGGCAGCTTCGCGCTCTATGACCGCACGCGTGGCCTCAGGAGTATTGTCCCGAGGACCAAAGCCAGTGCCCCCGGTTGTCAGGATAAGATTGATCTCCTCGCGTTCACAAAGAGCAAAAATAGAGTCTCGGATGTGTTGTAGATCGTCTGTTACGATCGAACGCTCAACTATTTCGGCACTAGCCGAAGCAAGAAGTTCAACGAGAGTATTGCCGGACGCGTCATCACCCGGCGTCCGCGAGTCGCTGACCGTCAATACCGCTGCTCGAATTATTGTATCCGCCATAGGTTCAGGCAGCTGTCGCCTCAATTTGCGCGAGTCGGCTTTGCCGCCGGCTGTAGAGTACGCTGAGCATGACGCCCAGAACAACCAACAGCATACCGGCGATCGACATTGGTCCCTGCATCTCACCAAAAATTATCCAGCCGACAAGTAACGCATAAACCAACCCCGTATAGGTAACGATAGCTACGCCCGCGACGGGCTCGCTCTGCAGCGCATTGGTTAGAAAGATCTGACCGATCTGTGACAAGACGCCGACCATAAATAGAAACATCCAGTCCCAACCCGTGGGAGCCTCCCACTGAAACAACAAGCTGACGAGGCCGACAACGGCACCCGTAAGTTGAAAATGCAGAACGATCGTCAGCGGATATTCGCGCCCTCGCATGCTGCGGACTAGATTGTAAGCCATGCCCGAACAGAATGCCGAAAAGATGCCGAGCCCAAGATAAAACGGCGAGATCCGGCTATCGAATTGTTGGATCAGCAAAACTCCTGAAAACGCGATCGCATAAAATGCCCACTGCGCAGGTCTCACTGGTTCCTTCAACAAAAAGATCGCGATCGTAGCGGTAAAGATCGGCGAAAGATATTGGATCGTTTGTGCCGGAGCAAACGGGATATGTTGAACCGTTAGAAAAAAACAGAATAAAGCCGTCGTGCCAAAAAGCCCCCGGAGCAAAAGCATCAAGTGATTCGACCCTATCAAGCTTTCCTTCGCGCGCTGCAAACCGATCACACAAAAAGTTGTTGCGATGCTGCAGCGAAAGAAAACTATCTCCATCGCCGGAATATGCGAGACCTGTTTAACGCAAGCGTTGGCCAAAAAAAATGCGAGCGTCGAAATGAACATCGAACGCACGCCTGGTGTGAGAAATATGGACCCTCCGTCAAGTTTATCGTAGTTTGATGAACGCAACTTTTCTAACACGCCGACGTGTTATCTAATTGTATTACAAACCTTATGAAGACACCGGTCTTAGCGGTTCTTTATCTTGCTTTGATTTTTCTCTTCGCAATTTCTCAGAGTTGCGCGGCTGGACGGCCCGCGGTAAAGCAGCTCGAATTTGAAATCACTAAAAAGCTTCCACTAGGTTCATCCGACGTGGATGTAATTCAATTTCTCGAAGAGAACAACATAACCCATTCTGATTTAACGCCAGCCCATCTTTCGAATGGTCACCTTACGCCCGACTCGGACTTAGCCAAATATTCCCGACAGGATGAAGTCGAAAGATATATCAGCGCGATTATCAGAAATGTAGGTTCGGAATGGCTAATGACGTCGAACATAACACTTAAGTTTTGGTTTGATAAGGACAATCATCTGATTGGCTATGGTGTTTGGCAGACGTCGACCGGACTTTAGAGTTGACTGCGTTCAAGGAGAGGTCTTTCCGCAACCGCAGTTCGAATCGCAGCCTTTTTTCGACGAAAAAGAACGGCTCTTTTTCCAAAAGGCGACGCCCGCATAGCCGAGTGCTCCAAGAACAATAAGCGAAACTATAAAAAATTGAAGGTTCATCTTTCTATCCAAATCCGAGGGCCTTGCCGCCCTGATAAGTAATAAAGGCGGCGATCCAGGCCAAGCCCGTCATATAACCTATCATAAAGAGAGTCCATCGCCATGAGTTCGTTTCTCTGCGGACTACGGCGACGGTAGACATACACTGCATGGCGAGAACAAAAAACACCATTAGCGTCACCGCTGTGAGCGGGGTCCATGCAGGAGTACCATCATCATGTTTTGCATCTCGGATGGCAGAGATCAGCGTCGGCGACTCAGCATCGCCGCCCTTTCCCTTGGCCGATTCGTCGTCACCAACGTTATAGATAATACTCAATGTCGAAACTAAAACTTCCCTCGCCGCAAAACTTGCGATCAGAGCCACACCGATCTTCCAGTCGAATCCGAGCGGACGGATGACGGGTTCGATCGCATGGCCAAGCATCCCGGCGAAACTATGCTGGATCTGATCAGACGCGCCATTTCCCTGGGGACTTCCGGCAGTTTGCTCAGCACTTAGATTCGGGACCTCGGACACAGGACCTGAGCCTTGCCTTGGAAAATACGTTAGTGCCCAAAGAATGATCGAGATCGCAAGAATAACCGTTCCTGCCCGCTTCACAAATAGCCACGCTCGCGTGAGCATATTTTGAAACACCGTACGAATATTGGGCAAACGATATGGCGGTAGTTCCATGACGAATGGCGGCGGCGGAGCTTTTAGCACTGTTCGCTTCAGAACAAACGCAACTACGACAGCGACGGCAATTCCAAGCGAATACATCGCCAGCATCAAGACTGCTCCCAGCGAAACAAAGCCGAGAACAGTCCGGCCCGCAAAAAATGCCGCGATCATCAGCGTGTAAACCGGCAGCCGGGCCGAGCAACTCATGAGCGGCGCGATCAGGATAGTCGCAAATCGATCGCGTCGGCTCTCGATCGTACGAGTTGCCATGATGCCCGGGATCGCGCACGCAAAACTGCTCATCAGCGGAAGGAATGCTTTTCCGTGCAATCCAACGCGGCTCATCAGCTTATCAAGCAGAAAGGCCGCTCGCGCAAGATAACCTGTGTCTTCGAGTATCGAAATGAACAGAAACAACAGCAGTATCTGGGGCAGGAACACCATTACGCCGCCGACGCCGGCAATGATGCCGTCCGCAATGAGATCAGTAAGAATCCCGGGCGGGAGTTCAGCTTTAACAAGGTCACCAAGAGAACCAAACCCTTTATCCAGAAGGTCCATCGGCAAGCTGGCCCATGAAAAGATCGCTTGAAAGACCAAAAGCAGGACACCGACAAGAATTACAAGGCCAAAAAACTTATGTGTTAAAACGCGATCGATTCTTTCGGAAAACTGATGCCTTTCGCGGTCATTGTGTTTGACTGATTCCTGAACGACGTCCGAGATAAAGTTATATCGCGCAAATATTTTTGCATTTTCGCCGTCTTCGCCGTGGCCGTTGGTCTCGAACGGAGTGATCGGACCGCGTTCTATTACTTCGCCGAGTTTTTCGATCAGCTCCCCCTTTCCACGTCCGCTTTTCGCATTAACGGCAACAACCGGAACCTTAAGAAGCTTGGAGAGTTTCCCAATGTCGATCTCGTGTTTCTGCTTTTCAAACGCATCGATCATCGTCAGAGCTATGACGACCGGCACATCAAACTCAAAAAGCTGCGTTACGAGATACAGGTTGCGCTCGAGATTCGTCGCATCGACGACTGCGATCACAGCGTCAGGCTTGGGAACACCGTCCTGCTTCCCGGTGATCACATCGCGGGCGATCTGTTCATCGAGCGATGTAGCGTCGAGGCTGTAAAGGCCAGGCAGGTCGATCAGGTTTGCATGGCCGCTTTCGAGCTTCCACGTACCATGCTTGCGCTCGACAGTTACGCCGGGATAGTTTGCGACCTTTTGTTTAAGGCCCGTGAGTGAATTAAAAAGTGTGGTTTTACCTGCGTTGGGGTTGCCAGCGAGGGCGATGGTTAGCTGCGATCTATGTCCGTTTTGTTTCATTCATCGTCCGTAACTCGCGAAGACTTCAAAATGAAACTTCAATCGATTCCGCCTCGTTCTTTCTCATTGCCAGGCTGTAGCCGCGGACTTTTACCTCTATGGGGTCACCAAACGGTGCGGTCTTTACGACCCGCAACGAAACTCCGGGAATCACACCCATTTCCATCAAACGTTTGGTTATTCGCGTATTTCCATTAACTGAAATAACCCTGGCCAACCTTCCTACTGGCACTGTCCTTAAGGTGGCGACTTCGCTGCTGTTGTTTTTTGGCGACATATTTCTCTTCCAAAAACATTCTACTCTAATTGAAAACCGATTTCAATTTCATTTATTAATTCTGACAGCCGGTTTTTTTTAATATAACCTCCCGGCTGCGAGGGTGGCAGCCGTCCCCTTAACCTCATATTACTGAGAGTTTACGGTTGAACGAGGTCCGCTTGATAACTGCCGAAAGATATCCGCAGCGGCAGACGTCGCCCGTCATCGCTCAGCCAGACCTTAATCGAGAGCTGGTCCAACTGCTGATTCCCCGTGCTTATGGCGACAAGCAAACATGAGATCTTCTTACCGTTCAGATCTTCGATTTCAGCCTTCGAGGGTCGTAACGTAAAAATATATGCCTTGTCAGACCAGAATACCGCCACGCGCGTGTCATTGACCGGATTGTTCAGGTCCTTGCTCGGCTTGAGATTCATGGTGCGGATCGCGTAGAAGAAAGACAGTAGGCTGTGGGTGCCGATCGGAACATCAGCGGTTTTTCCGCCGAATGTGGCTTTTCCCGAATCCTGATCGAATTTTACCGATTGAGTGAAGGGAGCCAGTCCACCCGACAAGTGGCTGTCGAACTGAAGTGGCGTGAGCGAATCGGGATCTACCTGAGCGGACACGGAATCCCTTAGGCCGATCACGTTCGTACCAGGAACAAGGTTCATCACCTTCGCCGTCAGGAGTAGGCTGTCCTGGCCGTCAAACATCTTTCTTTCTTTTGCCGCCAGGTTTAGTCTGCCGATGCTGCGTCCGCCGCTCGAAAGGTTGTACTCAAGGCTTTCTCCCAGAGAAAAAGGCAGATCGGGCGAAAGGGGTTGATTGTCGAAGTATGGTGTGGCGGTTGGTTGAGGCCGCGGTGTTCGCACGGCGAAAGGCGTCGCCGTCGCTGCCGGGGTCGGCGTCACATCAACCGGAACTTCTACAATATCTCTTCCCGATAACGTTACCTTGAAAACACCTTTTCGAACCTTGAACCTGATCAGGACCGGAATACGATGATCGTCGGTGCTGAAATTAATGCCTAACTCCGTAATGTTGTTATCCGCAAGAAAACTGCTTTCGACGTTTACGTAGGTCGTGTCAAACTCGCCCGCGGGCGTTTTTATCCGTTGGTTCTCGCCGGGCGTGAAAACCGCGGTGTATGACTTTTCATTCTCCGTGAATTCGAATGATCCGCTTCCCCCGGCCTCGCGCGCCTTTGAAAGAAGCGTCAGAAGATCGTACGAGGTCGCGGGTGTTGCCGTATAATTCGTGCTCGTTTCTCTCGGTTCGAGCGAGGTGTTTTGGGTCCTTAACGTATAGAGCGGATAACCTGTATCAGTTGATGCAAATGTCTGCCTCGATTCATCGACGGTCAAAAAAGCCGCCCCAAGCATATTGTAGGTTTTCGCCCGGACCCGATATTCGACTGCATCCTTTCCGCTCAGTTTCCCACGGGAAACCGTATATAGCTGCAAATAGCCGACGTTATCAAATCCTTCGTACGAAACGCTGTAAGTCAGCCGCTCACCTATTGTCGGAGTTTGAACTGCCGCCTTGGACAAAGCCAGGTCTGCTCCGATCCATGCAGCACAGACAACCAGTATCGCTGTCCAGGCCAGTGCGGCAAACGCCTTGGCAGAAAGTCTATTAACTATCGGTGTGATCATTTATTTCGGTCGGTCGATCTCGTCAATGATCTTGCTGATCGCCCCTTTGCGGTCTTCAGCAGAAGTGATAGGCCTGCCAATAACAAGATAGTCGGAACCAGCGGAAACAGCTTCCGCTGGTGTCATTACACGCTTCTGATCGTCGTTTGTTGCATCGATCGGTCTAATTCCGGGCGTAACGATAACAAATTTGTCCGTCTTGATCGAGTTTCTGATCAAGCAAATCTCGTGCGATGATGCTACAACTCCTGAAAGGCCGGAGTCTGCGGTCGCACGGGCAAGCTTGACGACGTGCTCCTCAACGGTCGATTCGATGCCCGACTCTTTTAGCGTAGTTGCATTCGCGCTAGTAAGCACGGTCACGCCCAGAATTATCGGCACTTCCTTTCCCGCTTCGTCGCAAAATTCTTTAACTGCATTCGCCGCCGCTGTCATCATCTCGCGGCCGCCGCTCGAGTGCACGTTGAACATCCACACGCCGAGCCTGGCTGCCTCGACCGCAGCCTTGGCAACGGTGTTAGGAATGTCGTGAAACTTGAGATCGAGGAACACTCTGGTTCCCTCTCCCGTCAGTTCCCTCACAAATCCCGGTCCCGCCGAAGTAAAAAGCTGCGATCCGACCTTATAGGCTCCGACCCTATCGCCGATCTCACGCACCATTGCTCGAGCCTCGCCCGCCGTTTCGACATCGAGAGCTACGATTATCCGATCTTTGGTTTTTATCGAAGGCTTATGGGCTTTAGACGGCTCGGTCATTTATTAATCGAGATCGAGAGGATTCTTGAATGGTGTGCCTGAATCAGTATCTGCTCGCTTTAGAGCCTCCTTGAATTTTTCTTCGAGCAGACGTTCACGGTCTTTCACCGACGACATTTCCTGGGCGAATAACTGGTCGCGCTGTTCCTTTTGTTTGCTCAGCTGGCCTTTCAGGTCCTCAAACGACCCGAGCACCTTTTTCTTCTCTTCGTGAGAAAGAATTGCACCCGTCTGTGCATCGACAGTCAAAGTAGCTTCGCAGCAAGGACAAATAAGGGTGAAACGCTCCATACCAAAAAAAATTATACCTTAACTATCGGCTCAACGCGGAATTCAACAAAAAGAAATCCCGGATCTATTTACCCTGTCTCGAATGCTAGATCTGTCGTGTGAAGTCAATATGACATCGGTGTTAAGTAGGTCTTCCGCTGCATTTTCGCTTGTATTATAATTGGAGGCCAACACAGAAAGTCGGTTCTTTTAGAACATCAACGCTCCGAAACCACCTAATAGCGTGAAGGACGAGCCGCGAGATCCGCTCAACGCTTCGGGAATTTCCCGGCGATGTTGAGTATTTTCTTAAACACAAAAGGAGGTAAACAAATGAGCACTATCGCTACAAAAGACGGAATGAACATGTACTACAAGGACTGGGGCACTGGACAGCCCGTTCTCCTCAATCACGGATGGCCGCTGTCGGCGGATGCTTTTGAAGACCAGATGTTTTTCCTTGCTTCAAATGGTTACCGCTGTGTTGCTGTCGATAGAAGAGGCCATGGGCGTTCGGACCAGACGTGGGACGGGAATGACATGGACACTTACGCCGCTGATCTGAACGAGCTTGTCGAGAAACTCGATCTCAAGGACATGGTCCTCGTCGGCCACTCGACCGGCGGCGGCGTGGTTGCCCGCTACATCGGGCGTTATGGAACCGCTCGAGTTGCTAAGGCGGTGCTTATTAGCGCGGTGCCACCCTTGATGTTGAAAACAGAGACAAATCCTGGAGGTCTGCCGATCGAGGTTTTTGACGGTTTACGGAAAGGCGTTCTAGAAGACCGCTATCAATTCTGGAAAGAGTTTGCCACCTCTTTCTTTAGCCTGAACCGACCAGGAACAAAGATCTCCGATGGGCTCGCCGAGGCCTTCTTCCGTCAATGCAGCATGGCGGGCTTTCCTGCCAGTTACCTGGGTATCAAGGCTTTCTCAGAGACCGATCTGACCGAAGACCTGAGGAAGTTCGACGTTCCGACGCTGATCATGCACGGGGACGACGATCAGGTCGTTCCCATAGCTGATTCAGCCTTACTGTCGGCGAAGATCGTAAAGGACGCAATTCTGAAGGTATATCCCGGCTATCCGCACGGTATGCCGCAAACTCATAAGGACGTGATCAACGCCGATCTGCTTGCCTTCGTCGAGGGTAAAGAAATTGCGGCGACAACCACAGCATAAACAAGGAGATTAAGAATGAAAAGCGAAGATACATTCAAAGGTGCTTCCGGCGTGAACATTGCAACGAGGTCGTGGAGCCCCGAAGGTGCGGCCCGTGGGGTCGTCATATTTGTTCACGGGTTCAATTCACATAGTGGATATTTCAAATGGCCTGCCGAGCAATTTGCGGCCAACGGTTTTGCCGCATACGCTCTTGACCACCAGGGCAGAGGCAAATCTGAGGGCGAGCGATTTTTTGTCGAGAAATTTTCGAACTGGGTGGAAGACGTGAACACGCTCGCCGGTCTTGCCAGGTCGGAGAATCCCGGCTTGCCCGTGTTCGTGCTCGGCCACAGCGTCGGCGGTCTGATCGCATCGACTTACACGTTCGAGCATCAGCAGGACGTCGCCGGATTAATATGCGAGAGCTGGGCTTACGATGTCGGATTGCCCAACCTCATCCAACTCGCGTTCAAGGGCGTCGGTTATCTTGCACCGCATCTACCTTTGTACTCGTTGAAGAATGAGATCTTTTCGCGCGATCCGGCTGTTGTTGAGCAAATGAACAACGATCCGCTGATCAACACCGAAAAGGAGCCCGCCGAGACCGTCTCAGAGGTCCTGAAAGCGGCCGCTCGCATTAAGGAAAATATGCCGAATCTCAACGTCCCCGTGTTTATTATCCACGGCACCGACGACAAGGCGACACGACCTGAGGGCAGCCAGTACTTTTACGACAACGTTGGCTCCAAGGACAAGACCCTGAAGCTGTACGAAGGCGGCTATCACGATCTGCTGAACGATACTGATAAGGAGATCGTGATGGCAGACATTCTCGCGTGGGTAAACGAACGCGTCCCGGCAGAAACCGCGGCGGCGGCGTAACCTTAAGGCAGCGGCAGATCGGTTCAATGCGAACGACTGTCGCTGCGTCAATAATTCTAGATAGGTGGAGAAACAAATGAACAAACCTCGCATCTTTCTGGGCTCATCAGGAAAGCAGGAGAAGCTGCTGCAGGCACTCGAACGCGGTCTCGTAGACGTCGCGAACGTAGAACCATGGACTACATCCTTCAATCCGGGGAAGACGACGCTTGAACGCCTGCTTGAGCTTACCCACGAAGTCGACTTTGCCGCCTTTGTTTTTGCTCAGGACGACTGGACGACCAACAGTTCCCCGTCGACCGCTCAGCCGGGGGCCGGTCAGGCTTCGCCGCGAGACAATGTCGTCTTCGAAGCGGGCCTGTTCGGAGGCGTTCTAGGAATGCGGCGAACATTCATCCTTCACGCCGGCGGAGCAAAGCTTCCTACGGATCTCCTGGGCCTTACGTCCATTCGGTACGGCGAAGCGATCACTCCGGCCGAGATGAGAGTCCTCAACCAGAAACTCAGGAAGGCGATCGATGATGAGTGGAACACACCGCGTATTGAAGGCCTGTGGTGGCAGTTTTCCCTGACGGAGCGCACCGCGAAAGAGCCTTCGGCGGTGAGCCTTCTAAAGATTTCACGGGACCGCGATGGCGGGCTTACCGTGTCTGGTCGGTCATGGCAGGAAGATGGTCGTTTGTCAGCCAGATACTGGAGCGAAGCGGTGAAAGAGAAGAGCGACTCGTGGGGACTCTTTTACTACTGGAAGGGAGAACGGCCGCTCGATCCGAACGCGCCGCAGTTGGATGGAACCGGTGAGATCCGGATGGAATCGGCCACGCGGGCATCAGGGTACTTCACAACTCGCTCGGACAAGGATCCGGATGTGAACGAGCGAACGTCCGGCGTATACTTGCGCGGCGATCCGAAGGACATGAGCATCCTGGATGGACCTGACGATCGCAAACGTGCAAGGCTCATCGCAGGGTGCCTGAAGCAGTGGAAGGCGATCAAGATCGCCTGAGGTCAAGGCAAATGTGATTTTTAGGAATTCAGACAAATGGAGGTTGAAGTATGAACGTCAGCGAAATTATGACTAAGGAACCGGCATGTTGTATGGACATCACAAGTCTTCACGACGCGGCGCAGATGATGGCCGATCATGATTGCGGCTGCATCCCTGTTGTTGACGATTACGAAAACAAGAGGCCGATCGGCACGATAACGGACCGCGACATTGTGATCCGGACCGTGGCTCATAACAAGAACCCGTTAAATATGGTGGTCGGTGAGATCATGACCGAACAACCGGTAACCATAGGCGAAGGCTCAAGTATTGATGAGTGCTTCCACACGATGGAAATAAATCAACTCCGCCGCATGATTGTGGTAAATAAGAATGGCGAATGTGTCGGAATAGTGGCTCAGGCCGATGTAGCTTGCAAGGCCGGCGAACATGAAACAGCAGAACTTGTAAAGGTAGTTTCTGCGAGTAGTGCGGCAGGATAAAGTAGTTGTCGTAACCTGTAGTCAACGCCAAGAC
>Ga0163161_10003848_pt1 | contig 10523 bp, 6 predicted proteins | sample S45metaG_FD_129847 | JGI IMG/M metagenome (GOLD analysis project Ga0163161, IMG submission 129847) | Switchgrass rhizosphere microbial communities from Kellogg Biological Station, Michigan, USA - S4-5 metaG | ecosystem: Host-associated > Plants > Roots > Rhizosphere > Soil | place: USA: Michigan... | reverse complement strand
CTGGTTCATACCCTGAGGGGTCAGCTGACTTCTGGTCAGGATAGTCTTTCGTTCCCGTTTAGGCAAAGTAATGTCCACAATCTCCCCATCGGAGATTTCATAATAGCCATTGCCCTCTTTTGTCCAGTTGATCCCATGCTTCTTCTGTGCGTAGGTGTTTGCACAGAAAACACTGATCAGGAGCAACAGGCTTAGCTGTAAAATCCTTAGTTTTTGCTTCATTCGATTCAATATTTTTATTTAAGTTAGTTTTGAGCTTGCGCTCCTGCAGGTTTTTTGATCAGAGAGACAGAAAATGATGATAGGCCGACTGCATGTAAGATTGGGCGTTCTTCAGCAGCAGCTTTGTATTTCTGGCATCCTGGGGACGGTCGTTATATAAAACCATCTTACCTACATTGTCAAATGTAACACATTGTTTGTTATCGATGAAGCCCATTCCATTGTCCCAGCTGAAATAAGCAAAAGATTTGGTCTGCGGATTGAGCAGGTTTTTGCTCCATACAAAAGCCCCGGAGCTGATATCCAGCTGGTGGAGCAGGGTGGAGGGAATGTCAATCTGGCTTCCAACACCACCAATTATTTTTCCGCGGTACTGTTCTTTGATCACCTCGCCAAAAAATAACAGCGGAATATGGTATCGCTGGGGGATATAAACCTCATCACGTCCTTTAGGCATGATATGTCCATGATCGGCCACAAAAATGAAAAGCGTATTGGCATACCAGGGCTCCTTCTTTGCGCGCATGAGAAAGTCGTTCAGACAGGAATCGGTATAAAAAGCCGTGCTCTTAAATTTATGCACATTATCACTGTTGCCAAATTTATATCTCCCCGGCACTTCAAAAGGCTCATGGTTGGTCAGCGTCATCTGGGTGGTGAAGAAAGGTTGTCTCACCTGGTTGAGGTGTTTCAGCTGCGTATTGAAAACAGTGCCGTCATATGCGCCCCATTTGGAGTTCATATCTTTACTGCTGAATTTTGCTTTATCAACCAGCAGCTGGTATCCGTGGCTCAGGACAAATGCCTTATAATTGTCGAATTCTGACTGCCCCCCATAAAAAAACGAAGTCTGGTAACCATTCTTAAGAAATTCCCTTGAAAGCGCAGAGATCCTCTCCATTTTTTCGGGAAATTTAACAATGCTCTCTCCGGCCAGGCTGGGATATCCTGCAAGTGTCCCCACAATACCTTTATCTGTTCTGTTACCTGTGGAGTATATCCTGCTGAAGAGCACACCTTTTTTGATGAGGCTGTCAAATTTTGGGGTAATCCCATCTTCATTTCCCAGTGTTTTGGTGAGATCTGCCGTAAAACTTTCCATGATCACCAGCACCACATTCGGCCTCCTGCTTTTAAGGATGTGGATTGTCGTGTCCTTTTTAACGCGGTAAAGATCTTTTACCTGCTGCTCTGCATTTTGCTGGGAAAGGTAGGTATAGGGGTTGCGTTCGGTATGTCTTGATTTCAGCAGGTCGGCTATCAGGTTCCATTCCGTATTCACTGCGGCATGGTTCAGCATTTGCTGGTCACTGTAATAAGCCATGCTCTGGTTATTGGGAGATACGCCCCAGCCTCCGCGGATGAGTAAAAATGTAAAGCCAAGCAGAAAGGCGCTGAATGGAATTTTAGCCCACAAAGGTACCTTTCTGATCAATAACTCCCGCGGGATGATCCATTTGTTCAGTTCAAATCCCGAAACGACCAGAACGGCTAAAACGCCAAGCGTAAAAAATATGGGCGAGGAAGCACTGGAAGCCAGCGCCTCATTGGGAGATGAAAAAGCAAATCCGATAGCCTTGGCATTTATTTTACTGCCCCATTCGCGATAAATGTTCAGATTGATCACCGAAATGATGCTGAACAGGATGATATAAAATTTGTTGAGGTCCCTGAGCCACTGCATTTCCTTCAGCCGGCCGGAGAAGACATAGGAAAGGACAAAATAGAGCAGGGGAAGGCTGATCATATAGGCCGCTGCTGCAAGATCCAGACGGATACCGTGCAGGATGACGGCAAAAGTCTCCATTAAGCTGCCATTAGGTATGTATTTCAGAAAGTTACATACGAAAATGATTCTGTCCAGCAGAAAGAACAGTAACCAGAATATAAAAAACCGGGCAAAAAAAATCAGGACTTTTAACATTATGGCAAAATTAGGTAAATATGCCCGGTCAAAAATCCTGATTTTGTAAAATTATTTCCTATTGACCGCCCATTGCTTTTAAAGCATCCATGGTAGTCAGTTCGTAGGATGGCGGAACCGCAAGCGAAATTGGCCCAACTTTCTCTTCTACAAGAGCTTTGATCATAATATTGGCTTTAACACCGTTCTGCACCCTGCTGAATTTTACAGGGGTGGCGCCAAGGGCTTTAAATTCTGAACCTGAGATGCCATCTGGCAATTGGATATCATTGGTGGCCCATAGTTCATAAGATGTACCTGCCTCATCCTTGTAGGTGTATTTCTCTGCATTGTAATTGCCGATCTTTTGTTTCTCACCTGTCGCTTTAAAATCGCTCAGTACGGGAGTTTTTCCCATCATCTGCTCATTATCTGCCTTGGTTGTTTTTACGGCGTATTGTTTTTGTGCAATTGGCACATCAACAAGCACTAAACCTGTTTTTTCAACCGCGTCATTAATGACAGTAATCTTTGCTGGTCCCTGCTCCATTTCAAGCTTAATTAAGCTGCCGTTGAATTTGAATTTTGTTTCTGGTGGCAACTGCGCAGCCAGGGCTTTCTGGTCAGGGCTCAGATCGTAAGTTACGGCATACGTCAGTGTACCTTCAGTTACTTTTTTCTGTGCGTGAGCAATGACAGCAGTGCTGATCAGAATTGCAGCAAGTACACTCGTTTTAATCGACTTTAACATATTGTTTTAATTTATAGTTTACCATTTAATTTTCTCTTTGCTGATAAAGGCAGCAATACCTTTTTTAAAATCTTCGCTTTCCCTGACCCTGGCATTGATCTGTACGGCCAGGTTAAGCGCATTTTCCAATGCAGGGTTGGTCGTTTGGCCGATCAGCTGCTTGGTCACCATCAGTGAATTGGACGACGCCTCATCACACAGCTTCAATGCAAAATCATGTACTGTCTGACTGATGATCTCGCTATTTGTTACATATGTTATCAAATTATACGCCAACGCCTGTTCTGCGGAGAATAAATCTCCCGTGAGCAATATCTTTTTAGCGATGGTCTCGCCGGTCTTGCGCATCAGGAAACAGGATACGATCGCAGGGACGAAACCCAGTTTTACTTCCGTATAGCCAAAATTTGCTTCAGGAACAGCAAATGTAATGTCGCATACCGTAGCCAGTCCGCAACCTCCTGCAATCGCATGTCCCTCAACCTGTGCGATAACTACCTTGGGCAGATAATAGATTGTAGTAAAAAGTGTTTTCAAGTTTTCGCTGTCTTTAACATTTTCCTCATGGGTATTCTGCTGCAACAGCTGTAAATATTCCAGGTCTGCCCCGGCACTAAAAGTACTGCCTTCGGCTTTCAGGACAATTACTTTGACCTCTTCGTCATCCGAAGCTTCCAGCAGGGCGGAGGTCAGCGCAGTGACCAGTTCCGGATTAAAGGCATTACGTTTTTCAGGACGGTTCAGTGAAATCGTAGCGATACGGTCGGCTACTGAATATAAGACCAGTGGTGAAGTCATGTGAGTACTGATAGGTTTATTTTTTATTTTAGGTTAACCAAAGATGCCTTAATTTGTTTGAATACAAGAATGGAGCTTTTAAATTTTAGTGTGTCCTTTTCAATTTCACTGATCAGGCCATTTCTGTTTGTAGCATCCAGCCATATTTTTTTAAAACGAATGCTTTTTCGGAGTTCTGCGACCTGTATTGAGGGATTGCCATGAATCCATATCGCATCAAAGGCAGGCATCCCGATAATTCTTTTATGATTGAGGAAGCTGTCTGCCAGCAATACCCTGAAGTTGCGGAAGCGCAGCTGATGGTCATCAATGGCCAAACCTTCCAGTTTCATCTGATTACCGCCCTGCCGGTAAATCATATGCCATGGCAGACAGGTGATATATTTAATTTTCCGCTGGTCAAGTGCGGGCTGTATATGGAATTTAAAAACCCGGTCTGCGGCTGAAAGATCAGTGATCAGCAGCGCTTTGTCAGACCGGATAAAGGCTGCTGCATAATTCCTGTTGAGGGAATAGAGGATGATTGTCATTTGCCGCCGGGCCTCTGCTTTGTCGCTGAGCATCATTCCCTGAAACAGGATCATCAGGAATACTCCGGCCATCAGGTCGTACTTCCTTCTTTCACAGATGCCGGTTACTACACAAAGCATGCCCATAAAAAGCAATGCCAGCTCCGTTTTGCTGATCCATACTGCATGAATAGTTGAGCAGGGGAGAGAGGCAATCTGCTCCAGCCCATGGTTCATAAAGGTCAGCAGCCACTCAAATGGCCCCGCCAGCCAGTATAAACGGAAAAGCAGGATAGCCAGCCCGGCATACATCAGTATAGCTACGGGCAGTGCTATAAACAGGTTGCTGACTAAGAAATAAACCGGGAACTGGTGAAAATAGTATAGGCTGAGCGGCCAGGTAAACAGCTGTGCCGCCAGAGAAACAGAGATAATGCCCCATGCCTGTCTCAAGGGCCAGCAGCTGAAAGACAAAAGCGCATAGATCCGGGGATGAAGATAAATCAATCCGAAAACGGCCAGATAAGAAAGCTGGAAGCCAGCATCCCAAAGCAGGCATGGGTCATAAAAAAGCAGGAAAAATGCGGAGAGGGCAAGGATATGATATCCACCGGTATTTTTATGCAGTGATTTTGTAAGGATCAGCATGCTGAGCATGATGGCTGAGCGAAGAACTGAGGCCGAACAGCCGGTGATCAGGGTGTAAAACCAGACCAGTGCCAGGATAACAATCAGCTTCAGCCATTTCAAAGCCGCTTTCCTGTTCATCCATCCCAGGGCATACTCAAGGATCAGATATACCATCGCCACATGCATGCCCGAAACCGATAGGGCGTGGATTGTCCCCGTCTTAGCGTAGGCGGCCATTGTTTCTGCATCCAGCTCTGCGCGATAGCCCAAAATCAGGGTGGCTGCTACCGCGAAAGCTTCGTCTGATTTGATGAGGCTGCGGTACAGCTCAACCTGCTGTTTTCGCAGTTTCAGTGCAAAGCGGATGAGGGTTGAACCGCGTTGTTGAGGCAGAAAGATAAGTTCTTCTGAGGAGAGAAAAGCCTGGTGGTAAATGTGCTGGTTTGCCATCCAGGTTTTACTGTCAAATTCAGCAGGATTTCCAGGGGCAGGTATCAGGTTAAAACGCGCAGGGATCAGGTAAACCTGACCATAAGATACCTTTTGGAAATGGCCACCGCCAGCAGGGAGGCTGATCATCAGCAAGCCACCAGAGCTGCCCATTTTTTTTGTATTCCCACCGGCGATGACCCTGGCTTTAAATCTTAAAAGACCCGTGGTTTCCCTTGGTTCATCTGCCACATAAATCTTCAGATATTTTGCTTTTCCTACAGAAAAATGATCATCATCCAGCGCGTCCGGACTGCTCCACAAGCAAACTGCGCCCAGCAGAAAGAAAGACAGGTAGAGGAGGAGCGCCAGTTTTTTCTTGTGATGGTAAACTTCAAGTGATCTGTATAAATAATTGAATATGAACAATAAAAATACAGTGAAAATTACGAAAATCGGCAATAGCAAATTTAATTTGGTGAAATGAGTATAGTGCAGAACCCCTATTCCCGCACAAAACGGGACAAGAATCCGAAGGAATATATGGGCTTGTGATTCCATAGCCATACTAAAACTGGTAGCGTAACTGCAGCTTGATTTCGGGCTTGCTGCTGCCCTTGATTTCGTCAAGTCTGGAGCCTGTTCGTTCTTTACCGGGGTAGTAGGCAACAGCATATCTTGCCCATGCTTTCAGCCTCCGGGATAACCTGCAATTCAGGTTCAGATAGCTGCGGAAACCGCGGCCGTTGTACAGCCCGGAACCTGCTGCGTGCAGCACATCATCTTCATAGGCATAGATCCTGTTTTCATACGTCTGTGTATTGAAAAAAGCGATCCTGATATTCGCCGCAAGCGGGGATGACAAGGGGTTATAATCTGCATCCTGAAAGACCATATAGCCGTAGGTGGAGGCTTCGGTTCCTTTCCTGTATGCAGTGATCTCTAACCTGTGTTCGATCTTCATATTTTTATTCATCTGCCAGCTGGAAGCCAGTCTGCAGTTCTCTTTTTCTACCTTTCCCAGTGGGTTCCGGGGAAGGCCTGAACTGAGGTTCTGTTCGCTGAGCCGAAGGTTAAGCTTTAACATCAGCTTCAGATTTTTCCGGGGCCTGTAATTGAGCGTCCCCATCAGGTCGGCACCGTTTGAAGCACTGTCGATCCTGAATTTAGCCCATGGAAAATGAAACATGTCCGCATACACTGAAAGATCCCAGCGTGTGCCCTTACTGAAATGTATACCCGCATACCAGCCCTTTTCATTTGACGCTGCAGCGCCGGCACCCAGGCCCTGACTATAAAATGTATGGTGGTCCTTTGCATAGTTCCTGTAGAGTACCACCGCAGAAAGGGACCGGGAGATACTGGTCATGGCTCCCTGCAGTATAGCAAAGCCACCGGGCATACTTTTGGCAGTCTCTCCGAAAAGGTAGATATGCTGAAGGTTTTTATTGTAATACAGGCCCAGGTTGCTGAGTTCTCTGCCTTCAAATGCATATTGCCTGTACCTGGCATTTCCTTTGATAAATTCATGGTCGTACACGGTTCGGTAGCTGATCAGACCGGCTTCCAGGCTGCTTTGCCGGAGTTGCAATACCGCACCATAAACGAGCTGTCTGAGGCTGCCTTTGTTCTTTATTTCGGAGGGGCTGCGGTGCAGTCCGCTCATGCCAATGGTACTGAGCGTGAAATTTCCGGCCGGGCTTTCAGTTAAACTGGCATCTAAATTTCTAAACGAGATAAATGATGTTAATTCAATGGTTTTTAATAAAGTAAATGTTGAAGCTGTTCCTCTGAAAAAGGAAAATTCATTGGCAGAGGTGTAAGGTTTCAGCCCTGTGTCTTTTTTTGCTACTCCTGCAACATCTGGCCCTTTGCCAAAAGATGAACCCGTCCAGAGTGTTAATCCCTGTCCAAACTGAAGGCTGTAATCCCCGATAATGATTTTTCTGAAGTGCCCGTTTTTGTAAAGGCCAAGACTGGCTGAAAGGAAGTCGAAGCCGGAGCGGGATTTGCCGGAAAAGAAGCTTTCGCCTGCATCCTTATCGCCCGTCAAAGAGAAGGAAAGGAGGTCATCCAGATGGTAGGTATACTTGAGCAGATATCTTTGCGCACTGCCCAGGTAACGGCTGCCGGGCAGCTCTTCAAATCCCTTCTGCTTTTTCAGTACCTGGCCGTACCTCCCTATCAGTTCATTGCTGCCATCGTTTAGCAGCCTTCGCCTGCTGAGCAGCCTGTGGAAAGCCGGTTCGGGATTTACCGTTACATAGGGCATTATCCTAGTAATGGTTTCCTGATCAAAGTCGTCTATTCCCTGAAGCTCCAGGATATCTTTCAGCTTACCGTTAACCCGGATATGCCTGAAAAGATTGCTGATCTGTAATGCGGAGAGGAACACCAGGTCTTTCAGCTGCTCTGGTTGTGCCTGGTTGAGATTGATGGGCTTTCTCCTGTAATCAGACAGGCGCCCGGTCAGATCAGACAGGTCTTCTTCCTCAGGCAGGCTTTCAGCAAGATGTGAACTGATATTTTTAAGGGCTGCATCTTCCTGAGCAGTGGCGGCAGGGGTATTCAGGCAGCAGATGGCTGCTGTCAGCAGTGCGCAGAGCGGCGTGCTGACCAGTGGGCTTACATAAAGAGTGGTATACCTTGACATGATGCCAAAGTAATACCAATAAATTAATTATGTTAATTTATTATTTAAATTTCTTCGTTTAACTTTAGTAAAAAGTCTTTTAGACGTTCCAGTGAAGCAATGATTTTCTGGTTTTCCTTCACATCCCCGCTGTTGTTTTTCAGGTGGTCTTTTGCACCTTTCAGCGTAAAGCCCTTTTCGTCTACCAGGTGGAAGATCATCTTCAGGTTCTCTACATCTTCAGGGGTAAACAGGCGGTTTCCTTTCTTATTTTTCTTGGGTTGAAGGATGTCAAACTCTTTCTCATAAAAACGGATCTGAGACGCATTTACGTTAAACATTTCCGTTACCTCACCCATCGTATAATACATTTTATTAATTTCCCGTTCCTTGTAAGGCATACTTTTGTGTTGATAGTTAGTGTTTTACAGCATTTATATAAAGCATTCAAATGTAATGGGATTTTAGTAGAATACCGCAATAAAATTTTAATTTTGTTGAATAATTTTCAAGCAAAGAATGACAGCAAAAGAAATCAGACAAGCGTATTTAAAATTTTTTGAATCGAAACAACACCACATTGTTTCTTCAGCGCCGATCGTAGTAAAAAATGATCCAACCCTGATGTTTACCAATGCGGGGATGAATCAGTTCAAAGATATATTTTTAGGTGAGGCTCCTGCTAAATATTCAAGGGTAACCGATACACAACGTTGTTTAAGGGTTTCAGGTAAACATAATGACCTGGAAGAGGTAGGGATCGATACCTATCACCATACCATGTTCGAAATGCTGGGCAACTGGAGTTTTGGAGATTACTTTAAAAAGGAAGCCATTGCATGGAGCTGGGAATTGCTGACAGAAGTGTATGGCATTCCGAAAGACAAACTGTACGTTTCGATCTTTGAGGGAGATGAGAAAGAAGGCCTGCCGAGAGATACCGAAGCATACGAATTGTGGAAGCAGTTTGTTCCGGAAGACCGGATTATTTTAGGAAATAAAAAAGATAACTTCTGGGAGATGGGCGACATGGGGCCTTGTGGTCCGTGTTCAGAAATCCATGTGGATTGCCGTCCTGATCAGGAGCGTGCAGCAGTTTCAGGCAAGGAGCTGGTCAATGCAGACCATCCTCAGGTAATTGAGATCTGGAATAATGTCTTCATGCAGTTTAACAGATTGAAAGATGGGTCTTTACAGCCTTTACCTGCACAGCATGTTGATACGGGAATGGGCTTCGAGCGCCTGGTGCGGGTGCTGCAAAACAAAGCATCAAACTACGATACAGATGTATTTCAGCCACTGATCCAGTTCATTTCACAAAAGGCCGGCGTCGCCTATGGTGCCGATGAAAAAACAGATATCGCGATGCGTGTAATGGCAGATCATATCCGTGCGATATCATTCGTCATTGCAGACGGTCAGCTGCCGGCAAATAACAAAGCCGGGTACGTGATCCGCAGGATTTTGAGAAGGGCAGTGCGCTATGCCTATACTTTCCTTGATTTAAAAGAGCCTTTCCTCAACCGGCTGGTCCCTGTTCTTGCAGAGCAGTTCAAGGGCGTGTTTGATGAATTGTCCTTACAGCAGGATTTTGTGCAGAAGGTAGTGCTGGAAGAGGAAGTTTCCTTCCTGAGAACACTGGCTACCGGGATTCAGCGTTTTGAAGGTTATACAAAGAAACAGGCAGAATTTCTGATGTCTGAGAACGCAATAGACCTGGAAAAACCATTTGAAGATGCATGGGTATACAGCATACTCAAAGACCAGATGGTAATCTCGGGAGAGTTCGCATTTGAACTTCAGGATACTTACGGCTTTCCAATTGACCTCACCGAGCTGATGGCCAGGGAGAAGAAATGGAATGTGGATATGAATGAGTACCATATCAGTCTGGAAAAACAGAAATCGAGGTCAAGGGCTGCTACGGCAGTAGATACGGGCGACTGGATCACGGTGCATCCTGATCCTGAAACGGAGTTTGTGGGTTATGATGACCTGGAGATCGAAACCAAGATCCTGAAATACAGACAAGTGACTGCTAAAGGTAAAGATCAGTTTCAGATTGTACTGCAGAAAACCCCTTTCTATGGAGAGAGCGGCGGCCAGGTAGGAGATACCGGGCGTCTTGAAGACCACAGCAGGATGTTTTTTGTGGAGATTACTGATACCAAAAAGGAAAACGGCGTCATCGTTCATTATACAGATACACTGCCTGAAGATATAGACGGACAGTTTTGGGCTGTTGTAGACGAAGATAAGCGTGCTCAGACGAATAATAACCACTCGGCGACCCATTTGCTGCATGCAGCATTAAAGAGCGTCCTGGGCGAGCATGTGAACCAAAAGGGTTCGCTCGTGAATCCGGAGTACCTGCGTTTTGACTTTTCTCATTTTGCCAAGATTACCGATGAAGAACTGGCCGCTATTGAGCATATCGTCAATAAAAAGATCAGGCAGAACATTCCCCTGAAAGAACAGCGACAAGTTCCGTACGCCGAAGCATTATCAGGCGGGGTGACGGCTTTATTCGGGGAGAAATATGGCGAGGTCGTACGGATCATCACTTTTGATGACAACTATTCCAAGGAACTTTGTGGCGGTACGCATGTGCAGGCCACAGGACAGATCGGTTATTTCAAACTTTTGTCT
>Ga0163161_10003846_pt1 | contig 10524 bp, 8 predicted proteins | sample S45metaG_FD_129847 | JGI IMG/M metagenome (GOLD analysis project Ga0163161, IMG submission 129847) | Switchgrass rhizosphere microbial communities from Kellogg Biological Station, Michigan, USA - S4-5 metaG | ecosystem: Host-associated > Plants > Roots > Rhizosphere > Soil | place: USA: Michigan... | reverse complement strand
TTTGCGGCCATGATCGCCGCCATGCCGACCGTACCCGCGCCCCAGATCGCGATGGGGAGGTCGGCCCGCACCTTCATGGCACGCAACACGGCGCCCGCGCCCGTCATCAGGCCGCAGCCAATCGGCGCGAGAATATCGAGCGGCACGCCATCCATTGTGTCCGGCACGCGGACGACGTTGCGTTCATGCGCGATGGCATGGGTGGCAAAGGCGGACTGGCCGAAAAAGTTGCCGTTCATGGGCGCGCCGTCCTGGAACAGCGTGGCGGTGCCGTCGGCGCGCACACCCGACCAGTTATGTGTGAAAAACTCGTAGCAATAAGTGGGCGCATCGACGGCACAGCTGGGACAATGCCCGCAGGAGTTGAAGCTCATCACCACGCGGTCGCCGGGCTGCACGGTCGTCACAGCGCTGCCGACCTCTTCGACGATCCCGGCGCCTTCATGACCGAGCACGATTGGCAAGGGCACCGGAAGCTGTGCGTCGCGCACCGCCAAATCGGTATGGCATATGCCACAGGCGACGATCCGCACGCGCAGCTCGTCGGGCCGTAATGCGTCCAGCACAATATCTTCGATGGCGAATGGCTGGCTATTGCCGCGGCAGATGGCCGCTCTGGCGATGGTCATGATTGCTCCTAGCCCTATGCGCCTGCAGATGCGACCGCCGGCGTGGTGGTTAACGTTATATGATAAAAGGTTTTTCCTTCGCCAGGACCATGGTCGCGCGCGATAAAGGAATAGTCGTGTGGATGCGGTCCGTCACACCGCCTCGCCCTGCCACGCATCCTGGCTCTTCATCAGTCGCTGGAACAGGGTGATGGCGCGGTCGGCCGTGGCGGGGATCGGGAGACGCGCAGGATCGGCGTCGATGATGCGCTGCTGCGCCTCAATCATCAGCTTGTCCTCACGGAAGGCGAGCGTCGCAGTGTCGATCATCAGTTGGGCGATGGCGTCGTCGCCGAACCGCGATCCCGGTCCCCAGCTATAATAATAGCGCGACGTTCGCTCGCTGGTCGGCACCACTGCCTGGCTAGTGAAATTGTCGAACAGGGTGACATGCTCATCTCCTGGCGCATGGCCGTTGCAGGCCTGCGCCGTCCCGGCCGGATACATGGCGGTGTAGAGCAGGAAGACGCCGGGCAGCACGAAATCATAGCTGGTCCAGATGTCGACACGGTCATGTTTGGCCGCCTCGCCCAGCGGCGGGATCGGCGGCGATCCTTCGATCCAGCGCGACGATCGCACACCTTCGGCGATGCGCTCAATTTCCGGCCGATTACGCGACCAAGCCGCATCCGCGCCGAAACTGGCGGCGTGGACATAGGTGAGATGGGTCAGGTCGAGCAGATTGTCGTTGATGAGCTGATAATTGGCATCATAGTCGAGTTGGCCCGTCTTCAATATCCAGGTCGGATCGTCCAGCGCCTTGGAATCGGCGATCCGCGACGGATCGGCGCGGTCGGGATCCCCCATCCAGACCCAGACCCAGCTATTTTTCTCAAATACCGGATAGACGCGAACGCATGTGCGCGGCGGCACCATGTCCTGCCCCGGTATTTCCTGGCATTGCCCTTCAGCACCGAACAGAGAGCCATGATAGAGGCAGCGGATCGCATCCCCCTCGACCCGGCCCATGGACAGGGGTGCGAGGCGATGGGCGCAGCGATCCTCCAGCGCCACGGGCGTGCCATCCTCACGCCGGTAGAGGACGACTGGCTCCCCCAACAGCATTCGCTGGACCGGAGCACGGCCGATGTCATGGCTCCAGCCGGCCACATACCAGCAGTTGCGAACAAGATTGGACATGGCGCGCGCTCCTCTCGTGCCGATCAATATTTGATGCTGACGGTGGCGTAATATTCGCGCGGTCGCGAATAGGTGACGGTGGTCGCGCCGACGGCATCGACCTGCGTGCCGGTGACGATATAGCGCTCGTCGGTCAGGTTGAGCACGCCCAGCTTCAGTTCCAGCAATTCGTCGCTGCGGGTCCAGCGCAACGAGGCGTTAGCGATATTCTGCGGCCGCGTGATGAGCGCCGGGGTGTTGACCGCGTCGCGCGCCATGCTGCTCTTGTAGCTATAGTCGCCATGCGCTGTGACCTTGCCATCGGCCGCGTTGAACAGGTCGACATCCGCGCCGATGAAGGCAGTCCATTTGGGCGTATTCACGAAATGGTCGTCGGTGCCGAAGGTGACGCCCGGATCGAGCTCCGTATAGCGCGCGTCGATATAGCCGATGCTGCCGTTGAGGCGGATTTCGGGGATCGGTCGCGCGACCATTTCCAGTTCCACGCCGTCGATCTTCGCCTTGCCCGCATTCTGGATGAAGGGGGAGATGCCGCGTACCACCGTAATCTGGAGATTTTTGTAGTCGGTATGGAAGGCGGCGAGGTTGACTTGGAGGCGGTGGTCGAGAAACTGCGTCTTGGCGCCCACTTCATAGGTGTCGGCCCGTTCGGGATCGAAGCGCGGTGCGACATTGCCGGGCGTCGGGATCGACAGGCGCGTGGTATAGCCGCCCGATTTGAACCCTTGCGCGAAGGAGCCGTAGAGCATGATGTCGCGCGTGACCTTATATTCCGCGCCCAGCCGCACCGAGAAATTATCATAGCTGTCGCGCCGCTCGCCAAGCGGATAGAGGCGGGTCGGGTCGGTCGGGTCGGGCAACTGGTCGGGCGTGAACAGCCCAAGCTTCAACAGCGACAGGTTGATGTCGGACTGGCCCGCCGAGAAGCTCTTCTTGTCCTTCGTATATCGCGCGCCGAGCGTCAGGCTGAACTGGTCCGTCAGGTTGAGGTTGTTATGGGTATAAACGGCATAGGATTTATTGTCGTTCCGGTAGGGGCCGTAAAATTGCCCCAGACCCTCGGACAGATAGGCATTTTCCAGATTCTGGTTCTTTTCGCGGAAATAATAGAGACCGAAGACCGATTTCAGCCGGTCGTCGAACGCATCGATATTGAATTGCAGTTCCTGTGAGAATTGCTTTTCGCGCAGCCGCGCCAGGGTGGAGGCGATCATCATCGGCGCGCCGTCGATGTCGTTGGCGAGGTCCGCCTTGACCTCGCGATAGCCGGTGGTCGATTTCAGCGCGACATGGTCGGTCAGTTCGACGTCGACCTGGCCCGTCAGACCCCAGGTCTTGGCCAGGGATCGATTGGCGCCATTGGCATAGGTCGTGTCGATATCGTCGGTAATATATTGGTCCCCGAACGTCAGGCGCGGCGGATTATTGGTGAAATTATAGCCTGCGATGCCCGATAGTGCAGCGCCACCCGGCACGCCGCCGCCGCGCGGACCGCAAATCGGCGCGAGGAAGGCGAGCGGCCCGCCTGTGCCGAACAGCGCCGGCGGCGCACTGATGCACGTATTATAGACGGCGGCATAGGTCGGCGCAGCGGCCATCGCATTGGTGTCGGTCGCGACCAGCGATACCGCGCCCGCTTCCTCGTCCGCTTTGGAATAATCGGCGGCGATACGCAGCGTCAGGCCATCATTTGGCTGCCATTTCACCTTGCCGCGAAACGTGTAGGTATCCGTCCCGCCACGGCGGTTCGACGTGTTCTGCGGAATGATGTTGAGAGCATATTCGTCCGTCACCCCGGTATCACCGGGGAAGGGGATGATCTTCTGATAGCCCTTCTGGCTCTTGGTGGTGAAGCTGACCTGCGAAAAGAGCGTGTCGCCCAGCGGAATGTCCACCGTCCCGCGCAAGTCAAAGCGGTCGCGGCTGCCATAGGTGGCCTCTGCCCGTACGCCGAACTTGTTGGCAGGATCGCGGGTCACGACCGAGATCGCGCCCCCGATCGTGTTGCGGCCGAACAGAGTGCCCTGTGGCCCCTTCAGCACCTCGATCCGTTCCACATCAAGCAGATCAACATTGGCGCCGATCGAGCGGGCGAGGATGACGCCGTCGAGATAGATGCCGACGCCCGGCTCCAAGCTGGACGATACGTCATTCTGGCCGATGCCACGGATAAAGCCGGTCAGGATCTGGGAAGAGGAAAAGATCGGCGCGCTTGAATCCAGCTGCACATTGGGCGCGAGTTTCGACAAATCGGCGACCGAGCTGATATTCTGGTTCTTCAATCCTTCGGCGGTGACGGCGGTGATCGCGATAGGCACATCCTGCACGTTTTCCGCGCGCTTCTGCGCGGTGACGATGATCTCTGCGATACCGATGCTGCTGTCTTGGGCTTGCGCCGGCGCGGCAGCCAATAATGGCAGCGCGACGGACGCCAGAATGGTGGAGGTCGATAGCTTGCTCTTCATGGTCCTACTCCCCTGCAATTTTCTTCTTGGATATTGGCAGTCTTGAAATTCAACCGGCCTGGCTTTCCAGGTCCATCATGCGCTGGAGGATGCGGCGGCCTTCCACGGTTGTCGTATCGCTGCGGATCATCAGTTCGGGCAGCAATTGTTCGCTGCGCAGGATGATCTTCTCTATTTCCTCGGTGGCGAAGATATCTTCGTCCAGCACCGGCCAGAGCGCCTGTTTCAGAGCGTCGACCTGCGGATCGCTCGTGCCGCCCAGCGCGAAGAAATAGTTGGTTTCGTGCCGGGTAGCGGGCGTGACGGCATGGAACACCTTGGCGCTGTTGATGCATTCGCCGCCCCGATCGCCCTGGTCGGCGACGACGAACGTATCGTCCAGCCCGGCGTGAAAGCCTGGCGCGAAGAAGGTCATCGCCGACACCCGATCGACCTTGCCGTCATAGTGGCCGGCCGCGGCCATCAGGGGCGGACAGTCGGCCCCTTGCATTTCTCGGCGGCTGCGGATTGTGCGATCGCCGACCTGCCGTTCTTCCGGCGCGCTGGCATTTTCACTGGTGCCGATGCTGGTTCCGTGGAGATAGCCCAGATGGGTGAGGTCCAACAGATTGTCGTTGAGCAATTGGTAGCGCCCCTTGACTGACACGAAGCGGAAGGGCTTGTAGATATAGCCCGGCGCGCCGAACCCCATATCCTCCTCGCTTGGCAGCAGGCTTTCGTCAGCCTTGTCCGGGTCGCCCGGCCAGATGAAGGCCCATAGGCCGCGTTCGACCAGCGGATAGGCCGGGATGCGATAGACCGACGGGACGCTCGCCTGGCTCGGCACTCTGCTGCAACGCCCGTCCGGGCCGAAGGTGAAACCATGATAGCCGCACTGGATGGAATCGCCGATCCGGGCGGATTCCCCCAACGGAAAATAGCGGTGCGGACAACGGCCGCCGACCGCTACGGCGGTGCCGTCCTGCTTACGATAGAGGACAACCGGCTCGCCCAATATCCAGCGGGAGAGCAGGCTGACACCGATCTCTTCGCTGAAAGCGGCGACATACCAGGCGTTGCGCGGGGCGAAACTGCCTTGCTTGAATGGATACATGGACGGGCTCCCCCTTGTCTCAGGCTGGGATCGCGCGGACGGGCAGCCGTCGGAATGCGCGGGATATATTGTTGAGCGCACGGTCGGGCGGGCCGACAATCTCGAAGCGGGCGATGCGCTGCGCCAGCGCGGTGAAGACGGCGGTCAGTTCCATCCGCGCCAATCCCTGACCAGCGCAGCCATGTGGGCCATGGCCGAAACCCAGATTCTGCTTCTCGCGTCTGTCGATGCGGAAGGCGTCGGGGTGCTCGAACTGGCGCTCGTCCCGATTGGCGCTGGCATAGGAGAGGATGACTCGCGCGCCTTGCGGCAGGATGATGCCGTCGGGTAGCGCAACCTCGCCGGTCGTCACCCGCGCGAAATTCTGGAGCGGGGTTTCCATCCGCACGATCTCGTTCGCAGCGCTCATGGCGAGGCGGGGATCGGCGCGCAGCTTGTTCCATTCGGCCGGGTTCCGGGCAAAGAACCAGATACCCGCCGCCATCGCGCTGATCGTGGTTTCGAACGCTGCGACGACATAGCCTGCCAACATCCCGATCGCGGTGTCGCGGCTGATGTCGCCGCGATGCGCCGCTGCTATCAGCTTTGCGGCGAAACCGTCGGGGGTGACGCGGTTCTGGTCGTAAATATCCGCCAGCAGCGCCATCATCTCTTGCAGGCGGGTCAGGCCCGCTTCCATCCGCTCATTGGCCGGGCCGGCCGCGTTCCATGATCCTTCGGCAAGGCGCAGCAGTTGCGGGCGGACGTCCTCCGGCCAGCCGATCAGGTCCATGACTACGCCGATCGGCAGGTCATACGCCAGATTGGTCACCGCGTCGAAATCGCCCATCGCGACGATCCGGTCTGCCAGCGCATCGGCGCGTGTGGCGATCGTGTCAGCCACGGGCTTGAGCGCGACCGGCCCCAGCGCCTCCATGATGAGCCGCCGGCGTTCGGTGTGGACCGGCGGGTCTTGGCAGATCAACGCCTCATCCCACGCAGCGTTGATGATCGGGTTGAGGCCGATGCCCTGGTCCGACGAGAAACTGCGCCAGTCGTTGAGCGCCGCGCGCACATCGGCATATCGGCCGATGAAATATGCCCCGGTCCGCTCCAGCCATACCGCAGACCCCATGTCGCGCAGCGTACGGTATGTCGGCCACGGATCGAGCAGGGTCGCGTCGTCGAACAGGTCGATGGCGCTGGCGGGCGGCGGGCCGACAATGGTTTCTATGTCCATCGCGCTCACCTTATGCCCTGCTTGCCGGGAGACAGGATGTGATTGGGGTCCAGCGCCTGCTTGATCCGGGCATTGAGGTCGCGGTTAGCCTCGCCATATTGCTGCGCCACCAGATCCATGGTGTTGACCCCGGTGCGATAACTGGCCCAGCCGCGCTCGCCGAAGCGGGTGATCATCTCGCGGATGCAGTCGTCCGCCTTCTTCTCCTCGTCCGGGTTGGACTTGTCGTAGAGGATGAAGATCAGATGGTGCAGCTCTCGCCCGCCGATCGCATAGGCGACCGAATAATCCAGGCCATATTTGCCCAATATCTGCTGGGCCAGTTCGGTCTGCTGGCTGGTTTCGGCGCCTTTGGCTGGGGCGACCGGGGCAAAGCAGCACATGCCGCCGCCACGCCAGCGCATGATACCCTTTTCTTCCAGCGTCATCTGGCCACTCATCAGATTCTTGTGATGTTCGAACCAGAGGTTGCCGCCCATCTCCTTCTCAGTCAGCACCTCGCCACCCGACGCTTCGAAGGCGCGGCGCACGATCGGTTCCACCGCGGCGATGATCTCGTCGGTGCCGTAGAGCGCGAAATAGGTGTTCCACATGCCCAGACCCTTGGTCTTTGCGAAATCGCGGATCACCGTATCGGGCACCGATTCCGGCTTGTCCCAAATCTCTTCGCGCCGATGGAACATGGCCAGTTGATAGGCCGCGCCCATCATGAGAACGACATTGGGGATGAGGTTGCTCATGCGGAAGGGACGCATAGCCTCGACGATCTTGGCGACGTCCGCCATCTCGCCATGGCGCACCATGAACGGCTTGAATGCGGGCGGCTTGGGCATCAGCCAGAATCCCAATTTGGTCACGACGCCGAAATTGGACTGGGTGAAAATGCCGTCGACATAGGGACCATAGCCCCATTTGAATGCCTGCCAGGTGGTCGAATTCTTGACCGATCCCATGCCGGTGCGCACGATCGTGCCGTCGGCCAGCACCACTTCCATGCCGCATTGCATGAAGAAATGATCGCCATAGGGGGTGTAGCCGACCCCGCGTTCCAGCGTGTTGCCCAGCGGCGACACGATCGGCCCCACGGTCGGTACGTCGATCCAGTAGGGCAGGTCATGTTCGACCAGATAGTCGTGCATGTCCTGATAGGTGACGCCCGGTTCGACCAGCGCGGTGCCCAGGTCCGCATCAAGCGCGATGATCTTGTTCATGCGCTTGAGATCGAGGATCATCTGACCGCTGCTGGCGGGCGTGGCGCAGCCATAGCCCATATTCTTGCCGGTGGAGACGGTCCAGAGCGGTAGCTTATACTTGTTCGCGACCTTCAGCACCGCCTGCACTTCCTCGACCGAGGCGGGCGCGACCGCGCCGCTTGGGACATGTTCGTGGCGCGGGTCGGGGGTAAAGCTTTTAAGATAGGGCAGGGTGCTGTCGGCGTCCGCGAAGACCCAATCGGCGCCGACCACGGCCCGCAGTTCGGCGACCACAGCGGCAAAAGCTTCTTTGTCGAGCCGCGCCGGCAACATGCGCGCGCTGTCGAGCGGAGAGGCGTTCGCCCCGGCTGCAAAAGCCGCAGCGCCGGCCGCGCCAGTGCGGATCAGATCACGTCTGCTGAAACCGCTCATTGCTCATGCTCCTTGGGATCGGCCTTTGATATGTTGATCCACCGAGCGAGCGCCGTCAGCTCCGTGTCGGAAATCTCGGTCTGGCGAAAGGCGGGCATGGCGGCGGGGCCGGTGCGAACGAACTGGACGATGGCTTCGGGTGGTAGCGCGCGCCCCCGGATCACCGGCGCGACATGTTGTCCGTGGCAATAGCCGCAGGTCGAGGCGTAAATTTTTTCCGGCGACCGCGGCTTTGGCGCCGCGCTGATGACGGGGCCGCAAGCCACCGCCGTCAATCCCGCCAAGACGCAAATCACCCCTGCCCGTACGCCATGATGGCGCCGAAGCCTTTCCCAGCCAGGCATCCCACTCTCCCAAACCGCCGGGGTACGCCCGGTCGTGCATCAACATGAATCAGACAAACTGTCAGATTGATGTCGGGAATATCACAATCTTACAAAGTGTCAACTTTGAATTTCAGCTGCAGCCGCAGGAACCAGCATCGGGAGCGGCCGGCTGGAAATCTCGATCGCGTCGGTATGGCTGACGCCCAGGCTCATCAGGATGCTCTGGACGATCTGCACCGGATATTCGGGGCCATGGTCTTCGCGCAACATTGACGAAATTGCGGCGATGGTGGTGCCCAGGATTGAGTCGCGTCCGATCGCGCTGCATGGAACAGTCAACAGTCCAGCTTGTAGCCCTTCCACCACGGTTAATTCAGCTTGGCGGAAAGTCTCGGCGCCGAAGATCACGCCATTGGCACTCAAGTTGATCATCGACCAGCCCCAGCGGACGTCTTCTGGCACCTTGTTAAGATAAAAGCGGATCGCCGCTGCGGCTTTCTCGCGTGGGTCGGACAGGAGCGATACGGTCCGGGTCACCGCCGTCAAAAAATCATGCGTGACCTCATAGGTCACGGCTTCACGCAGTTCGGGCATGCCGGTGAAGTGATCGTAGAAGGTAGCGCGGGTAATCTCTGCTCGCTTAGCGATTTCTTCGATGCGCGCATAGAGACCGCTTTCGTCGCCGAACATGTCAAAAGCTGCGGCGACGATCTTGGCACGTGTTTTTGCCCGCCGAACTCTGCCGACCTCCAGGCGCCGCTCCTGATCCGTGACGGCCTTCGTCATGTCTGTCCCTAATGCCATATCTTTCGTCCATAGGTCGGGTGGGGCAGCGATGCAATTTTCACGATCGGTGGGATGGGGAGCGGTTAGCATCAACCGTATCGGCGACTAAACGCCCCTGTGAAGAAAGGGGAGGCTCCAATGCTCATATTTATAACGGCGTACCTGCCGAGCCGCTATAGGAGACCGCCAACTAGAGGGCCTGGAAGAGACTTCCCAAGCGAGCCGATGTCCACGTCGAGAGATGCGTCGACCGCAACCAGTCCATCCGTATCTACGTCAGGGTTTGATCGATCGCGACTCGCATTCGATGTCGAATGGCGGCCCTATCAGCTCAATCCCGGGATGCTGGAAGGCGGCATGGACCGGCGCGAGTACCGCGCCGCCAAGTTCGGCGCGGCCAGGAGCGATGCGCTCGACCGACAGATGGTCTATACCGGCGCGGAGATCGGCCTTTCCTTCCGCTACGACCTGATGGAGCGCAAGCATGAGGATGTGCTGGCAGCCTTGGCGTACCTGTTCGTCTCCCGCGGCCCGCCAGCCAATATCCGGTCCGACAGTGGCAGCGGGTTTATTGCGACGGCCGTCCAGCAATGGCTGGGGCATATCGGCGTGAAGACGCTCTACATCGCATCGGGATCACCATGGAGAATACTATAATGAAAGCTTCAACGGGTCGCTTCGCGACGAACTGCTCAATGGCGAAATCTTCTACAGCCTCGCCGAGGCCAAGGTGCTGATTGAAGCCTGGCGGTGGCATTACAACACCTTGTGCCAACACAGCAGCCTGGGTTACCAACCGTCGGCACCTGAAAAGGCCTCACCGCCATATCCGGCCTCCGGTTCCGCTCCACCTCCGGACGGATATGGCGGCGGCGCATAATCGACAAACAAACCGGCCCACTCTGTAGAGGCAGATCAGTTAACAGGCACAGCAACGTATCGCCTTCCTAAGCCAACTTTGAACCGATGACCGTCGCCGCTACAGAGGCGGTGTGAGCGTGCGGGGAACCGTAATGTCCTTCATGCCGTCCAGCGTGCAAATCTGCTCGTCCGGCGCGATCGCGGACGGGCGACGCCCTGCCGACGGTGCGCCGTGTGCCGGGGTGCGACATACGGCCCGCGTGCGCCCCCGATCTAGGTCTGTCATGCCAGCCAGTTCAATCAACCATATAGCGGTCGGCGAGAGTCTTTGAAATCGGGTA
>Ga0163161_10003844_pt1 | contig 10525 bp, 10 predicted proteins | sample S45metaG_FD_129847 | JGI IMG/M metagenome (GOLD analysis project Ga0163161, IMG submission 129847) | Switchgrass rhizosphere microbial communities from Kellogg Biological Station, Michigan, USA - S4-5 metaG | ecosystem: Host-associated > Plants > Roots > Rhizosphere > Soil | place: USA... | reverse complement strand
TTTTTTCGAGCTACGCCGACCTGGTATATCGAGCCGAACTCAAGTTTTGAACAGCCCACAATCGGCTCCCTTCCCCCTCGCCCACCTGGGTGAGCGGGCTGGTTTTTTTTCGAGCTACGCCGACCTGGTATATCGAGCCGAACTCAAGTTTTGAACAGCCCACAATCGGCTCCCTTCCCCCTCGCCCCCCTGGGGGAGAGGGCTGGGGTGAGGGGGATGGATCTAACTGACACACCGCAACATGCAGGCATCAGTGGCTCCGGTCAGGTTTCCTCCCGCGCCCGCCGCACTTGCACCAACAACGCCGGGGCAAAATGCAGCAACACCATCCGGCTCAAATGATGAGTCAGGATAAATACCACATTCAGCCCGCCACCAAACGCGACAATCGCAATCGTCTCAATCGCCCCCGGCATGTACGCCAGCCATAGCGACAGCGGATCACTGCCCAACCAGCGCGCCGCCACCTCAGCAAATACTGCGGCTACCACGATCATCAAACCCACTGAGACCAACGCCGTGCGGCCATGACGCCCCAGTTCCGCGACGCCAAGTCCCTGAAACCTTGAGCCGATCCGCACGCCGAGAATCAGCGCCGCCAGATTCAAACTCCAGTCCGGCATATGAAAACCGTGCAGCCATCCCGACTTCACAAACACCGCCGTGATAATGATCGCCGTGAGCATGAACGGCGCCGGTACGCCGATCACCAGCAGCAAGCGTCCGAGCAGTACGCTCAATGCGATCACCGAAAACGCGGTCAGTGCCATGCCTGTCGTTAAAGGATCACCATCAGCAACCGCCACCGCAGCCGCCTGGCCGGGAATCAGGAAACTCACCAGTACCGTGATCAGCAGCAAGCGCATCAGATGCACAATGATGACCTTGCTCGACGCTTTCTCCGACTCGAGTAAATCGAACACCGCTGCCAATGCGCCGGGATAAACCGCCAACAGCGCATCGGTACGGTTCCAGCCTGCGCAGCGCGTCAGCCACCATCCGGCCAACGCGATTTGCACCGTCAGGCAAATCAGCAACACACCAAGGCTAGGCAACATCGTCGAGGCCGTCTCGCTGTCCCACGCTTCGAACATCAGCCCGGTGGCGATACCCAGCGTGACCTGGATGTAGCCCAGTCCATAAGGCGTTGCCGGCGCGATACCGGTTTTGCTGGCAAACAATGCGGTGACGACAATTGAGCCTAACAACAAACCGTGGGGCACGCCTTCGAACTGCAACAGCGCGCCGAAACCGGCAGCAATCAACAAACAGAGAATGGATTTCATAGTCGCCTTCCTGGCTATCTGCCTGACACACCACAACCCATGTAGGAGCTGCCGAAGGCTGCGATCTTTTGATCTTGATCTTCAAAAATAAAGTCAAAAGATCGCAGCCTTCGGCAGCTCCTACATCGGGCGCAGCAAGTTATGCGCGCAACCGTCCAATCGCGCGACGGTATTTCTCGATCCGCTCCAAATCCTCCCAACTTGGCGAGGCAATTCGCGACAGGTCGCTGTTCTCCTCCAAGTCCGTCAGCTTCACCACCCGACCGATCGGGTTCTGTGCGGCGCGGTCGACGAAGTCTTCATAGGATTCGCCCGGCACTTTGGTCACGGATTCGATAGCGCTCAAAACGTCTTCGCTGAAGCCTTCTTTGCGCAGATCAACGAGGCTGATGCCGCAGTCCTCAACCACGTCGTGCAGCACGGCGACGATGCGTTCTTCCAGCGTGCTCATGCGCAACATGACTTTCAGCGGATGCAAAATGTACGGCGCTCCGCCCTTGTCGACCTGCCCGGCGTGGGCCGTGGCGGCGATGGCGATAGCGCGTTCGAGGGTCTGGGTCATGGGAGTCTCCGTGGGTTAAACGCCGTAGCGGCCGCCGACGTGGATGTTGCGTTTGAGCCAGTTGCCGATGGCCTTAAGACGCCCGACTGGCTTCGCTGACCCGGAATGCCGCTGAAGGATCAGCGACACCAAACCAGCCTGATCGGCTTTTGGATGGGCATCGATCAACTCGGCAACCCACGCGCAATCAGCCTTATTCAAATGCTCACGCCACTCTCCCGGCCAGGCGTCCAGCTCATCCAGCGCCAACCATCGCGCACCGCCATGCTCCATATGCCCGCCGGACATCGACTGTTCGAAACAGAAAGGCGTGTCTGGCTTTGCAGGGTCAATGTGAAACAGATAGATGTCGTGGAATGGATGCTGCGAGGGGGGCGCGTTATTGCGGCTGCCGATTTCAATCATGGGCAATGTTCCAATCCTTGGGCGCTGAATGTTTCCGATTGTTTCGCAGTGTACGCGATAGGAGCAAATCAAAAACCCGATGGAACCCCCTCCTCCGCACAATCTCGAAACTGTATCAGCGCCAAATCCTCGATCAGACACGGCGCCATTGGAGAGGAAAGCCCGATGAACATTCGATTCCTGCTTCTGATCGCCACCTTCGCCGTCATCCCCACCTGCGTCATGGCCGAAGGCTGCGACGTCCAGACCCAATCCTCCAGCGCCTCGGTGCCAGCGGTGGAAACCCACAGTTGTTATGAATACGAAGGCATGCCGGTCAACTCAATCGACTGGTCGTGCAGCAACGAAAGCAAGGACATGCTGAGCAGCACTAAAACCAAGGTTGAACACTGCGCCGATCACTATCAGGCCACGTGTATCGCCACGATCACCCAGGAATCCCTGGCCAACCCGCATTCCACCAGCAAGGACAAAAACGCCAAAGCCCTGAATATCCCCGACAACGCGCAAGTGACCACGTATTACTACGACGTGGAGCATTTGGCGCAGGCGCGGATTGATTGTGAGAATGGTGGCGGGCATTGGAAAACGAAGTAAACAACTGATTTCCATGCCAGCGACAGGCAAAGAAAAGCCCGGCTCAAAAGGACCGGGCTTTTTAGTGCGCAATATCCGTTAACCACCGCCGTTACCACCACTGCTGCTACCGGACGGTTGACCCGCAGGGCTGGGCTTGGAGGCAGAAGGCACCGGCCCATTGTCGGTCTTGCCACCATCACCACCCTTGGGCAGCGAGTCGGCATCCGGGTCGGCATTGGTGGCTGGAGACGCCGGATCACGCGTCTGGCTGTTGCCGTCGTTCGCTGTCGGAGTCGGCGTTTCGCCAGCAGCGATCGCGTACAGCGAACTGCCGGACAGCAACGCCGCGAGGGTAAACACCGCGATTTTATGGTTCAGCATTTTGACTCTTCCTTTGTGTGGGGAGTTACAGCATTGGAAGAAGGTGTGCGGAGAAGGTGCGGTGGGTCGGACGAATGGTTATCGCCCGGTAGATTCGCCCAATTTCGATATCTGAAAACTTCGTAGGAAAACACCCCACGTGGTGAGAGAGCTTGCTTCCGTTGGGCTGCGAAGCTGCGCCAAAACCGGATAGTCCGTTTCTCTCAGACATACCGCACGTCCCGGATTACGACGGATGTGTCGCCGAGCCGGAGCAAGCTGTCTCGCCACGGGTACGGGTTTCACGTCCTACAGGTCGGTTGTGGCTGATGGAATTGCTGCCTAGAGTGGGGTCGTCGCTAACAAAATTGGCGATAGGGTTTCGCAGCCCTTAAGATTCACACCTTGTTCCGTCAGGCTTGGCCGATCCCGGCTGCCTAGGTTTTTATGGCGGTTGTGCGTGGGAGACCTTCGGGTCTGCCGGTTCATGGTGTTAATCCTCCGGTCTGCGAACCCGCGCATAGCTGCCACCCTTCTGTTTCGCAGCTCAATGGTGGCAATTCTTCTTCACTCAGGATTATCACCATGACAATACAAAAGCCGCTTCACCACTACACAAAAATGTCCCACCCCGCAACCGACAACCCTGTCCTCCTCATCGATGCCAACGTCCCACTACGCGATCTCCATGCCTGTGCCGCCGAACGCCTCAACGCGGTCCTCAAATACCTCGACCTCATGGCCTGCATCCGCCTCCCCGACCGCTCCGAACATGACATCAACACCGTCACCAACATTGCCAGGATCATGGTGCAGGATGTAAGTGATGTGTTTCGAGTAATTGAGCAGCGGGGATTTTAAGGTACAACCGCACCTCTAGACGCAAAATAATAAAAACCCGCACTACAGCAGGTTTTTATTATTGCCAATTTAAAACCTCACCCTCCTTTAACTATGTAGCTTGCAAGCTTGAAATATTTATTACTGCTAGAGGCGGAGTTTTCTTGCTCATTAGAGATTTGATAAATCACCCGTTCGACATCTACCAATGGAATGCGAGCAAGCAAATCAAGAAGCTTAGGTATCGCCTCCTTCTTAGACTTACCCAAATCTATAGATTTATCAATCGAAAAGGCAATCCTCCTCAAAACATCCAACCTCAAGTCAACTCCACTAGTCCTTAGATTCTTTTCCAGAGAATCAAGCATTTTATACCTTTCTAAGTCCCCTCCCTTGATCCTCTCCAAAACTGCTTCACTCGCAGAGGAGCGCACCGCATCCTTTTTGGGTTCATTAATTTTAGCTCTCACACTAACGTTTCGTCGTCCTGACTTCTCAAGACCTAAAATATTTTTTAACTGTGACCCTTCTATAAATTTATACGCTTCATCCAATTCAGATGAAGTAAATTCGGCTTGAAGCGCAAGCACTTTTAGAACAGCCAGTCGGATTTTTGGTTTCACAATAAGCCCACCTTTGCTAAAAACTCAGTTGCCACTTCATTAAATTCGTTCCGAACATAGTCCCTAGCATAGTTCGTCAAAAATATTGGGGTACCCTCACGGGAGCCTGTAGGATAAGAATCTGAATGATGTGCTGGATTATCAAGTACAGGCCAACCCTGCGAAGCGGCGATCTGCCTTACGTCTTTCATAGATTTTATTTGTTCAGGAGGTGTATTTGTTCGCCTTAGGCCATTAAAAATGATCCCCCCCATTTCTATCGTTTGATTCTGATTCAACAATTTAAACTCATTCAAAGATCTCGCAAGCAAAGGAAGACCGATTGTTGCGAGAAACTCAGGACGAACAGGGACAAACACATACCGACTAGATCTATATGCCGCAATTGTTAAAATTGACTCCGTAGGCGCGCAATCGATGAGAATCAGATCATAGTCATTTTGTACTTTTGCAAGAAATTGCGGCAACAACTGAGCTTTTTCAGTAGGATTCTTCAAAGTCCAAGCAAGTTCAAGTCGCGAAGGAACCAAATCTAAAACACTACCATCCTCCCACCTATTCATCCGATGAATGACCTCATGCGGTTGAACCAATGTCGGAGCGCCACTTATTGTATTAGGAGCCGAAAACTGCTCAAAAATATCAACCACAGTTTTGGAGCCTGGTTTAATTAAATCCAAATACCCTTCAGCACCCAAGAAATACTGACTCAAATTAGCTTGAGGATCCAAATCTACTGCAAGAACTCTCAACCCCCCCTGCCAAGCAGACCTCCAGGCAAGGTTGAACGTTAATGTAGACTTGCCCACACCACCCTTCATATTGATCATTGAAACTACAGTAGCCATTAGTCATTCCTTAATTTAGCAATAATCCATCATAATTAAGCCGCGATGCCAATTGTGGGCAGTGCCCCCCGCTGCAACGTTACTGCTTAACTCGCCAACCAGCAAGGTTAACGGCAGAACCTGAGAACGAGCTTCTGTCATTTCTGCCTCTGTGAAAAGCTTGCGGCGGCTTACGCAAAGAATTCAGGACACATCACTGCTCTCAAGCCAAAAAAAATCCGATGCCTAGGCACCGGATTTTTGTATGTTACAAATGATTGACGATTGTAGCCGTCAGAAATTCGCCGGCGTATTCGCACTAATAATCTCAGCCTCATCCGCCCCGATATTCCGAAACTTATGCGGCAGCGTGGTCGGGAAGTAATACCCATCCCCTGCATTCAACACACTCACCGACCCATCCACGGTCAACTCAACCGTACCCCGAGTCACTAGTCCACACTCCTCGCCTTCAGCGTGGACAATCGGCTCTTCCCCGGAACTCGCACCCGGTGCGTATTGCTCGCGCAGCAAGCGCATCTGCCGGCTTGGCACCGAGGCGCCAATCAGCAGCAGGCGCAGGCCGTGGCGGCCGAGGTCGGGTTGTTCGTTGGCGCGTAAGACGTATTGGTGTTCGCGCGGGGGTTGGTCGAAGGTGAAGAAGTCGGCCAGGGACATGGGTATGCCTTCGAGCAGCTTTTTCAGTGAGCTGACGGAGGGGCTGACGCGATTCTGTTCGATCAGGGAGATGGTGGCATTGGTCACGCCGCTACGCCGGGCCAGCTCGCGCTGGGAGAGTTTGTAGCTTTCGCGTACTAGTTTGAGTCGAGAACCCGTATCCATGACTGCCTTATGTGAGAAGTACTTAGGCTCTGCGCGAAAACTGCCTGCGCGACGATCATGCTGCGTTAAAAACAGGCTCGGAATGCTCATGTAGGGCCCTACACTCCGCTTCCTCGCCTGTTTTTGCCTTGCCTGATCGCCGCTCGGCGGTTCTCGCGCAGACCCACGGGTAATGGGGGTGGGTGGCGGGTGCCGCGCGTGGGGCGCGGATCACGTTGCTCCCGTGTCCCGGAACCGTGAAAGGCGGCTATTAAATCACGTTTGCCGGTGTTGCTCAGCAGGTTCGATGGACGGTGGGTGAAATGAACCTGCCGGTGGTAATTCTGGGCTGAATACAAAACCTGTGGGAGCTGGCTTGCCAGCGATCGGGTGGCACATTCAACATCCCTTTTGCTGAAAGACCGCCATCGCTGGCAAGCCAGCTCCCACAGGTTTTGTGGTGTGTCAGCGGGAGTGATGGTGTCTTTTCTAACCTCATCGCGAGCAGGCTCACTCCTACAATTTGATCTTTAGTGTTTCAGTCGGATTGATGTTGTGTTTGCTGGCCTCATCGCTGGCAAGCCAGCTCCCACATTTGGATATCAGGGAGTGTTGCGATAAGAAAAACCGGCGGGGTCTTGGGGCCGCCGCCGGGGAGGTAACTTAGATGCCGAAGCGGTCGCGCAGTGAGTAGTAGACCGCGCCGAGGGCGGTCAGTGGCGCGGAGAAGGTGCGACCACCGAGCATTGGCATGTGCGGCAGCGATGCGAAGGCGTCGAAGCGTTCGGCGTCGCCGCGGATCATTTCCGAGATCAGTTTGCCGGCGAGGTGCGAGCAGGTGACGCCGTGGCCGCTGTAGCCTTGCATGTAGTAGGCGTTCTTTTCGATGCGGCCGAATTGCGGCATGCGTGACATGGTCAGCAGGAAGTTGCCGGTCCAGCGGTAGTCGATCTTGACGTCTTTGAGCTGCGGGAAGGTCTTGAGGATCTTCGGGCGGATCAGTTGTTCGATGTCGTCCGGTTCACGCGCGCCGTAGACCACGCCGCCGCCGTAGAGCAGACGGTTGTCGGCCGTCAGGCGGTAGTAATCCAGCAGGTAATTGCAGTCTTCGACGCAGTAGTTGTTGGTGATCAGGCTGCGCGCCTGTTTTTCGGTCAACGGTTCGGTGACGACGATCTGCGAACCGCACGGCATGCTTTTCGCGGTCACGCGGTTGTCGAGACCTTGTGGCAGATAAGCGTTGCCGGCGATCAACAGGTACTTGGCGCGGACCTGGCCTTTGGCGGTGCGCACAACGTTCGGCTCGCCGTATTTGATTTCCACGGCCGCCGATTGCTCGTAGATCTTGCCGCCCAAACGCGTGATCGCCGCGGCTTCACCCAGCGCCAGGTTCAGTGGGTGAACGTGGCCGCCCTGCATGTCCAGCAGGCCACCGACGTAAGCATCGGAGCCGACTTCGCGACGAATGTCAGCCGCGTCGAGCATCTTCAGATTGCGGTTTCCGTAACGCTCCCAACCGCGCTTCTGCTCCGCCAGACCGTTGAGTTGCTTTTTGTTCATCGCTGCGAAGATGCCGCCCGGGCGGTAGTCGCATTTGATGTCGTATTCCTTGATGCGCGAACGGATGATGTCGGCGCCTTCGAAGATCATGCTGCCGAGAATCTCTGCAGTCTTGTCGCCGTAGCGCTCTTCGATCACATCGACGTCACGGCTGTAGGAGTTGACCAGTTGACCGCCGTTGCGCCCGCTGGCGCCGTAGCCGACTTTCGCCGCTTCCAGCACCGTCACTTTGTAGCCGGCTTCGGTGAGGAACAGCGCCGAGGACAGACCGGTGTAGCCGGCGCCGATGATGCAGACGTCGCACTCGACTGACTCTTCCAGAACCGGAAAGTCGATGACTTCGTTGCGGGTGGCGGCGTAGTAGCTGTTTACGTGTTGTTGCTTCATTTTATTGTTCTCCGAAGGTCGCTCATCAAGAGCGACCACCGCTGTCGAAAATCAGAGCTTGATCCAGGTCGCTTTCAGCTCGGTGTACTTGTCGAACGCGTGCAGCGATTTATCGCGGCCGTTGCCCGATTGTTTGAAACCACCGAACGGTGCGGTCATGTCGCCGCCGTCGTACTGGTTGACCCAGACGCTGCCGGCACGCAGGCCACGGGCGAAGGTGTGCGCCTTGCTGAGATTGCTGGTCCAGACGCCGGCGGCGAGGCCGAAGATGCTGTCGTTGGCGATCTGCAGCGCTTCTTCGGCGGTGTCGAAGGTGATCAGCGACAGCACCGGGCCAAAGATTTCTTCCTGAGCGATGGTCATCGCGTTGGTCACGCCGTCGAACAGCGCCGGTTGCACATAGAGGCCGCCGGTTTCTTCGAGGATGCGTTGGCCGCCGGCGATCAGTTCGGCGCCCTGCTCGCGACCGATGCTGATGTAGCGCAGCACATTGTCGAGTTGACGCTGATCGACCACGGCACCGACGGTGGTAGCCGGATCGAGTGAATGACCGGGTTTCCACGCTTGCAGCGCTTCCACCAACAGCGGAATGAATTGCTCGCGAATCGAGCGCTCGACCAGCAAGCGCGAACCGGCAGTGCAGACTTCGCCCTGGTTAAAAGCAATGGCGCCGGCCGCCGCTTGTGCTGCCGCGCGCAAATCCGGAGCGTCGGCAAACACCACGTTCGGGCTCTTGCCCCCGGCTTCGAGCCAGACGCGTTTCATGTTGCTTTGGCCGGCATAAATCATCAGTTGCTTGGCGATCGCCGTGGAGCCAGTGAAGGCCAGCACGTCGACGTCCATGTGCAACGCCAACGCCTTGCCGACGGTGTGGCCAAAGCCTGGCAGGACGTTGAACACGCCTTTCGGAATGCCAGCATCGAGCGCAAGTTGAGCGATGCGGATTGCGGTCAGCGGCGATTTTTCCGAAGGTTTCAGAATGAACGAATTGCCTGCCGCCAGTGCTGGAGCGAATTTCCAGCTGGCCATGATCAGCGGGAAATTCCACGGCACGATGGCCGCAACTACACCGGACGGCTCGCGAGTGACGAGGCCGAGTTGGTCGTGCGGCGTCGCGGCGACTTCGTCGTAGATCTTGTCGATGGCTTCGGCGCTCCAGCGAATCGCATTGGCGGTCGCCGGGATATCGATGCTCATCGAATCGCTGATCGGTTTACCCATGTCGAGGGTTTCCAGCAGCGCCAGTTCTTCCTGGTTCTGCAGGATCAGATCGGCGAAGCGGATCAGGATGCGCTTGCGCTCGGCCGGGGCTTTTTTCGCCCAGATGCCGGATTCGAAAGACTGACGCGCGACGTCAACGGCGAGGTTGGCGTCGGCTTCATCGGTGCTGGCCACGGAGGCGAGGAAACGGCCATCGACGGGGCTCAGGCATTCGAAGGTATCGCCACTGATGGCCGGGCGGTATTCACCGTTGATGAACGCGCGGGCTTCGATGGTCAGGGACTGGAAGCGTTGTTCCCAGTCGTTGCGGGTCGTTGTCATTGTTGTGGCTCGACAAGGGGGAATTGGGGGGCTGTCTGGTTGCGATGTCTGGCTTGAGGTGGCTGCCCTCACCCTAGCCCTCTCCCAGGGGTAGAGGGGACCGATCGGGGGATGCTCAGAATCTCCGCCGACCTGAAAAATCTTTGCCGATTCCATAATCGACTGGATCGTTCAGGTCGCTGAACATCTCAAGACAACCCGGTCAGTCCCCTCTCCCTCGGGGAGAGGGTTAGGGTGAGGGGCTCTTCAGCTTTTGAGGGCCTCAGCCGATCACACCGTATGCAGATACCAGTTGTACTCAAGGTCTGAAATCGAGTTCTCGAACTCGGCCAGCTCGCTTTCCTTGCACGCGACAAACACGTCGATGTACATCGGGTCGATGTAGCGGGCCATGACTTCGCTGTCGTCCAGCTCGCGCAGTGCATCACGCAGGTTGTTCGGCAGGCTCTGTTCGTTCTGCTCGTAGCTGTTGCCTTCCACCGGGGCGCCCGGTTCGATCTGATTGGTCAGACCGTGGTGAATACCGGCCAGCACCGACGCCATCAGCAAGTAGGGGTTGGCATCGGCACCGGCGACGCGATGCTCGATACGCACGGCGTCGGCCGAACCGGTTGGCACACGGACCGCAACGGTGCGGTTGTCGATGCCCCAGCTCGGCGAGTTCGGTACGTAGAACTGCGCGCCGAAGCGGCGGTACGAGTTGACGTTCGGGCAGAGGAACGCCATTTGCGC
>Ga0163161_10003842_pt1 | contig 10531 bp, 8 predicted proteins | sample S45metaG_FD_129847 | JGI IMG/M metagenome (GOLD analysis project Ga0163161, IMG submission 129847) | Switchgrass rhizosphere microbial communities from Kellogg Biological Station, Michigan, USA - S4-5 metaG | ecosystem: Host-associated > Plants > Roots > Rhizosphere > Soil | place: USA: Michigan... | reverse complement strand
TCGAACCAGGTGTCTTACGTGCTGTACACCTCGGGCACTACTGGCAAACCCAAGGGCGTGCAGCGCGACGTGGGCGGCTACGCGGTGGCGCTGGCATCGTCGATGCAGTACAACTTCTGCGGCAAGCCCGGTGAAACCTTCTTTGCCACCTCGGATATCGGCTGGGTGGTGGGCCATTCCTACATCGTGTATGGCCCGCTGATCGCCGGCATGGCCACCATCCTGTACGAGGGCTTGCCCGTCTGTCCCGATGCGGGCATCTGGTGGAGCATCGTCGAGAAATACAGGGTCACGCGCATGTTCTCGGCGCCGACGGCCATCCGCGTACTGCGCAAGCACCCGGTGGAGCTGATGCGCAAGCACGACCTGTCGTCATTGAAAGCGCTGTACCTTGCGGGCGAGCCGCTCGATGAAACCACGTCGCAATGGATCGCCGATGAACTGAAAGTGGACATCATCGATAACTACTGGCAGACGGAGACGGGCTGGCCGATCCTCTCGGTGGCGAAAGGCGTGGCCGACACGCCGACGCGCCTGGGCAGCCCGGGCCTGGCCATGTACGGCTACCAGGTCAAGCTGCTCAACGAAGCGACGGGCGAGGAGTGCGGCGCCAACGAGAAGGGCGTGCTGGTGCTGGAAGGCCCGCTGCCGCCGGGCTGCATGCAGACCGTGTACGGCGACGATGCGCGCTTCGTCGACACCTACTGGTCCACCTTCAGCGGCCGGCAAGTGTATTCCACCTTCGACTGGGGCGTGCGCGATGCGGACGGCTATTATTTCATTTTGGGCCGTACGGACGACGTGATCAACGTGGCCGGCCACCGCCTGGGCACGCGCGAAATCGAGGAAAGCATCACCAGCCATCCGAATGTGTCGGAAGTGGCCGTGGTCGGCGTGGAAGACAAGCTCAAAGGCCAGGTGGCGATGGCCTTCGTGATCCTGAAGGACCCGCAAGGCTTCGACAGCGTGGAAGCGAAAGCGGTACTGGAACGCGAAGTGATGGCCGTCGTCGACCGCCAGCTGGGCGCCGTGGCGCGGCCTGCGCGCGTGCTGTTCGTGGCGCAGCTGCCGAAGACGCGCTCGGGTAAATTGCTGCGCCGCTCGATTCAGGCCATCTGCGAAGGACGCAGCCCGGGCGATCTGACGTCGATGGATGACCCGGCATCGCTGCAGCAGATCCAGGCAGCGCTGGCATAAGCGCCACGATGAAAGCGAAGTTTATCAATCGATAAATTTCGCTTTCAAATCCGGTCGCTTTCCTTGCGCACGACCCGGCCCACGATCAGGCATTCATTGCCGCGGCACAGCTTGCGGTGGTATTTGCGCTGATCGGGGTTGTCCGACGTCAGCCACCATTCGCCGATATCGCGCGTCATGCGCTTGACCACCGGTTCGCCTTCGTAATTGATGGCAAACACGATGCCGTCGGCCGGCCGGTTGTCGGCCGTATTGATGATCACCACGTCGTCCTCGTACAGGGCCGGCTCCATGCTCTCGCCCTTGACCTTGATCGCCACCAGTTTTTCAGGCTGGTAGCCATTACGCTCGACCCAGCTGCGCGGCACGCTGATGGTGCTGCCGTCGTGCGTTTCCGGCTCGATGGCAAAGCCCGTGATGCCGGCCGACAGGCGCAGTTTCACCTTGCGGATCGGGTAGAAGCGTTCATCCTCGCCGTCTTCGACGACCACGGGCTGCGCGCCGGCCAGCGCGCGCGCGGCCATGGCCGCCTGGTCGGGCGCGGCGCCCTGGTCGAAGTACATGCTGTCCAGCTGCAGGTCCGCTTCCAGCTTGCGCGCGATCTTTTCGCTGAAAGCGCGTCCCTCGCGGTAGGTGGGCGAGAGGATTTGCGAGATGCGCGCCTCGCTCCAGCCGCTGACGTCGGAAATATTCTTGCGCGTGTTGTCGTAGTGCTCGCGGATCAGGGCCAGCAGGCGGTCGCGTCTGTATTGATACATATTCATCTCCACATTAAACCTGAAATTTACCGTTTGATAAATTACCAAATGCTTGACTTTAACATTAGCGATTGATAAAGTCTACTTGTTGCCTGTCGCAAACGCACTACAGCGTCTGCCGGTTGGCGACGCTACGGGAGGTCAGGCAAATGTTGAACAGCAGTCAGGTGGTTGAAAGCAGGGCGGCGCCGCGGCAGGGGCGCCAGTTACAGGGACGCAGCAAGAAGTCGCAGCTGCACATCGCCCGCATCGCGCAGTACATCCGCGAGCAGGGCCAGGCCAGCGCGGCACAGTTGTCCGCCTTGCTGGGACTCGATGCGGGCACCATGAGCCGCTATCTGCGCCACATGTGCGGCATGGGGCAGATCCATCTGGCGCAGCGCCATTGCACCGAGCCGGGACGCCAGCGGCCCGCCCTGTATGCGCTGGGCGAGCAGGACGACGAGGTCGACGGCTGGGCCGAACTGCCGCCGCAAGTGCGCCGCACGGCCAGCTGGGCGCGCGGCACGGCGCGCCGCGATCCGCTGGTGGCGGCGCTGTTTGGCCCGGCAAGTAACAACGATTAGTATCAACGAGGAACGAGGAGAAATCATGGGATTCGCAGAAAAATTCATCGCATCGCTGTCGTCGCAAAACCTGCGCGACGATGCCGTCCACCACGACCTGGACGTGATCGCAGCGGCCGCGCTGGCCGGCGACATGGGCGCCTTGCTGTGCCGCGTCAAATACGCGGACGGCACCATCAGCCGCCTGTTCGAAGGCAATGCGGGCAACCTGGCGCAGCTGCTGCGTGCCTGGACGGCCGCCGTGACGCAGAAGGGCCGCGCGCGGCGCTGGGTCAAGGCGCAGACGGCCTGGGATGCGCAGGCCGCCAATACCTTGTACCGCCGCGTGGCCGAAGCGTCGCTCGCGCATTGGCTCGACAGCAAATGCAAGGTCTGCCACGGCACGGGCGTCGTCGCCGCCATGCAGGCCGGCGCGCCTGTCGTTTGCAAGGCGTGCCACGGTGGCGGCGAAGCGGCCATCAGCTGCTCCGGCGGCTTTGAGCTTGAACGCATCAAGGACATGGTCAGCGAACTGGAAGGCATCTTCCAGTCGCACGGTGCCCGCGCCATGCGCCGTCTCGGTCACTGAAATTTTTTTGCAATATGCCTGGCACTGAAAAAAAAGCCCCTACAATAGAGTCTCGATCACGCAGCAACAGAAACACCGGCAACACAGCACTACACCACATGCTTCTCCACTCGTAATAGACGCGCTTTCGGCGCGACACCGATAGGGGAAATCAGCGCAGCGAACGGCCTTCATGGCCCCTTCGCCCAACATCCATCCGGCATGGCCCCATGCCATCCGGACGCCAGCCCGCCGCCTCACCGCGCGCGGGCTTTTTCGTTTCATCTCCCATTTTTCAGTTTCTCCCACAAGACCGCCCCGGCGGTTTTCATCCCACGAAAGGTATTACTTATGGCACTGACAGCAAACGGCATCGACAGCGTGATCGTTATCAGCAAACAAAGCGCCGAAGGCAGCAAGGCCGCCGCCGGCGGCGGCCAGATTTATCCCCGCGTGACGGCCACCTTCGACACGGAAGCGGACAAATACGCGAGCGCCGAAATCGACGCCAGCCAGCAGCAGGGCGATACCCGCCTGGGCAACTTCCGCACCACGGGCGCCATCAAGGCCGAAGCGGCATGCGGCACGTACGCGCCGCTGATGGCCGCGCTGCTGCGCCGCGACTTCACGGCGGGCGGCGTGGCTGCCGCGCAAACGACCATCGCCGCTGCCGCCTCCGGCCTGACGCGCAGCGCCGGTTCCTGGCTGGCCGAAGGCTTCCGCGCCGGCAGCGTCGTGCGCATCACCGGCATGACGGCACCGGCGGCCGCCAACAACGCGAAGAACTTCTTCGTCACGTCGGTGACAGCTACCAACCTGAATGGCCAGTTCATGGACGGCTCGGCCATGATCGTCAAGGCGGCCGGCGACTCGGTCGGCGTGGCGGCCATCGGCAAGCGCAGCTTCACCCCGTTGACCGGCCATACCACGGACTGGTTCACGGCCGAAGTGCAGGACCCGAACATCGGCGTGCACCGCAGCTTCGTCGACCAATTGGTCAGCAAGATGGATATCGCCGTGCAGCCGAACGGCATCACCAGCCTGGACTTCACCCTGATGGGCAAGTCGGAAGGCCCGACCACGGCCGTGCCGCATTTCGCCACGCCGCTGGCCGCGCCGGGCACGGGCAAATTCTCCGGCGCCACGGCCATGCTGTCGGTGAACGGCATCCCGTCGCAGATCTGCACCGGCATGTCCGTCTCGCTCGACGGCCAGGTCAAGGTCGACCCGGTGATCGGCTCGAAGTACGCCACGGCCGCCTCGCGCGGCAAGGTGATGGGCTCGGGCCAGTTCACGGTGCTGCTGCAGGACGCCACCTACCTCGACTACTTCAAGTCCGAGACGGAAATCCCGCTGGCCTACGCCATGGCGTCGGGCACGGCGCCGGCAGCCGACGTGCTGGCGCTGGCCATGGGCCGCATCAAGATCACCTCGGCCAAGATCGACGACGGCGAGAAAAACAAGATCGTCACCTGCGCCTTCGACGTCCTGCGCTACAAGGGCACGGACGCGCAGCATGAAGCGACCACCCTGACCATCCAGGACAGCGCGCTGTAAGCAGCCAGCGCCTGCACCGGGGCCGCCGCGATGGCGGCCTTTTTTTTATTTTTCTACTTCATCCAGAAAGCATCACACATGAACAACGCGCAAAAAATCCAGGCAGGTTTCGACATCGGCAATATCCACGCGGCGGTCACGCCCGTCACGTTCGACGTGCCCGTCATCTTCGACGCGGATGGCGAAGCGGTGGCCGGCCTGACCATCGTCGGCAAGAACAGCGAACAATACCGCGTCGCCAACAACGCCGTGCGCGCCGAAGGCTACAAGAAATCGGCACGCCGCAAGACGGCCATCGACGCGTCCACCGACGAAGGCGCGGAACTGCTGGTGCAAGCCATCGACGGCAACCAGAAGCGCCTGGCACTGGCCGTGGTCACGGGCTGGTACGGCTTCACCAGCAACGGCGCACCCGTGCCGCTCGATCCGGCATTGCTGGAAGCGGCCTTTGAAAAGTACCCGACCTGGCAGGAAAAAGTCACCACCGCGCTGGAAAACGAGTCGAATTTTTTGAAACTCTGACGGCCAGCCTGCTGCGCTACGCCGGGCACCAGTTCGAGCGCGGCGCACGGGCGGCCGATGGCCATGCCAAGGGCGAGCATATCGACGCCGCCCGGCGCCATCCGCTGTACCGCGCACCGCCCGAGGAGGCGACGCCGCCGATGCCGTTCGAGCTGGCCCACGTGTGGGAATGGTTCGCACAATTGAACCGCAAGCGGCAGAACGGCATGGCCGTCAACCCCATCGCCAGCACGGAAATCCTCGCCTGGCAGGCGCGCCACGCCATCGTCATCGAGCCGTTTGAGCACCAGCTGCTCGACCAGCTCGACGCGCTGTTCCTGTCGCACCAGCATGCGGCGGGCTGACCCGCATTTTCCAACCCGGCCGCCATGCGCGGCCTTTTTTAGGGGCCAAACATGCCAGAGATAACAGAATTAAAACTTGTCATCGACTTGACGAAGGCAACGGACACGGTGCAAGTGCTGAAAGCAATCAGCGAGGCCAGCCTGGCTGCGGCCGAAGGCCTGAAAGTCGTCAATACGGAGGCGGAATCGTCGGCGTTGTTGCTGCGCGCCCAGGCGGAGCAGGCACGCGATGCCACCGCCGCCGCAAAGGCCCTTGGGGCATCGAATGCGGGCGAAGCGAAGTCGCTGGCCGATGCCAGCAAGGTGGTCAACGGTCTGGGTAATGCCTATACGCGGCTGGCGGCTTTCCGCGCCGCAGGTAGCCCCGCCACAGCCGGCGCAGGCGCCAAATATGGCGCTTTTGCGTTTGAAGAGCAGCGCCAGGACAAGCTGGACACCGCAGGCAAAGAGGCTGCCGATGCCAAGGCAAAGGCGGCACCGGCGGCGCCCACGCGCAAATATAGCGAGGCGGAGTGGAAGGAGGCAGGTGAATTTTCCGGTCAACTGGCGACAAAACTGGAGAAGGCCTTTGGCAATGTCGGCGGCACCATCGGCAAAATGACCACTGCCTTGCTGGGATTCAGGAAGGCGCAGGACGATATCGATTTTACCTTTGCCAAGGAAGTGAAGGAGGACCCGTCCGAAAAAGGGCAGGAAAAGGCACAGGAAAACAAGAAAAAGGCCACGGTCAAGCAGTATCACGACATGGCGACCGCCGCGAAGGGTTTTTTCAAAGAAAAGTCGGCCGGCTATGAACTCATGGAAAAGGTGGAAAAAGGCTTCCGCGCCTATGAATTCGCCATGAATACGAAGTCGCTGTTTGAAAAACTGACGAGTATCACCCTTGTGACCACGGCGAAAACTGCCGCGACGACGGCGGAAGTCGCAGGCGCGGCGGCATCGGTCGGACCGGTAACCGCCGCGGAAACGGCCAAGTCCAGCGCGTATGGCGTGTCGGCGCTGGCATCGGCCTTGGCGGCGCCGTTTCCTGCCAATATCGGCGCATTTGCCATGGTGGCCGGCATGCTGCTGGCAATCGGCGTTGCCGTTTCTGGCGGCGGTGGCGGTGCCGATACCACCGCCAAGGACCGGCAGGCTGCAACAGGCACCGGCACGGTGCTTGGTGATTCATCCGCGAAATCGGCGTCGATCGCAAACAGCCTGGAAATCATGGAGAAAAACTCCGGCCTGGGCCTCGCGTATTCCTCGTCGATGGTGCTCTCGCTCAAGCAGATCGTCTCGGGCATCGGTGGCTTGGGCAGCTTGCTGGTGCGTTCGGACATCCTGACGTCCGCGCTGGGCACCAAAGGCAGTTCCAGCGGCGGCGTCATTGGCAATGTCGTCAGCAGCATCTTTGGCGGCAAGACCACGGTGCAGGATGTGGGCATCGTAACCAACTCGTCGAGCCTGAGCGACCTTGATACTAAGCGCTTCAACGTGAATTCCTATGTCGATCTCAAGAAGTCCGGCGGCTGGTTTTCCAGCGACAAGAAGTCCACGAATCTCACGGCCATGGGGACGGAAACGAATGACCAGTTTACGAAAATCGTGCTTGGTCTGCGCACGAGTATCGTCTCTGCGGCCGACTTGCTGGGTGTCGGCGGCGATGCCTTCACCGCGCGCTTGAATTCCTTAGTCGTCAGCCTGGGCAAGATCAGCCTGAAGGACTTGAAGGGCGAGGAAGTGCAAAAGGCCCTGGAAGCGGCCTTTTCGAAACTGGGTGACGACATGGCAAAGTTCGGCGTTGGGGGGCTGGAAAAATACCAGGCCGTGGGCGAGGGCTATCTGGAAACCTTGGCGCGTGTGGCCAACAACTACATGCAGGTGTCGGATGTGCTGGCCGTGCTGGGCAAGTCGTTCAACACCTCCGGTCTTTCTGCTGTGGCGCTGAGCGAAAGCCTGATTCAGGCGGCGGGCGACCTCGATACCCTGACCAGTGGCACCAGCTTCTTCGTGCAGAATTTCCTGACCGAGGCCGAGCAGATGGACCCGGTCACCAAGTCGGTGCGTAGCGCCATGGCGGCGCTGGGACAGTCCGGCGTGACGACGAGCGAGCAATTCAAGGCGCTGGTGCTGGCGCAGGACTTGAACACGGCTGCTGGTCAGAACATGTACGTGCAGCTGCTTGCCATCGCCGAACCGTTCAAGAAGGCGGCCGATTATGCGGCCGACCTCACCGCCGCCACCGGTGAACTGGCCGAAGTGAACAAGACGGCCAGCGACATCGCCAGCGAACGCAAGGACATGCAGCAGCAGTTGAACGAACTGACGAAAACAGAAGCGCAGTTGCTGGCTGCCCAGCGCGCCGGCGTCGCCGATGCCAATCGCGGATTATTCGACCAGATTCAGGCCGTCAAAGCGGTGACCAGCGCGAAGGATGCGCTGGCTAAGGCCTACGAGACGGAATCGGCGGCTGCCAAGTCGGCGCTGGAGAAGTCGAAATCGTGGGTGACGACCTTGAACGGCCTGAATTCCAGCATGGCGCTGGGTGCACAGTCGACGCTGACGCCGGAGCAAAAATATGCGGAAGCGCGGGCGCAGTTCGAGAAAACCCTGGCTGCGGCGAATGCGGGCGACACGACGGCGCAATCGGGGCTGTCGGCCGCCGAACAGGCGTTTCTGACGGCGTCGCAGGTGGTCAACGCCTCCGACGCCCGTTATGCGGCCGACTATGCCCGCGTGGTGGAAGCGAACAAGGAAGCGTTGAAATGGGCAGCCGCGCAGGTCGACGTGCAGCAGGCCAGCCTGGATGCGCTCAATGCCCAGGTGTCGGGCTTGATCACCATTAACGACAGCGTGCTGACGGTGGCGCAGGCCATCGCCGGTCTGCGGGCGGCGATGGGCGGTACGGCGGACCTGGGCGTGCAGCTCGGTAATCCTCCCGTGGTCGCCGCGCTGGCCGCGATGACTTCTCCCGTGACAGCGGCAGTCTTCGACCCCGTGCGCTACTCGTCGGCTGCGAACGTCGGCTCCGAGGTGCTGGTGGCCGAAATCCGCGGCCTGCGCGAAGACAACCAGGCCATGCGCGTGGAGCTGGAAGGCTTGCGCGCCGACCAGCGGGCGCAAACGGGTGCCACCATCCAGGCCACCTTTGAATCGAACGCCAATGCCGCCAGGACGGTGGTCGATGGCGTGGATAAATCATCCCGGGCATCCGCCTGGGCCAATGCAGTGAAAGGAGAATACGCATGACCGATGCGCAATTTCAGGAATGGCTGCAAAGCCCGTCGGCCATCCGCATGGTGCTGATCGAGGCGCAAGTGAATGTGGGCGGCAGCGAGGTGACGCGGTATATCGCTTCGCGGCCCTATGTCACCGGGCCGCGCGAAGTACCGGCTAATACCGCGTACCAGCCGCTGGCCAAGGGCGGCCTGGCCTTCACGGAACAGGTCAGCCTGTCCGGCGAGGCGGGCCTGTCGGGCGGCGATATCGAACTCGATAATGCCGATGGCGCGCTCGATGGCTGGCTGGGCGACGTCTGGATGAACCGGCCGGTCAAGGCCTGGGCCGGCGATCCTTCCTGGCCGCGTGCCGACTTCCAGCTGGTCTTCGATGGCATCATCGCCGACGTGGCCAGTGCCGGGCGCGAGTCGGTCAATCTGGTCCTGCGCGACAAGTTGCAGCGTTTGAATACGCCGATCTCCGAAGCCAAGCAGGGTGGCACGACGCCGAACAAGGACGCCATCTTGCCGATTCCGTTCGGCGAGTGCCACAACGTGGCGCCCTTGCTGACCAATCCGGCCACTCTGGAATACGGTTTTCTCTGCGCGGTCGAATCGACGTTCGAAGTGCGCACCAACGGCAAGCCGATCGCCGTGGCCTTGAATGACCAGGCGGGCCGCTTCAACCTGACCACCGACCCGTTTTCCACCACGATCACGGCCAGCGTGCAGGGCGACAAGGGTGGCGGCTATGCGCCGCGCATCGCGCCGCTGGTGCAGCGCATTGCCACCGCCTACGGCAAGGCGGTCGACCGTTTTACCGCTGCCGATCTGGATCTGGCCAACCTGGCCGCTTTCGATGCGTCTCACCCGCAGCCGGTGGGGCTGTACGTTGCGGACCGTACGAACCAGGCGCAGGCCATCCAGCAATTGGCGGCCAGCGTGGGCGCCCAGGCGATCATGTCGCGCACCGGCCAGCTGCGCCTGGTGCAGATCGCCTTGCCTGCCGCCGGCATGCCGCTGGCGATCGGACCGGAGCAGATGCGCGAACGCTCGCTGCGTCCCGCGCAGCGCCTGCCGGTGACTGCCGCCGTGAAGATCGGCTTCGACCGGAACTACACGCTGCAGGCTGGCCTGACGACCAGCATTCCGCCCGCGCATGCGGATTTGTATGCCACGGAATGGCTGACGGAGACGGTCGTCGACGCGGCGGTACGCACGCGTTACCGCCTGACCGACGACCCGGTGCAGATCGATACATGCCTCAAGACGCGGGCCGATGCCCGCTCGGAAGCGCTGCGGCGCCTGGCCTTGAACAAGGTGCCGCGCACCATTTACGAATTTGACGGAGAACCCGAGATGATGATGCTGGAACTGGGACAGCCCGTGCAATTGCGCGCTGAACGCTTTGGCTTGCAGGACGGTGTACCGGGCGTGGTGGTGCTGCTGTCGCGCTTCTGGCTGACGGGCAGAGTGACGGTGTGGGTGCTGGTATGAGCGCGATTGTGGGGGAACGAGATACGCTGCTGCAGGTGACGGCGGAGCGCTTCAGCACGACGGCCGATGGCAAGGCGATCCTGATGTCCGCCAGCACACCCGTTTTTCGCGTCAATAGCGCCGGCGCCGGCTCGCCCGAATCAATCGCCATCACCGCCAAGCCGGTCAATGTGGTGGGCGATATCGTGTTTTCCGTATCGGCCGGCACGGCCTTGCGGGTGAACGGCAACGTGGCCACGGTCGATTTCGCCAGCATGACTACCGATACGGCGCTGGTGCAGGCGCGTATCCGTGAATTTGGCGTCGACTACCTCGCCAATTACATGGTCAGCAAGGTCTTTGA